>Ga0209588_1000088_pt1 | contig 29146 bp, 32 predicted proteins | sample Rivendell_Oct201_10_FD_188351 | JGI IMG/M metagenome (GOLD analysis project Ga0209588, IMG submission 188351) | Vadose zone soil microbial communities from the Eel River Critical Zone Observatory, Northern California, USA -... | ecosystem: Host-associated > Plants > Roots > Rhizosphere > Soil ...
TAAGAGGCCCAACCGACTGTTTACTAAAAACACAGGTCTCTGCGAACCCGTAAGGGGACGTATAGGGGCTGACGCCTGCCCGGTGCCGGAAGGTTAAGGGGAGAGCTGCAAGGCTTGAACTGAAGCCCCGGTAAACGGCGGCCGTAACTATAACGGTCCTAAGGTAGCGAAATTCCTTGTCGGGCAAGTTCCGACCCGCACGAATGGCGTAACGAGTTGGGCGCTGTCTCGGACAGATACTCGGCGAAACTGCAATACCTGTGAAGATACAGGTTACCCGCGGCAGGACGGAAAGACCCCGTGGAGCTTTACTACATCTTGGCATTGGACTGGGGTTTAGCGTGTAGAGGATAGCTGGGAGGCTATGAAGCTCGGGCGTCAGCTCGGGTGGAGCCAACAGTGGAATACCAGCCTCGCTGAACTTTAGCTCTAACGGTGCCCCTGATCGGGGTACCGAACAGTGCCTGGTGGGTAGTTTGACTGGGGCGGTCGCCTCCCAAAAAGTAACGGAGGCGCCCAAAGGTTCCCTCAGCCTGGATGGAAATCAGGCGCAGAGTGCAATGGCATAAGGGAGCTTGACTGTGAGACAAACGAGTCGAGCAGGGACGAAAGTCGGGCATAGTGATCCGACGGCTCGGTGTGGAATGGCCGTCGCTCAACGGATAAAAGTTACCCCGGGGATAACAGGCTTATCGGGCCCAAGAGTTCACATCGACGGCCCGGTTTGGCACCTCGATGTCGGCTCGTCGCATCCTGGGGCTGGAGTCGGTCCCAAGGGTTGGGCTGTTCGCCCATTAAAGCGGTACGCGAGCTGGGTTTAGAACGTCGTGAGACAGTTCGGTCCCTATCCGCCGTGGGCGCAGGAGACTTGAGGAGGGTTGACCCTAGTACGAGAGGACCGGGTTGAACGGCCCGCTAGTGTACCGGTTGTCACGCCAGTGGCAGCGCCGGGTAGCCATGGCCGGTTTGGATAAGCGCTGAAAGCATCTAAGTGCGAAGCCAACTCCAAGATAAGGTCTCCCACCGGGTTAACCGGGTAAGGGCCCTGGTAGACAACCAGGTTGATAGGCCGCAGGTGTAAGAGAAGCAATTCTTTGAGCTGAGCGGTACTAATAGCCCGAGGGCTTGTTCACCTATAACTCACTCTTCAGCTCACTGAAGAGAAATCAACGTCAACGGATCCAGTGCTGAAAGCAGCTGGAGATTCTCGTAGACCTTTTTCGGTTGTTGATCGCTGGGCGGTCTGTTTCGTCTCGCGTATATATTTCGAGGACTGCTTCCTCCTGAACGTGACCGAGACGTAGACCTTCATTGGGCGGCCCGCGCCATTGAGCTCGCACGCCACGCCGACTACAGGACCAGCCCCAATCCTATGGTGGGCGCGGTCGTCGTAGACGCTGAGGGCCATGTGGCGGGCGAGGGATACCACCGCGAGGCGGGACAGCCGCACGCCGAGGAAGAGGCGCTCTCAGTCGCGGGTGACCGCTCGCGGGACGGCACCCTGTATGTCAACCTCGAGCCGTGCGCTCACGAGCACCGCAGCCCATCGTGCGCCCAACTCGTGATCGACGCCGGTCTACGGCGCGTCGTCATCGCGATGACAGATCCTGACGAGCGCGTGCGCGGCGCGGGCCTCCGGATGCTGGAAAACGCCGGCATCGAAATCGACGTCGGCGTGCACGACGAACGAGCCCAAAAGCTGAACGAGTTCTACGTCAAGCATCGCTTGACCGGTCGCCCATTCGTGACTGCCAAGTTCGCCATGAGCCTCGACGGCAAGATCGCGACTCGCACAGGCGAGTCGCAGTGGATCACCGGCGAGGAGGCTCGGGCGCATGCGCATCGACTGCGCCACATGCATGACGCGATCCTCGTCGGAGTCAACACGGTCATCGCCGACGATCCCGAATTGACTGTGCGGATCAATGGCGACCGGCTACGCCAGCCCCTTCGCGTCGTGGTCGATTCGCAGTTGAGGATCCGTCAGTCGGCCAGGATCGTCGGATCCAACACGCTCATCGCGACCACTCGGCACGGTCGCGTGGGAGCAGCTGAGGTCCTCCGCTTACCTTCGGCGGCTGATGGCCGTGTTGCGCTCCCCGCGCTTCTGGACGAGCTCGGCCAGCGCGGCATTCTTAGCCTGCTGGTCGAGGGCGGCGCCGAGGTCCATGCCTCGTTCTTCGCGGAAGGCCTGGTCGACAAGGTATACGCGTACGTTGCTCCACGGCTGATCGGGGGCAAGGAGGCTCCCGGTCCGCTGGGGGGTGCAGGAGTGGAGCACCTGGCCGGGTCAACACAGCTTCACGAGCTTGACTTCGCCAGGCTGGGCGACGACATCGTGATCACCGGGTACGCAGATGTTCACAGGGATAGTTAGCGCTGTCGCGAAGGTCACTGTGGCCGGCCCGAGCCGCATCGGCATTGACCATGCGGGGATCGCTCGCCGGCTGAAGATCGGAGGAAGCATCTCTGTGAATGGCTGCTGCCTTACCGTAGTGAAAAAGACCGGGCCGGTCTTTTTTGCCGACGTCGTGCCTGAAACGTTGCGCCGAACCAATCTGGGCGCCCTGCGCATGGGGACGGAGGTCAACCTCGAGCTGCCTCTGAGTACGACGTCGCTGTTAGACGGTCATCTGGTGCAGGGTCATGTCGACGCGACAGGAACCGTCAGGACCGTAGAACGCGCATCGTCAGGTCGGGAGGTGACCATCGAGCTTCCTACTGCAATATCGAGGTTCGTCGCCGCCAAAGGGTCAATCGCCGTGGACGGCGTGAGCCTCACCGTGGCGGCAGTAGACAAGCCAACCGGCACATTCAGGGTTGCGCTGATTCCGCACACACTCGAGATGACCATCGCCGGTGCCTACAAGCGAGGCTCGATCGTCAACCTCGAAGCCGACGTCGTCGCCCGCTACGTGGCGCGAAACCTCCACCGGTAACATTCGTCGGCAATGGGCCTGGCCACCGTGCCGGAGGCGATCGCAGACATCAAAGCGGGAAAGCTCGTCATCGTGGTCGACGACGAGGACCGCGAAAACGAAGGTGACCTCGTCGTCGCAGCTCAACTGGTCACGCCTGAGCACATCAGCTTCATGACCCACCACGGCTCCGGCCTCGTGTGCATGCCGGTCATCGCGAAGCGCCTCGACGAGCTTGGCATCGCGCCCATGGTCGAGCACAACACCAGCCGCCTGGGCACGGCGTTCAGCGTGAGCATCGACGCCAAGGACATGACGACTACGGGCGCCTCGGCCTATGACCGGGCCGCCACCATCCGCAAGGTCCTCGACCCGTCGTCCAAACCCTCCGACTTCGCCTCGCCCGGTCATACCTTTCCTCTGCGCGCGGCCGAAGGCGGCGTGCTGACCCGTGCCGGCCAGACCGAAGCCGCGGTCGACCTCGCGGTCCTCGCGGGCCTCTATCCCGCGGGAGTGATCACCGAGCTCATGAAGCCCGATGGCACCATGGCTCGCATGCCGGAGCTCGAGCGATTCTCCATCGAGCACGGAATCAAGCTCATCACCGTCGAACAGCTCATCGCCTACCGGCGCCGCAACGAAAAGCTGATCGCGAAACGCGTCGAGGCAACCATCCCCATTGGCGACCAAGAGCCGCGCATGTGGAAGCTGTATGCCTATGAGGACATCCTCCGACATGAGAACCACCTCGCGCTCGTCCTCGGCGACGTCGACTCGGCAAAGCCGGTTCTCCTCCGCGCCCACTCGGAATGCCTCACCGGCGACATCTTCGGCAGCCTCCGATGCGACTGCGGCGCGCAGCTGCACGCCGCCATGGAAATGATCGCCGCCGACGGCACCGGCGTGATCCTCTACATCCGCCACCAGGAAGGTCGTGGCATCGGCCTGCTCGACAAGCTTCACGCCTACAACCTCCAGGACACGGGCCTAGATACCGTCGAGGCGAACGAGGCCCTCGGCCACCCTCCAGACAAACGGGACTACGGCATCGGCAGCCAGATCATCTACGACCTCGGCGTGCGAAAGATCCGGCTTTTGACGAACAACCCCAAGAAGATCTATGGACTCGAAGGATTCGGTTTGGAGGTCGTCGAGCGCGTCCCGATCCGCATCAAATCCAATCCCCACAACGAGCGCTACCTGAAAGCCAAGAAAGACAAGCTCGGACACCTTTTGTAACGCGGTGGGGGAGAAGGGCGCCAAGCCGGACCTCAGCGGGGACAACCTCACCATCGCCGTAGTCGTCGCGCGCTTCAACGAGGACGTATCGAAGAGGCTCCTGCGCGGGGCGCTCACCGCGCTTGAAGAGCATGGAGTCAAAGAACCCGATGTCTTCTGGGTGCCGGGATCGCTCGAGCTTCCGGTCGCCGCGCTCGCGCTCGCCGAAAAGGGCGGCCACGACGCAATCGTTTGCCTGGGCTGCGTCATCCGAGGCGAGACCTACCACTTCGAGCTGGTCGCCGGCCAGGCCGCCGCGGGCATCATGCAGGTGCAGCTCGACACTGGCGTGCCGGTTACGTTTGGGGTGCTCACAACCGAAGACAAGGACCAGGCACTCGCGCGGTCCGGCCCGAAAAACAACAAGGGCGCCGACGCGGCCGAGGCGGCGATCGAGATGGCCAACCTGCTTCGATCGATCCAGGGCTAACGGCTGGTCGAAACAGCGGCGATGCTTCTGCCGGCCGGCACTACGACAAAGCCTTCGGTCGCGGCCGGCGTGCTGAAATGCTGCGCCGACCCCAATCCAACGGAGTAGACGATCGCGCCCGACGACGGGTCTAGCGCAAACAGGGTGCCGGAGTTGTCGATCGCCCAGACAGCGCCGGCGGCGATGATCGGCGATCCGAGCTCCGGCCGGCGAGCGTGCCACGCGATGTCAATTGACCCGGTGCTCACCGACAGCGCGTACAGGCCGTTGGCGCACGGCACGTAAACCGAGGAGCCAGACCATGCGCTGCCGCCCCAGGCCCCCGAACAAACTGCCTTGCTCGCGACCTGCCCTCCGATCCCACCTAGCGCGCCCGACGTGAGCAAATACGCGACGCCCTGCTTGCCGATCGCGACGACCACGCCGAGCGACGGGAGAACCGTCGCGCCGACGGAACCGAGATCCGTGTCGCTGTCATTCAGCGCGACCCAGTTCGCCGGCGCGAAGTATGAGCGCACGGACTGAAGGTCCGGGGAAAGCTGGATCACCGAATTGCTGTAGTCAAAAGCCGATCGCGATTCGCCATTACCGGTGACAACGTAGACGCTGCCGTCGGATCCAATCGTCGCGCCCTGCGGGGTCCAGATTCCCGCCTCTCGAGAGCTCGGCACCTTCCATGCCAGTGCGCTGCCGCCCCTCAGAGGCACCGCCACGACGTACCCGTGATACGCCCCACAGTCGCCGTACAACCCGCCGAACGTCACGTAGATGAAGCTCGCTCCTACCGTCACACCGCCGCGCTGCTGCTGCACCGACGGGTTGGACCCAGGTGGGTCGACGTCCTGCTGCGACAGCACAGAACCGTCGGTGAGGCTCAGCGAGAACAGCATGTGGTGGTGGCTCCGCAGAAAGGCGACGACGTAGAGCCGCCCGGTGCGTGGGTCGGCCGCCGGCGTGCCAGTGATGCCTGTCACCGGGGAGATGTTGCCGCACGGCAGCGAGCCTGCATCGACAGGATCGCCGAGGTGCTGCTTCCACACCACCGATCCGGTGAACAGGTCGAGCGAGTACACGGTGTTGTTTTCTGTCGCCGCGAGCACGTGACCGGCGACGATCAAGGGCGATGCATAGACGTCCCCGTCGAGAGGCGCCTTCCAGGCCACGGCCGGAGAGCTCAATGCGGGCACCGCAGGCCCCACGCCCCCGCGTGCGCTGTTGCGGTGGTACTCGGTCCAGTCGGCCGCCAGCGCCGAGGGGGAGCTGCCGACCGAAGCACGCGGCGTTGGCGAGGGCACAGACGAGATGCCGGAGCCGCAGGCGGCAAGCCAAAGAGCCAGGACCAGGGTCCCTGCCTTCACAGACCCCAGCTGAACTTGCGAACCGGCTCCAGGCGTGCGCGCTCCGGCGCGATCAGCCGAGCGCGTCCCTGGAGAGCAATCCCGCGCTTCGGCCCCATCGCGTCGACCACCATCGCCGCTCGCGGCTCCGCCGTGAGGTTGCGCAACTTGACCCCGTCGACGTCGAACTCGAGCGCCCCTTCATCGTCGACCGCGTACATCACAGGGGCCACATGCGGCCATCCCGACTGTCCGACTGTCGCGAAGCGCCCGATTCGCTGCGAGCGCAGGAACTCGAGCTCGGCTGGACTCAACACCATCAGCGCTCACATCCTAGACTCAAAGATTCACATGGCCAAGACCGCAACCCCCACCATCGGGACTGTCGGCGGATACACGATTCGCCGCCGCGAACCTCTGGACCGCCTCGAGGGCGTGTACATCGAGCTCGTTCACGAGCGCACCGGCGCGCGCCACATCCACATCGAGACCCAGGACGACAACAACGCCTTCGCTGTTTTCTTCCCGACAGTGCCGAAGGATTCCACCGGAGTCGCGCACATCCTCGAACACGTCGTACTGGCCGGCTCGCAGCGCTACCCCGTGCGCGACCCATTTTTCAGCATGACGCGGCGCTCGCTCGCCACCTTCATGAACGCCTTCACGAGCGCCGACTGGACCATGTACCCGTTCAGCTCACGCAACGAGAAGGACTTCATGAACCTCCTCGACGTCTACCTCGACGCGACATTCTTTCCGAGGCTCTCGGAGGATTCCTTCAAGCAGGAGGGGATCCGCTTCGAGTTCGAGGACCCGGCCGATGCCAAGAGCGGCCTCCGCTACAAGGGCGTCGTCTTCAACGAGATGAAGGGCGCGCTGGCCGCGCCGCACGCTGCAATGCAGAGAGCCATCGGGCGCTCCCTTTTCAAGGGGTTGACATACGAGCACATCTCGGGTGGAGATCCTCAGGACATCCCCAATCTCACGTGGGATCACTTGAAGCGATTCCACGCCACGCACTACCATCCCAGCAACGCGTACTTCTACACGTACGGCAACCAGTCGCTCGAGCGAACGCTGGAGGTGATCGAGCGCAACGCGCTGTCGCGCTTCCAGCGCATCGATGTCGACACCAGCATCCCCGACGTGACGCGCCTGACGAAGCCGACCCAGGCCGTAGAGCCCTATCCTGCCACGGCGGACGAGGACAACAGCACGAAATCGCAGGCGCTCGTCGCATGGGTCACCGTGCCGACCGGCGACTCCTTCCGCCTCCTCGCCATGAAGGTCCTGGCTGAGGTGCTCATCAGCAATGCGGGCTCGCCGCTTCGCAAGGCACTGATCGACTCCAGGCTCGGCACCGCGATGGCTGACGGCACCGGCCTTCAGGACGACTTTCGGGAGAGCCTCTTCGGCGCCGGCTTGAAGGATATCGCGGCCGAGGATGCCGAAAAAGTCCAGCAGGTGGTGCTCGACACACTCGGGCGCCTTGCCGATGAAGGCATCGACCAGACCCAGGTCGACGCGGCCATCCACCGGCTCGAGTTCGAAAAGCGCGAGCGCTCGAACGCCGGCTTTCCCTATGCACTCAGGGTTCTCTTCACCATGCTCGCACCGTATTACTACGGTGGCGATTCCTACAACTCCCTTAACTTCGATGCTGATCTCGAACAGCTGGAGCGAGCACGCAAAGAAGGCAGGTTTTTCGAGAACCTCATCCGCGAAGAGCTCCTCGAAAACGCGCACCGTGCCCTACTCACTGTTATTCCCGACCCCGACCTCGAGGAGCGTCAGCGCCGCAACGAGCTCGACCGGCTCGCCGCGATCGAAGCCGGGCTCAACGAAACAGACAAGGAGCGCATCGTGGCGGAGGCTCTGCGGCTCAAGGCGGACCAGGACGCGAAGCAGGACCTGTCCACGCTCCCCACCCTCGAGCTCAGCGACATCCCGATGCAGTTCGAGGACGTGCCCAACCGCGAAATGAAGATCGGAGCCGCAACCGTCGAGTTCTTCCCACAGCCGACCAACGGCGTGACGTACCTCGACGTACGCACCGATTTCTCGGCGCTGACCCCCGAGGAGAAGGACCTGCTGCCCCTGTTCAGCCGCGTGCTGACGCAAAGCGGCGCCGCCGGACAGGACTACGTCCAGATCGCCTCCCGTATGGCCGCCGTGACGGGCGGCATGGGCGCCGCGGCCCAGGTTCAGTCACTCGCCGCCCAGGACGATTATCTGCAGTCTTTCGTGCTCTCCGGCCGAGCGCTCGACCGCAACGCGAGGCCCTTCATCGAGCTTCTGACCGACCTCATCGCACGCCTCGAGATCGACCCCAAGCGCCTCAAGGACGTCATCGCCGAGGCCGCCACGCGCCTCGAGAGCTCCATCGCGGGTCTCGGCTTCCAGTTCGCAATCCTTCGCGCCCACTCGAAGCTCACCTCAGAGGGTGCCATCAACGACCAGTTGCAAGGCATCGGCATGCTCCACGTGATGCGACGCCTCGCCAAGCTCGAGGAACACGATCTCGGCGACCTCATCGCAAAGCTCGATGCGATCCGCAAGCGCCTCTTTCAACCGACCAACATCCGCGTCGTCGTGACCTGCGAGGAGGGAATGATCGCGACCCTGCAGACGCTCGCGGAAGAGCTTGTGGAAGCACTCCCGCCAGGCGGCGCTCCAGGTCACGCCGAGCAGCCAAAACCTCTGGAGTTCGCTCCCGAAGCACTCACCGCGCCCGTCCCGGTGGCGTTCAACGTGCGCATCTTCAAGACCGTGCGGTACACCCACCCGGATGCCGCGGCGCTCCTCGTCCTCGCCAACTACCTTCGCGACACATTCCTGCACCGCGAGCTCAGAGAGAAAGGGGGCGCCTACGGTGGCTACGCGCAGGCGGGCATTGGGAGCGGCACGTTTTACTTCGGCTCGTACCGCGACCCCAACATCATCCGGACGTACGACGTCTACGACCAGGCGGTGAAGTGGGTAACCGAGGGCAAGATCGAAGCCGAGGCGCTCAAGGAGGCCATCCTCGGCGCGTGCGGCGATGTCGACCCTCTCGAGTCGCCTGACATCAAGGGCCGCCGGGAAGCGACCAACCGGATCACTGGCTTCACTCGCGAAGAGCGCGAGCGCTTCAAGCAGCGCCTGCTTCAAGTCACGGAAGACGACCTCCGCCGCGTCGCGGGCGCCTATCTGACGGTGGCCCACCCGGTGCAGACCACAGTGGCGGGACCCGAGCTCGTCGAGGCGGCGCGCAAAGAGCGTCCCGGGCTCTTCGAGGTGGTCGCGCCCGTTTAGCCAGACCCCTCTAGAATCCCGGGACATGGGGTTCTGGCGTCACCAATACTTCTGGCCCGCGGTCCTGATCGTCCTGGGCGTCTACTTCTTGCTCAGCAACCTCGGCTTTCTGTGGTGGCTGGAACCTAAGATCGTGTGGCCGGTGGTGCTGATCGCGCTGGGAGTCTGGCTGCTCGTGCGGCGCTCTCGCCCGAGCTGACGATGCGCAACTACCGCAGCGTTTTCTGGCCTGCGGTGCTGATCCTGGTCGGCGTGATCGCCCTCCTCGCCAACGCCGGTGTCATCTCGACCGATCGCTTGAGCCTCCTCCTCGACATGTGGCCCCTCATCCTGATCGTGATCGGGCTGGAGCTCATCGCTCGCCGCGGCCTGCAGGGGGCAACCGCCGACCTGGCAGCCGTCCTGATCGTGGTGATCGCCGCGGTAGGCGCCCTCGCCTACATCGCCTTGGCCCCCAATTCCGGCTCCACCCAGCCGCTCGACACCAGGGACACCGTCGGTCGCTTAGATCACGCCTCGCTTGAGGTGAATGCGGGGGCGGCGACCATCACGCTGACCGCCAGCAGCGCGCTCGAAGGCGACCTGTACCGCGCGCACATTCAGTACTCCGGGGCCAAGCCGAGGATCAGCCTCGATCGCTCGAACGGCAACCTGCAGATCTCGCAGGCCAACAGCTTCGGCGCCTTCGGCAGCCGCCGTTTCGTCCTGGACATACAGATCAACTCGAGCCTTCCATGGACGATCCAGACCAACAGCGGGGCATCCAACGAGACCTACAACCTGGCGTCTGCGCATCTCGGCTCGGTCAAGATCAGCTCTGGTGCGGCTCGCGTGGACATGACGCTGGGCAACCCATCGGGAGTTGTCCCGATCAGCATCACCGGCGGCGCCGCCACCGTTCACCTCCACCGGCCTCCCGGCACCGGAGCCTCAGTCACGGTTACAGGCTGGGCGGTGAGCCTCGACTTCGACAACAAACATTCCCGCGCCGTCGGCACTGTCCTGGAGGCCACTCAGATTGGGCCGGACATGTACAAGGTTGACGTCACCGGCGGCGCATGCTCCGTGACCATGGACACCGCCATCGTCCGGAAAACGGTTCCGCTCAGCTAGGCGCCAGCCTCGCGTCCAGCGCTCGAACCCGGGCGGCGTACTCCATCTCGGTCGGGCCGCTGATCGCCGCTCGCAAGCCTCCCGAGGCCGCTCCCAGCATCGCTTCGAGCTCGCCGTCCAGGACCTTTGCCGCGCGCAGCACCGCCGCCATCGCCGCCGCGCGCTCCGCACCCGCCAGCAGCTCTTTCTGGTCGACACCCAGAGCCGCGAGCTTCTCCGCTTCGCTCTCGAGCCGCCCGGCGAGCGCCACTGCCTCGGGATCGCCGCGCTTCCGGCATTTGAGCGCCCCGGCGCGTGCCGCCCCGGCAGCCAGGCGCGCCTCCAGCACCCGGCCGGCGGCGACCTCGCCGGCGGCGACCGCCGGACAAAGACCCACCACCTGTGGCGCGCCCACCCGGACGTCGCGGCGGGCGAGCTCGGCAAGCACCGCGGCCGGCGGCGTCTCCTCGACCCGGAACAGGTTCATCGAAAGCTGCACGCGTCCGCGTGGGAGCAGAAACACCATCGCCTGTACTCCACGCATCCCTCCCTCGGACTCGCGCAGCGACCTGGCGAGGGCTCTGGCCTGGGCAACGTCCATGTCTTGCAGCAATACGTTGAACGCGACCAGCGTCCGCCGAGCGCCGACACACACGGCGCCGGCGGTGGGGTGGAGGTCCGGGCCCCCCAGGTCCGGGTGCGCGCGGCCCGCTCTTATGTCGGCGAGCGAACGCAGCTCGCCGTACCAGTACACGGGCACGTGGAGATCGCTCCAGATCCGCATGCCGACCTCGCGCGCGAGCTCCCGCGCGTCGGCCAGCGTGCTCTCTCCGAGCGGCACTATCGGCACCACGTCCGCCGCGCCGACACGGGGGTGGACGCCCTCGTGCGCCCGCAGGTCGATTCGTTCGACCGCCGCGCTCACCGCCGCGACCAACCCGTCGATGAGCCTGGGTCTCGACGCGGCGATCGAGATGACGGCGCGGTTGTGGTCGGGATCAGAGTCGACGTCGAGCAGCTGAGCCCCGGTCGCCGCCGCGTTGGCGATGGCCGAGATCACCTGTGCCCGCCTCCCCTCGGAGAAGTTCGGCACTGACTCGAACAGACCTTTCGTGTTCACCAGCTTGTTAGGGTAAGTTGCCTTGCCAGGACAGGTCGTGCTCGTCTACGGCGACGAGCTGATGAAGCATCGGCTGTCGGATCAGCATCCTCTGCAGCCGATTCGCGTCAAGCTCGCGGTGGACCTCATCCGCTCGACCGGTCTCATCGACGAAAGCCACGTGCTGCATCCACGTCACGCGACGTCAGAAGAGCTCGGCCTTGTTCACTCACTCCACTACGTCGACCTCGTCCGCAAGCTGAGCGACCCGACGCGCCGCGCCCAGGTTTCGCCCGAACGCATCGACGCCGCAGGCTTCGCCTCGGCCGACAACCCGATCTCGGACAATCTTCACGAGGGCGCCTCGCTGGTGGTCGGGGCCAGCCTCGTCGCGGCGCGGGCGGTCCACAAAGGCGCCGCGCGGCACGCGTTCAGCCCGAGCGGCGGACTTCATCATGCCCACCGCGACCGCGCCTCCGGCTTCTGCACCTACAACGACGCGGCGGTCGCGTGCCAGTGGCTGAAGGAGCAGGGTCACCGCGTCGCCTACGTGGACGTCGACGTCCACCATGGCGATGGCGTCGAGGGGATCTTCCAGAGCGACCCCGACGTGCTCACCATCAGCCTGCACGAAAGCGGTCGGTATCTCTTCCCCGGCACGGGCTTTCCCGACGATTGTGGGGTCGGCAAGGGCCGAGGCTCGGCCGCCAACCTGCCCTTTCTGCCGTACACATGGGACGAGCCGTGGCTCGAGGGCTTCGACAGGATCGTGCCTGCGCTGCTGCGCCGTTTCAAGCCGACTGTCCTGGTGACCCAGGACGGCTGCGACACCCACTACCTCGACCCGCTCGCCCACCTGGCAGGGACGACGCGCATCTGGCCGCACGTCGGGAAAGCTTTTCACGATCTCGCGCACGAGCTCTGCGACGGGCGATGGCTCGCGCTCGGCGGGGGCGGTTACGCCATCTACGAGGTGGTGCCGCGCGCGTGGACGCTCTTGTTCGCCGAGATGGTCGAGCGTCGCGACCTCGCCGCGAAGATCAACGACCCTTCAAGCGTCGTGCCTGCAGTCGAAGCTCAGGAGCGGATCTTGGCTGCGCTTCGGAAGGACCTCGCGCACCTCGGCGAGGTGCACGGGATGGACTTTTAGGCCGAGTAAGTCCGCAAGCAGCGGGTGCAGATGCGCGCGTGCACGGGCTTTCCGGCCACGGTCACCCGGCCCATCTGGAGGTTAGGCATGAACCTCCGGTTGACCCGGTTCTTGGCGTGGCTGACGTGGTGTCCGTATTGCGGCTCCTTGCCGCAGATCGCGCAACGCTTGGCCATGAGGCAAACTCCGATGTGGTTAGTTCCGAACGAGAACCCGCGTCATTTCGCGGTGTAACGGAGCCGAATTGTACCATGGGCTCTCCATGGCCTCGAAGACCACCACCCCCCTCGCCCAGTCCCGCCAGTGGGGCCGGATCGAGGTCTTACCCTCCGCCGTGGGCGCCATCGCCGCGCATGCCGCCCTGGGCTGCTACGGCGTCGCGGGCATGGCGGCGCGCGGGCTGCGCGACGGCGTGGCCGAGCTGCTGCACAGAGGGAACGTTGCTCGTGGCGTCGAGGTGGTCGAGGTCGAAGCGGGGCTGCGCATCGATGTCTTCGTCATCGTCCAGTACGGCATCCGCATCTCGGAGGTCGCTCACAACCTCCAGGAGGCGGTCAAGTTCGCGGTGGAGCGCTCGGTCAACGTCCCTGTGGCGCAGGTCAACGTGAACGTACAGGGCGTTCGAGAAGAGCTGCGGTAGCCATGGCCCAAAGGAACCCTGGGCAAAACCATCCTCGCGTCGACGGCCCCGTCTTCAAGCGAGCGTTGCTCGGGAGCCTCAGCTGGCTCTCCGCCAATCACGAGGAGGTGAACCGCCTCAACGTGTTCCCCGTGCCTGACGGCGACACCGGAACGAACATGCTGCTGACGCTTCAATCCGCGGTCGAAGACATCAAGGAGTCGGACGCGGCCGAGGTGAGCAAGATCGCCAAGCTCGCCTCGCACGGAAGCCTGATGGGCGCGCGCGGCAACTCAGGCGTCATCCTCTCGCAGATCTTTCGTGGCTTTGCCCGCTCGGTCGAGGGTAAGAGCTCGCTGACTCCGGCCGAGCTTGCCGTCGCCTTCGAAGAGGCGGCCAACGCCGCCTACCGCGCGGTGAACAAGCCCACCGAAGGCACCATCCTGACCGTCGCGCGTGAGGCCGGCCGGGCAGCGGCGGCGGCGGCCGGCGCTCCAGGCGCCACCACACCGACGGTCATCGCCGCGGCTGCCGCCGGCGCCAGGGCAGCGGTACTCAAGACGCCGAGCCAGCTCCAGATCCTCCGCGATGCGGGTGTCGTCGACGCCGGAGGATTCGGCCTACAGATCATCATCGAAGGCATGCTCAAGACTTTCGAGGGCATGGAGGCTCAGCTCGCGACTCCCTCCGTCTCGCGCGCCGCGCAACCTGTGGCTTCTCAAGTCAACGTCGAACTTCCGGAAGGGGGCTGGGGTTACTGCACGGAATTTCTCATCGAAGGCTCCAATCTCGACGTGCAGCGGATCCAGGAGCAAATCGAGGCTCTCGGCAACTCGGTGCTTGTCGTCGGGGAGCCTGAGCTTGTGAAGGTTCACGTCCACACCGATGACCCGACTCGTGTCATCACGCTCGCCGGCGGATACGGCAAGGTGCTGAAGCTGAACGTCGGCGACATGTCGACACAGCACAGGCGGATTCTGGAAGGCGAGTCCCAGGCCTCCAGGGCGCCGCGGGCAAACGGCGTCGGCCTTGCCGCCGTCGTGGCCGGCCCCGGCCTGGTCGAGATTTTCCGAGGGCTTGGCGTCGATGCCATCGTCGAGGGTGGCCAGACGATGAATCCAAGCACACAGGACATGCTCACCGCCATCGAGTCGGTGCCGTACGAAGAGGTCATCCTCCTGCCCAACAATGGCAACGTGATCCTCGCCGCCAAGCAGGTTCTGCACGTGACGAAGAAGAGGGTCCACGTCATCGAGACGCACAGCGTTCCGCAGGGAGTCGCCGCCGTCGTGGCCTTTCGCCCCGACCGGTCTGGCGCCGAGAACGTCGACTCGATGAAGGCCGAGGCCGAGCGGGTCCAGACCATCGAGGTGACACACGCCGTTCGCGACACCCGCTCCAACGGGCTGAAGGTGAAGAAGGGTGATGTCATCGGCTTGATCAACGACAAGCTGGAGTTCGCCGGCACTGACTACGGGGAGGTCGTGAACAAAGCGCTCAGCAAGCTCGGGCCAGATGCGTACGAGCTGGTCACCGTGTATCGCGGCAAGGACGCGACCGATGACGAGCTGGCCAAGCTCGAGACCGCGATCCGCTCCACGTATCCGGGTCTCGAGGTCGAGGTCCAGACCGGCGGGCAGCAGCACTACCCCTTCATTCTTTCCGTCGAATAAAGAGTGAATCGTTCGTTCGCGGTCGTCACGGACTCGACCGCCGACCTGCCCGACGAGTGGCATAAGCGATACGGGATCGAGGTCGTCCCCTTGAAAGTCCTGTTCGGCGAAGAGACCTTCCGCGACGGGGTGGACATGAACAATGAGGAGTTCTTCCGCCGCCTCGCAACCTCCACCAAGCTGCCGACCACGTCTGCTCCGTCACCAGGAGAGTTCGCGGCGCTGTTCACGCGGCTCGCGAAAGACCACGACGGATGCATCTCGATCCACATCGGCGCTCAGCTCTCGGCAACCGCGGAAGCCGCACGCGTTGGCGCCCAGTCCGTCGAAGGATTCAAGGTCGAAGTCATCGACAGCGAGACGGTGACCATGCCGATTGCCTTTCTGTGCCGCATCGCCGCGGAATGCGCAACTCTCGACAAGGCCACCGCTGCGGTCAAGCTGCGCGTCCCCAACTGTCGTGTCCTCGCGCTGCTCGAGACGCTTCGGTATGTCGAAATGGGCGGGAGGGTGAGCCGGGCGCAGGCGATGATCGGCACGATGCTCGACTTGAAGCCGCTCTTGCTCGTCGCCGAGCGCGAAATCAAATCCGTCGACCGCGTTCGCACTCGATCCCGCGCGATCCCTCGGATGGTCGAGTTCTTCGAGAAAGACATGCCAGTGGAGCACGTGGGCGTGGTCCACGCGCAGGCGCCCGAGGAAGCGGAGCGAATAGCAAGTGATCTCCGCAAGCGCTATCCCGACCTGGAGGTGCCGGTCGGGCAGATCGGATGCGTGCTCGGAACGCATACTGGCCCGAAAGCCCTGGGCCTGGTCTACATCAAGAAGTAGTCGCCCGCCCGCTCGCGGTCAGAACCACGCTCCGCCCCCGCCGGGGCCACACGCGAATGAGGGGTGGCGTGATTGCAATGATTTTCGGCAGGGCTGCAACGGCGAGCCCGTACAGCCGCCGCTCCCAAGGTCCCCACGGCAAGCGGTATTGCTCGCGCAGCGCGGGCGGCAGCAGGCCCGTCGTGACCACGTTCAATGGAAACATCGCCGGCCCGGGAAGCAGCCGCAGTGGCGGCCGGAGGATCTGCGCCGCCAGCTCCAGCGCCCGGTCCTCAACTCGCACCGGCCCGTCGACCGACATCATCTGGTCCAGGTACGCCTCGAAGTCCGCGTACTTGTCCGGAAAGCGATCGGGCGCAATCCCCAGCAGCGTGCCGAGCAGCTTGAACTCTTCGTAGAACTCGTCGCGCTGCCGAGCCTCCAACGGCTGCACAAACGTTTCGTAGGTCACGAGCGCGGTGTCGGCAAGAGTGGCGTGCACCCACAGCAACAGATCCGGGTCGAGCGCGCGATAGTCGCTGCCCCGCACATTCGCGTGAACCTGGTTGACCGCTCGCGCAGCACCGAGCGCCGTCTCGCGATCGCCGAACACTATCGCCATCGTCATCCGGATCGTCCGGCGCAGGCGGAGGATGGGATGAGCGCGGAAGTCCGAGTGCTCGTCCACCCCGGCGGCGACCTTGGGATGTGCGAGCTGCATGAGAAGGGCGCGGCCTCCTCCGAGCAGAAGGATGTTCTCGCGGTTCACCCGTCGGGTGATCGAGTCCTCTTCAAACAAGCCGGGGCGCAGGCCGGGCCGCACCATGCCATCTTATTAATGTGTACCAGCAGCTCTTCACTTTCGGGGCCGCATTCCTCGGCTCGGCCGTCGAGTCGACCGAAGCGCTGACGATCGTCCTTGCGGTCGGCCTTACGCGCGGGTGGCGCGCTCCGCTCTACGGCACAGTCGCGGCCCTCGTCGCGCTCGCGGTGCTGGTCGTGCTCTTCGGCCAGCTCATCGTCGAACGTGTCCCGGAGCTGACTCTCAAGCTCATCATCGGCACGCTTCTCCTCCTCTTTGGCCTGCGCTGGCTGCACAAGGCGGTGCTGCGGTCGGCAGGCGCGGTGGCGATGCATGACGAGGACCGGGCCTACCAGCAGACGGTCAGCGAGCTGCAGAGCGCGGCCGCCCGCCACGATTGGGTGAGCTTCGTGATCGCCTTCAAGGGCGTCTTTCTCGAGGGCCTCGAGGTGGTCTTCATCGTGGTCGCGGTCGGAGGCACCAGCCGCTTCCTCCCTTTCGCGGTGGCGGGCGGCCTGCTTGCGATGGTGGTGGTGGCGGCAGCCGGCCTTGTGGTGCGAAAACCGCTCGCGAGAGTCCCTGAAAACACCCTGAAGTACGGTGTCGGCATCATCCTCACTGCCATCGGCACCTTCTGGGCGGCGGAGGGGATGGGGGCCAAATGGCCGCTCGACTTCGTCTCCATCTTCTTTCTCGTGGTCGCCTACCTTGTCGCGTCGCGGCTTGCGGTGACGCTTGTCCGCCGGCGCCCGGTGCTCGCGTGAGGTTCCTCAGGTCGGCCGCACGCGAAGTGATCGGACTGTTCGTCTCGGATTGGCAGCAGACGGTGGTCATCCTCGTCATCCTTGGCGCCGGCTGGTTGGCGATCTCAGTCCTGCGCATCACCCCGCTTCCTGTCCTGGTCGCTCTGGTGCTGCTGCTCGCCGCCCAGCACATCTGGTTTGCGCTCGCCGAAGCGAGGCGCACCGCTAGGCCGACGTAGCCTTCGTCATCTCAGAGTTGAAGGCATCTACACGCGGCTTGTAGTAGGCGTCGATGTCGAGTCCCATCTTGGTGAAATCGTAGGAGCCGATTTTCGTGCCGTCTGCCTCAACGGCCCTGCCGGCTGTAACGATCGCCGGGCTGTCGTTGGCGGCGAGCGCGTCGAGCAGAGTGCCGAAATCAGCGACAAGCGTCTCGAAATCGACCATCAACGTTTGAATCTCGCTCGGCAGGCCTGGCGCCGTCGACAGCAAAAGCGCGCTGTCCACATGCGTTTTCAACTTGGGCACGGTTCCTTTGGCCCCGGCGATGTCGCCGTTGGCACTCAGCGCGAGGGTCCCGTCGAGGTCGAGCAAAGAATCGAGAAAAGCTTTGAAGAACTCTCCGTCCTTTGCGTAGTCCACGGCGATCGACTTGGCATTGGAGAGCGCCTTGCGCGCGTGGCCGATCCGCGCCGACTCCCGATCCAGGCCGGTCCGGCTGAACGCGGTGAGCCACTTCTGCGCTTCGAGACCCGCCCTCGCGGAAACGAGAGATGCGTCGTCCTGGTCGGCCATCGTGCGTGCTCCTTTGGCGTTCGCGATGAACTGGTCGACGGCGACGCGAGATTGTGTGGGATTGAAGGTCGAGCTGCTGCTAAGACCGTTGAACTGTTTGTCGATGTCCTTGAAAGTACTGTTGAGGTTGTTCTGGTGAGAGATGACAGCGTTCAGGCTCGTGTCCGCGCTCGCGATGCGTGTTGACGTGTATGCAAAACCCACCACCGCATAGCCGATGATTCCCACAAGGACGATGACGGCGACGACCACCGCGACGATGGCGCTGCGCACCTCGTGAGCATACTTGTGCTCCCGCACGCCCTGGATCGCCCGGTGGCGGCGCTGCCCAAGATCAAGTCCGCCGACGTCAACAACCTGAAGAAGCTCGGCATCGTGACGATTCGCGACCTTCTTCTGGAGCTGCCCTTCGGCTGGGAGACCTATGGAGACCCGACCGCGGTTTCTTCGCTCACGCCTGGGGTCCAGGCAACCGTGATCGGCATGGTCACCTCGATCGCGCCCAAGATCACGCGGTTCAAGAGGATGAAGCTGACTGAGGCGACCATCCGCGACGACAGCGGCACCGGGATTCGCGTCACCTGGTTCAACCAGCCCTTTGTCGCCAGGCAGCTCCACAAGGGCGATCGTGTTGCGGTGGCCGGCATGGTCAAGAGCGGCTACGGCGGGATGCTCGAGATGCAGAACCCGCATCACGAGCGCCTGGAGGGCGGCGAAGGGGCTGAGCCATCGCGGGTTGGCGGCCTCATGCCCAAGTACCACCTCGTCGCGGGTCTCAGTCAGAAAAAGATGACGGCCTGGGTCGAGTCGGCGCTGCCCCTCGCCGGCCATCTCGAAGAGATCTTGCCAGCCGAGGTTCGCGAGCGTCACGGACTGCTCCCGATCTCGGACGCTGTCCAGCAAGGTCACCGACCGGATACTCAGACCCAGTGGCGTGAGGCACGCCGGCGCATGGCATTCGCGGAGCTGTTCGAGCTGCAGGCGGCGTTCGCCGTCATGCGCGCCAGCCTCGTCGCCGAACCGGCAGTGCCCATTCCGTACCACCAGGAGGTCATAAACGCCTTCAAGGCGGGCCTCGGCTTCGAGTTGACTCACGCCCAGAAGCGCTCCACGTGGGAAGCCTTCCAGGACATGCAGAAGAGCACGCCGATGAACCGGCTTCTGAACGGTGACGTCGGTTCCGGGAAGACCGCGGTCGCCGCCGCCTGCGTCGCGATGGCACACGTGGCGGACCTGCAGTCGGTGGTGATGGCGCCGACTGAAATACTCGCGAGGCAGCATCTCCATAAATTCCGCTCCTACCTGGAGGCGAGCTTTCCGGGCCTCACGGTCGAGCTGCTCGTCAGCAGCCAGGGCTCTGCTGAGCGCCGGCGAGTACGGACGTCGGCAGCATCGGGCCACTGCGCCCTGGTCGTTGGCACACACGCCTTGATCGAAGAGGACGTTGAGTTCGCCAACCTGGGCCTTGCGATCGTCGACGAGCAGCACCGGTTTGGGACCCGGCAGCGCGAGCTCCTGCGAAGCAAGGGCCGCGGTAGGCCGCACTTCCTCGCCATGACCGCGACTCCCATACCTCGCACGCTCGCCCTGGCGAGGTTTGGCGAGATGCTCGTGTCGACGATTGACGAGCAGCCTCCGGGACGCACCCCGGTTGATACGGAAGTCATCCCGCCAGATGAACGGGACCGTGCGTACGAGCTCGTACGCAGAGAGATCGCGGCGGGTCACCAGGCTTTCGTGATCTGCCCTCTGATCGAGGAGTCAGAGACGCTGGCCGCACGCTCCGCGACCGCTGAGTTTGAACGCTTGAAGCGTGATGTGTTTCCGGAACCTATGCGTATGGGCCTGGTTCACGGCCGGCTCAAAGAAAAGGAAGACGTTATGCAAAGCTTTGTCTCTGGAGAGGTCCAGATCCTTGTCGCGACGGCGGTGGTCGAGGTGGGCGTCGACGTCCCCAATGCCAGCGTCATGATGATCGAGGGTGCCGATCGGTTCGGCCTCGCGCAGCTCCACCAGTTCCGCGGCCGGGTCGGACGCGGTGCGGCGGAGAGCCATTGCCTCCTACTTGCGGACGATCCGTCCGAAACTGCGCTGGAGCGGTTGCACCTTGTGGCTCGAGTACGCGATGGCTTCGTGCTGGCCGACGAGGACATGCGGCGCCGTGGCATCGGTCAATTGATGGGATCTCACCAGCACGGTCTCACCGACGCCGCGATGGACGCCCTCGCTCAGCCCAAGCTCCTGGATGAGGTCCGGGAGGAGGTCGTTCGGCTCTTCGCCGCGGATCCTGGATTCGAAGGACACCCGGTCATCAAGGCAGCGGCGGAGAAAGCTCAGGACCAGATGTCGATCAGCTAGGCAAATAGGCTGCCGTCATCATCCCGAAGTACGTCGGGGCCTCGTAGGAGATGAGCCGGCCCGTCCACCTGATTGAGCTGCCGATTGAGCTGCCGGTTGAGTTGCCCCTCGTGGCGCCGTGCAGCATCAGCATCTGCCACCAGCTGTCGGCCTTTGCCTGCTCGACCAGGTCCGGGTCGATGTCGGTGAGGCCCGCGAGGTTGCCCGTCCGGACCAGCTTGCAGACCAGCTCGTCGTAAACAGCCGCGCTCGCGTGGAACCCGTACGGACCACCCTCGACGTGCGCGTGGCCGTGGTCGGCGCTCGCGATGAGGGCGACACGTAGTCCGGATTTCGAAGCCGCCTCGGCGATCGCCGCGCCGGCATCGACGTGCGCCGACGCTGGAAGGTCGCGCGCCGGCGTGACGACCACGAGTGGCACGGGAGGGTCGTGCCGGCCGCCCATGAACCACAGTGGAATGAGCACGCCCCAGTCCATCGGGGCGACCGCCGTCGCCGGGTCGTTGCCACCGAAGCTCACCCCGACCGAAGGCACTCCCGCCAGGACGAGCGATTCGAGCACAAGCCACGCGAGGTCGGTCGCCGCGGGGACGTCCAGGGCGATCGACGGAGGTGCGCCCTCGAGCCGGCCGGCCACGCGACCGGCGACGAGAACGCCCATCGCGTTCCCGATGTGGACGTTGTGGGGAGTCGCGACCACCACGGCCTCAGGGCGCTCCGCCACAAAAAGCCTGCCGAGCTCTTCCATGCCGGCGCGCGTCGATGTCGCCAGCAACCGCTCATCAGGCCTGCACGCCTCGACGATCGCAAGACCGCCGTGGGGCGCAATCGCCGCGAACACCAACGCCACGCGCCGATACTAGCCACCATGGAACATCTCTCGCCGCTTCGGTTGACGGAGTACAGCCACGGGGCCGGTTGAGCCTGCAAGCTCAGCCCGGTGGAGCTAGGGCAGGTACTGGGGGCGCTGCCCCCGATCGTCGACCCGAACGTGCTGGTCGCAACCGCCGGCCGCGACGACGCGGCGGTCTATCGAATCGCGCCTGACCGCGCGCTCGTCGCGACGGTTGATTTCTTCACGCCGATCGTCGACGATCCGGCGGAATTCGGCGCGATCGCCGCGGCGAACGCGTTGAGCGACGTGTACGCGATGGGCGGGCGGCCGCTGTTCGCGCTCGGCATCACTGCATTTCCCCGAGAGAAGCTCGGTACCGGCCTGCTCGAGAAGATAGTGGCCGGTGGCGCGGCCAAGATGACTGAGGCCGGCATCTCGATCGTCGGCGGGCACTCGGTGGATGACGCCGAGCCGAAGTTCGGATACACAGTCATCGGGGAGGTCCATCCGGACCGCGTGATCGGCAACGACGGCGCGCAGCCTGGCGACATCCTCTTTCTGACCAAGCCGCTCGGCTCGGGCCTGGTGGCCACCGCGATCAAGCGCGGCCTCTGCCCGCCTGCTCTCGAGCGCGAGGCGGTCGCAGTCATGTCGGAGCTGAATCGCGATGCATCGGAGGCAATGGTCGCCGCCGGCGCGACCGCGGCGACGGACGTGACCGGCTACGGCCTCATCGGCCACCTCGCCAACATCAAAGGAGGCGCCGACATCCAGTTCGGAGCGATCCCATTCATGGCTGGGGTCAGGAACCTTGCTGAGGCGGATCTTTTCCCGAGCGGCAGCCGCCGCAACCACGCCGCCTACCGCGACCAGGTCGAGTGGAACGGCCTCGCCGAGATCGACCAGATGCTGCTGTGCGACGCCCAGACCAGCGGCGGGTTGCTGGTCGCGATCCCGCCGGCAAAGGCAGCGGATTTCGAAAACGCCCTCCGTTCCGCGCGATCTCGACCCGCGCGGATCGGGACCATCACCGGCAGCGGCTCGATCAGCGTGCGAGCCTGATCGTGCCCGGCCTGCGCGTCAGCGGGGGAGAGGCGAGGGGGCGGCGGCTCAAAGCCCCGAAGGGCATCCGGCCCACCCAGGGAATGGTCAAGCAGGCCATCTTCAACCTCGTCGGGCCCGGCATCGCGGGAGCGCACGTCCTGGACCTTTTCGCCGGCTCGGGCGCGCTCGGCATCGAGGCCCTGTCGCGCGGCGCCGCAAACGTGACCTTCGTGGACCACCAGCCTCGTGGTCTTGCTATCCTGCGCCAGAACTTGGAAGTACTCGGCGTCCGGGAGCGCGCGCATGTCGTCCGAGGGGACGTTGTGCGGTGGCTCGAGGCTTCGCCGGACCAGATCAAGCGCGCGGGCCTCGTGTTTCTCGACCCGCCCTATGACGATGTGGTTCTGGACCGTGCACTGAAAGTGCTGGACCGGACGCTCGACGACGCGACCGTCGTCGCGGAGCACTCGCGTCGCCAGCAGATGCCGGTGCTGGCCCGCCTTCAGATCGACCGTCAGCGCCGCTACGGGGACACAGTGGTCACAGTGTTTCGCGCGCCGGCCGCGCAGGATCCGGCAGTTTGAACACGCGCCCGAAAACGAAAGTTGCCGTCTATCCGGGCAGCTTTGACCCGCTCACGAACGGCCACCTCGACGTGGTCGACCGCGCGCTGGGGATCTTCGACAAGCTCATCGTCGCGGTGGCGGGGAACCCGGAGAAGCGCCAGCCGCTCTTCACGGTGGAAGAACGTATGCAGCTGATCCGCGCGTCGCTGAAGGGTCGCGAGCGGGTCGAGGTGTCGAGCTTCAAGGGGCTCACCGTCGAATACGCCCGTTCGATGGGGGCGACGACGCTCGTCAAAGGGCTGCGCGCCTACTCAGATTTCGACGCTGAGCTGCAGCAGGCCCTCATGAACCGCAAGCTGGCGCCCGACATCCACACCGTCTTCCTCATGTCGAGCTTCGCCCACATTTACGTCTCATCAACTATCTTGAAGGACATCGCCAGCTATGGCGGCAACGTATCCGACCTCGTTCCGCCCCCGGTCGCGAGAGCGCTGAAGGAGAAGTACAGATAAAGGTCGACGAGCTGCTTGACCGTTTCGAGTATCTGATCCAGAACGCACGCCATGTCCCGCTGTCCACGCAGGTGATGGTCAACGAGGACGAGATGATGGAGGTGATCGACCAGATCCGGTTCAACCTGCCCGACGAGATCAAGCAGGCGAACTGGACCGTGTCGGAGCAGCAGCGCATCATCACCGAGGCGCACGGTGAGGCGGCGCGCATCATGTCGCGCGCCAACGAGCGAGCGGAGGAGACCGCCTCGGAGCATGAGATCCTGCGCCGCGCGGAGCGACATTCCGCCCAGGTGATCAAGGACGCGCAGGCAAAGTCGGATCAGATCATCCGCGAAGCCGAGGGTTACGCGATGGAGCAGCTCAAGCAGCTGGAAGCGCACCTGGGCCGCACGCTGGCGACGGTGCGGCGGGGAGTAGAGGCCCTGCAGACCAACCAGCCGCCCGCCGAGGAGAACGCCGACCAGGCCACCGGTTCCTGAAGCCAGAGTCCCTGTTCACGTAAACTTCACAGGCTCATGGCTCTACCAAAGGTCAAGCTATCCAAGTCGAAGAAGGGACGCCGCCGCTCTCACCTGGCGCTGGCGCTCGTCCAGCTTCAGCCATGCCCGAACTGCAAGCACCCCCGAAGGCCACACATGATCTGTCCCAACTGCGGCCATTACAAGGGCCGCGAGGTCATCAAGACCGCCTAGAGCGAAGCTCCAGGATCGCGAGCTTCCCAGCGGGATGCACGCGGACGACCCTGAGCCCGGCACGCTCCGCCAGGACCCCAAGCTCGGCGACCCCCCGTTCCTTGCCGCCGAAGTAGACGAGCATCATCAGGTCCATCAGGGTCCGCAACGATTCGCCGCCGGCGCCGATCTTCTCCACCACGAAGACCGCGGCCGCGGTCCCCGCCGCCTCCTCGCAGCGCCGCAGAATCGCACACGCGGCATCGTCGGTCCAGTTGTGGAGGATCGCCGACAGCAAGTAGCCACCCGCGCCAGGCGGAAGCGGATCAAAGAAGCTGCCGGCCACCGCCTCGGCCCGGCTGGCTAGCCCGGCCGCATTCAGTGCATTCCGAGCCGCCTCGGCGGCGACCGGCTGATCGAAAACCGTGCCCCTCAAGGCCGGGTGCGCGGTCAGCAAGGCGATGAGCAGTGCACCGTTACCGCCACCTACGTCGACCACGTGGCCCAGCGATGCCCAGTCGTAACCGGAGACAATTTCGGGCGCGTCGGCGGCAACGTCGTGGCCCATCCGCGCGTCGAATGACGCGGCTCGCGCGGGGTCGGCCGCCATGTCATCCCAGAAAGAGCGGCCGAACTGTAAGGGGTAGCCAGCCTCGCCCGAGTGCACCGAGTGCAGAAGCTGGACGAAGGACAGGTCCGCGCGTCCGATCGCACCTTCGATGTCGAGCAGTGCGCGCGTACCGGTCGGGTGGTCATCCCGCAGCTCCTCTCCTCGAGCCGTCAGCGAATAACGACCGGCTTCATCACAGGTGAACAGTCCCGCCTTGACGAGGTGACGGAGCACCCGATCGAGCGCGTCGGCATTGGCCCTCGAAGCCCCTGCCAGCTCGGGCGCGGTTCGCAATCCTCGCGTGATGTGGTCCGCGATCCGCAGCGTCGCGACTACACGGATCGCCATTGGTGTAGCCAGGTCCGCCCCGAAGTCCGCCACCGGCCGATCTTAGGCCTCGAGTGCATGCAACGATTGCGGTGAATAACGATGGCTAAAGTCGCATTCCTCTACCCAGGCCAAGACCGCCTAGACAGCCACCAGGGCAGCCTGCCCCGGCCACCCGATTCGCGGTTCAGCCTGTCCAGACACTCGTCCAGCTGACGCCGCCCCTCTGCCGCAGAGAAGTTGGGCGTGCGTAAGGCCCGGTGCGCCTGCCAGATTGCCCAGGTCGTGACGAACTTCGCATGGGAACCGCGCGAAGTGTGGACGTCTCCGCCGGCACACAGGAGTCGTGACTCCAGCTCGCGCATCGCAGCACCATTGGCTTTGACGCTCGTGCTGGGCAGATCGGGCTCGTCGGCGGTCAGGCGTTGTTCGCGTCGGAGTCGCGCCAGCATTGCCTTCCCTGCAGTGCTCATGCCATCGACCTTCCACTGCTCGTTTCCGAGCGCGACGGCGAGGAACGCCGGCCACAACCGCCTGTGCAAGCAGGTCAATTTTCCGGACACAAGCACGACGTGCAGCACGTCCTCGTGCCCCGTGAAGCGGGACCCAAGTCTGTGGATCAAGTGGACCTCCGGGTCGGCCCACCACGACCCACGGACGGTTCGCTCCACGACCAGCGAAGGCACGGAGGGCAGCTTCGGATCCGAGTCGAGCACGAGACCCCACTCGTCCAGGTGCTCGAGCGCCGAGACGAGCCACTGGTCTGGGTCCCGCCGTGCCAGCAGGCTTGCCGTCACGGCCGCTCGTTTTCGTTCAGCAGTCATCAGATGCCCGAAAAGTGCCTAAGCGCTGCATAGCCCCACAGCGGCCACGTCGCACCCCAGTACACGATCGTGAAGAGATCGAGGCTAATTGCCGGCTTGAACAGCGCAATGTATGCGTCGAAGGCGGCGCCAGGCAGCGCGTACAGTGCGGCTCCGGCCAGAGCACCGCGGTAAACGCCGCCGGCCACGCGAAAGCCAGCTCCCAGACAGATGAAGCCGAGCAGCACCAGCGCAGGACAGAACAGCACATACGCCGAGGCCGGGTAGGAAAGGCGACTCAGAAGGCCAATCGCCACTGGAAAGCCCAGCAGCGCGCCGAAACCCAAGATTCGGAGCACGAACCGCGGCCGCGGCAGTGGGCCGTGGGTGCGGATTTCTTGAAGATCGTGTGCCATGCGCCGAGCTGGTTAACCGAGGTCGCCGAAAAGCAGGAGGCTCGTCAGCGGTACCCGAATAAGCTCAACAGGCATATCACCGGCCAGTGCTCACCGTAGAACAAAATCTGGACGACAACGTGGGGAGACCGTTCGAAGGCGATCTGGAAGAGGGGCTGAGATCGCACGGCAATGGACACGATCTCCCCGTACCTTCTTCACCTGATGCCTAGTTCAACGTGATGAGAATGGCGGTGACCAATGGAAAGGCCAGCAATGCACCAAAGCCTAAAATGCGGAGCACCCTCAGCTGCCGTGGCAGCTGGTTGATCCCGTCTTGAGGATCCTGTGCCACCCAGCGATCTTAGGCTCCCGACGCATGCCAGGATTGCGGGTGAATAAACGATGCCGAAGATCGCGTTCCTCTATCCCGGACAGGGTTCCCAGCAGCCCGGCATGGGCGCCGACCTGCTCACGGATCCGGAGGTCTCCGACCTGTGCGACAAGTGCGCATCGGCCGCTAATGTCGACCTGCGCCACCTGCTCACCAGCGCGAGCGACGACGAGCTGCGCCTCACCCAGAACGCTCAACCTGCGCTTTGCTTCGTTGGCCTCGGACTGACCCTTCTCCTGCGACGCCGTGGCATCGAACCGGCAGCGGCCGCCGGCCACTCGGTTGGTGAGTACACCGCACTCGCCGCCTCGGGCGCCATCGGCGCGCCTCAGGTGATCAAGGCGGTCGTCGAACGCGGCAAGGCGATGGCCGAAGCCGCTCCCGCCGGAACGAGCTCGATGGCCGCCGTCCTCGGCCTCGATTCATCCGCGGTGGAGGTCGCTCTTGCCGGCATGAACGACGCGTGGCCCGCCAACTACAACACGCCCACGCAGACCGTGATCGCCGGCACAACCGCGGGCCTCGAGGCCGCCACCAAGCGCTTGCAGTCAGCGGGCGCCAAGCGGGTGCTTCCGCTCAACGTCAGCGCCGCCTTTCACACGCCCTTGATGGCCCCAGCCGCCGAACGCCTGCGCGCAGCCCTCGACCGAATCGATTGGCGCACCCCGCGCATCCCGGTGATGGCCAACCTCACCGGCCGCCCACACCAGGGGGGCGACCGCATCCCGCAGGTGATGGAGATGCAGCTTCGATCCCCCGTGCGGTGGGCCGCCTGTGTTCAGATGCTCGCCGAGCTGGGCTGCGACACGTTCATCGAGGTCGGCCCGAAGCGTGCCCTGACCGGAATGATGCGCGAGCTCGCTCCGAACGCCACTTCCGCCGCCGTTGGGACCCCGGACGCCGCCTCACAGCTCGCGGTCCAGCGATAACGACCGAATTGGCGGTTCGGCCGCCCCAACTCGAACCCAGGCAACAAATCCTTGCCTACCGAGCTTCCGTGCCTTGACCCGCCTCGCGTGTCCAGGCGCAGAATCGAAGTAGTAGCCGGCATCCCAAGGCTGGGTGGACCGATGAAACCGATCCGGTCTCGTACGAGGGCCGCCGGTTCAGCTCGTGCAGCGCACACGCGCATAGGCGTAGTCGCTGTCGGACCTGATCTCACGGAGGTGAGCCATGAATGCAGGCGTGATCAAGAGCAAGTTCAAGAAGACGGACTTGGACAAGGCCATCAAGGAGTACAAGGAGGCCGCGCTTCCCGCGATCGCGCAACACAAGGGAGCCCGCTCCGCCTTCTTGCTCGTCAATCGCGACACAGGCGACGCGATCTCAATCGCAATGTACGAGGACGAGGCTGCGGCGAAGTCTTTCGCGCCCAAGGCGGAGAAGGTCGCGGAGCAGCTCAAGAAGTACATGACCTCGACCGAGGTGAAGCGGGAGCTCTATGAGGTCGCCGTCGGCACGCAAACCGAATCCAGAGCCGTGATCGAGCGAGGGATCAAAGCCTTCAACGCCCACGACATGGAGGCACTGGCTCGCGACTTGGCCCCGGACATCGAGGCCACCGCCCCCGGAGACGTCAAGCTCAAGGGCCCGCAGGCGGTCAAGGAATACAACCAGACTTTCGTCACGGCCTTCCCCGACGCCCGCATCGAGGCGAAGAACATCTTCACGCAGGGCAACACAGTCGTCGTCGAAGGCATTTTCAGCGGCACGCATGACGGCACACTGAAGACGCCGATGGGCGACGTTCCCGCCACGGGCCGGAGGGTGAGCGGCGAGTTCATCCAGATCTTCGAAGTGGATCGAGGACTGGTCAAGCGAGATCACCTCGTCTACGACCAGGTGCAGCTGATGACCCAGCTCGGCATGGCTCCGGCGGCTCCGAACCAGGCCAGCAAAGTAGCGCGCTAGGGAAGTCTCGAGATCGGAATGGGGCTCGGGCCGCTCGGAGCCCGGGCCCCGGGGCTGATACAGTAATCGCCAGTATGGAAACGCAAAAACTCAGCTTTGAAGACTTCAAGAACATCGTCGTCGAGCGCCTCGGCTGTGAGCCCGAGCAGGTGACGATGGACGCCTCCTTCCAGGAAGACCTCAACGCCGACTCGCTCGACCTGGTCGAGCTGATCTACGCGTTCGAGGAGAACACCGGGCTGGAGATCCCCGACGAGGACGCGGAGAAGATCACAACCGTCGGGCAAGCGTGGGAGTACATCCAGGAGAAGTCCGCCTCATAGCACAGCCCCAGGCCGCACCCCTGGCCCAATCCCTTCAGCAGCTCCAACAAAAGATAGGAATCCACTTCCGGGATCCCGGCCTGTTGCTCGAGGCCGTGACCCACAGCTCTTTCGCCAACGAGAGCCCGCATCTCTCGCCTCGCGACAACGAACGGCTCGAGTATCTCGGCGACGCGGTGCTCCAGCTGATCACCGCCGAGTACCTCTACAAGCACCACCCCGGCGCGACCGAGGGTGAGCTCACCCAGACGCGTTCGGCGATGGTCAACACGAACACGCTGGCGCTGCTCGCCGAGCAGCTCGACCTCGGCAGCTATCTCTACCTCGGCAAGGGCATCGCCAAAGGCGGCGGGC
>Ga0209588_1000089_pt1 | contig 29121 bp, 28 predicted proteins | sample Rivendell_Oct201_10_FD_188351 | JGI IMG/M metagenome (GOLD analysis project Ga0209588, IMG submission 188351) | Vadose zone soil microbial communities from the Eel River Critical Zone Observatory, Northern California, USA -... | ecosystem: Host-associated > Plants > Roots > Rhizosphere > Soil ...
ACCATCAACGATTACCGTCGGGTGTAAATCTTGGTCGAGAAGGTCTTCGGCCCGTTTCAATAATTCCCCAGCGACAACGACGGAAGTTGTCGTTCCATCCCCCACTTCGTCGTCTTGGGTCTTTGCCACTTCGACCATCATCTTGGCCGCAGGGTGTTGGACTTCCATTTCTTCCAGAATCGTGGCGCCGTCGTTTGTGATGGTCACGTCGCCGAAACCGTCGACGAGCATCTTGTCCATGCCCTTGGGTCCGAGAGATGATTTGATCGATTCAGCGATTACTTTCGCGGCGATAATGTTTGCCTTTTGGGCGTCTCTTCCTCTAGATCTGGATGTTCCTTCTTTTAGAATAATTATTTGCTGGCCTGTCAGTTCTGCAGACATTCTTCCTCTTGCTCCTCTTTTGCGATTCCAGCGAGACAAAACGCGCGCGATATAAATTTTGGCAACCGGAGGAACCTTGAAATCAGAAGCAATCAATACTTCGAGCATTCTGGGAACCAATCATCAGATTCCAGCTTCATTTCAGCCCCTTTACAGTCCATTTTTTTCGAAGTTGTTGATATTCCTCAAACCCATCCATTCTGATAATTAGTTCGAATCATGATACAAGTCGACGTAAGCATCATCATTACAAATCCAGTATTCGAAATGCTTCCACTCCACTTCTCCGAGGAATGGAATTGCTGGAATGGATTGGATATGATCGGGGATTGTTCACAATTGTTTGCTAGTTAGACGACCTCGCGGCAAACCCCAGACAACGCTGATTATACGCGATCATTGTTACGCCGATCGGGATTACGTCGGTGTCGAAAATATTTCGACCACTTGATTCTATGCGTTCCAATGGAACGAGATTTCTGGTCCGTGGAACGGTTTTGTCTTTGGTCTTGAATAGAGAACTCTTTTAGAGTAATCCTCCCAGCCGTGAAGAGAATCGGAGATTCTCATAGTTGCGCGAGCTCATCAGAATCAATCAGCCGTTTTTGGGAAAGGAGGAAATCGACTCGGCCGTAGAGGTTCTTCGCACCGGAGTTCTTACCGATAAGAGTGGGATGGGTCCTCGCGTTCTTGAGTTTGAGAGGAGTTTTGCCAAGTATGTCGGTGCCAAACACGCGATCGCTGTCGTGAATGGGACCGCAGCTCTTCATGCCGCTTTACTCACGGCTGAAGTCGGGCCTGGAGACGAGGTCATTGTTCCTTCTTTCACATTTGTTGGTGCCGTGAACGCGGTTGTTCTAGCCGGCGCCACTCCTGTATTTGCGGATATTGACAAGGATACGTTTTGTCTCAGAACTGATAGCATTGAGGAGGTTGTGACTCGGAAGACAAAGGCGATTATTCCGACAGATCTGTTTGGATTGCCTTCGGACTTGAAGGCTGCTTCGGATCTCGCGAAGAGTAAGGGTATGATAGTTATCGAGGACGCGGCGCAGGCTCACGGCGCGCAGTATGAAGGTAAAAGGGTTGGATGTATTTCCGACATGACTATCTTCAGCTTCTACGCTGCAAAAAACCTGACAACAGGAGAAGGGGGTATGATTACCACCGACGATGATGAGCATGCTCAGGCTCTCCGAATGATCAGATCACATGGCGAGCAACGTCCTTACTGGACCGTCCGGCTGGGCCATAACTATCACATGACAGAGATCGCTGCTGCGATTGGACAGGCTCAGTTGAAGAAGCTTCCAGGTTTCTTGGAGCGTAGACGGAAGAATGCTGAGCTCGCGACCCAGAAGCTGGAAATGACTGGAAAACTGATCTTGCCGAAAGAACCGGAAGGACGCAAACACGCCTGGTACGTGTATACCGTAAGGTTGCGGGGGGTCAACGCGGCGAAGCGGAACAAGATCGTCGACAAATTATGGAACAAGAATATCGAGGCGGCAGTGTACTATTCTACTCCTGTACATTCTACTCCGTTCTATCGCGAATCGAATCTGGCGAGGCGAGGGCGGCTTCCTGAGACTGAGAAGGCTTCACGACAAGTCTTCTCCCTCCCCGTCCACCCGCGCCTCGGAGAAGAAGAGATGGAGTATGTCGCGGAAACACTTCGCAAGACCATTGCTTGATTAATCTTGTCTCGTATCGCCCCGTCTGAGGTCTCCAGGCCGAAAGTCATCTTCTCGATCGAAGGGTTAGGAGACGCTATGGGTGAGTTTCACAGATTTGCCAGCCCGCGAACTGCTGACGCGCTTCTGCGGAATCTTCCTATCGGAGGCCGGGTTGTTCGCTATGGTGAAGAGGTGTATTTTCAGGTCCCGATCAAGGCACCCAGCGAGAGTCCGAAGAGTACCGTAGATGTTGGGAGTATAGCGTACTGGCCGATGGGTGTCGCTGTCTGCATTTTCTACGGTCCAACCAAGCCCTATAGTCCGGTGAACAAACTTGGGAGAATAACCGAAGGGTTGGACCTGTTCAGAAATGTAAAGGAAGGCACTATCGTGACGATACGTAAGGGTTAGGCTGCAGCAGGCTGGTAAATCCTTATCCTAGCATTGCCACCGACGAGAGTCACCATCTTTCTTCTCTCCAGCTCCTCGAGCAGGTCTTTTGCGACGCTGAGCTTTACGTTGAACTGGCTTGCAAGACTGTAGGGCGTGATCGCGCTCATCTTTCCAACTTCCCCGATAAACTTTGGATCATTCAGATCGGGTGCCTGAAGGCCCCGGGCTCTTTTCTCCGCAACTGTCTTGGTTTTGCCACCCTTCTTTCCAGGTGTGGGAGACTCGTCCTTTCCCTTGTCCGGCTGGTCCTGTGTCTTCTCCATCTGTGCCATGCTTCTCTTCTTAGCGCCACCCATAATGGTCGAGGAACCCTGTGCCACCTTGGGATAAATACGTTTTCGGAGAACAGAGTCCGAAACGCTTATTCATCATATCGAATGGGAAAGGCCATTTGACTTCGATTACTGGGTTGATTTCTTGAAGCTTGTCACGGTGAAACTTCCCGAGAAACTGATCACTGACGTCGATCAGCTGGTCAAAGCCGGTATCTATCACAGCAGAAGCGATGCGATACGGGCGGCTGTTAGGGACCTTCTACGCCGAGAATTATGGCATACTAGCCAGGGATGAAGGCATCTAACTTACTGACTGCCGTGCAAAATTTTGCGCGGCCCGCTCCGGGTCGGTGGCTCGAGTTATTGATCTGCCGATTATGAAAAAGTCTGAGCCTGCGTTTGAGGCTCGAAGAACCTTGCCTCCCTGGGTGCCGATTCCGGGCGAATAGATGTGGATGCCGTTGCGGAGAGTTGCTCTGACTTTCTTGACGATGTCCGGCCTGTTGCCTCCGACGACTGCGCCGTCAGCCCCCCATTGAGCTGCTTTCTCAGCAAATATCTCGTACTGGGGATGAGGCTTTCCGCGGGAGTTTCGTAGGACTAGTTGTCCGTAAGCCTCTGTTGCTCCCGGATTGCTCATGTACACGAGCACGATTACTCCCTTTCCGGCGTCGTGGGCGAGTTTGAAGACCGGTTCCAAGCCTCCCTTCCAGCCTGCGATGGGGTTGACGATTATGCCGTCGAAACCGAGTTCGAAGTAGGCTTGAGTTATGGCCGAGTTTGTCTCGTCGATATCGCCCAGTTTGTCATCGATTATGCATGGTAGCTCGTTAGCGTGCGATGTGGCGATAAGGGTCCGCGTCTTCTCCATTCCCAAGTTCAGAACGGTCTGGCGGCCCAGCTTGATCGCGCATATGTATGGAGCAGTCTGTTCGATTAGTTTCTTGCCTGTCCGTAATAGTTGGCTCTGGGATGAGCCCTCAAGGTCGAGGGCAAGGATCACTCTGCTGAAGTTGTTCTTTGAAGCAGACAGAATATTTTCGCGAAACGTACTGTTTGTGTTGACGTGTTTTCTCAAGTGTGCGTTTTGCCTTTTGCAAGAGAGGCTATCTCTTGCTTAAGGATTTGGTCTGGTATTCGTTTCGGTGGAGCTTTGAACCCGTACGCTGAGACTGTGATCAGTGGACCAGTCTGTCCCTGGTCCCAGGCTAGTTTTGTCATTCTGATGACGTCTGTTACTATTGCTGCACATGCTGGTCCATCCTCTAGTGACATTCTCATGTCAAGAGAGAATTCCGTTCCGCCGAAATATTCGCCTTTGATGTTGAAGTAGCTTGTTCGACGGTTTTCCATAAAGTCCACAAAGTCAGAGGATCCAGCAACGATTGGGAACTGGTAGGGAACCGCGGCCGCGACGGCTGAGGTCTTGATGTTTCTCTTGATCTCGTACCGCTTCTTGTCCAGTGATAGCTGCGATTCTGTTCCTCCTCCGATGTCGAGTTGATAGGTCTCGCCAATTCGTACGCCCCGGTCGACTAGGAGTTCGAGGACGTTTCTGTGGAGGATTGTTGACCCTATCTGGTCCATTACGTCATCGCCCGCGAGTGGAATCTTCTTTTTGCGATACTTGGACTGCCAGGCGCTGTTCGACGCTATTCGTGCTGGTGTAGCGTTGATGAGCGCGCTCTTGGATTGTAGGGCGGCCTGGGCATACATCTGGCTAGCTTTTGTCGCGCCTGTAGGCGTCAAATTGACAAGCACCTCTACCTTCGACTCCGTCAGAGTCTTGGACACGTTGCTTGGTTTCGAGTCGCTCACGGCTATTTTTTCTCCGGCGATTGGGGAAACGCCGTCGAGAGGGTGAGCCATCTGAACCTCGACTCCTAGGTTTCGTGGCTGGACGAACTTGCGGGTATTGTTTGGTTCTTGGAATATTGCTTCTGAAAGGTCCTTTCCAACCTTCCGTTTGTCTATGTCGAAAGCTGCTACGATGTGGATGTCGGGAACAGTGTAAGGTCCAATCTTCGGCCGGGAGAGACCAATCGTTTTCTTTTGTTGTCGATAGTATTCTATTCCTTGGACTAGGCTTGAGGCGCTGTTGCCTACTCCTGCGATCGCTACTCGGATTTCTCGAGCCATTAATGCAGTCTCGAGTCGAACATGATCTAACGGAAGAAAAGGGTTTGGTATCCAGTCGCTTGTCGCGTGTTGCCTAATTTTTCGGGTTTGTGAATTCCTCTGCTAGCATGGCAAGTGAGGCTGTTCCCAGTTTCAACACGTCCTCATCGACTTTGAACCTGGGACTGTGGTTTGGATGAACACATCCTTTGGCTGGATTGTGGTTTCCCAAGAAATAGAATGTGCCAGGAGCCTCGTGAAGAAATCTAGAAAAGTCCTCTCCTCCCATTATTGGTTCTCTGACTCTCACCTTTGTGCGAGGAATCTTCTTGACGATCTTCATTGCCTGTTCAGTTACATGCACGTCGTTGACAGTTACAGGGTAGGCGTCCTTCTCGAAGTCGACTTCTGCTTTTGCGCCGAATGCCCTAGACACACCTCTGGTGACTTCCGCGATCTTGGCCTTCGCTAGCTTTCGGGTTTTCTCGTCGAGGGTTCTTAGGGTGCCTTGCAGAACCGCCATGACCCCTGTTCCTCCTATTCCTGTCTTGACTCCGAGACCGAGAGTCTTGAGCCTATCAGCGACCAGTTTTGCAGTCGCCTTTTCCTTGTAGGCAAGCTCAGGATTCTGGTGAATCTCCCTCCGAGTCTCGATGATCTCGGGCTCGATTTTGCGAGCGTCTTTGAGAAAGTCCGTCAACTTTACCACTCGTCACTTTGCGGAATCATATGCATTCTCAATGAAGCTGACGCGTACATCTCTCTATCGGAAAAGGTCAAACTCCTCGGGTCTTATGAGATCCCTGACTCGACCCCGGCCCCTAGGTGCCTTGTATCCTCGGACGATCGCGACAGGTACTCTGTCCGCCTTATTCATAACAAGCTCTGCTGCCCCAGCCAGCTCGTCTGCGACGGCTATCTCTGTGACTTGCAGGGTACGTCGGTACATGTCCTTGGTTCCTCGATAGTCGTGGATTGGTTTCATACCGGATATTCCTATGGCGAAGTTAACCTGGCCCATCCGCCAGGCTCTGCCGAAAGTATCGGTGATGATTACTGGCACGTCTCTCCCTGTGGTGTGATGGATAGTTTTTCGAATTCTGTCCGCGGATGCGTCTGAATCGCGTGGGAGGAGGGTTACGGAGTCTCGTCTTGTTCCCACGTTTGACTGATCGACCCCGGCGTTGGCGCAGATGAAGCCATGGCTGGTCTCGGTGATGAGATGACCTCCTCTCATTCTGATGATCTTCTTGCTCTCGCGCAAAACGACCTCGACTTGTCGAGGGTCTTTTCCTGTCTCATTGGCTATTGTCTTTGCAAAATCCGATGGTATGATCTTCGAGAGAGGCAGCACTCTTCCTTCAGCCTTCGATACGATCTTCTGGGAGACTACCGCGATATCGCCCTGCTTAAACTGGTCTCCCTGGTCTTCGACCTTGCCCGCGATCAGTCTGCCTAGGTCGTCTCCTTTCTTGATGTCCGGGATTCCCTTTACAGGAAGGATGGTTAGCATGTTTCTAGCTGGCTCCCGGAAAGAATGATTCTAGTTTCTTGGCGCCGGTGAGTTCTTCGTAGTCGAGTCCCACTGCGTCGAGAACTTGCTCGAAGGTCGACCGAATGTATTCCGTATATTTCTCTACGTCTATCTCGTGAATACTAGCCAGCTGCACAGGCTTGACTCCTGCGCTACTCGTTACCTTGACGAAGCTCACTAGGTCTCCAGCCTTGATCTCGCTGCCTCTGTCTGTTAGCTGCTGAGCAGCCTTCACATGTTGAGGAGTCGTTTTCGTGTATCCGGCTACCGCTTTGCCTATCATCATGTTGAAAGCCAGATCCTCCATTGAATACTTCCTGTTTCGGAGCTTGCTATACGAGTCCTGAACGAGGTCTTTGATCTTGATTCGGGCTTCGTCGAAGTCTGGATAAGTTTGGACCTGGCCGAGGATTTCGATGAGCTGGTTGAAAGTTGCCTTGATAAATTCGGGAGTATGTCTCTTCTTCCCTGTTAGTCCTTTGATATCAACGCGGTTGTCTGGAAGTACGCCGAGATAGTTCTTCTTCCGCTCGCTCAAAGCAACATATCGATAATTCTTGTCCACCTCCAGCTCCATGCCGAGCTCTGTCTTGGACCAGCGCATCAGATCGTCCAGCTTTGACTTGTCCGGAGTCCCAAGAAAGAGGGAATCAGTGTCGCCATAGAACACTTCGATTCCCAAACGTTTCGCCTCCTGTATCGTGCTTGTGATGTCGAATCGTCCAACTGCAGCAGTCGACTCCGCCAGCGGTGGGCAATATAGAGAGAATCTATCGCTTCCGAATACGCCATAGCTGGCATTTAGAACAACCTTGAGTGCGTTTTGGACGACCTGGTACCAGCTCAGGGTGGAGGGGTCGAGCGACTTCTCCTTGGATCGCGGTTTGTACCATCTGATCCTCACATCTCTGAGCGATCCAACTAGCTGGCTCTCCATGGCCCGGTTTTTCCTGCAGACCCAATGGTCTGTGCCAGGAATCTTGTTTGTTCGGTCTTCAGGATGGTTGCAGAGAATTGTTTCGTAGCCGAGATTCCATGTTTTGATGATTGAAGGATACAGAGAGGCGAAGTCCAAGACCGCGACTTGGAAATGGACCCCTGGAGTTGGGTCAACAACCATTCCTCCCTTGTACTTCTTGCCCTTGATGACGGCTATGGTACTGGTTGATCCTTTGGATTCTGTAATCTCTTCGTATCTTGGAATGATGTAGCCTCGAACTCGATGTTCTCGGAAGAGCATGCTCCTGATCCATCCTGAGACTCCTTGGCGGGACATGTCTTCGATTGGTAGGAAGCTGATCCTTGACAGTGCAGTGACAAGCTTCATCACAACTTCGCCGTCGAATTGGGTTAGGTTCAGAACGAGCTCCGCGTCTTGATAGCAGTAGGCTGCGAGTTCGGAGTATGAGAGGCGGGAGATGGGTGTGGAGATCTCTAGCTTTCCGGTGTCGAGAAGCGCTTCCGATATGGCGTCGAGGGTAGACTCTCTGTACTTGCCACTGAACGCATAGACCTGGATTGATCTGTTGAAGAAGAACTTGTACAGGTCGAAATGGATACCGTATTTTAGGCCGGCTGATTCTCGTCCTAGCTCGATAGGAATCTTGTCGCGAGTAAAACCAAGCTTCTCCGCTCTGTGGAAGAGATATCGAAGGTCGAAGTCGTCCCCATTAAACGTCAGGACAAATGGGTAATCATTCAGCTCTCTGAAAATCGCGGATAAGAGTTCCTCCTCAGTGTCATAAAACTCCAAGAGGAGCCCTGAAGGAGCCTCAGCGGTCTCAACGTCGAGCCCTGGCCGTTTCAAAATCAAGGCCTTCTTCACATTATCGTTGGAAGCGAAACTTGCGCAGATTACCTTGTACTCGGCCTCTTGCGGATCTGGGACTCTGGTGTCAACTGGCGAGTGCACCTCAATATCAAACGCCACTCTCCTGTAGGTGGGTACTGGGAAGTCTAACAAGCGAAGCCACCGGTCGAGTAGGCTCTGGTAGACTGGATCAGCCTCCTCGAAGACACTCTGGATGTTTATTGAGCTACTTCCTGATTGAATGGGGACGAGGTTACCTCGTTTGATGGAGTAGGACATTCCGGGCTCAAGCCTACGATCGTAAATGTAGTTCTCGGTGTATCGAATATCTGCTTCCCAAGCTTTGATGATATCACGGATGCAGCCGGTCGGGCGTCCGCCAATAGAGAGAGGGTCCCTTGCGTAGATGACCGTTACCGGGATCTCTTGGCCTTTCAGCGCGTCGAACCGCTTTGATGATTCGAACTTGACAAAGCCTGGATGTCTGACGAGGTTCTGGTTCTTCTCCAGCGTTTCTCGTGTCTCTTTGGAGAGGCAGTATGGAGTGTGGCCGGTGTTGTCGTACCAGAAGTGTATCTTCTGAGATTTCGGCTCGTAAAGTTTGAGATACACAGCGCGTCTTTCGCCGTCGTAACCGGCGCCTACGAAGTATGATTCGGCCAATTCCTGCGGCATGCTTGGTCTGAAGTTGAGCTGTGCTTTCGGGTCCTGCCTCGGCCGGGGTGGAGGCACAGGCTCAGGCTTTGCCATGTACTGGTCGAGGCTGGACATTAACGCAGGCCTCATGTCACGAGCATGAAAGTTAAACCTTAGTTGCTCCGATGTCGGTCTTGAAAATGCCGTGCTATCTAGATTCTTGCTGAAGGCGTTGAGCAGCAACTGACTCCAGGCGACGCTTTGTCAAGAGGCGTTAGCGAAGATCGGACTAATCTTCATCATGTTACGGGAGTGAACAACAATATTGGTTCCACCGACGATCGACAAAAGTCTACTCGCGTAGAGAACGCACGTGCCCACGACTCCGATCTCTCAAGCCAGTTCAAGCTCGCTTATGGAGCGCTAATGCTGGTTAGTAGAGGAGCTAGTGAACGAGAAGCGGTGCAGAGAGCCGCAGCCTCGGACCCTCGTTTGAACGGCGTCAAGCGGAAAGCACTGGCTCTAGTGTTGGGCACCGTTGATGAGCAGGATGTTCTCGACATTCATATCCATAACGCGTTGCCTGAGGAGAAGATCGGGATGAGTGCTCGTTGCCTGTTTCGGCTGGCAGCATACGCTATACGACGACTTGGCGCCAAGGGGCAGATGAGACGAATGGAGCACACTCTCAGGGTGATCGCTCCGATTGAGCTTCTTCCTAAGCTCGAATTCCTCGTAGGGAGCCTCCTTGCGTTAGATCCGATTCAGCCTCTTTCAGGACTGGGGGACTCAGAGAGGGTTGCTCTTGAGACACACCACCAAGTCTGGTGGGTCAATTACTGTTTCCGCATCTTCGGCCGTGGCGAAGCTATTGCTATCTTGTCGTCGACACCGCGCCCTAGGTACCTTCGAATCAATCCTCTAAGAAACCGTGGAAGAACAACTCTACCAAAGGAACTAGGGGTACTGGCCAGGAGGCTAACAAAAGTCCTCTCCACATCTGGTGTATACATCGTCGGCGGTTCTCTCTCCGCCTTCGCAGGATTCTTTTCATCCGGCCTCTTGCAAATGCAAGATCTTGCCTCGTATCTCGCAATCACGGCGGGAGATCCGAGGCCAGGAGAAAAGGTCCTGGACTTGTGCGCAGCTCCGGGCGCGAAGACTGCTGCGATCGCGCAGAAGATGAAAAACCGGGGTACGGTTGTTTCGGTTGATTACTCTCCCGTAAGAATGAAGGGTTGGAAACGGGAAACCCAGAGGCTTGGAGTGAAGATAGCGGACCCGGTGATTGGCGATGCCGCTCGGCTGGGCCTCCGGGAAAGCTTCGATCTAGCGGTTATTGATCCGCCATGTACCGGAACAGGGGTTTTTGATCGGTATCCGAGAATGAAATGGCATCTCTCTCCTCAATCGGTTGATCGCTATTCGATTCTCCAGAGACGGTTCCTCGAATCAGCGGCGGCGCTCTCGAGTGAGGACGGCCGGATCCTGTATTGCACGTGCAGCTTGACGATTGAGGAAAACGAGCAGGTTATTTCAGCGTTTCTGAAATCTCATCCAGAGTTTGAGACTCGACCTATCCTCCAACATTATGGTTCGCCGGGTCTTATGGGCCTTGCTGATTGTCGTAGATTCTATCCGCATCGCGATCATACTGCGGGTTACTTCATTGCGCGGTTGGAGCGAACTAATTGAGGCAGCCTAGTCGGCTGGCTTGGTGGGTATTGGTGGTAGACGGGGCTTTTCCGGACCTTCGTACATGATCAAGTTCTTCGCTTCTAGTGTCTCTTGCAACTTGTTGACGGCGATATGGACCTGGATCTCCTTCTTTGCGCCCGTGCAGACTAGTTTGCCACTGGCGAAGATTAGAATCACTACTTTGGGCTCGTCCATTCGGTAGATGAGTCCTGGAAACTGCTCAGGCTCGTACATGGTCTTCTTCAAACTGTAAACAACCTTCTCCAAGTCGATGGTTCCTCCCAGTCCCGCGGAGGCGACGATATTCTGGACGACAATTACAGGCCTGCCGACGATTACGATGCCACCTTTCTTCAGCTCGTCAACAACCTTGAGCACGGCCTTGTGTGCTTGCCGTTCTGATTTTGATCCTGTGCAGACCATCTTCCCCGAACTGAAGATGAGTGTCGCGGTCTTCGGTTTCTTCAACCGATAGACAAGACCCGGAAACTGTTCAGGTCGATATTCCACTCCCGGAAAGATCCGCACGATCGCGTTGAGGTCTATCCGTTGCTTGAGCGTGACGGAAGCAACAACATTCTCAATATTGATGAAAGCTCTACCTTTGTCTGACAACACAAATCACGTTCCTAGGTTGAAATGGAAAAGAAGCGACATGTGACCAATCTGACCTTGTAGTGGCACCAAACTCGTCGACGACATCATTATTCTGACCGTTTATAAAGGCTGAAGAGACTCTTGACATGAAGCTGCTTAAGCTCAAAATCCCTAGAAAAGGTAGGTCCGCGTTATTTCTCCGCTACTTGTGATAGGCATATTGGCTCTTGGACCCTCTTTCGAAAGAATTCCTTGGAAGGCAGGTCAACACAGAAGTAGGGTACCCGCACTAGGAATGGAGTTCTGGGGCTAATTTCCGAATCCTGTCGGTCATCTTGAGCAAGTCTCCCGCAAGCGCGTTTTCCGCAATCCACGGTTTGCAATCAATGTTGATAGTGATTCTGTCCCCAGTCATTCGTACTAGACAGAGGAACAGCGGTGGAATAGGTGAATAGATTAGGTCATTTCCGCAAGTTGGGCAACGAATCATCCACTAGTACCTCGCGGTTAATGAGGAGGGTTATTTCGAGCGAATGAGAATAGTCGAGCCTTCCACCTTAACTTCATAGACGGTTTCTGGAGTTCTAGCAGGCCCTCTCTTTACCTCTCCTGTTGCGAGGTCGAACCGGGACCCGTGCCATGGGCACTCGACTACGCCATCTCCTAGCTTCCCTTGGGCTAGTGGTCCTCCGAGGTGCGTGCAAGTGTTTCCGATAGCGTAGTATTTCCCTTTCGCGTTTGCGAGGCAGACTGGTTGGGCTTTGTACTGCACCAATTTCATCTTATCAAGCTGAACCTCAGAGGTTGAGGCTACTCTTACGAATTCTTCAGTCATTCTTGGATTCTGCCTCAGATATTCTCGGTAATCTTGAAGTTCTATTAGGTTCTTGCTCCTGCGATGTCGTGCTTGAAAGCCGCTGAGAGTCTCCTTTCATGGATGGTCGTGACACTGACTAGGACAACTATTCTTGATAAATAAGAAAAGAGGGAGTTTGAGGGGTATTGACGTTCTTCTGTAATGTCTATGCTCGGGTATGGGTTGGGCAGTGGCTAGCTCGGTCGGCGTGTGCATCGGTAGCATTGAGCGAGGCATGACTAGGGAGTGAAGCTGGATGGTCAAAATCGCATGGTGGTACGGTTGTTGGCGGGCCGTTTGGATGGTGAGTGTGAGCGGCGGCTGGAGTTGCACCTGCGACCAAGGATATGACTGCGGGCGATGCTGCCGCGATCAACGCGACCGCGAGTAGAGCTACGATTTTTGCTTTCATTCGTATTCCCATAGATGCTTTCCGCCCAGTCAATATAAATCAAGATTTTTGAAAGCTGTACAACTAGTCGTTGTACGAAGACCGTCGAATCCTACGTTAATCCGAAGATGGAATGGTCAATCTCCGGCTATCAAGAGCAATGGTTACCTTGGTTCAGGAGGTGGTTTCAGAAGAGCCAGAAAAAACGGTTTAAGCGCGAGTTGACTCGGTGGACCCGTCAGCTACTCGGGCGCATTGATCAAGGTGGTCGGAATCCCGACGGTCAAACGGGGTTGACATACGAGTGTTCGAGTTCGGACCCAGTTTTTTTGCATAGACAACTGAGCCTTGATGCCTTGCCATAGAGTCAGCTTTCCGAACCAGCTCGATACTTCGAGTTAGTACCGCAGGTTACGAGCCGCTTTAGTTTCGCATTCCTAAGTCATGATTCATCGTTCCATATTCACGGGGAGTTACGTCACGAATCCAGCGAGAGTTACCCTCTACGCCGTCGTGTTCACTCTCTTAGGGCTGGGGTCCGTATTGTCAATCAATCTCTTTCCAGAAACCCATGCCGCCGGCCCAACTCCCGGCGGCTATTACTACCTCAACCCAGTTCCTGGATCCACTCAAGAGGGTAACACGGTTTCTTTGGTTCTCACAGTTACCGGAGCTAGCGGGAGCACTCTGTATCAATTCCGGTTCCTCGTGAGAAATCCTGCGGGTGTGACGTTTCAGTCGCGGCTACAGAACTACACGACACTCCTAGGCCAGACCCAGTTCAACATATTGGTCGTATACCCGAGTGCGTCTTTACCGGGATCGACGTCGCTGCTCGGTCAGTACGCCGCCTCAGTTGATCTGGTGAGCCCTGCCGCATCACCGGGTGTAGCTTCCAACTCCTTCTACATCAATCTCGTGGACTTTTCGGAACGTGAGAGAACTCAGACTGTGAATGTTCAGGCTAGTGGGTACAATGCATCAGAGAGTGTAACAGTCACCATCAGGACACAGACGACTTCAACTCTTGTCTTCACTCAAACTACGCCTGCATCCTCCGCCGGAATCGTTACCGCCAGTTGGAAGATTCCCAGGAACGCTACGATAGATACCTATACGGTAACCGTTTCCGGAACTAGCACCATCAAGAATCCGGCTGACACTCAGCATTTCTTTGTGAATGTCGCAACTATGTCGATCGCTGGAATCACATTGATCGGAATCACATTGCAACATCCGAGCTACCTAAGAACTGAGACCATGCAGTTTTCCTTCCAGCCAACATATCCTGACATGTCGTTGCCCTCAACAGGCGTGGGCCTTCTAACTTTGGCAAGGCCCAGTGGCGGCAAAATTACTCTTACAGCCATCTACAATGGTAACGCGCAAACGTTCAACGCCAACTATACCACCTCGACGATCAACGAGACGGGAGTTTGGACTGTTACGCTTGGGGCGCGAGCCTACAGCGACGCGTATGGGAACACGGGTCCGGGAGCAGCTGTATCGAATACGCCACAACTGACCCCCGCTACTCTAGCCATTACCGTCACGACTAACACCAACATCGCGGTCGGCCAACAACTCAAATTCAACGCGACTGTAACATATCCCGACGACACAACTCTGCAATCGGGCACAGTGAGAGCTTACTTGCTGTACCTTGGGACTCCGTCAATCAACGATTCCGTACCAATGGTCTTCGACACTACCCTAGGGTTGTGGGTGGGTAGCTATACCGTACATTCCACCGACATCGGAGGGTTGTGGTCCCTAACCGTCAGGGCGTCAGACTCGTCGACACCTTCAAACGCTGGAACGGCCACGAGGGCAATAACTATCCAGAATAACCCGCCTGCCAGCTTTCCACTCTATTACTTTGGAATCATAGCCGCGATAATCGCCGGATTGCTTATCGCATTCTTCCTAGTGTTCAAGAGACGTAGAGTGACACACGCTAGGCTGAAGATCGACTTAGAGGCAGTCCATTCGGAAGCTGGCCGGATAGAGAGTTCAGAATTCTTCCAATCTGTGAAAGATCAGGTTCGGAAAGAAAAAGACGAGTAAGACACTACAGAAGAAGACTCTTCACGGGAACATCTACGACTAGTTAACTAGGCTTCTTCGTAGCTGACGTCAGATAAGCTCTCCCACCATTGTTGTGAATTCGGGTAGCAAAGAACGCGTCTATAATGTATTTGATTTTGAAGAGTGGCGAGAATGCTGTCTCGATTTCCTGTTTGCTAATTCTTCGCGGTCCACCCCAGTTGGTGGGCTCTTTGTCACTGAAGCAGAGCATGAAGTATCCACCGTTGGTCCTTAAGATTCGAGCGATCTCATGCGCGAAGGTCAACCTGTCATGATCATTGAAAGTATGGAACAGTCCAGAATCGATGCAGTTGTCGAAATGGCCGGCCTGGAAGCCCAGTGAGAGCGCGTTTGCTAGTCGGAAATCGACTTTCAGCTTCCTCTCAATAGCCTTCTCCTTCGCCGCGGCAATCGCGCGGTTGGACAGATCGACCCCGACGACCGGGAATCCGTTCTCTGCGAGATAGAGAGCGTTCTCGCCGGTTCCGCATCCGATGTCGAGGACAAGGCCCTTAGTGAGTTCGCCCGCATGGACGAGCTCTACGAATGCTGGTTGCGGGCGGCCGATATCCCATGGCGGTGTGGTTTTGTAAGCGTCCTCCCAAGAGCTCAATCCGGATCCTCCCTTACTAGTTTGAAAGCTAGCGAAGTTGGCTTCTCCAGTACCTCGGAACCTTGCTGGAAAATTCCACTTCCTTGGCTCCCAGAAACTCTGAAAGGTCCTCTACCGTGGCTCGTATTTCTAATGCCACATTCTTGTCCGTAGGAGTCTTTCGCTCGGCGTGTAACGCTTTGATGAGTAGTTTTCCCTTCTTTCGGTCCATGAACGGATCCAATCGGCCGATGAGTTTATCCCCACGCAGGATGGGGAGTACGTAGTATCCGTATTTCCGCTTGTGTTGAGGCGTGTAGATTTCGGTGGTGTAATCGAAGTTGAACAGAAGCTTGGTCCTGGTTCTGTCGCAGATCAGGTTGTCGAAGGGAGAGAGCAATGAGACCCTTGGCACCCAATCCTCTGACTCTAGCTTCTCGAGAAGCTTGATGTCTTGGGAGTGAATGTAACATTCGCTCTTTCGAATACGCCCGTCAATAATATCGACAGGCTGGATCTTCGAATCGGCTTGTAGCCGTTTGATAGTGTCCTTCAAGGTTCTATAGCGGCCGCGGAGAAAATGCCAGCTAAGTTCGGACTCATTTGCGATGCCCAGAGCTCTAAGGGATCGCTGAACGGCTTCGTATTCGACCTCCTGTTCTGAGAGTTCTTCCTTCTTGACCCATCTTGGAAGGAATCTCTCAGATAGATCCCATACCTTCTGTTTCCCCTGGCGTCCGGATACCATTATTTCTCCTTTGAAGAAAAGATGGAAGATCATCCGGGACACGTCACTCCACGACCCCCAGCCGAAACCGCGGGGTTTGGTTCTGGTCTTGTCTTCGAACTGACGAGACATTAGGGGTCCTCTTTGCTTGAGCTCTGTCAAAACGTAATTTTTGAGCTCCGAGTTTTTGCTAATCCACGCTTTGACTCGCTCTTTCCAAACCGGTCCGAGGGATCTTAGGTACATGTCGGGGTATCTTTTCATCATGTAGTAATAGAGAGGGAAATCCTCCATGAGAACGATGGATGCTTGATGGGCCCAGTACTCGAACAGCTTCTTTTCACGCCAGAGCAATTTGTCCAGATCGGAAGGGTCGAAGTCTCCGAGTCTACTCCAGAGAACGATGAGATGGCTGGGCGCCACCGCGGTAATCGGATCTAGCTGAAGGCAACCTAGGATTCGAGTTACGTCCAGGATATCATCAGAGTTCGGTCTGCCGAGCAGCTTTCCTGAGAGACGCTGCTTTGCGACGGCAAGACGTCTCGCACTCTCGAGAGTGGTAGTGATTCTCCTAGGCACAAGGAGTGACCCGTGGCGCCTGTTTCATAAGGGTCTCTCGTCAGGAACCTCGCAGATGAGTCCTTCACGACAAGTCAGTAATGCATTATGACCGAGTCCCATTACCCGGAAGACTTCACCAACTTTCTAGAGTTTCTGTGTGAGAAGTATGGTGTGAATAGAAGTCGAATATTCATCGAATACAGTTCAAAGCCTCCCCCTGCCGTAATGGGAACCAGGCCCGGCTATTACGATGGCTTACTATCGTATCGGCAAAAAAATCGCCAAGTTGAATTTCTCATTACCGTTTTCGCAGTAGCGCAGAATCCGCTCCTGACTATGGGGCATGAATTTGCCCATTTGGTCGAGGATCTGAGGTCCGGGAACATCGGAAAGCATCTGGGTCCTCCTGATGACGCTCGAGAGGGCAAGTTTGACGACCAGGCTCGACTAGATCTTAATCAATTCTGGATGCAAAAGAAGATAGATGAATCGAAGCGTTGCTAGCGAGAGGATTTAGGATGCGTTCCCAAGAAGATAGAGCTCAGGATTTCCGCGGACTTCACCATGGGAAGAGAATACTGATTCTTCCGAACGCTTGGGATGTTCCAAGCGCACGCGTCTTTGAGAATGAGGGGTTTCCTGCAGTAGCAACGTCTAGCGCGGGGCTCATGGTATCCCTTGGATACCCGGACGGCGAGGTGATGGGTCGGGATGAATTCGTGTCAGCTGTCGAACGAATCGCAAGGGTCCTTTCGGTTCCACTCTCGGCTGACATCGTCGCTGGATTTGGTAAGACTACGAAGGAAGTGGTGGCCACAGTCAAGGCAATTTTGAAAGCAGGTGGGATTGGAATAAACATCGAAGACTTCGCTCATGCAACAAAGAAGCTCTTTCCAATTGAGCGACAGATCGAGAATGTTAAGGCGATCAGAAGACTAGGTGACACTGTCGGAGTTTCTCTCGTAATCAATGCTCGGACCGACGCGCTACGATTTGGAATAGGTGACGAGGAGGCGAAGTTTGAGGAGGCTGTTCGTCGCGCCATTGCCTACCGAGACGCTGGGGCCGATTGCGTCTACCCAATGGGTCTGACTGAGGCGGCTTCCATCAGAAGGTTTGTGAAAGAGATAGATTTTCCCATAAATGTAATGGTAAGGAAGGGGTTGCCTCCAATCAGCGAGCTTGAAGGGCTAGGGGTTGCTCGCGTGAGCTTTGGCCCCAGTGCTTCGTACGCTGCCCTGGGTCTGTTGAAGCGGGCAGCTAAGGAAGTGTTAGAGAGGGGGACGTACGGGAATCTAGTCGATGGTGCGATCAGCTTCGACGAGTTGAATAGCTTGGCTATGCCAAAGCCAGTTCGTGAAGCGTCCGAACGGTAGAGCTTGGCTCAGGAGTCAGTATTTACTCGATCACGACGAGCTTGACGCTCTTCAGCTTGTCCTCCTTCTGGAATTCGTGCGTCATCGACCCTACCTTCTTTGCGTCGCCTTCTAGGAGGAAGAGTTCAACGCAGTTGTTTTGGCTGATCTTGTTGTGAATGTGTGTCTTCACAATGTCATCAAATTCGTGTTTGAGCTTGGTAATGGGCGCTTCGTTGGACTCGTCGTGAGTTACGACTATGATGGCATTCATGTGTCCAGAGAGCGCGTTTTTCTCCCTGGAGTCCTCGAGCAACAGCCTGACCGCCGCTCTGACAAGTTCCGATCGACCCGCAAATCCTCCTGACTTTTGGATCTGATCCATTTCCTTTATCATTTGATCCGGAAAGGACAAGCTGACAATGGCCATTTTCGATAACAAGTAGCATGGTTAACAACAGTTATAAACATTGTAGCCAATTGTTATTAACCGATGTACGGTTCGAACTTCTTTTCTCGGACTTCGCCGTCGATTTGATCGAGTTATGATGATTGGCTGTCGCAGTTCAATATTGAATATGGAGCGAGACTATCGGAAGTTAATAACTCTGGCCGAATACTTAATAGCATCTTTCTTACTCTCCTTTAGACGTTACAAACTCAAGGAGAACAAAGAATGCAAAAGAGAACGTATGTCATAGCCGCGGTCTTAGCCGTGACTCTCGTTGTGGCAACAGCCGCTGGATTGTACTTCAACCGGCCATCATCCCCAACGAGTTCAACTCAAGTCCAAGTAGTGGCGGCCGAGAACTTCTGGGGCAGTCTTGTATCCCAGCTTGGCGGGACACACACGCAGGTGCTGAGCATTGTTTCAGATCCTAATGCAGACCCTCACTCGTACGAAAGCAACGCTGCAAACGCTCGCGCAATTGCAAACGCGAATCTGGTAATTGTTAACGGTGCCGGATATGATGATTGGGCTCTAAGACTACTTTCCGCAAACAGTAACCAGAATCAGAAAGTATTGAACGTGGCAGACTTATTGGGAAAGAGCTCGGGGGACAACCCTCACTTCTGGTACAGTCCAACCTACGTAAATCAGACTGTGCATGCGATGTATTCAGATCTTGTTTCTGTTGACAAGACGAACGCTGGGTACTACGGTCAGGAATATGCTAGTCTAAACGCTTCGCTGGGACTATACAACAGTCGAATCAACAAGATCGCCACGCGATTTGCAGATCGGCCAGTAGCATCGACGGAGAGTATCTTCGCATATCTAGCCGAGGCGACTCGCCTTAAGCTCATCTCCCCTCCAGGCTTTATGAGGGCAGTTGCCGAAGGCAATGATCCCACTACTTCTGACAGAATCTTATTTGAAAGGCAGATCATCAACGGCACTCAACCTGGAAACGCGACAGTGCTCGTGTACAATCAACAGACGGTAACGACTCTTACACAAAACATCATTCAAGAGGCCGGTGCACATTTGATTCCAATCGTGCGCGTGACTGAGACTGTGCAACCGACTGACGTTCGCTTCCAAGACTGGATGTATGCGGAGCTGATCGATCTTCAGAACGCACTCAACACATAAGCCCCAGGACATTGATGAATGAGTACGACAGTCTCAGAAATTATCACAGCTAGAAACGTAACGGCTGGCTATCCGGACAATACCGTCTGGCGAGAGGCCAGCTTCAGCATCAATCGTGGCGAGTTCGTCTCGATTATCGGTCCCAATGGGGCGGGGAAGACAACTCTCTTTCGCCTACTTCTCGGATTGCAGCACCCTCTTGGGGGCAACATCGAGATATTCAATGCACCGCCTAGGCGTGGTAATCCACTGATTGGCTATGTGCCTCAGCGTCATGGGATCGACAGCGAAACAAACATTGAATCTCTCGAACTAGTGCGACTAGCGTTTTCAGGTAAGCATTGGGGATTCAGTCTTTCGGGACGAGATAGCAAAGTTGCCCTTGGAGCTCTGAGAGCCGTCGGATCAGAAGAACTAGCCCATCGTTCGCTCAATGCTCTATCTGGCGGAGAATTGCAGAGGATATTTCTGGCAGAGGCGTTGGTGAGCGGCCCCGACCTGCTATTGCTCGATGAGCCGTTGTCCAATCTCGACCTGAAGCGAGAGAAAGATCTGGTCCAGCTCGTGAATAGTGTAGTCCGATCGCGGAACGTGACTGCACTGCTGATAGCTCACGACATCAATCCACTTCTACCGTTTCTCGACAAGGTGATTTTTATCGCGAACGGCAAGGTCGCAACTGGGAAGCCCGACGAAGTGCTAACATCAGAATCACTCACGGCTCTGTATGGAGTTCCAGTTGAAGTTCTGCATGACTCTCGGGGAAACGTGGCGATTATAGGGATTGACGAACACCACGGCGATGAGTGAGATGACCTTCAGCATCAATCTCATCGCGGACCTCCAGGAGATCTTTCGGTATCAATTCATGCAGCATGCTGTCGAAGCCGGTACGGTGGTGGCTATCGTCGCTGGCATAGTTGGCTACTTCGTAGTGCTTCGTCGATCCTCGTTTGCCGCACACGCCCTCTCGCATGTTGGCTTCGCCGGAGCTGCCGGGGCCGTATTGTTTGCCGTCAGTCCTGTCTACGGCCTTCTCCTGTTTACAGGAGTAGGTGGCTCGGCGATGGCAGTTCTCAGTCCTCGAGCCGCACACCGCGATGTTCATATCGGTACAGTTCTTGCGTTCATGCTCGGCCTAGGCGTACTGTTCATCAGTCTTTATGCAGGAAATTCGACCCAAACTTACTCTATCTTGTTTGGAGAGATATTGGGCATCAGCAGTAGCGATGTGCTTCTGACGCTCGCCGCGGGAGCGGTAATTCTTGCCGCTGTCGCGATTGTGTATCGACCTCTCCTGTTCTCCTCGCTCGATGAGGATGTTGCAGAAGCGAGAGGCATGCCCACTTTCTTGCTCGGCATAGTCTTCATGCTTCTGGTCGCAGTTGCGACGTCGATTGCAGTCCAAGTAGTTGGAGTCCTTCTCATTTTCTCACTAATGGTAACGCCAGCCGCGATAGCCCAACAACTGGCAAAACGACCGCAAACGGCCATGATAGTCTCCGTCGCCATCGCTCTTGTGGCAACATGGTTAGGCCTCTTTGTTGCGTATTATGAACCGTATCCTGTGAGTTTTTTCATAACCACCATAGTGTTCAGTTTCTACTTGCTCGTCAGATTCGTATATCGAAGAATTAAGCCATTGAGAATGTATAGAACTACTTTCGAAGACACTCAATCGTAGAGGTGGATCAAAAGAATGATCAAAGGAATGCATGGGCTATTCTACGTGCCTAATCCTGAGGAAGTGCGCGCGTTTATTCGGGACAAGCTCGGTTTTGCGCATCATGACATAGGCGAAGGCTGGCTGATTTTTGACATCCCCGAGGCCGATCTTGGTGTTCATCCCTCCGACAATGCTTACCATTCGATCTCCTTCTATTGCGACGACATTCACAAGACCGTTGAAGAGTTGAGATTACGTGGCGTCGAATTGTCTTCAGGCATCACCGATGAAGGATGGGGACTGCTGACTCACTTCCGAATGCCGGGAAACTTGGAGGTCGAACTTTACCAGCCAAAGTATGAGAAGCGATCAACTCGAAAAACGTCCAAAAGGCGAGTCTCTCCCAGAAGTCGGACTAAGAAAAGAAACCCGAGCAGGTAACTTCGCTACCTCTGCGTAGACATCGGAAGCTGTTACTCGTGTTTTGAATCCAGTTCTTATCTTTCAGAACAATTATATCGGCTCGTCGTCAGCGAAAACGCACTGATCTGTCTTGTTGAAGACTGAAGCCGCAATGTACGACGACATGTCCAAGGGCCGGGTAGACCCTTCGAAGTGGAAGATTCTCAGCTTCCCAACGGGAAATGGCGAGACCTGGGCGTGGGAAGAGCCGAGGGCGAGACTCGAAGCCAAGAACGGAGGCTTGGCTGTGACAGTGGACCCCTTCACACGGAAGCATGATTATGTTCACATGTTTGACGATCCCAAGCAGCTCTATGGATCTACTCGAACACTCCCAGTGTCCAGAGACGGGGTAACAGTGTTCGAAGTAGAAATGGGGGCCGAGACCTACCGGGGCAATGCAGATGACCTTCGAGACGGGTTTGCCGGGTTCAACGTCATGGATTTCTCGACGGGGATGATTTTCGACTTCATTTCAACAGGACAGAAGATCGGGGCGATCTATGAGCGGCTGTTGATTCCGGGCCTGACTGATGAGAAGACTGCCTTCACGTATCTGATCGAATCACCGTTCTCGGGGGTCCGCACTGAACCCGGCAAAATGCACCATTATTCCGTGAGACTCGATGCAGCAAAGAGAAGGGCACAGTGGCATGTCGATGACAGACCGTTCTTCAAGGCCGAAGGAATACCCAGTCTCGCAGGCGAGATAACTCTCGGGTTCGGACTGTTCACTCTCAAGCCTATCGACGCTTCGAAAGGGAGCGTCTCCGTTCATGGGCAAGGAGCGACGGGAATCTGGAAGAACTTCCAGTACTCCTTCGTCTAAACCTCTGTGAGAGGAAAACCAAGAATCTTTAGTCGGCGATCAAACGCGCCTGACCTTGAATGGTAAACGAGACCGTTCCCCAGATCTCGTGAAGGATCTAGGACCCGTAGAGTCTACTTCGTCCCACCAAGTCGGTGAGGATCGGCATCAGGTCTAATCCTCGTATTCTTCCGAGGTTTCCCCGGCTGGCGCTGGCTTCGCTGAGTTTTAGGACTCGGCTTGCTGGGACGTCGGGTCCGGCAATCACTACGGGGACCGGGTCGCCCGTGTGGAATCCGTATCCAACGGGAGTAGCGTGGTCGGATGTTAGGGCGACATAGTTGGCGCCGATGTCTACCTCGTCAATTACATGTCCGACCAGCCTATCGACATCTTCGAGAGCCCGGACCTTGCCCTTGAAGTCAGCATCGTGACCAGCGATGTCCGGAGCTTTGACGTGTACGACTACGAAGTTCTTGTCCTTGGCTCCCTCAATAACGGCCTTCGCCTTGGCCTCGTAGTCAGTCTTTATGCTACCCGTTGCTCCCTTAACATCGATGACATCTATGGCGGCTGCAGTTGCTATGCCTTTGATCAAGGCGGTTCCGGTGATGCAGGCGCCTCGAAGATCAAACATTGACTTGAAGCTAGGAAGTGAAGGACGCGTCCCTGCGCCTCTTGTCAGTATGATGTTCGCAGGCTTCTCGCCATCGTTTGCGCGTTCCTGATTTAGCGGATGCTCTCTTAGAGCCTCGTGTGATCTCTTTACGAACTCGTTGACGGCGGCCGACGTCCTCTTCGCCTCCTCTGATCCGTCGGTAGCTCTGGATATCACGAGTTTCAATCCTTCTTCTTGAGGATCAGTGTCGGTCACATTCTTCGACAGCTTCTCTCCCCTGAGAACTAGCACTGCTCTGTGATCGACCGTGGGCTTGAAGATCGTTTTGATTCCGGGAACGCTCTCGACCTTGATCTCGCTGACCGCCTTTGCGAGCTTCGATGCGCCCTTGCGGATTCTTCCCGCGCGCCTATCTTCGACGCGAAAGTCATCGTCTACGGTTGCGAAGTTGGCTCTGAATGCAATGTCGTTTGGTCCCAGGTCTATACCTGCGCCTAGTGCCTCTAGTGGTCCTCTTCCTGTATAGTATTTGGCCGGGTCGTAGCCGAACAGGGCAAGATTTGCGACATCGCTGCCGGGTCTTACGCCTGGAGAGATGGGATCCAGCAGTCCGACTAGGCCTCCTTTGGCAAGTCGGTCCATGTTTGGTGTGTTTGCATATTCCAAGGGTGTCTTGTAGTCGTGATCTATGAGTGGCCTGTCGCCCATTCCATCGACGATGATCAATACTGCTCTCTTGTCAGCCATTTCTGAAACCGTGTAGCTGACATTTTTACGGTAATAGGGTTAAAACGCTTTCCCATGAATCGGGTAAGCGTGGAGGAATGAACTTCCGCGACGCTGCGCAATTCTTCTAGAATTTCTGGAATCGTTTAGCAGGAGGATCGGTTTCCGTGCAGAAGAAAAAGATGTCAATCCGTGTGCATGATCCCACCTAGGAATGGCTGGAATAGATCAAAAGGAACGGCTAAAGACGGCCTCTGGTGGAAATTCGCTTCTGTGCGAAGCATGAGCCCGGGAATCGTTTTTCGCCGATGTCTAAGCGAAGATTTTCCGTTAGGGTTGAAATCTCTATAAAAAAGTAGAGAAGGCGGAACTCGTCGATGTCGCGCCGACCAGACTACAGGAGTGGACCGAGGGTCACTTTGAAGTCCTCAATGGTCCCCGTTTCTGCCAGGATTTTCACCCTAACATAGTTCGGCCTAAAATACGAAATGTCCAAATCTACTATCCACCGAGAAGTCTCCTTCGTTGCGGCGATCGGATACACGAAAGAATAGTACTTTCTGACGAAATCGATTGCCACCTGGGTAGCCTGTTCAACGGTCTGAACCGCGGTCAATCTCTAAGACCACGAGTACATTGGGCATCCGCCATTGATAAGAATGCCGCCGCATCGCTCACAGCATTTTTTTTCGCACCTGTCTATTATTTTCCCAATGCTCATTGTGAGAAAGCAAATGCAAGCTTCGCGTGCAGTCCGGCTTCCGGTCTGGGTCATGGACTGCTAGTGATCGTGACACTGATGAGGTAGACCGGGGTGATTGGTTGGCTCTGCGAGTTGACTGGAGCATTGGCTAAAGCGTAAGCTGCGGTCATGCCCCCACTATTGATTACCTTTCCAAACACGGTATACTGCCCGTCGAGGGAGTTGTTGTTCGCAAGGTTGACGTAGAATTGAGAACTCCCGCTATTCGGATCCGTGGAACGTGCCATCCCAAGATAGCCAATGTTGTTGTGGAGAGTGGGATCAATTTCTAAAGGAACAGTCTGGGAGGATCCAGTCTGCCCCCAGGTCGACCGGTCCCCACCGCCGTTCTTCGTGGTCGGATCTCCGGTTTGAATGACGAACCCTTTCACAATCCTATGCCATACAAGGTTGGTATAGAAGCCAGATTCTGCCAGGCTCACAAAGTTGCTAACTGTCTTGGGAGCTTGCGCTCTGTAAAGTTCCACAACGATCGTTCCATTTGTTGTGTCGAGCGTTGCGTAGACGGGGGTATCTACCACGGGCGTGATGGAGTGCTTCAGACTCCCACTCGTACCAGTAACTGTTACTGTATAAGTACCGTTGTTCTTTGCGGACATCGTTAAGGTAGCAATCCCTGAGCCCGTGACGTTTGCCGGACTTATAGTTGCATTCAGACCAGCCGAGCCCGATGCAGACAATTGAACGGTACCGCCAAAGTTGTTCACGGCCGTGACGTTAACCCTTGAGCTAACAGGATTGCCCGCGTGAATAGTTACTCCCGTCGGGGCAGCTATTGAGAAGTCCGGAAGTCCACTGGATGACTGGGCGGTTGAATAGACGTACCAACCGACCCCGATTGCTACGATGACGATAACGACTATTGCGAGGTAGATTCTTCCTCGGCTCTCCCGCTTTCGAGCTGTCTGGATAGTGCGCTTCTTCGGGTTGATGGGTCTCTTCTGATTGATAGGCCTCTTTTGATTAGTGGGCATTTTGGGCGTCGGCCAATATTCACATCTGGTTACCCGTAGAAATATCATTCGGTTTTTTCTGCGGGAACACCACGCTAGTTCCAACAGATCCGTTTTTGGATTTTCGTCTCAGGACATTCGCTATAGTCTTTGCTTGGATCGTGCGCGGGTGAGCAAATTTTGATCCATCCCCAGTGACGGTCGATCATAGATCGGAGATTTGTATGGCTCAGCTTACTTTCCGCATCCATCTCAAATCGAACGAGGGTCGATATTTCCAGGCTGGCGCTCCCACCGCGGCGACGGGGTGGTATTCTGTCGGTTCAAATAGTGCGTAATAAACTGCAAGTGCAAATGCCCAGAGGCGATCGTCATGGGTCCCTGACGGATGTGAAAACTTTCAATCTTCCCGTCACTTCAAGTCCGAGGAAGCGAGACGGTCGAACTCGGCGACTCAAAGTGACCGGCTCAAACGCGTCCATTCGAGTCAGGGGCAAGCATGGCCTATCTGCTCGTTTTCCTTGCGGGTCCTGCTCGTTCCCACGCCTGAAAAATGCCCGTTGCGTATTCAAAATAGCCCCAAAATCCTAAACTAAGCCTGAATCAGACTAATCTCGCTCCGCAACCCCCCCTCCCCCGGGGGCTCCTGAAAACGTCGAAGACAAAGACTCCCATTTCGGACTTGTCAGGGTTGAAAGCGAAAATATAGCAACACAGTCGCCAAAGAAACATACAACCACCATGGCCTGTCCCGTCTGCGGTCAACCCGGCGAACCCGACGAGGCGGATTTCTGCCCCGCCCATACTCGTGCGCTCGAAAGCGTGAGGCAAGCATACGAAGCCTGGGCTAACGCGTTCGGCAGCATTGCACAAGCCGACTTCCTCAACCGCGTCGCCAGACTGAAAGGAACAGGCAGAAACGCCAAGGGGATTGTGGAATTCCTCCAGCAGCATCCCGAGAGGTGGAAGTGACGGAGACACTCATTGTGTGCGAGAAGCCGGATGCAGCCGCGCGTGTTGCACGGGCGCTCGACGAGGATGGCGACCCGGGAAGAATCGATAAGCAAGGCGTCCCGCTCTACGAGTCTCATAACAGACAGGAAACAATCCTGGTTTGCTCTGCACTTGGCCATCTATACGCTGTCGACTCGAAGACCCACGCCAGCCGACGCTTCTACCCAGTATGGGACTTCGAATGGAAACCCAAGCACCTCATCGATAAGAAGTCAGCCCGGCTAGCCCGCTGGATTCAGGTCATCAGCTCACTTGCTGGAAAGGCTGATCGTTACGTCAATGCCTGCGACTATGATGTCGAAGGCTCCCTGATCGGATACACAATCCTACGATACGCGTGCCACGGCGCTGACAGGAAGGCTCAGCGAATGAAATTTAGCACCATGACTGAAAAAGACATCAAGTCTGCCTACAAGACGCTAGCGCCGCACCTTGATATGCCGTTAGTCGAGGCAGGGCAATCACGTCACGAACTTGACTGGCTTTATGGAATCAACCTCTCACGGCTCTTGACAGAATCAGCACTCAAGCAGAACCGCGGCTACTCTACCCTTTCAACTGGTAGAGTCCAGGGCCCGACGTTGAAGTTCGTCGTTGATAGAGAAGAAGAGATCCAATGCTTCACTCCGACACCATTCTGGACGATCGACGCGACCATCACCGACATTGGACAAGATTACACACTCGAATACGAGAGGGAAAAAATCTCAACCCTCGCCGATGCGGAACGGATCCTTAGAGATTGCAAGAACTCCATGCTTGAAGTCGAGAGTGCTGAGTCTCGAAACGTTCAGCAGGGTCCTCCCTATCCGTTCGATCTCTCCAACTTGCAGAGGGAGGCCTATAGGCACTTCGGATACACCCCATCCAGAACACTGGCAATAGCCGAGAAGCTGTACCTCGAGGCGCTAATCTCCTATCCGCGAACTTCCAGCCAGAAGCTTCCCCCCGACATTGGATACCTCGAAATTCTCCGAGGCATCGGAAACACCCTCCAATATCGATCGCTAGCGACGAAACTTACTGTTCAGGTGGCGCTTCGTCCCACTCAAGGTCCCAAGGAAGACTCTGCACATCCAGCAGTCTATCCTACCGGGGAATCGCCCAAGCGGACTCTGATCCAGCCCGAATCTAACCTCCTCGATCTGATCATCCGGCGCTTCATGGCGACGTTCGCCGAGGCCAGTCTCCGCGGGACCTCAAGACTCACTCTCAAGAAAGAGCCCCACAGATTCTTCCTAAGAGGGTCCCAGCTTCTCCGCGAGGGCTGGATCGAGTTCTACAAACCCTACGCCTCAGACGAATCCCAAATACTCCCAGACATCAGAGTAGGCGACAAAGTACCGCTAACAAAAATCCAAGCCGCTCAGAAATTCACCGAGCCTCCACCCCGATACAACCCGAGCAGCCTCCTCCAAAAAATGGAGAACGAGAACGTTGGGACCAAAGCCACTAGAGCCGAGATCATTGAGATTCTATACAGACGAGACTACATCAAGAATATCCGAATCGAAGCGACCCCCCTCGCACTTGAGATCATCAATCTCCTCAACAAATATTGCCCCATCATAATCGACCCGGAGTTCACGGCCAAACTTGAAACCTCCATGAACAACATTCAAGCACTCCAGACCACCAGAAGCCACGTGCTAGCCGAAGCGCTGGATCATCTCCGACCTGTCATGCTCGACCTAATCACTAGAGAAGACGAGATAGGATCACAACTAGCGGAAGTAGTGACGTCGCAGAGAATCGCCCGCCTCACCTTCGACTATCCATGCCCACAGTGCGGATCAAAGCTGAAGATTATTCGAAGCCGAACCTCCGGGAAGAGATTCATCGGTTGCACGGGATACGAGAAGGGCTGCAGGTTCACCTTGCCACTCCCTCAATTCGGAAATCTCTCGATAACCCAGATGCACTGCAAGACCTGTGGATTCCAACTAGTCCAGGCAAGATCTAAAGGTCGAAGACCAATGACTTCGTGCGCTCGATGCTACTCCAACAAGGCGAAGGGAACCGCATCCGCGGCTTCGCCAACATCTTCTGGAGCTCAGCCGGCGAAGAATAGCCTAGTTGAAGCTGCGTCGCTTGTCAAGGACTAGCAGAAAGGTCAGAGAAGCGAAGAACATCAGGACGAACAGGGAAGCAACGAACGCGATGGCGATTGGCTGCTGCCAGACTCCCGGATAAGATACCACCGTCAAAAGCGTGAACGCTGGAGCGACAATCTGTAGCGGAAAAAGAAGCAGCCCCAACCATAGACCCCATCTTGCCATCCTGAAAACGCCAAAGCTCCCAAGAAGAGACGCGCCTCCAATCACATACAGAGGCCAAACAGAAGGGTCCGCCGCCACTAGAGGGAAGACGAGATAGTAGACTCCCGATAGAGCGTAGAAGAAGGACGAGATAGAGAGTCCAACTGGCCTAAAACTCGCCGCTCCGGCAGTATCCTCTTTTGGCTCTTGCTTGGGCGTCTGCTTGGACATCTCTCGAATCTGGCGCAAGCCTCGTAACCTCACAAAATAAGCCTTACATTCGGTATTATCGTGGAGTCTGAGAGACCATGAGTCACTCCCAACTCTACTTATCCGGACGGACAGCCTTCACCGGGATGTCATCTCCCCTCGAAAAGTCCCGGTTCGTATTCTTTGGCGTCCCATTCGATCGCACAAGCACTTACAAGCCCGGATCCCGATTTGCGCCATCCGCCCTCAGAGACGTATCAGCCAACCTGGAACTCTACAGCATCCGATCCAATC
>Ga0209588_1000090_pt1 | contig 28620 bp, 29 predicted proteins | sample Rivendell_Oct201_10_FD_188351 | JGI IMG/M metagenome (GOLD analysis project Ga0209588, IMG submission 188351) | Vadose zone soil microbial communities from the Eel River Critical Zone Observatory, Northern California, USA -... | ecosystem: Host-associated > Plants > Roots > Rhizosphere > Soil ...
CATAGGTCGCGCGCGCGTAAGCGGCCGCGAGGTCGTCATCGGGGGCGACCACGCTGCCCACCTGGTGCAGCGGCTCTGCGCGGGTCTTGCGCGCGAACACCTCGTACTCGACGGCGTCGCCGCTGACTCGCTTGTACTTCGTCAAACGGCGAGGCCCCAGGACTCGAGCGCGTCGCGTCCCGCTTCGGTCATGCGCGCGACCGTCCACGGGGGATCCCACACGATGTTGACGCGGACCTCTCGCACTCCGTCCTCGCGCATCAGTCGCTCGCGGATGTCCTCGAGGATGAATTCCGACGCGGGGCATCCCATCGCGGTGAAGGTGAGGTCGACTGTGACCGCGCCGTGCTGCTCGCTGATGCCATAGATCACGCCGAGGTCGACGAGGTTCACCGGCATCTCGGGGTCCTGGACCTCAGAGAGCGCGGCCCAAAGCCGCGCAGTCATTAGGGTCGGGCGCTGCGGCGGCGTCGGCGGATCTTCGGCGCCCATGCGGCCCATCTCCGGGCTCACCTCCTGCGCTACTCGCTTACGCATCTACGGGATGCGCGCGCTGCGTTGCTTGGAGATTCGCCCGGATCTAGACCACCTGGATCGCCGAATCTCTCGCCGCCACACCGCATCACCCGGCCTCGTTCTTGTGGTGTGTCTTGCGGAACTTGTGGAACTCCTCCTGGAACATCGCGACCATCTCGGCGTTGCGAGGGCCACGCGCCCGCCATCGGACCAGCACCTTGTCCCAGGAGCTCGGCTGCTTGAAGTCCCACCTCTTCGCCTCAGCGTCGAACTCGCACGGGAACGGATAGTCGAGCTCCCAAACGTCCTTGCCCTCGCGCACCTCTTTGTGCGCGGGCACCTTGATCCCGATCTGCTCGCAGTAGGGCACCACCGTGGAGAGCCACCACTGTCGCAGCTGGTCGTTGGTCAATCCTTTCAGGCGGTACTCGAGCTGGGTCGAGTGCATCTTCATGGTGTCGGGAAGCCCGAACCATTCGACGCTGAGCGGGAACATCCAGTCGACCGCGCGCTGCAGCTCATCCTTTGCCGCGCCGCCGGATGCGCTGATGCGCTTCATCCACGTGCGGCCGTTGCGTAAGTGAAAGTTCTCTTCGGCCATCACCTTGTTCAGGCCGCGCTTCCACGGACCGTAAGAGCACTTGTCGTGGATGTCGCCCAAGAGGCAGAAGCCGGCCTGGTCGTACATGCCGTTGGCGACCACGAGCTCCGTCCAGCTGTCCAGCGGGACATCGAACGCGTAGGGGTACCTGAAGCTCTTCGGGTCGCGGCTGAAGATCAGCTTTTCCTGGTCTTCGCCAAGCTCTTCGAGGATGTGGTACGCGATGTGGGCATGAGCCAACTCGTCCTGGATGATCGCGATCCCGGTCATGAAGGCGTTGATCGAGGGGGCGCGCTTGGCCGCGAGGTAGTAGGCGGGGGCGGAGATGAGCTCGGTGTCGCCCGAGACGATGAGCGTGTGCTTGAGCTCCTTCAGGTAGTCAGGAGTCATCTCCTTAGGAGACTCGATCAGCTCCCCGGACTTGATCATCTGGTCGAACTCGGCCTGAGTTCCCATCGCCTCTCCATTCTCCGACAACGTGGGCGGGTAAAATCGGGGTTCGCCTCAGGGGGCCCTGGACTCTCGGCCCGCACCGTGGTGGCTATAGCTCAGCATGGCAGAGCACCAGATTGTGGATCTGGCTGTCGCGGGTTCAAATCCCGCTAGCCACCCCAATTTGTCCATCCGTTTCGCGGCCCTAGTTCGACGGCAGCAGGGCGGCCTCACGCGAAAGGAGGTTTGATAATTCCTTGGCGCTGTGACCCGCTCCGAAGACCGGGCCACCCGGCTGCAGTGCCATCCCGGATTTGAGGTTCCCGGCATCGACGGGGTCGAATCCGAGGGTATCGACCAGCTCGAGCACCGCAGCAACCGCAGAGCGGTCATTGCCGGCAGCCGCCATGGCAATGCGTCCCGGCGTGCCGTGAGGGCGCCTGCTCTTCTCGAACTTGAAGTAACCGAGGTGGTTGAGGCTCTTCACCACTCGCGCGGACGGGAACCACTCCTGTACGAGCGTGCTCGTGCCCGCCGGTGCAGTCGCAAATGGCCCATCGACCCCATCGATCTCGTCCCAGTAGTTCATCGCGTCGACGAGGATTTTGCCGGCGAACAGGTCGCGTCGAAGTTGTCGAAGGCGGTGCATTGGAATCGCCAGCACGATGACGCCGGCGTAGGCCACGACCTCGTCGGTTGTGAGAGCGCGTGCGCCGGGAGCGAGCACCTCAACGATCAGCTCTATGCGGTCGGCGGGCCCGGAACCCGATAATGCGACGTCGTATCCAGCGGCCACGGCCGCGCGAGCGAAAGCAGTGCCGGCCTTGCCGGCTCCGACGATACCCAGGCGGCGCTCGGTGGGCGCGCTGCTAGACACCGGATGATCTCGCGTTAGCGCTTGCCGAGATCTGGTCGCGTGGTGCCAGCTCCTCGGGCGGCTCCGAGAGCAGCTCTCTGACTCGCGGGATCACCTCCCGTCCGTACAGTTCGATGGTCGCCATCTTCTGTTCGTGTGGGACTCGCCCGGTGGCGTAGGCCAGGTCGAACCGGCTGAGCCCGAGAAGGCGAATGACCCACGCAATCTTGGTCGCGACAGTTTCCACCGACCCGAGATACAGCGATCCTTCGTCGACCTCGGCCTGGAATCGATCCATCGTCGGCCGCGCCCACCCGCGCTCGGCAGCAGCTTGCTCGAAGACATGAGCCCAATGTGGCCATTGAATGTCCGCGGCTTCCTGGTCGGTCCTGGCCACGAGCCCGTGCGAGTGCATACCTACGCGCTGCATCGGCTTTCCGAACTTGTCGAGAGCTCGTTTGTAGAGCTTAATCAGCGGCAAGAACCGGATCGGCGGCCCGCCGATCACGGCCAGCATGAGCGGGAGGCCGTAGCGCGCGGCCCGGATCACCGACTGGGGATTGCCGCCAACGCCAACCCATACGGGCAGATGTCCCTTCGGGAGGGGAGGACTGAGGTACTGGTTGGTGAGCGGGGAACGGAACTTGCCCGACCAGGTGACGGGTTGGTCTCGCAGCAGGCGCATGAGCAGGTCGAGCTTCTCCTCGAAGATGTCCTCGTAGTCGTTGAGGTCGTATCCGAAGAGCGGGAACGACTCCACGAGCGAGCCGCGGCCGGCGATCAGCTGCGCCCGGCCGTTCGACACCGCGTCGAGGGTGGCGTACTCCGTGTACACCCGAACTGGGTCCTGCGTGCTCAGGACGGTGACGGCCGTACCCAGCCGGATGCGTTTGGTCCGGCCGGCGATGGTGGCCAGCATGACGCTGGCTGCGGAGTCCATCATCTCCTTGCGGTAATGCTCGGCGATGTTGAACGAGTCGATCCCGACGGCATCGGCAAGCACCGCTTCCTCAACCGTGTTGCGAATGACGACGTCGCCGCTCAGCTCGCGACCCGATTCATCGACGCTGATCGGAACGAACGAGTCCAATCCGAACTCGATGTCCTGGGCGCTGCTCATCTTGAGATTCCTCCCGGCTCACAGAAGCCGCGTTCTCCAACCGGGGTGGGTAGTACCATTTGCTGTTACAAATACCTCTGAGGCCCGATTTATTGCAAATGCAAGTACCAGCGAAACATGACGTCGCGGCTCATCTGGACCGGCTGATCGACCAGGCAGTTCCCGGCAGGCGCGGCCTGGCGGCATGGGGGGCGCTGCTCGAGGCTCACGCGACGCTGATGCGTCAGCTCCAGACCGATCTCGTGAACAAGACCGGCCTGGACTTGAACGACTTCGATGTGATCTCCCAACTAGCGCAGGCCGGTGGTCGGTTGCGGATGACGGACCTCGCTGCCCGTGCGTTCTCGTCACGGTCTGGCCTGACCCGCCGCATCGACCGGCTCGTCGAAGAGGGACTGGTCGGTCGGACCACAGCCGACGGCGATGCACGCGGTGTCGTGGTCACGTTGACAGATGCCGGCGCGGCGCGCGTCTCGGAGACCGTCCCGGTGCATCTACGCGCGGTCGCCGAGCTGTTCATGGCGAAACTGGACAACCAGGAGCTCGCCGCCCTCGAGACCGCGCTCAAAAAGGTGATCCTGGACCGCACCTTTGGCTAAGAAGGGGGTGGGTCGCTCGCCTTCAGCTTTTGACCCGAGACCAGGATGGCGGTTCTAAAGTCGTCCCAGTAGGGACCCCAAACCGCTACTTTTGCACGCGCCGCATCGCCGCTGCGCAAAGGCCTCTCCGTCCGTAGCGCGCAAGGGAAGGGGAGTAGCGACTCCTTGCCGTTCTCAGTGTATTGCACCGCCTGGGGCTTGCGGCAAGACCCGGGTCGTGCTGCAGAATCTCAAGCCGCAACCTGAACCTGCGGAAATTGGGGGTCGCGTATGGCCGGACATGCGGTGGTGGTAGCCGGAGGCGGTCCGACGGGGCTGATGTTGGCGGGCGAGTTGGCGTTGGCGGGGGTAGATGTTGCCATTGTCGAGCGGCGCGCCAGCCAGGACCTCATTGGCTCGCGCGCAGGCGGTCTGCACTCACGCACCATCGAGGTTCTCGATCAGCGTGGAATCGCTGATCGATTCCTTTCGCAGGGGCAGGTGGCGCAGGTCGCGGGGTTCGCCTGGATCCGTTTGGACATCAGCGACTTTCCCACCCGGCACAACTACGGGCTCGGGCTGCGGCAGAACCACATCGAGCACATCCTGGCCAACTGGGTCGGCGAGCTCGGGGTGCCGATCTACCGCGGACGCGAGGTGACCGGGCTCGAGCAGGACGACACCGGCGTCGACGTCGCGGTGTCCGACGGCCTGTCGCTGCGGGCCCAATATCTCGTCGGCTGCGACGGCGGACGCAGTCTGATCCGTAAAGCAGCCGGTATCGAGTTCCCCGGCTGGGACCCGACCGCCAGCAGCCTGATCGCTCAGGTCGAGATGACCCAGGAGCCGGAGTGGGGCCTCCGCCGCGACGATGTTGGTGTGCATGCCTTATCCAGGTTGGAGGATGGACCCGTGGGGGTCCTGGTGACCGAACAGCACCTCGGGCACACCGGTGAGCCCACCCTGCACGATCTCAGCGAGGCGCTCATCGCCGTCTACGGGACCGATTACGGGGCCCACAGTCCCACCTCGATCTCCAGGTTCACCGATATGACTCGGCAGGCGGCGTCCTATCGCGACCGACGGGTGCTGCTGGCCGGCGACGCCGCGCACGTGCATCCCCCGGTGGGTGGACAGGGCCTCCAGGTCGGTGTGCAGGATGCGGTGAATTTGGGATGGAAGCTGGCCCAGGTGGTCAAGCGGACGTCGCCGGAGAGCCTGCTGGACACCTACCAAACCGAGCGCCACCCGGTCGCGGCCCGCGTGCTGCGCAACACGATGGCGCAGATGGCGCTCCTTCGCCACGACGACCGCACCGAGGCCTTGCGCGACACCATGTCCGAGCTGCTGAGCATGGACGAGCCGCGCAAGCGGATTGCCGCGATGATGTCGGGTCTGGACATTCATTACGACCTCGGTGACGGACACCCGCTGCTCGGGCGCCGCATGCCCGATCTCGACCTGGTCACCGCCGGTGGCACGGTGCGAGTATTCACCCTCCTCCACGACGCCCACGCGGTCCTTCTGAACCTCGGCAATCACTGGGGTTTCGACATCTCCCCATGGGCACACCGAGTAATGGCGATCGATGGCAAATATGCCGGCAATTGGGAGCTTCCGGTCCTGGGCCAAGTGGCAGCCCCCGCTGCCGTGCTGATCAGACCCGATGGATATGTCGCCTGGGTGGGGGATGGCACAGATACCGGATTGCGCGACGCGCTGACCACCTGGTTCGGATCACCATGAGGCGACGTGATGCTCGGCCTAGAGTCAAGGGCCAATTTGGGTTAAGTTCACTGGCGAACGAATGCGAGCTGTTGTCTACGACACGTACGGGCCTCCGGAGGTCCTGCGAGTCGAAGACGTCGACCGGCCCATCCCCAAGGACGACGAGGTACTCGTCAAAATCCACGCTTCGACGGTCAACCGGTTGGACGTCCACACTCGCGAAGCCAACCGAAAAAGCGGTGTGGGCCTCTCGCTCCTCAGCCGCCTGGTCTCGGGCGTCCGCCGGCCGAGGCAGCGGATCCTCGGGAGCGAGTTTGCCGGAGAGGTCGAAGCAGTCGGCGCGGCTGTCACCGAGTTCGCGGTCGGCGACCACGTCTTCGGCAATAGCGGCCTCAGGTTCGGCGCCCATGCGGAGTTCATGTGCATGCCCGAGAGCGCCCGAATCGCGCACATGCCGACTGGTATGAGCTTCGAGGAGGCAGCGCCAGCCACCGACGGAGGTCTCAACGCATTGACGTGTCTAACACCGGCAGATCTGCAGAAGGGGCGCAGGATCCTCATCTACGGCGCGTCCGGAGCCATCGGCACAGCAGGGGTGCAGCTGGCCAGGTACTTCGACGCGGACGTCACCGCCGTGTGCGGCACCAAGAACCTCGAGCTCGTGAGATCGCTCGGAGCGGACAGGGTGATCGACTACACAAAGGAAGACTTCACAAAGAACGGCCATACGTACCACGTCATCTTCGACGCGGTCGGCAAGCTCTCGTTCCGGCGATGCCGAGGCTCGCTGGAACCGGGCGGCATGTACCTGCCAACCGACGGGTTCGCAAATCTCCTCTGGGCGCTTCTGCCCTGGCTGACCGGAGACAGGAAGGTGGTGTTTCAGATACCCCCTCGACAGACGAAGCAGAACGTTCTCTTCCTCAAGGGGCTCATCGAGACCGGGAAGTACCGGCCGGTCATCGATCGGCGCTACCCGTTGGAAGACGTGATCGAGGCGGCCAGGTACGTCGAGACGGAGCAGAAGACCGGGAACGTCGTCCTGACGATCACCGGCGGCGAATCTCGCTGACCCGCCGCCGGTGTTGCATCACGCCGCTGGCCGGCGGATCACCACGTCGGCCTCGAGAGGCTCCTTGATCTATGGCCTGCTTGGGCCTCCCTGAGTCGCCATCCGCGCCTGCGTGCGGCGCAGCGTGGTCACGAAGAAGTAGGCGACACACGCAGCGGCTGCGATCAGTGTCACGTGGAACCCGTACTCGATCCAGATCAGCCGAGCGAAGTCGGAACGCACAACGCGGTGCAGATTGTCGTGCGGCCACCAATTGATGAGCAGCCAGGCGATGCTGAGATAAGTCAGCAAGTTGAGGGCGCGGCCCTGGCCGAAGCTGCTGATCATTCGCCCGCCAAATATCAGGAAGGCAACACCCAAACCGAAGGCAAAGCTTTCGACGAGTCCCACGACGATGTAAAAGGGGAGCAGGCCGTCAGGCGGCCGTGGAGTCCCCGGAGCATCGGGCCAGATCACCCGGGTCAAGACGAAAGAGATCAGAGTAAGGACCACCGTGGTCCCGGCAACCAGCCACTTGGTTTGCATGGCGACTCTCCTAAATAATCAAGAAGGTGGGCGGCGGAATCGCGATGCCATAGCGGAGTTGCCGCTCGGGATGGGGCTCGCAGTGTATACCGCGATTCTCGTGGGCTGTTGAGGTTGTCTTAGCCGAAGCCGCAGTCGAGGGTGACCTTGTCGAGGGCGCTTTCGAGAGCAGCGAGTTCCTGATCATCCAGTCGCTCGACGAACAGTTCAGAGACCCCGCGCAGGTGGACCGGAGCGGTTTCGGCCAAGCGGTTGAGGCCGGCGTCGGTCAGCGCGACCACGACGCCGCGTGCGTCGCCGTCAGCGCCGGCTCGGCGCACGAGGCCATCGTCAGCCATCCGGTCGATTCGGCGGGTCATGCCGGAACGAGAGTTCAGCGTCCGGTCCGCGAGCTCCGTGATGCGAAGGGCCCCGCCGGCCTCGGCCAGCTGACCGAGCACGTCGAAATCGCCCAGAGTCAGACCGGTCTTTCTTTCGAGGTCCACAGAGAGCTGCCGCAGGAGCGTGGCGCGCGCTCTCAGCAGGGCACGCCAGGCGCCCAATCCGCGCCGGCCGGGGAGCTCCTGCGCCACAAGGCGGTCGAGGAGGCCCGCGGTGTCTGGTTCAGAAAGTACTTGCTTGTGCAATAAACTTGCCGCCGTGGAGGTAGTTGCAGGTGCAAGTATACGGCCGGATTACGCAGGAGGTCACATGATCAGCGAGCTCGAGCCGACCCTTGATCCGTCGATCGTCCGGCGGTTCGGAACCCTGGCGAGCGACGCCCGCGTGAAACGGACCGCCGCCGCCCTCGAGGCGAATGGAATCATGGTGCTCCGGGCCGCCGGCGCCGCCGAAGCCAAGCGGATCGTCCTGGGTCTCATCCCGGACGGCGCCCAGGTGCATCACGGCGCGTCGCAAACGCTCCAGGTGACAGGCATCGCGGAGGCGGTCGAAAAGTCCGGTCGCTTCGAGCATCTCCGGCCGCGGATCCTGGGCATGGACCGCAAGACCCAGCGCGATGAGATCCGGCGGCTTGCCGCCTCGCCGGACGTGATGCTTGGCAGCGTCCACGCCGTCACGGAGACCGGATCGCTGATCACCGTCTCGGCCGGAGGCAGCCAGCTCGGTCCGTATGTGAGCGGTGCCGGGCGGGTCATCCTGGTCGTGGGGACACAGAAGATCGTGTCCGACCTCGAGGAGGGCTTTCGACGAGTCAACGAGTACGCCTTTCCGCTCGAGGATGCCCGCGCGCAGGTGGCGTACGGCATGAACAGCGCGGTGAACAAGGTTTTGATCATCAACCGTGAGGCGGTCCCGGGGCGCATCACGGTTGTCTTCGTCGACGAGGTCCTCGGGTTCTAACTCAGAGTATTGGAGGTATTGACATGGCCACTCAAATCGACACCAAGCAGCGCGACATCGTCCTGGTCGAGAACGCGCACATCCGCCCGATGATGGGCAACCAGGTCCTCGAATCGTTGCCGTCAAGGCACATCCCGTACTCGCTGGTGGACCCGTTCATCCTCGTCCACGAAGCCGACCTCAAGATCGATCCGATGCAAGAGCCTCAGGACACCACGCACCCACACCGTGGCTTCGACAACATGTGGTACGCGATCTCGGGCTCTTCGAGCACAGGCCACAGCACCGGTCCGGGCGGGGCCTTCGAGCGAGCCAAGCTCGATGAGGGAGCACTTCTGTTCATCCGCACCGGACGCGGCGTCCTGCACGCGGAAGGAATCGGCGGGGACGAGCGCCGCGAAGGCAAGGTGACACAGATGCGCGGGCTTCTCTTCTGGGTGAACCTGGCGCGCAAGGACAAGAAGGTTGAGCCCTTCGCGAAGGTCGTGCAGCCGAACGAGGTGCCCGTCCGCAGGGAAGGCGACGCGACCATTCGGGTGCTGGTCGGCGAGGGCGCATCGATCGAGCTCGGAACGCCGGGACTGATCCTGGACGTCCAGCTGCCGAAGGGCGGAACACTGAACATCCCCGTCCAAGCAGGCTTCAACGGCTTCGTCCACATGTTGGACGGAGAGGCCAGCTTCGGCGCCAACCTAAGCCCGGCGAAGCGAGGGCAGATCGCGGTTCTGGGACCGGGCGGTGCGCTTGCCGTTGCGTACGCGCAGCCGGGAACGCGATTCGTGCTCATGGCCGGCAAGCCTTATGGAGAGGCCCCGATCTACAACGGACCGTACGTCGACTAACGCCTAGGCACGGCGTAGCAACAGGTGAGCGCCCCGCACTTGCGGGGCGCGACCTGCCGGCAGCGAATCGATTACGCCGATGAGCTTCGGGCCCAGGTCCATTCGCCCGCACCGGAAGGCGGACCAGCGGTCCTGTCTCGTCGGGCTCGCCATGAACTGGAGCTCGATGCCTTTGCCGCGACGGCCGGCGCCGCGATAGGTCAGACGATTGAAGTCGGCGCTGGGCACGATCCATGCCGACTCGATGATCGCGTCGACGACATAGACGATCGCGTAGACAAAGGCCGGGTGCTTGCGCGGCTTTCCGTCGGGAAACGCCATCCGCGCCACCGCAAAGCCCTGGCGGGTCAGGGACAGCGCCGTCTTGACCTGTATCGCGAGCACCGGCACCGCGCCGCGTCTGCCGGCGGTCACATCGGTGTGGTCATCGTCGGTGAGGGGCTTGAACAGCTCCAGGTCGCCGGCGGAGGAGAGGGTGACGCAGGCGGCGAAGAGCTGCTCACCCGCGGTTCCGCGCTGAGTCGGTGTGAGCACAGTGAGCTCGTTCATTCTTCCACGCCCTCAGGTTGCTTCCCTGGCCCCCCTCCCCTGGCCCCCCTCCCCTGCGGGGAGAGGGAAAAACAAATCCCTTGACAAACCACCGCGGTGAGGCCTACTTTACCGGTTAGTTACATAACCGAGGAGTTAAATGGCCCAGACGACGCCGGATCGACTCACCAGCACGTTCGCAGCGCTCGCCGACCCCACCCGGCGCGCGATCCTCGCACGTCTCATGTCGGGCCAGGCCTCGGTTACAGAGCTCGCCGCGCCGTTCCACATGACCATGCCCGCAGTCTCCAAGCACCTCAAGGTGCTGGAGCGGGCCGGCCTGATCGCTCGCGGGCGCGAGGCGCAGTGGCGCCCTTGCCGGCTCGAGGGCGATCCGCTCCGTGACATCGCGGAGTGGATGGAGCCGTATCGCAGCTTCTGGGACGAGAGCTTCGATCGATTGGACGACTATTTGCAGGAAATGAAAAAGGAGAAGAAACGTGATGAGTGACAGGAAGACCGGGAAAGGAGCAACCAGGATGGCAAAGACCGAGTTCGTGATCAAGCCAGGCGCACAGGAGATCACGCTGATCAGGGAATTCGATGCGCCGCGCAACCTTGTGTTCAAGGTCATGATGGATCCGAACACGATTCCGAAGTGGTGGGGCCCGAGAGCCTACTGGACGAAAGTCGACAAGATGGACGCGAGATCAGGTGGGAGCTGGCGATTCATCCATGGCGACAACAAAGGCAACGAGTATGGGTTTCATGGTGTCTATCACCTCGTCGAGCCGAACCGCGTGATCCAGACCTTCGAGTTCGAAGGTGTGCCCGGGCGCCCCTCGCTCGAGACGATGATACTCGAGGACATTGGGGGCAGGACCAGGATGGTCACACTCTCAGTGTTCCTATCTCTGGAGGATCGCGACGGAGTCGTCCAGTCGGGGATGCAAACCGGTGCCGAAGAAACGCACGACCGGCTGGCCGAGCTGGTTGCGGAGCGCCTGAAAGACAGGCACTAGCTACTACGGACTAATTTGATATGCACGACAGCGGGTGAGCTGACCAGTTCGACGCATCGATAGCCGACGGGTCCGCCGTCGAGATGGTCGAATAGGCGCTCCCCGCTACCGAGCAGTACGGGGACGATCGCCAGGTGCATCTCGTCGATGAGGCGAGCTTTCAGGTACTGCTGGATGGTCGCTGCCCCGCCCCCAAGCCTGACGTCCTTTCCATTGGCTGCATCGAACGCTCGCGCAAGTGCTGCCTCGATTCCATCGGTGACGAAGTGGAACGTCGTCCCGCCCTGCATCGCGATCGGCTCATGCGGATGGTGCGTGAGCACGAAGACCGGGTGGTGATACGGCGGGTTGTCGCCCCACCATCCTGACCACGGCTCGTTGTTCCATGGACCGCGGATCGGGCCGAACATGTTGCGGCCCATGATCGTGGCGCCGATGCCGATGTCGCCCGCAGCGAAGGACTGATCATCGAGACCTTCATCTCCGCCTTCGCCGCCTTCCATCCGCTGCCAGTAGCGAGTCTTGAACACCCACTCGTGTAGCTCGAGTCCACGCTGACCCAGTGGATTGTCGACGCTCTGGTGCGGTCCGGCCCCGTACCCGTCGAGAGAGATCGCGAAATTGTGGACGCGCAGTTTGGGCATCAAACTATTGTCCATGGGCCGGCCATCGATGTTCGAGTTCGCCGGCGGGGAGGAGGCCTTCCTCGCCCTGGCCGCCGCGCATCACGAGCGGTGCCTGCAGGACCCGGAGCTGAACCATCCGTTTTCTCATGGCACAGCCCCGCACCATCTCGAGCACCTCGCCGCCTACTGGGCAGAAGTCTTTGGCGGCCCAGCGCGCTATTCGAACTCGCATGGCGGACATTCGGCCATGCTCGAAATCCACGCTCGCCAGGGCTCGGGGGATGATTTCGGCCCCCGCTTCGTCGCCTGCTTCATGCAGGCCGCCGACGACGTCGGCCTTCCGGACGACCCGGATTTCCGGGCTCAGCTCCGCGCCTACATGGAGTGGGCGACGGAAGAGGTGATCGCATACGCTCCCGCCGACGCCAAGGTGGAGCCGGGTTTGCCCGTGCCTCGCTGGGGTTGGAACGGGCCGGAGTAGTTTCTCGCCTTCTATTGGCTGAGCGGGGCGAAGAGATCCACCACGTTGCCGTCCGGGTCGTGGATCTGCGCGTAGCGCTGGCCCCAGAAAGCGTCCCAGGGTTCCTTGTGCGGATGGGCTCCGGCCTTGACCAGGTCCGCGAACTTCTGGTCGACCGCGCTCGGTGACGCGAGGAGGAACGCCAGCGCAATGCGATGCCCGCCCCCCGGCGCGGTCCAGCCCGGGTCGAAAGAGCGGATCGTGTCTTCGGTATCCATGGCGAATCGGATGCCGCCGTCCAGCGTCGCCTCCACATGACCGTGACCCTCCGGATCGGCAGGCTCCGGAAATTTCACGCCAAGGCGCCGGTAGAAGGCGATCGACCTGTCCATGTCCGAGACGATCACTCCCACGGCGTCGAGGCGGGGCGCTGTCATGCCCTCATCGTAGATCGCCAACACTTTTCCACCTCCAAGGTAGTTCCTGAGGGGGAGAGGGGAATTTATGGGGCGGGCGCCAATCCCTGGAGGGTGAAGTCGGTACCGATCGTGGAGTAAGGGACGCACGGGGCTGAATCCTTTGGCGAGCAGCCGGGGCCGAAGACCCCGAGTCCCCAGGTCTTGTTGTACGGCGACGTTTTCTGCGACACCACGTTGCCGGATGCGTCTCTTGTCGTAAGAGTGGTCGTGCCGCGAAGAGTGACTCCGACCAATCGTGCCGCCTGGCTGCTGAACTTGGGCAGCCACAGGGTGATGCTGATCTGGTCGAAGTTGTACGTCTTCTGAATGATCACGCCGGCCGCGATGTCCTCGTTGATGACCTCGACGAACTCCTTGAGGCCATCTTCCGACGCTCCACTTTCCGCGAGCTTCAAGTCGTGCGAGCGGCGCGCCTCCGACTCGATGATGAGGTCCAGCACCGTGTCATGCGCCAGCTTGGCAGCGTACTGCGGTGTCATGCCCGGGTTGAACGCGGTCACGTTCGAGGCGATGCTTGGCGCGGGCACTGCCGGCAGGACCCACACTCGCGCCGACCCCGAAACCGGGGCCAGATTTCCGACCGGCGGCAGAGCGGCGGAAGCATCGCTGGAGATCCAGTCCGCGGTGGCCGGCCCGTTGCCCACCTTGAGCGGCACCGTCGGCGTCGAACCATCCGCGAGCCCGGCGGCCGGCTGCGGGCCGTGAGTCGCGAGGTCGGAAGCAACCGGAACGCATCCGACGCAGAGCATGGCCACAGCGAAACCGACCGGCAGACGGCGGCCGAGGCGGAAAAAGCCGGCGGCGGACCTCACGCCCGATTCGAGCGGCTCCAGGAAGCTGACGAGTGCAAATCGCATCGCGCACGCGATGACCAGGCTCGCGAGGATCGCCGTCTTGGTCCAGAACTCGAGCGTGGTCGGGCCGAGCAGCAGCACCGCCAATAAGGCGACGAGGACTCCGAACACGACCCGGGCCAACTGACTCTCCGGCACTGTCTTCGGGTCAGGAATCATGAAGAAGGCGAAGATCAATATCTCCGGTGACGTGACCAGGACCTGCCAGAGTTCCTGCCCGCACATGGGAGTCACATGCCAGCTGGCGACCATGCAGTGGTCCGGCACCGGAGCCAGCGCGAGGGCGACGAAGATCGCGAAGCCGGCCATGAAGCCGAGCACGAGCCCGAGCAGCCGGAGCTCCCAGGCGATCAAGAGTCCGCCGACGATCAGGATCGCGTAGGTCAGGATCATCCAGCGGCCCAGCGGCACCCACCACAGATCCAGCGGCTCAGTGCGTTGCGGACCGAGAACGACGAAGGCGAGAACCAGCGCCACGTTGGAGGGGTTGAAGATGTGGCGGCCGCGCCACCGGATCAGGTATTTGGTCGCCATCCCAAGGGCGACCACACCGATAAAGATCCAGATCCCGTGGGTGCTCCACCACTGGCCGTGGAGGGTGCCCGGCACACGAAGGATGAAGGCGGTGCTGTTGCCTGTCAGCAAACCGCTGGCCGGCCACATGATTGACTTGTCTTTGAAGAACGCGACGACGAATTCGATCAGGGCGCCGGCCGCAAGGCAGGCAAGAATCTGCGCCACTGAAAGCCTGAAGCCGAGGACCGTCTGGCCCAGCACCTGGAGCGTGAGCAGGACCGCGGCCACGTGCAGCCTGGGGTCCCGCAGGCTTGGCAGGATGATGGGGTACTCGCGGCCGCGAATGCGCACGGCCCGCCGTGCTGCTTCGGTCACGTCTGGGTAACGGCGATGACGTGCGCGCCGTTACAAAAGCGGACCGTGTGGGGAGCGATTCGCACGTTTTCGTCTAGATGGTGCCACGTGTCCGGCCGGGCGGCCGCCGGAATGACGGTCCTCATGGCGCTGGCCGCCTGCGACGCTCCATTCGGCGTCGGGCTGCCGACAACACGTGCCCTGGAAGCCGGGGCCGTGGACACGCTGACCGCGGCCAACGCTTTTGAGATCGACGGCTCCTACACCGAACCCAATCTCGTGATCGCAAGCGGCGCGCGGTCGGCCGCGGCGACCGCGACGTGGTCGATCGACCTGCAGGTGACCCGACCGGCAACGCAGCACGCGGTCGTCAGCACGACCGAAGTGAAGCTGGAGGCGATCGTCATCGGCGGCGACGCCTACTTTCGCGGGAACGCGTTTCTCTCCCAGCACATGGGTGCCGATCCACTTTCCCGGAACCTGGTCAGGGCGGCGGGAAACTCATGGTGGAAGGGCTCGGCCAACAGTCTCAATCGCTTGCCGGACTTCACTGACGGAGCCACCTTCAAGTCGACATTTCTCGGCACTGCCGTGACCGAGCGCACCGACCATTTGTTGGTCGACGGCCTGGACGCGGTCGAGCTGTCAGGCCCCAGGGCCGATGTCTTCATCGCCGCCAATCCCCCCTACCAACTGCTTCGCGTGCACCTGAAACGTGGCGCCGTCATCGATGGCATCAGCGACGGCGACCTTCACTTCAAGAATTTCGGCCAGGACTTCCACACCGCAGCGCCGGCCGATGTTATCGACTTCTCGAACCTCTCCTCACTGCCTCCGATCTACACCGTGGTGTCCGTCGACACGTCTGGGTGCAGCTCGCCCTGCGCGGTCTCGGCGCTGCTGAAGAACCTGGGCGGGATGACAGGCGCCCAGGCGCCTTCCACCGTCACCTTCACGATGACGGACGCGGCGTCACAGCAAGCCATCGGCAGCTGCAAGGCGCTGGTGCAGCCGGACGTCGGGTACAACTCCACGACGAAGGTTGCGTGCACGATGGCGGGCCTCAACGGTCAACAGGTGAACGCTGCCACCGTCACCGCCGCGGCTGAGAATCCTGGTCGAGCGTGAGCTAGTTAGACTCCTGCACTAGTGTCGCGGCAAGCGCGGACGTGCCTTCTGGACGCCGCTCTCGCCGTTGCCCTGCTGGCGTTAGGCCTCGTCTTTCGCGCGACCTTCATCCGGCAGGGATTCAACCCGACCGACGAAGGCTGGTTGCTGAGCGCCGGGTGGCGCATCGTCTCCGGCCAGGTCCTGTACCGGGACTTCGACATCGCGCTGCCCCCGTTCAGCCCCTATAAGGTGGCTGCCCTTCTGGCGTTGTTCGGTGACGGGTACACGGTGCTCGCGGCGCGCTGGGCTTTCGCGGTCGAGGCGACCCTCGGTTCGGTGCTGGCGTACGTGATCATCCGGCGGTACGCAGGTCCAGGCACCTCCTTTCTGGTCACCGCTCCCACGGTCTTCTTCTCGGTCCTTCTCTATGTCTTCGACAATTACAGCTACGACGGCGAGATTCTCTTGTTGGGGGCCGTAGCGCTGTTGGTGCACTCCCGGCCGGGCGCTCGAGTCCCACTTGCGCTGGCGGGAGTCCTGGCGGGACTCGCGATCCTGGCGAAGCCCACATTTCTCCTCTTTGTCGCAGTGGTGCTGCTGCTGCGACCGGTGACGTGGCTGCTCACGGCGGCGCCACCATCTCCGCTCGAGGCCGTGGTCTCTGGGGGATGGCGATGGTTTCTCGCCGGATGCGCGCTCGGCCTGGCCCCAGCGTTCGTCTACTTCGGCCTTGTCGGCGCGGAACAGCGGTTTCTGTATGACGCAATGGTGCTGCCCGCTCAGGCGCATCCGGTGACCCTCGACTACCTGATCTGGCAGGACACGCCGCGTCTCTTCAACGTGCTCCACGACGCCGTTTTTGCCGGGGTGCTTCTACTGATCTTCCGCGCCGCCGCACAAAGGACTACCGCGGTCCGCGTCATCGGCCTCTGTCTGGCGGTCGCGATGCCGATACTCCTGGTGATCTTTGTCCTTCGCGTGCGCGCCTCGGCCATGCTCCTGCTGGTCCTTGGCCTGCTGTTTGTCCTGGTCTTCGCCGCCGCCGTGGCCGCTCGCTGGCGGCAGTACGTGCCAGGCAGCCTTCCCGTGGTGGCGGCGGCCCTTCAGTACATGGCTCAGTTCGGTTACAGCGGCGTCGGCTATTCGTACCTCGGCGCCTATCTGACAGTGCCCGTCGCGGGGCTCTTCCTGGTCAGGCTCGGGCCTGGGCGGAATCCGCTAACGCTGCGCGAGCGTGCCCTCGTGCTGGCACCTGCCGTCCTGCTCGCGGCCTTTCTGGTCTGGGTCTCGGCGGACGTGGTCAACCGGTCGGTTTATCGGGACGCTCCACGCGAGCAGCTGACCGCGTCCTTCGCCACGCCAAAGCTGGCCGGGGTGCTGAGCACGCCTGCCCAGGCGGAACAGATTGACGCGGTTGTCGCCCTCATCGACCAGTACACGAGTCCAGGCGACCGCATCTTCGTGATGCCCGACTTCCCCATCCTCTACTACCTGACCGGGCGGACCAACCCGACCCGGCAGGACTGGTACTTCCCCTGGACCCTAACCGAGGACGACAGCCGCCAGGCCGTGCTGGATCTCGAGCGGCATCGTCCGCGCCTCGCCCTCGTACAGGTCTACGACGCGGCTGAGATCGATCCTTCGCGGCGAGCACCGATCGACTACCAGGCCAACACGATCTGGAAGCCCATGTACGACTACCTGACAGCGAACTACACCTTGGTGGGTGAGCACGCCGGGCTCCTCGTCTATATACCTAGAAGCTAGCCGGATACCCAGCCTTGAACTCCGGCATCCGGAGGGATAGGGTTGTGTGCACCGCCTGTAGTTGCGGTCCGGCCGGAGGGGAGGTGGGGGGCCTGTCCCGCTGCCTCGAACATGGAGGGGTAGGCCATGGATGCTGGCAAGACGCCACCTGGAGGTCTGCCTCCCAATGACCAGGTTCATTGGGAGGGCCTAGAGGAGACCCCAGAGTTCAAAGAGCTGGTCCGAGCGCGCTGGCGCTTCGTGGCCCCCGCGACAGTCTTCTTTCTCGCCTACTACTTCGCCCTCCCGCTGAGCAACGGCCTGTTCCCGAACGTGATGCGGACTGAGATCATCGGCCACATCAACCTGGCCTACTTCTTCGCCTTGTCGCAGTTCATCGTCGCCTGGGTTCTGGCCTATTTCTACATCCGCCAGGCCACCAGGGTCTTCGACCCCCTGGCGGAGAAGGTCCGCCGGCGGGCGGGTAAGGGGCAATAGCGATGAGCATCACATTTGCCCTCTTCCTGATCATCGTCGCGATCACGCTCGGGATCACCTTCTGGGCGGCGAGGCGGACGCGGACCACTCTGCAGTTCTGGGCCGCCGGCCGCACGATCAAGGGCTGGCAAAACGGCCTTGCGATCGCCGGCGACTACATGAGCGCCGCCTCCTTCCTCGGCATCGCCGGTTTGATCGCCTTCAACGGCTACGACGGATTCATGTACTCCGTCGGCTGGCTGGTCGCCTACCTGACCGTGCTCTTTCTGATCGCCGAGCCGATGCGCAACACCGGCAAATACACGATGGCCGACGTGCTCGCCTACCGCATGTCACCGGTGCCCGTGCGCTCCGCAGCCGCGATCTCCACCGTGGCCGTCAGCGCGAGCTACATGATGGCCCAGATGATCGGGGCCGGCAGCCTGATCAAGATCTTGCTGCCCGACCTGGACAAGACGCTAAGGCCGTACTTCGATTGGTCAGTTTTTGGGACCAAGCTCGACCCTTCGATCACGCTGGTCGGCGTCCTGATGATGGTCTACGTGATCCTCGGCGGCATGGTCGCCACCACCTGGGTGCAGATCGTCAAGGCGGTGCTGCTGATGGCCGGCGCCATCCTGCTGAGCTTCCTGGTGCTTCTGTACTTCAACTTCAACATCCTGTCCTTCTTCGACAAGATCTATTCGGTCAAGGACAGCGCCACCAAGCTGCCGTTCACCAGTCCGGGCATCCTGTACCCCTACGGAAAGACCACGGTCTGGGGCTTCGACAAGGCCCTCCTCGAGAATGTCTCGCTCGGCATGGCCTTGATCCTGGGCACAGCTGGCCTGCCACACATCCTGATGCGCTTCTTCACCGTGACCAACGCGAAGGCCGCGCGCACCTCGGTCGCCTGGGCCATGGGGTTGATCGGCTCCTTCTACATCATGACCACGTTCCTCGGCTTCGGAGCCGCGGCGCTGATCGGCAAGGCCAACATCTGCGCGAAGGTCGTCGCGGGATTCAAGTGCGCCCCGGGGCTCAAGCCGAACAACAACCTGTCGATGCCCAGGCTCGCCGACTTCCTGGGCACTCACTTCTTCGGCACCGCGGGCGGCGAGTTCCTGCTCGCCTTCATCACGGCGGTCGCCTTTGCGACCATCCTCGCCGTGGTCGCCGGCCTGACGCTGGCCGCGGCCAGCGCATTCAGCCACGACTTCTACGTCAACGTCATCCGGACCCACATCCTCCACGGGCACGTGAGCGAGCGTGAGCAGGTGACCGTCGCCCGCATCACCGCCGCGCTCGTGGGTCTTCTCTCGATCTGGCTCGCCGCCAAGACCGGGGCCACCGCCAACGTGGCTGCCCTCGTCGCCGGCGTCGCCTTCGTCATAGCATCCGCAGCGAACCTGCCGGCGATCCTCTTCACGCTTTTCTGGAAGCGGTTCAATACGTGGGGCGCCGTAGCGTGTCTGGTCGGTGGCACCGTGGTCACCGTCTGGCTGGTCGCCGTCGGGCCGGGCTGGACGCTGCCGGCCGTCGCGCACCCCGCGTTCCCGCTCCAGAACGTGGGCATCGTCGCCATCCCGGTCGGCTTCATCCTCGCCATCGTCGGGACTTACCTCGGCGACCTGGCCAAGGCAGACCGCCTGGCCGAGGTGAAGTTCCACGAGATCGACGTTCGAGCCCAAACCGGGGTTGGCGCGGAAGTCAGCCCAGTGCCGGCCTGAGCACAAATTCCAGGCGAAGGGGGCGGCTCGAGCCGCCCCCTAACTGCCTTTGAGCAATAACGAGCTCGTCTCCCTCGGCTCGCTCGGGGTCGCGACGCTTCTCGCGGCGGCTTTTCTGGTCAATTCCTGGCGAAAGCGGCACACCCGGCCGCCGCTCTACGCCGCGATAGTCGTGTTGGTCGTAGCCGCCGGCGCCGTCATGATCGCTCTGCTTGGCGCGCCCTACCGGCAGGTGGTCGGGACCGCTTTCATCGCCGAGATGTTGGTGGTGCTGGTGTCAGCCCGCAAGGACCGCCGGCCTGGCTAGATCTCTCGCGCCTCAAAACTTCACGAATTCTTAAGGTTTGGCTAGACTCGACAGGTTTAAGTTCGTTGGCTGCGAGTTCGTAAGTGGGGGATAAGCAATGCGAAGAGTGTCTGTGGTTTTTGCGGCCGCCCTGGCATTGTTGGTGGGGGCAACGGGGGCCGCGGCGATAACGAGATCTGACGTACTCGTCTCAAACGGAAGCCCACCAGCCCCGTTCTCTCAGAACAAACAGAACGAACCGACGGTCGCGATCGACGCCAGCAACCCGTCGATCGTCGTGGCGGGCTCGAACGACGAGATCGACGAAGAGGCCTGCAACGCAGGCGACCCCACAAGGTGTCCGTTCACTGCAGGTGTCGGGGTCTCCGGCTTTTACTACTCCTCAGATTCCGGCCACAGTTGGACCCAGCCCACGTACACGGGGTACTCGGCACGAAACTGCCTCGGCCCGGCCACCTGCACACCGACGATCGGTGGCTCGATAGGCACCCTTCCCTGGTATTACGAAAGCGGCCTGGTCTCCGACGGCGATCCCGCCCTGGCCTTCGGCCCGACGCCTGACTCAAATGGGTCGTTCAGCTGGGCGAACGGCTCGCGTCTCTACTACGCGAACCTGACCTCCAACTTCCCGGGCATGAGCACGTTCAACGGATTCGAGGCGATCGGGGTCTCCCGCACCGACAACGCGGCCGCAGCGGCGGCGGGCGACAAGAACGCATGGATGCGGCCTGTCATCGCCTCGATGCAGTCGTCCACAACCTTCTCCGACAAAGAGCAGGTGTGGGCGGACAACGCATCGTCCAGCCCGTTCTTCGGCAACGTCTACGTCTGTTGGGCTAATTTCAAGGGCAACAGCGTTCACGCGAGCCCCGCGCCGCTGCTCGTCGCAGTTTCAGCAGACGGCGGGGCCACGTGGACCGAGCACCCGATCTCGGCCGCGGCGAACAACAGCAACGTCAACCCGATGGACGGCTGCACCGTGCGCACAGACAGCCGCGGGAACGCTTACGTGTTCGGTGTCGGCACCGACTCGGCCGTCGGCCACCAGCCGTTTGAGTTCATGTCTGTGTCCAGCAACGGCGGCCACAACTGGTCGGCTCAGGCCCCGGTGGCCGGCCCCGTGAACCAGCCCGGCATCGTCGACTCGGTGCTCGGCCGGCCGACGATCGACGGGATCGCCGGCGCGCGCAGCGACCTGGCACCGGCACCGAGCGTCGACATCGCAAACGGCGCTCCTGACGGAAGCGGTGCCACCGACCGGATCGTCATGAGCTATGTCAGCGGGACCATCGACAACATCCACGTCTACTTCACCGAGTCGGCTGATCAAGGCGCTACGTGGTCGAGTCCGCGCGCCATCGAAACGGGCTCGAGCGATCGCGGCTACTACTCCGCGCCCGCCATCTCTCCGGATGGCCAGACCGTGTATGTCGTCTACAACGCGTTCACCACTCCGTACCGCACCAACACCACCGATCCCCGCACGCTGGTCGGGGTTTTCCTCCAGGCGGCAGTGGGCGCTTCGGGCACCGGCTCGTTCACGGAAGTGCACCGAGGCGCGCCTGGTGATCCTCGCGGCAGCAGCCAGAACAACCTCGTGGGCGAGTTCCTTGGGGACTACGTCTACGCTGCAGCAACCCGAACGTATGGCACAGCGGTTTGGAACGACACAAGGAATGCGGCCGACTGCCCGGCGGTTGACGCCTGGCGGTATTCGCTCAGAGTCGGACCCGCGCTACCTCGGGTGGCGCCGCAGCAGCAGTGCGCGCCCAACTTTGGCAACTCGGACATCTTCGGCTTCACCACCGCAACAGCAAAGAAGTAACGCGACCTTGTGAGGGGCGCCCGGCTGCGCCCCTCATCTCACCTGGTCGGCGACGCGATCTCGTCGAGTCGAGCGCCGGCGTCGACCAGCTCAAGAGCCTGGTTGATCAATGTGACGAAGCTTCCCTTGCCGTCGCGACGCAGCCATTCGCGCATGGCCTCCATTGCGGCTGCGACCATGACCATGACCGCAACGCGAGTTTCGAAATCGTCGGCCGCCCGTCCCGATCTTTCGGCGACTAGCGTACTCATCAAGACCTGCGCTTTCTCAACCTCCTCCCACAGGCGCGCGCGAAGCGCCGGCACCTCGAACCAGAGCTTGCCGCGGGCGAGGATGATCTCGTGGTCGCGTTCGAACAGCCCGCCCATCTCCTCCAGCACGCGACGGAAGGAGATGCTCAAAGGTTCATCGGCGGGCCGCTCAAAGAACAACGAGGCGAGGACCGGGTCGTAGGCGTCGTAGAGGACGACGTCCTCTTTGCTGGGAAAGTAGTTGAAGAACGTGCTGGGCGAGATCTCGACAGCGGCCGCGATCTGCTCGATCGTCGTTTGCTCGTAGCCCTGCTTTCCAATCAGGCGCATGGCTTCGCGCTGGATCGATTCGCGAGTCTTCTGTTTCTTGCGTTCGCGCAGCCCTCGAGCGAGTGGTGTGATCGTGTTCGGCATCAGGCGGCCGCGACCTCCGCGCCGACCGAGCCGGCCGGCTGGGAATTGTTGACCGCTCGTGCGGGGAGGAAGAGCGCCATGAGAATCGCGCCCACCACCAGCAGCCCGGCGGTCGCCACCAGCACTTCGCTCATGCCCTGAGCGTAAGCGGTCTCTGCCGCGCGGAGGAGCCGCTCCCCCAACGGTCCCGGAAGGTGCCGGGCGACGGCGGCCGCGACGGCGACGCTCGTCTGGGCCGCGGACTGTGCAGCAGCCGGGAGTCCGGCCAGCTGCCCGCTCAAGTCCGACTGGTAGGCGGTGTTCAGAATGCTGCCCATGACCGCGACCCCAAGCGACGCGCCGACATTCTGGATGGCCCGGGTGAGGGCGCTGCCCGCACCCGTTTCTCCGGCCGGCAGTGCGCCGAGGATCGCGTCGAGGGCGGGAATCATCGTGAACGCGATGCTCAGACCGATCACCGCCAGAGCGATCGCAACCAGCCCGAAACCCGAATCGACTCCGGCTCGCGAAAGTAGGAGCATCCCTGCGCCGATGCCGAGCATCCCGCCTGACACCATCACCTTGGCGCCGAGGCGCTTGGACACCGCGGCACTGCCCGCGGCGCCGACCATCATGGCCGCGATCAGCGGAAGCAGCCGGATGCCGGTGCCCTGCGCGTCGTTGCCCTGCACGACCTGGAGGTAAGGGGAGAGGACGAACAGGACTCCGGTCATGGCGAAGCCGACGATGGTGAAGGCCACCGTCGATAGGGCGAAACGCCGGTTGCGGAAGAGGTTGAGGTCGACGAGCGGCGCACTCGTGCGGAACTGCCACACGACGAAGGCGGCGATCAACGCGGCGCCGGCCAGGATCGGTCCCGCGACCTGGACGTCGCTCCATCCGCGAACCGGCTCCTCGATGATCCCGTAGACGATTCCGGTCACGCCGGTCATCTCGAGCAGAGCTCCGATCCAGTCGAGTGTCTTGGGATTTGGATCCTTGCTCTCGGGGACAAAGAACCAGGCGCCGACGACCGCGATCACGACCACGGGAGCGTTGATCAGGAAGATGGATCCCCAGTCATAGTGGGTGAGCAGCCAGCCTGCGACAAGTGGTCCGAGCGGGAGGCCGATGAATGCGCCGGCTCCGGAAAGACCGATGGCCAGCTGGCGCTCGTCCTCCGCAAACATGGAAGGGAGGATCGAGGTGACAAGCGGCAGCACGATGGCGCCGCTGGCGCCCATGATCACGCGCATCAGGATCAGGCCGTTGGCCGAGGTCATCTGGCTCGCGATCACCGACGAGATGCCGAAGGTGACAAGGCCGATGACAAGGAGCCGCTTGCGGCCGAAGCGGTCGCCCAACACCCCGGCGGGCAGCATGAAGCCGGCCAGCGAGAGCGTGTAGGCGGCTGACATCCACTGCAATTGGTCGGTGGTGGCGCTGAGCTTTGCCGACAGGGTCGGCAGCGCGGTGATGAGGATGGTGATGTCCAGCCCCAGCACCAGGCCGCTGACAGTCAATGCCGCCAGCCCGAGCCAGCGCCCCTTAAGTCGAGTGATTGTCGCCATGGTCCACCTCCAACCCTTTAGTCAAGCCACATGATAATTGGAGTCACTAGAAACAGCAAGTGGCTCCAGCATATTTCGGCAGGCGACCTCAGCAAGTTCGTTAGTAGCGCTCGAGGGCCAGGATGTGTCACGTTTTCAGGGTTCGCGAGGGCGCTGAAGGGTCAGCGCGTGCCGGCTCGGGTGTGTTCAGGAGGGATTTGTGGTGAAGGCACTTCGTTTCACGGTTCTCGGCGGCGCGCTGGTCCTGGTGCTGGCACAGGCAGCACCGGGCGTGGCCAGCTCGCCTCCGCTCAACGTCAGGGTCACGCATGACCAGGGCAGCGTCTACAAGAGCGCCGACCAGCTCGCCGGCGGGAGCTACAGCGACTCCACGCTGATCCGATGTGGCACCGACCGGCGACAGCAGAACGAGCCGACTCTTGCGATCGACCCGCGCAACCCGATGGTGCGCACGGCGGGCAGCAACGACTACTGCACGATTCCGACCAACGGAGACGCTTGGGCCGGTTTCTACCGCTCCAGCGATGCCGGTGCGACGTGGGTCGACAGCCTGCTCCCCGGTTATTTCCTCGACCGCTCGCCGCAAGGGCTGGCGAGTCCCGTGCACCAGATGGCGCTGGGTGGCGCACACGCTGCCGGCGACCCGGTCCAGGCCTGGGACACGAAGGGCAACCTCTTCTACATGGGCAACAACTTCAACCGTGGTATCCGGGATGGCTCGTCCGGGTCGTTCCGGGACAACACCGGCGACGTTTGGGTGGCGACCTATGCAGCGTCCAGCCCGTCCGACCACGCCACCGACGGCTCCAAGTACGTGCGGACCGTGATCCTCGCCTCCAACACCTTCGGCCAGGGTTCCTTCAACGACAAGACCGGGATTCAGGTCGACCAGACCAACTCGCAGTTCTCGGGCAACGTCTACGCGGCGTGGTCCGACTTCCACGGCAGGGGCTGCAACGAGATCGTCTTCTCGCGCTCGACAGATGGCGGCGCGACCTTCAGCGCCCCCATGAAGATCAGCAGCGTGTGCAGCAATCAGGGCCCGAACATAGCGATCGGCCCGGGCGGCCAGGTCTACGTTTCCTGGTTCGCCAACAATGGCGGCAACAGGAGCATTGGCGGCAACTTCGTCGAAGGGGCGGCGTTCGCCAGCTCGTCCGACGGCGGGCAGACCTTCAGCAAGGCGGACATCGTGGTTCGGTTCAACCCCTTCGTCTCAAACGCTTTCTCGGGCAACGGCGCGCGCAACTGCGGCGACGGTCCGTTCGCGTGCCTGAGCGGCCAGACGTTCCCTCGATTCGACCTCGCGCAGCCGTCGATCGCGACCGACGGCGCCAGCATCTACATGGCTTTCCAGGTGGCATCGGCTTCCGGCCAGGGCCAGACGCAGTTCGTCAAGTCGACCGACGGCGGCGCCAGCTGGTCGCCAGCGAAGGCGGTCGACGCACAGAGCGCCGGCCACCAGTTCTTTCCCTGGATCGCCGCCTCCCAGGGTCGCCTGAGCGTCGTCTACTACGACAGCAGGCACGATGCCGACTACTCGGTCGGCCGGGCGCCGTGCAACAGCTCGACCGGCCACGGCAGCGCTTGCCTGGCGGTGTGGTACTCGACCTCTAGCGACGGTGGCGCCACCTGGACGCACCAGGAGCTCACCACCGCGCTGACCAACCCCAACCTCGAGCAGTTCGGGGGACGGCGGGTCCCGTTCTTCGGTGACTACATCATGGTTTCGGCGGTCGGCGGCTCGATCGCGGCGGTCTGGACCGACCAGCGCAACGCGGCGCTCGGAGTCGGATCCCTCGACGGCGATGACGTGGCAGGTGATCCCAGCGCGGGTGGTCTGCACTGCACCTCAACGGTCGACCCATGCTTCGACGGCACAGGCGGCCTCGACCAGAACATCTACACGGCCAACATCAGCTAGCGACAACCAGCGGACGGCGGGCTTTGCCCCGCCGTCCGCCCACTACCTTTATCTGTGTGAGCATCCTCGTCTGCGACGTCGGCCCGCGCGACGGGCTCCAGAACGAGGAGCGCACCCTGGAGCCTTTTGTTCGTGCGGAGCTATGCGACCGCCTCGCGGCCGCCGGGCTGAAGCGCATCGAGGCGGCCAGCTTCGTCAACCCGAAGCTGGTGCCGCAAATGGCGGGGGCCGAGGAGGTGATGGCGGCGCTCCACCGCAAGCCAGGCACCTCGTACGCCGGCCTCGTCCTGAACGAAAAGGGCTACGAGCGCGCGGTGGCGGCCGGCGTGGACGAGGTGCACTACGCGTTCTCCGCGACCGATGAGTTCGGGCGCCGCAACCAGAACGCGACGACCGAGGAGGGTCTGAAGACCGCGCTCGCGCTGGTAGCGCGCGCGCGCAGCGAGAGGATGCCGATCACGGTGACGCTGAGCGTCGCGTTCGGGTGCCCTTTCGAAGGACCCGTGCCGCCCGAGCGCGTGCTCAACATCGTGCAGCACTTGATGGCCGTGCCGCCTGACGAGGTCTGCGTCGCCGACACGATCGGTGTGGCCGTTCCGTCGCAGGTCAAGGAACTTGTCGGGGGGGCGATGCGACTTGGGGCGACCGTCGGCGCCCACTTCCACAACACGCGCAACACCGGCTATGCAAATGCGGTGGCGGCGCTGGAGGAAGGCGCGGTTTCGCTGGATGCGTCGGTGGGAGGGGCGGGCGGGTGCCCGTTCGCTCCGAAAGCGACGGGCAACATCGCGACCGAGGATCTCGTGTATCTGCTGCGCGGCCTCGGTGTGGCTACCGGGATTGACCTCGACATGTTGATCGAGACCTCGACATGGCTGTCGGGCCAGCTCGGGAAGGAGCTGCCGGGGATGCTGGCGCGGGCGGGCGACTTCCCATACAGACGCTGACACGAAGCGCGCAACATGTTGCGCATGCCCAAAAAGACTGTCAGGAAGGCTGCCGCAAGTCCGCATCGAGTGGCTGTCGTCCAGCACCCTCCCGTCACGCTGCACCGCCAGAAGACGCTGGAGCGTGGAGTGGAGCTGCTCGAGGAGGCGGCGGCCGGCGGCGCGCGGCTGGTCTCGTTTCCGGAGACATGGCTGCCCGGTTATCCGGAGTGGATCTGGCGGCTGCGGCCGGCCGAGGACTATGCGCTGACCGGCGAGATCCACGGCCTCCTGATCGAGAACTCGGTGGATTTGAAAGGCGGGGACCTCAGGCCGATCCAGGCGGCGGCGCGCAAGTTGAAGGTGACGGTGTCGATCGGCATCCACGAACGCGACGGGGTGTACAGCCGCGGCACGCTCTACAACACCGTGGTCCTGATCGGACCGGACGGCGAGGTGCTCAACCGCCATCGCAAGCTGATGCCGACCAATCCCGAGCGGATGGTGTGGGGCACGGGGGACGCGAGCGGACTGCGGGTGAGCGAGACTCCGATGGGGCGTGTGGGCGGCCTGATCTGCTGGGAGAACTACATGCCGCTGGCGCGGTTTGCCGTTTTCGCTCAGGGCTGCGAGATCTACGTCGCGCCGACCTGGGACGCGGGCGGCACGTGGGTCTCGACGATGCGCCACATCGCCGCCGAAGGGAGGTGCTGGGTGCTGGGCAACGGGACCGCGATGCGGGGCAAGGACATCCCGAGAGATTTCCCGAAGCGCGCGCAGCTCTTTCCCGACCTGGAAGCCTGGTACAACCCGGGCGATTCGGTGATCGTCGATCCGCGCGGGAAGGTCGTGGCGGGACCGCTGCACGAGGAGCATGGAATTCTGTTCGCCGAGTGCGACCCGGCTGTCGCGTCGGCGGCCAAGCGGACGCTGGACGTCGCGGGACACTACGGGCGGCCGGATATCTTCAAGCTCGAGGTCAACCGCGAGGTGCTCGCGCCGATCGACTTCGGTTAGCTGCCCGGCTGCGCAGGGGCTCTTAGCTATTCGATCCGAGCCTTAACAGCGTTGACGTGTTGACAAGAGAACATATGTTTGGTAGTCTATTTCTATGCTCGCGACGCAAGACGACTGTCCGTCCAGCACCGCCTACCTCACCAATGATGAGTGGCGCGAGCGCCTCCGTCAGAACTCTCACGTCATCAGCGTGCTGATGTGGTCTTTCGCCCAGGATGCGGCTGAGTTTGCGAAGACCGATGCCTGGGAGGAAGACGGGTCGGCAACCGCCATCGACTGGATTCGCTTCAACTGCAACATGGCGAGCGGAGCTGCCGCGAACAGTGTTGCCGTCGGCGAGACGATCGCTCGTTTGCCGGAAAGCAGCCAGGCCTTGACCGAAGGCGAGATCGGCTTCGCCCATCTGACGACGATGGCGAGGACTGCGTACGCTCTCGACGAGCGCTTTGACGAGGCGCCTTTGCTGCAGAAGGCGCGCGAGAACTCGCCGGGCAAGTTCTATCGCATCTGCGAGCACTACCGGCACGCGGCTGACCCCAAGCGATACGCGGCCGAGCAGGCCGAGCAGGTTGAGAACCGCTACTTGAAGCTCAGCACCTGGCAAGACGGCTCGCTCATGATCAGCGGCCAGCTCGACCCGGTCGGCGGCGCCGCGTTCCTCACCGCAGTGAAGCCGTTGGCGCGAAAGATGGGCGCTGACGACGATCGGAGCCAGGAACGGCGGTATGCAGATGCCATGGTCGAGCTCGCCTCGGGAGGCGGGTCGCAAGCCCAGATCCAGGTCACGAGCTCGGTCGAGACCCTGCTTGGGCTGGCGGGTGCGCCGGCGGCCGAGATGGAGTTCTCACTTCCGGTTTCTTCCAAAACCATCGAGCGGCTGGCCTGCGATTCCA
>Ga0209588_1000091_pt1 | contig 28595 bp, 24 predicted proteins | sample Rivendell_Oct201_10_FD_188351 | JGI IMG/M metagenome (GOLD analysis project Ga0209588, IMG submission 188351) | Vadose zone soil microbial communities from the Eel River Critical Zone Observatory, Northern California, USA -... | ecosystem: Host-associated > Plants > Roots > Rhizosphere > Soil ...
TGCCCAAATGCGCGCCGCCCGCGCGTGAATAGCGCCGGCTGAAACTTGCCCCGGCCGGGCCGGACGCCAATAGGCCACGGCGTGAGCCGCGGCCTCAGGCATCTTGGCTCAGGCAATGAGGGCGAAGCCTTCTTTCCAACCACTACGCGAATTGCTCAGCACCTATCGCCGAGAAATCAGCGGACCGTTTCTTTGCCACCGATGTAGATGGGCATGAGGATCTCCACAGCGATCCCCCGGCGCCCATGGCCGAGCTCGTCGATGCGCACCACCTTGCCGAGGGACTCACGATTGATGGAGCCGGGGCCATCCGAATAAGGGCAGGTAACAAACACGCGCATTCCCTCTTCGTAAGCCTGGTTCTTGGAGACGAAGTAGACGCTGTCACGGGACGTGTTAACGGTTGGCAGGATCTCATCAAAATCGACGTGGCGGGGATCAGAGGGGCGGACGCGCACCGTCTGTGGGAGCCTCAAACGCGATTTGCGACGGCGCTCCTGAGCAGGCGGACGAGCCATAGTCAACGGAAAGCATAGCTCAGCTGACGCAGACGATTTCAACTTTCTTGCGGAGTCGTTGCAAAGCGCCACGCGCTTCGCCCGCCGGCGGGAGACGCCATAAACAACGTGCAGCACTCCGAGGATCTAGCGCGCGCGCGTCTCTGATTTCTGAATCGCGAAGGATCCGTCCTGCGTATACGTGACTTCAGCGGAATACTCGAACTGGCGGCCGTCTTCTGCTTGGTAAGGAATTCGGACTTCGATTCGCAGCTTCTCTATTCCCTGTTGGATCTGCACCCGGTGCGTCGGCATCGATAGCCGCACGATGGATTCGATTTCGTCCGACGGGAAGATTTGAACGGCAGCGGGCTCCGTGATTTGCGTGAGGCGAGTGTTGCCCGCGAAAAACTCAATCACCGCTGCCACTTTCATCGCGGGCAAAGTGCCGTAGTTTTTTATCGCTAGAACAATGACCCACAGGTCCGTTCCCCACCCGGTTTTGAGCGTAACCCTCAGTAGGCCCATGAAGGGCCGGTGGAGAGCGGCGGCCATATCGGCGGACTTTTTTGCCGCCAGTGCGGCCTCCGTTGCCGCCTCTGCGGATTTTCCCGCAGCCTGCGCCGTTTTCTCAGTCGCCTCCCACAGCCGCAACGCGAATACCACGTAAGCGACCGTGGCCACCGCGATGACCGCCGCGAAAAACGCAATGGCTTCGTTTGCCATCGGGCGCCATGATATCAGAAGACGTGGGTACGATGGTCTCCGGGAGTCGCTCCCCGCGTGACACGCGCGCAGGGGCCCGGATCAATAAAGCATCACGACGATGCGAAAGGGGCTAGAGCCGGACGACTTTCTCTGCGGGCACGCGCCTACGGCAGCAGCCCTATAGCGGCCGGATTGAAGTTCCTTTTCTAAACCTTCAGGCAGCTGCGAGATGTTGGGCGTTTCGTAGCGCGCGATGTACCGAGGCTTGCTGCTTCCTGCATATTCGCGGTCGAGCTCACAACTCTTCCGGGCGTCATCTCCAATCTTGAGCAAGCGCAACCCGTGCGCGGCGACAAGCTTCCCGATTCGTTTTTCTTGCTCCTCGATCGAGAGAAGCGTGACCACGCGGGCAAAATCTTCTACGGCGAACAACTGCTCACCGCCCTCGACCACCGCGATCCCGACGGAATCGATGGCGGCATCGAGGATATTCGCGCGGTGCCCGGGCGAATGCATCCAGCCGTCGTGGAACCCGCCGGCATACGCTGCCATGCCGATATTCTCTGTAATGTGACTGAAACTCACTCCGGCTTCCCGTGCCCGAGTGGCTAGGTCGGCCTCGCCGGGCAATCGGTGCAGAACCAGATACTGCTCGGCCATGAGTTCGGCGTGTTTGCGTGCGGCGCGGGCCAGACCCTCATCCCATTTCAAGAGCGGCAACTCTTTTGCCGCCCGTTCGCGATTCACGGAATCGAACAGGAGATTTTCCGCGTCGGAAATTCTCTCCTGGGCCAAGTAAGCGCCTGAAAAAAGACACACAAAGGCAAATGTCAAAGCTGCTCTATTGCCCAGAGAGTTTCTTCTCATTTGTAGACTGCCTTGCTTTTCAGCACCGCGGGACATGGTGATCCCGATCGCGATTCTTTGGTTCAATTGGAAGATGAATCCTGCTGCCAAAGGCTCCTTGAGAACAAGGGGACAGTGTGAGGTGTGCCAATCATTGTTTCGCGCGCAATGCCAGCCTCAGTCCGGCATACAAGATCTGGACCACCATACCGCTTGTTAAGTTTTCTCTACGATAAAAGTGTAAGATACCTCTAAGTTTCAGGTCTTCCCTTTGGTAATTGGAGTAGTTATGGTTCTGCGCGTACCGAACTGCCCTATCCGCATTCTGATCCTTGCTCACCTCCTTCTACTTTCTTTCCATACCTTCGCGCAGTCTGCAGTTCCATTCCCGCCATCGGAGGACCCCCCTGTTCTAGGGCCCAAGCTGCAGAAGGAACTGGGAAAAGCACTGGAAGCATTGCGTGCCGACAAGCCTGCTGAGGCGCGCAGCCACCTGGATGCGGTTTATCGGTTGGCTCCGGGCGACGCGGACGCCAACTTCCTTTTTGGAATCTATTCCGCGGAGATGAACGATTGGGTGCACGCCAAGAGCTATTGGGAAAAAGTCCTCGTTCTCGCTCCAAGCCATCTGAGCGCCCTGCTCTCCTTGGGCGGAGCCCTCATGCGGGAAAACAAATCTGCCGAGGCGGCTCAGTACCTCAACCGCGCGGTTGAAGCCGAACCCGCTTCCTGGCGCGCGCACGCCGTGCTCGCGGACGCTTGCTTGCGTCAGGGCTTGCTTGACGAGTCCATCGAACATGCAGAGCGTGCACTCGAGCTGGGTCATGGCCAGGCGGGAATCGTCCAGCCAGTCCTGGCGCGGGCTCTCCACTTGCACGGCGACCAGGAGCGGGCTGTCCATGTTCTCCAAGCGTACCTCCAGGATCACCCTGCAGACGCTGCCGTCACAAAACAACTTGAGAATTTGCAGGCCTCTCTCGGACCAGCCGATAAACCCTTGCCCGGGACAGCTTCGGCAACGCCGTCGACAGAGCCTGTTGTGGCAGCCTCAGCCCTTTTATCTTCCAATTGGTTGCCTCCCGACATAGACGAAAGAGTCCCGCCGGTGGAACCCGGCGTTGCATGCAATCTTCAAGAAGTCATAGAGAAGTCCGGGAAGCGGATTCAGGAATTTGTCGCCAATGTCGATCAGTTCACGGCTACCGAGGCCGTGTCTCACGAATCGATCAACAAATGGGGGTTTGCCTCTCATCCAATCAGGTTCGAGTTCGACTATCTTGTTTCCATCAAGCGGAACCGCCTCGGCCTTCTCACTGTTGATGAATACAGGGACTCTCATCATCTTCCGGCCAAATTTCCCGATGGCATAGCTATTACGGGGCTGTCGGCACTGGTGCTAATCTTTCATCCATACTATGTACAAAACTTTAGGATCTCTTGTGAGGGATTGGCACGGTCGAAGGACGGGCCGGCCTGGCAAATGCATTTCCGCCAAAGGCCCGACAAACCGAATAGTATTCGCACCTACCAGATTGGTGCTGAAGGCCGAGCCTACCCGGTTGCGCTCAAGGGGCGCGCCTGGGTTGCAGCAGACAGCTTTCAAATCGTCCGGCTGGAAACAGATCTCATCGACCCTTTGCCACAAATCCGCCTGGTCTCCGACCACGCAGCCGTCGAATATGGCCCAGTGCATTTCCAAGCCCGCAATTTGGACATGTGGCTGCCTCAGAATGCGGAAGTTCATTACGATTGGAGAGGCCGGCGCAGTCATCGGCGCCACAGTTTCAGGAGCTATCTACTCTTCGCTGTGGACGACAAACAACAGATCTCGGCGCCCAAGGCCGCAAGCCCGGCGAAATAATCTCTTGAACTCACGCGCACGCCTCCAGCCCGCAAACCCGCCTAGCGCGCCCTTTGCGGTTTCGTCTTTCAAAGGGTGCGAGCACGTCACGTGAATTAAATACGTACGTATAATTACGTAAGTTAATTATTATATTGATATATTATAGATACGTTGCGAGAGTAACTTCTGTAGCTGATGATTCATCCCCCAGCCGAACTTTAGATCGACGCAACTGCTGTCTTTTCCATCCTCACCAATCTGACGGAGTCCCTCATGGGCCTGCGAGTGCAATTTATTTGCCAGTCTTCAGCCTGCCGCCGTCAGGTCGAGATCGAAATCCCGGCCGGCGGTGGAGCTGGACAAGGCTTAAATCCGTTATGCGCGTGCGGTTCAAAAATGAAGAAAGTCTACGCGAAGCCTGTCTTTCGGGAACTCTCTAAAGCCGAACGCATCCTGCGTCTCGGCGATAGCGGGCTGCTGAGGACCCAAGGCAAAACTGCCCGGACATGAACTTCTATTTTGGCGGCTGTCGTCGAGCCGCAAATCAATCTGGATGCTGGGGGAAGTCTTTTCATGAGAAGAATATCGACGCTCTTTGAGGCCATCTTATCAACAACCCTGTTGATTCTTGGACTCTACATGTTGCACGAAGGAAGCTCAAGCAAATCGCCCGGTGAGGCTGCAATCCTGATCGGTGGTGCGGTCTGCTTTACCCTGGGCGTGATGACTCTAGTCTCCGCAGTCAGGTCCATTCTTTGGCACCGGACGATGCTGCGACACTCGGTGCCCAACCACTATCTGGCGCGTGGCCGACCCTCGATCCGCTAGCTCTAGCTCCGACATAACGGCTCACCCCTACGCCCACCCGTCATTTCGAACGGAGCAGGCCAATCTTTTCTTCCGCTTTCGCTCCTGAGGCCGAGCCAAAAATACATAACGAGGTCTCGCCGCTGGTCCTTTTGCACAGGAGAGTTTTTCGATTCTCCTTGACACGCACATTCATCGGGAACATGCTCGTGCCGAGGTTTCGCCCTTTCAGGCGAGACTCCCGCCCGGCAGTCCGAGCGCAGTTTTTTTAAAGTCAAGCTCTGCATCGAGCGCCAAGAGGACAGTACGTCCTCGGCTCCTTTTTCTCCGCTCGTGCGGGGCCTCACCTTCTCTCCGACGTACAGGACTGCACGCCCAAGGCCGCCGCGGTTCCACGCCACTCCACTCGAGCCCGACTCGCCTCGTGCGAGGAACGTTTTTGCATTTCTCAAAAAGGAGAACACCTCATGTCAGAACAAAATAAAGCTATCGTCCGTCGTCTGTTTGAAGAACTTTGGAACAAGGGCAATCTGTCGGTGGCAGACCAGCTCTTTTCCCCCAACTACACACACCATGACCCTTCAACGCCCGATTTCGGGCGGGGCCCGGAAAGTGAAAGGAAGAGAGCGACCCTCTACCGCGCCGCGTTCCCCGACCTTCAATTGACGATCGAGGACATCATTGCCGAAGGTGAAACAGTGATGGCCCGTTGGTCGTGTCGGGGTACCCATAAAGGTGACCTCAGCGGGATTGCGCCAACGGGGAAGCAGTTCAGCATCTCCGGCGTGAGCATTGCCCGCCTCACGAACGGCAAGATGGCGGAAGGCTGGGTCAACTGGGACGCACAGGGCCTGATGCAGCAGCTCGGCGTGGTCCCTGAACTCGCCAAAGTCAAAACCGCCGCAAGCTAGCCATCCCCACTTTCCCAAAAACCCGGAAGGCCCGACTACACGTCGGGCCTTCCTTCAATTCTGTGGGTGCCGGGTGGGACAGCCAAGCTCTTCTCCATCGCGCAATCCTTGCGCGATGAATCCTGTTTACCCTGAGCCTGCCGAAGGGCTGTCCTCCTGCCTTTCTCCTTGTAGTGGCCGGTCTTCAGACCGGTGCTCTCCCCGCGGGTGGCCGACTCTCGATCCGTTAGAGCGCTTCTGGGTGGCCCATCCTTTCTGCGGGTTTTGCAGAAAGAGTGACACCAGCGCCTGCCTCATGGATGGGGCTGCTTTTCGCTAGCCTCCCATCCTTGTCTATGTGAGTCGGCCCTTCTACTCCAACCTCCCTCTCCCTTATCTCCTTTCCCCTCATCCACTTAAAACTTTATATTTACAGGTACGGTACTTATGTGGTAACATCCTCTTTGATAGTCAGCCACCAACCCGACCGCTCCTTCCTGCATCTGACGATTACACCTTCAGACGATTCCCCGACCTATCTCCTTTCTTTTGATATTCTTGCGCACTCTTTTTCGCAACAGCGCATCTCTATCCTCTGTGTTTTCAGCCTCTTGCGCACTCTCTCCATCGCTACGGGGGTGTGTGTATACCCCCATCTCTCCGAATCGAGGAACATAAAATGAAACACCAAACAAACCATCTCAACTCCAGCAATGCCTCACGCTGCCGCCACTACACCGTCAATGGCCGCCGGTGTCGGCTTCCCGTTTTGGACACCCGCTCCGGTCTTTGTTTCCGTCATGCCAGCCCGCCCCCTGCCCAATCGGACTCCGAGGATCTCTCCACCGAACTCCTCCCCCAGCTCTCGGAGTTCGAGTCTGCCGCCGACGTCAAGCAGTTCCTGGCCCGGCTGCTCGTCCTCGTCACCAAAGGCCGCGTCACGCCCCGCCGCGCTGCTGTACTGGCGTACATCACGAACCAGCTGCTCCATTCCCATAGCGCCTTTTCCCGCGAGGTCCGCGAGCAAGACGACCATCCCCAGCAAATCATCATCGATCTCCCGCGCCCCAAACGCGACGACCCTCTCCCAAACGAGGTGCCCGATTGGCCTGGACAACCCTCATGATGCACCCTAACCAATCCGGGTTCTGCCTTTGTAAGGGCGCAGCACTGCTGCGCCCTCATGTGGCACGGCCAATCCTAAGCTGTGCGCTGTCTCGCCCAACGATTCGTCTCTCCAGTCTCTGCTTCAATGACAACTGAAAACTGTGAACTAGCAACTCCCCAGCCCCACTCTTACAAAAACTGCCGCGTGTATACTCGCCGCTCGTTCGCCCCGAGCAACGCTGAGGGGCAGCTACGAATTTCCACCAGTCACCAGTCACGAGTCACCAGTCACAAGTCACCAGTCACAAGTCAAGCGCTTGTCGCTTCATTTCCGAACGCAGTACAATAGGTTCCTTGCACATCGAGGAGGAATCCCGCCATGGCCACCGCTGAGAAAACAGTCCACGTCTCCGAGTTCACCAACGAGCCGTTCATCGACTTTTCCAAGCCCGACAACCGCAAGCGCATGGAAGACGCCCTGAAAAAAGCGAAATCCGAATTTGGCCGCGAATACCCTATGTGGCTCGGCGGCCAAAAAATCGTAACGCACGAAAAGCGCACTTCCACGAATCCCTCCCATCCAATGGAAGTGATCGGCGTTTTTCAAAACGCTAACGCGGAAATGGCCAGGAACGCCGTCGAATCCGCGCACAAATATTTCGATACCTGGAAGAAAGTTCCCGCCGAGGACCGCGCCAAGTGTCTTTTCCGCGCCGCGCAAATCGTTCGTGAACGCAAATTTGAACTGAACGCCCTCGTCTGCTACGAAGTTGGAAAAACCTGGATCGAAGCCGACGCGGACATCGCCGAAACCGTGGACTTCTGCGAATTTTACGGCCGCGAAATGTTGCGCCTCGCCGAGCCGCAGAAGCTCACGCCCATGCGCGGCGAACGCAACTATCTCGTCTACATTCCGCTCGGCGTCGGGGTGGTCGTTCCCCCGTGGAATTTCCCCTGCGCCATCATGGCCGGCATCGTCGTGGCGTCACTCGTAACGGGCAACACCGTCGTCGTCAAGCCTGCCGCCGACTCTCCGACCATCGCCGCAAAATTCATCGATATCCTTTTTGAAGCCGGTGTCCCGAAGGAAGCCGTCAACTTCATCACCGGCCCGGGCAGCGTGATTGGCGACGTGATGGTGCAGCATCCCAAGACGCGCTACATCGGTTTCACCGGCTCGAAGGAAGTCGGCCTGCGCATCAGCGAACTTGCCTCCAAGGCCGCTCCCGGCCAGATCTGGATCAAGCGCACCGTTCTGGAAATGGGCGGCAAGGACGCCATCGTTGTCGATGACGAAGCCGATATTGACGCGGCAGTGGAAGGCACCGCGCAGGCCGCGTTTGGCTATCAGGGACAAAAATGCTCCGCGTGCTCGCGCGCCATCGTCTCCGAAAAAATCTATGACACGTTCGTGCAAAAGCTCGTTGAGCGCACCAAGAAAATCACCCTCGGCCCCAGCGACGATCCCAACAACTACATGGGCCCGGTCATCAGCCAGTCCGCGATGAAAACCATTCTCGATTACATCGAAGTAGGCAAGAAGGAAGGGAAGCTGCTCACCGGCGGCAAGCGCGCCGCGGGCGACGGATATTTCATCGAGCCCACGATTATCGCCGACGTGGATCCCAAAGCGCGCCTCGCGCAGGAAGAAGTTTTCGGCCCCGTCCTCGCCGTGATCAAGGCAAAAAATTACGACCACGCTCTGGAAATTGCCAACAACACCGAGTTCGGCTTGACCGGCGCCGTCTATTCCAAAAATCCCGAAAAAATCAAGAAGGCTGAAGAAGCCTTCCACGTCGGCAATCTCTATTTGAACCGCAAATGTACCGGCGCGATGGTCGGCGCGCATCCCTTCGGTGGCTTCAACATGTCCGGCACGGATTCCAAGACCGGCGGAAAAGATTATTTGCTCCTTTTCCTGCAAGCTAAATCCGTGGCCGAGAAAGTGAGTTGAGCGAAACTAGCGTTGGGAATAACGCGACTAGGTTGTAGTGGGTTTGCTTTCGGCGGCCCACTTCGTCACGCGGAACACAGGATAGCTCAGCACGAGCATTCCCAGCGCCAGCGGCGCATTGTCGCGGTCGGTCGCGATCGAGCCGATGAGAAACAAAACGGATCCGCCAAGCGCGATAGCGGTCGTCCACGGATAGCCCCACGCGCGATAAGGGCGGTCCATCTGCGGCTCTTTTTTGCGGAGAACAAAAAGCGAGGTATACGTGAGCGTGTAATTCGCCACAAAGAAAAATGACAGCATCGCGATCACGCGCTCAAACGAGCCCAGCACAAAGATGATTCCGACGATGGTGCTCAGCAGCAGGGAAAAAGCCGGCGTGCCGCCAACATTCACTTTCGCAGCGCGGCGGAAAAATAATCCATCGCAGCTCATCGCATGGAGCGTCCGCGAACAGAAAAGCTGATTGGCATTGAGGCAGCTCAGCATGGAAATCACCATGATCGAACGGATGATCGGATCGCCCAGATTTCCGAAGATGCGGTCCGCTACCGTGCCCAGCACAAACGTATTTCCGGCGATTTCCTTCATTGGCAAAATGTACAGCGCCACGATGTTCAGCAGCAGATAAATTCCCATGATGGAAAACACGCTGCCAAAAGTCGCGCGCGGAATATCGCGCCCCGGATTGCGCACTTCTTCCCCGAAATAAATCACGCCGTCCCATCCATCGACGGTATAAACCACGGCTTGCAATCCCAGAAATACAGCAACGATAAACGGCCAACCCGTAGCAATCGGTATCGCCGCCGCGTTGGCGATCGCCGCGGATTTGTGCGCAGGCCCGCCGAGCACGAAGCAAGCAACGACCAGAATTAAAAACGCGGCGGACTTGAGCGCAGCCGTCGCAAGTTGCGCGCGGCTCCCCCAGCGAATTCCGCGCCACTGCATGATTCCAAATCCGCCGATGATGACGACAGAAATTATTTTTATTTTTTCCGGACCCTCGAGAATGGGAAACAGGTGACCGCTGTATTCGCTGATCACAATCGCAACCGCCGCCGCAGTTCCGCAGGTGGAGAGCCAATCGCTCCAGCCGACGACGAAGCCGGCGTAATCTCCGAGCGCGCGGCGCGAGAAATTATACTGGCCGCCGCTGCGCGGAATCGCGGCGCCGAGTTCCGCGATCGACGAAGCGCCGAAAAGTGCGTAGAGGCCGCCGACGACCCAGACGGCGAGAAAAAGCCAGGGATTCGGCAAGTTTTTTGCGATGTCGCCGGGCGTTCGAACGATTCCCGCGGCGATCGCATTCCCGATGGCTGCGGCCATGCCGAACCACATGCCGAGTACTTTCAGGAGCCGCCCGGTGGTGTGCGGGAGATTCGAATGGACCAGAGGCTTGGTGGTCAATGGCACCTGCTGGGCTTAAGGATGAATGAGCAGAGCAAGGCGGCCATCATAACCGCGGAAGCTGGAATTGCAAGAGGGAACTCACTGGGGAAAAACTTTCGAATGCAGGAGAGATGGAAAATCGGAATTCAGCGGGGATGGCCGACGAAATTCCATTTGCCCCATTCGAATGATTCGTGAACGGGCGTGAAATGAGCATGTGCTGATTTTCGAATCAAATCGGGCTGGGTGAGCCATTGCTCGTAGGTGCGGCGCTCGAATTGAATCATGGTGGCGAGCGCGTCCATCTTGTTCGAAAGGCGGCGGGCCAGCGGATTTTCCGAGACGGCGTGTACGAATTTCAAAAAGGGAGTCAGCCACGGTTCCACAAACACCACGCGGCCGTCTTTTCGCAGGACGCGCTGCATTTCCGAAAATGTTTCTCTCAGATCTTCCGGCAGCGCCGACAGATGGTGCAAACCGCCCTGGACGATCAGAACGTCCTTGCCGCGATCCGCGAACGGAAGTTGCCGGCAATCGGCGACGAAACATTTTGCAGAGCCTCGATATTGCGCGATCAGCCGGGGTGATAAATCCACGCCTTCGACGTGAGTAAAACCGAGCCGCTCCAGCGCGTTCAACCCATTGCCGCGCCCGCAAAAAAGCTCAACGATTTCAGCGTTGCGGGGCCACTGCGCGGCGCCTAATTTCTGAAGGCGTGAAACAAATTTCTGAATCTCCTGCTTCGGCGTCTCAAACCGCAAGTACGCGCCTTCCCAGGGGTCGGGCGAGGGTGCGCTCAGAGCATCCCGATTCAGATTGTCGGACTCAGGTTCCATTTGTGGCGAGTGCAAATTCACGCGGCGGCGAAATCACGCCTACGCAGTTTCCCACAGTCGGCAAGTCTTTTCGAGGCGGTTCGGGGAAAGGTGGGCCACTTTCCAGTTCTGGAGAGCGAGAGAACAGTCCATCCAAAATGCGAGCAAAGGGGCCATGTGCACTCCATCCGCCTTATTTACTGCTTAGATGCACACCGTGAGAAGAGAACAAGAGGTACTTACAGTTTTGAGATACTTTCGAATAAGCCTCATGCGACGGCTGATCGTCGCGTTGGGCTGAACGGATTCTCCTCTGTACCGGCAAGAGTTGACACGCGCAATCCTTCCTGCAGGATCGAGATATCTGTTGAGGAGGCGACATGCCTGCTACGGAAGGCCATGAAGGAATCATCCTCGTTGCCGATGACAACGAAGCCAACCGCGAACTGCTCTCCGCGCTGCTGAGCGCAGAGGGTTACCAGGTTGTCTGTGCAGCGAACGGCCAGCAAGCGCTAGCTCGGGTGGATGGCGACTCGATTGATCTCGCGTTGCTAGATGTGGTGATGCCCCGCCCAACGGGATTCGAAGTTTGTCAAGCGATGAAGTCCAAGCCGGAAACGCGATTGATCCCCGTGGTATTACTCACGAGTTTGAACAGCGAGGCCGACCGCATCCACGGGATCATGTGCGGCGCAGACGACTTCCTCAACAAGCCCGTAAATAAGCAAGAACTGCTGGCTCGCGTGCATTCCCTACTGCGCTTGAAGCAGTTCACCGATGAGCTGGACAACGCAGAGACGGTGTTGTTTAGCCTTGCGCTGACTATCGAGGCGAAGGATCCCTATACCGAAGGGCACTGCGATCGCCTTTCGAAATATTCCGTTGCGCTGGGGGAAAAACTGGGTTTGCCCCAGGACCTGCGCGTCGCTCTGCGCCGGGGCGGTCTGATACACGATATCGGCAAGCTGGCCGTGCCAGAGCACATCCTGCTCAAACCCGGACCACTGACTCCGGAAGAGCGAAAAATCATGGAGCGGCACACCGTGATAGGTGAGGGAATTTGCGCTCCACTCCGATCCTTCCGCAATGTGCTGCCGATCATTCGTCACCACCATGAAAAACAGGACGGCTCCGGGTACCCAGACGGGCTGAAGGGCGCACAAGTTCCGCTAACCGCGCGCATCCTTCAAATCACGGACATTTATGACGCTCTTACCACGGACCGTCCCTACCGCAAGGCGCTTCCCAAGGAAAAGGCCTTTGCCATCTTGCGGGAAGAAGTAAAGCGCGGCTGGTGGGATGCGTCTATCTTGGACGAATTCGAAGCCGTCGTTCATGGCTATGAGCCGGTGCATCCGGCAGGGTCCGGTAGCTAATGTCTGTTCTCCAGACTCAGAGGCAGGGCAGTGGAAAGCTGAAATGGAAAATGGACAGACGGCTGGTCTCTTGGGGGTTCGTGGTCGCGGCTGGGATCTTGGTGTTCGTTGGGTGGGAATCCTACCGGTATACGGCCCGAATCGACGAAATTGCCGATGCGCGCAAACACGGCCATGAAGTTCTGAGGACGCTTGATGAAACGCTGGCTCGGCTCGTTGACGCAGAAACCGGGCAGCGAGGCTATCTCCTAACGGGAGATGAGGGCTATCTTGAACCATATCGCGAAGCCATAAAAAACCTCGACCAGGTGACGGGTCAACTGAAGGCTCTCACCTCTGGCCAACTCAACCAGCGGAAGCGCATCCTGGCGCTCGAGCCGCTCATCGAAAAGAAAGTGGCGGAACTCCAGATGACGATTGACCTCCGCAGGAAGGAAGGCTTCGGGGCCGCAAACAAATTGGTTCTTGAGGGCCAGGGAAAGGAGTGGATGGATCAGATCCGCGTTGTACTCGCGGAGATGATCGACGAGGAAAATAATATCCGGAGGATTCGCACGCAGGAGATGAAGGAGGTTTTGACTAGGACGTCCCGTCTAGTCGTTGCCGGCAATCTTTTGAGCATAGTGCTTCTCTCGGTGGTTTTCGTAGCGCTGCTCCACGAGCTGTCCGAACGCAAACGTGCGCAAGAAGCACTGGCAAAAAGTGAAAAATGGTTCTCGACCACTCTTGCCAGCGTCGGCGACGCGGTGATTGCCACCGACATGAACGGTAGCGTAACTTTCATGAATTCGGTCGCCGAGTCGCTCACCGGGTGGACGCGCGCGGAAGCCGCCGGCAAGTCCATGGATCTGGTTTTTGACATCCTGAACAAGGAGACTCGCCGCCCCGTCGAGAATCCCGTCAAGAAAGTCTTCCGCGATGGAAAGGTTGTCGGTCTTGCCGATCACACTCTCTTGCGCTCCAAGAGCGGCAAAGAATTTGACATTGAAGACAGTGCCGCGCCCATTCTCACGGATACGGGGGAAGGGTTCGGCGTTGTACTCGTTTTCCGGGACATCACGGATAAGAAGCGAACAGAAGAGGAAACAAAGCGGCAAAAAGAACTCCTGCAATTGATTCTGGGAAGTATCGCCGATGGCGTGGTTGTGGCCGATTCGAATGGCAAGTTTCTTCTGTTCAATGTGGCCGCGGAGCAGGTCCTGGGCATCGGTGCCACGGAAGCGACTCCCGACCAGTGGTCCGATCAGTATGGCGTCTACTTGCCGGATGGCATGACTCCGTATCAATCCGACCAGTTGCCTCTGGTACGAGCGATGCGGGGCGAAAATGTTGACGCCGTAGAGCTTTTCATCCGCAACCCACAAGTGCCCGACGGCCGTTTGCTCAGTATCAACGGCAGACCTCTCAAACGCGCGGATGGCACGCTTCAGGGCGGCGTTGTCGTTTTTCACGATATGACCGAGCGCAAGCGGGCTGAGGAAGCACTTCGCCAATCCCAGGAGCGATACCATCTGCTGTTTGACAGTATTCCGCATCCCGTCTGGGTTTATAACTTGAAGACCCTCGCCATCCTAGACTTGAATCATTCCGCCGTCCGGAACTATGGCTATTCACGGGAAGAATTTCTTTCCCTGACGATCAAGGACATCCGTCCGCCGGAAGACGTCCCCGCACTTCTGGAGAGCGCCGCAACGGCACCGCCGGACACCGAATCCAGCAGCGTCTGGAAGCATCGCAAGAAAGATGGGACGCTGATCGACGTCGAGATTACCTCGCATCCCCTAATTTATGGCGGCGGAGACGCCCGTCTGGTTGTTGCCACGGACATCACCACGCGCAAGCGAGCAGAAGAGGCGCTACAAACCAGTGAAGAAAAGTTTCGCAGCGTGGTGCAGACAGCCAACGATGCCATTGTGACTGCCGACAGCCACGGAAGCATTACAGATTTCAACCGCGGGGCTGAGGCAATCTTCGGATATTCCGCACAAGAAGTGATCGGCAGGCCCCTCACTGTTCTTATGCCAGATCGGTTCAAGGAACCTCATCAGCAGGGTTTCAAGCGCTATTTGGAGACCGGTCAAGCACATGTGATCGGAAAGACGGTGGAGCTGGCTGGGAAAAGAAAGGACGGAACGGAGTTTCCTATCGAACTTTCCTTGTCTAGCTGGAAGACACGCGCGGGGCTTTTTTTCACCGGCGTCCTGAGCGACATCACCGAGCGCAAACGGATGCAAGAGCTCATGCTGCACGCAAAGGAAGAAGCGGAGCGCGCAAGTAAGTTCAAGGATCAATTCCTCTCGACGATGAGCCACGAGCTGCGCACGCCGTTGAACGCCGTTCTGGGTTTTTCGGACCTGCTCGCCGATGAGCGCTACGGCCCGCTGAACGATCGGCAGCAACGCTACGTCGCACACATCCATACCGGCGGGAAACACCTTCTAGAACTCATCAGCGATATACTTGACCTTTCCAAAATCGAAGCGGGCCGAATGGAGCTCGCCCGCGAGCATGTGACGGTGGCGTCGGCGTTTGCCGAAGTGATCAGCGCCCTCTACCCGCTGGCAGAAAAGAAATCACAAGCATTACTCCAACAGGTCGAGTCCAATCTCCATGTTCACGCCGACGCGATGCGATTTAAGCAAGTGCTTATGAATCTTGCGGGCAACGCGATCAAGTTCACACCCGAAGGGGGCCGGATCGAGCTGGCCGCCCGTCAGGTGGACGACCAAGTCAGGGTGGAAGTGCGCGATAATGGCCCCGGCATTCCAGCCGAACAACAACAACGTATTTTCGAAGCGTTCTTCCGCCTCACAGAAACGGGCAGCGCCACCGAGGGCACAGGCTTGGGATTAACCATCACGGCGCGCCTCGTCGAGCTGCATGGCAGCAAACTGGGGATCGAAAGTCAGCCCGGCGAGGGCGCCTGTTTCTATTTTTCTCTCCCCCTCCTTGCCATCGCTCCGGATCAGCCCGCTCAAACGTCTAGATCCATCCCGAGGGCGAGCAAAGCCCCGAGGATTCTCGTCATTGAAGACAATGAGGTGACGGGGCAGCTCATCCAATCGCAACTTACTTCTTCCGGTTATGAAACTCTGAAATGTGAACGGCCGGAACGCGCCCTGGAAATGGCGGCGGAACACCAGCCGGATGCCATCACTCTGGATCTCCTCATGCAGCCGGTCCATGGACTGGAGGTTCTGCTGCAGTTGAAGAATGACCCGCGCACGTCGAAGATCCCCGTCATTGTGGTGACCATCGTGGATCAGCCAGGAGTTGGAACTGCTCTCGGCGCCGACGAGTATTTGATCAAGCCTGTGGACAAGGCGACGTTGCTGGCTGCCGTGGAGCGCTGCCTCCGGTCTCGCGGAGGCGTGGCGCCGGCAAGAACCATTCTGGTGGTGGAAGACGATGTACCCACGCTTGAGATGATTGTCGAATTGCTGAAGGGGTATGGGTATGCGGTGAGCACGGCAACGGATGGCGCGCAGGCGCGTGCCAGTGTTGCGCAGGCCCTTCCCGAACTGGTCATTCTTGATTTAGTCCTCCCCAAGATGAGCGGTTTTGAATTGCTCGCTGAATGGCGTTCCAATCCTCGCACCGCCGATCTTTCCGTGTTTGTGCTAACGAGCAAGGATCTAACAAAGGAGGAGGAAAAGTACATCCACGCGCATGCCGAATCGCTTTTCCGGAAGCAGAATGAATGGCGGGAACCATTGATCAAGCAGTTGGAGCGCGTGGTGACCTCCCCGTCTTTGGAGAACGCGTGAAATCCTGCATTCTCGTCGTCGAAGATAATCAGCTTAACCGGGAACTGCTCCGCGACTGGCTCGAAGTGGAAGCCTACGAAGTTTGGTGTGCCGCGGATTTGAAGGAAAGTTACGAGGTTTTTTCGAAGCGGCTTCCCGATGCCGTCTTGCTCGACATCAATCTCGGTAAAGACGACGGCCTTGACCTCCTCGCCTGGATGCTCCAAAAACCGGAGACGCGGGAGATCCCCGTGATTGCCGTGACGGCACACGCCCTGGTGGCGGAGCAGGAGCGGATCCTGAAGGCAGGCTGCAGAGCGTGCCTTTCGAAACCAGTCGACTTTCAGCAGCTTCGAGAAGAACTAAACCGCAGACTGCAAGAGCCGAAAGCGTCGCAGATGAATACTTAGGTTTGTTACGATGGCGTAGCCTCAAGGGAATCGCGTTCGCCACAGGAGCGATACTTTGCCTGCACGGGTTCTTGTTGTCGACGACGATCCACCCTCTGGTGAACTTATCTGTGAAATCCTCCGCTCGGCCGGTATGGAGGCCAGCTTTCTAGCCAGCAGTACCGAAGCCGCCGAGCTTCTGAAGCGGGAGAAATATCATGCCGTGTTTCTGGACATGCGCATGCCCCCACCAGATGGAGTGGAACTAGCACGTCAAATCCGCGCTTCCCGCGTTAACGCATCCACGGTTATTGTGATGATTACCGGAGAGGAGGAACGGACGTTGATGAAACGCGCCTTCGAAGCCGGCGTTGAGTTTTTCCTCTTCAAGCCCGTCGCGCGAAATAAGCTCCTAAAATTGATCCGTGTGGCTGAAGGCCCGATTGAGCGCGAAAGGCGGCGCTTCACGCGCGTCCGGATGCGTTGCAGAGTCTCTCTGGAATCAGGCAATGACCGTCTTGAGGGGACGACGCAGGACCTCAGCCTTAGCGGCGCGCTGGTTCAGTCGGGCCGCGCGTATCCGTTAGGAACCCGCGTCACGGTCAGTCTAGAGCTTGAGGCTGGAACGCCAGCGCTGCGCTCAGGCGCGCTAGTGGTCCGAACGGTCGGGATGGATCGCATGGGGATTCACTTCGAAAACCTTGGGTCGGCGGAAAGCATTCGCCTGCAAGAATATCTCCTGCCGCTGATTCTCGCAGCTCCTTAGGCTATTGCGCCTGGATCACGGCGGCCTTGGAAGCCATCCGCTAGTTCGAAGGCGCGATAGTGGAAATGGGTCCATCCTCCGGAGAGAACTCCTGTGCATTTGCTGATTCACTCGCGAGTCGCGTTCGCGGGATGAAAAGTGGGAGTGTGCGGGTTATCATGGGTTCCCGTATGAAGACAACGCTGGCTTCTGAGGGCGCGTTGCCCGACTCCGTGGGCGCGACGCATCCGGTTGACGTGTCCGTCGTCATTCCCTGCTTGAATGAAGCGAACTCGCTCGCCCATTGTGTGGACAAAGCAATGGGCGCGTTTCGCAAAGCGGGGCTCTCCGGTGAGGTGGTAGTCGCGGACAATGGATCGACAGATGGCTCCGTGGAACTTGCTGAAGGCCGCGGCGCGCGGGTCATTCACGTCGCAGAACGTGGCTACGGCGCTGCCCTGCGTGCGGGAATCGCTGCGGCGCGAGGCCCCTTCATCATCATGGGGGATGCGGACGACAGCTACGATTTTACGGACGTGCCGCGCTTCGTCGAAAAACTTCGCGAAGGCTTTGACGTGGTAATGGGCAATCGATTCCGCGGCGGAATCAAGCCTGGCGCAATGCCTGCGTTGCACAAGTATTTCGGCAATCCGGGGCTTACGGCGCTGTTGAACACATTATTTCACGTGGGAATCGGGGACAGTTACTGCGGGATGCGCGGCTTCACGCGGGCGCTCTACGACCGGCTGGATGTTCGCAGCTCGGGGATGGAATTCGCGCTGGAGATGATCATCAAGTCCGCGCAAATCGGCGCGCGCATCACGGAAATCTCCATTATTTTGTGGCCGGACAAGCGCGGCCGCGCTCCGCACTTGCGGAGTTTTCGAGACGGTTGGCGAAGTTTGCGGTTTATGCTGCTGTACGCGCCGAACTGGCTGTTCTTCCTGCCCGGAGCCTCGCTGATCGCCGTAGGCCTTGCGATTGTGTTCTGGCTGCTGCCGGGGCCGCGGGCCATCACGCCTCGCATTACGCTCGACATTCACACCATGATTTTCGGCGTCATCTTCACGCTGATGGGTGCGCAGATTCTTTCGATCGGGGCGTTCGCAAAAGTTTTCAGCTACGCCGAGCGCTTCGATCGCGGCACGGTGTCACTGAAGCGCGTTTTGCGGCGCATCACGCTGGAGTTCGGCTTGCTGCTCGGTGGCCTTCTGTTTCTTGCGGGCTTTGCTGGTTGCGCCTGGGTCACCTGGCACTGGGCGGCCAGCGGTTTCGGTCCGCTCTTCGAAGTTCGCCAGATTCTTTTCTGGTCCATGTGGCTGTTTCTCGGCGTGCAGGTGATTTTTGCTTCTTTTTTTCTGAGCATGCTGGGAATCAGCCGCGGCACCTACATTGGCGACTACGACTTGAAATAAATGGCCGCTCCACCGCAGACTTCCCGCCCGGCCTCCTGGCCGCTTTCCTGGATCGGGCGCTGGCACCATGCGTTTGTGTTCGAACGCCGGACGCGCGTCCTCGCTGAGATGCTTGCGGCACAGATTCCGCAACGTGCTTCCGTTCTGGATATCGGTTGCGGCGACGGCACGATCGGAAGCCTCATCGCGCAACTCCGCCCAGACATTTCCATTCAGGGGGTTGAGTTTCTCGTGCGGCCCGGCTGCAAGATTGCATGTCGCGCGTTCGACGGTTCATCCTTGCCCTTTCCGGACGCTTCGTTCGATGTTTGCGTTTTCGTGGATGTGCTGCATCACACGCAAGATCCGGCCGTCCTGCTTCGCGAGGCCGTGCGAGTCAGCCGTTCCTTTGTGCTGCTGAAGGATCATCTGGACGAGAACTTTCTTGATGATGCGACGCTACGCTTCATGGATTGGGTGGGGAACCGTCCGCATGGGGTCGTCCTGACCTACAACTACCAGAGCCGCAAGGAATGGGCGGAGCACTTTTCTAAATGCGGGCTGGAGGAGGTCAGTTGGACCACGCAAGTGCCGCTGTACCCGCCTCCCTTCAGTCTGCTTGTTGGACGAGGACTGCATTTTGTTTCGTTGCTGAGGAAAAGAAAGTAGCCGCGCCGGCTAATGTTTTTGCGGCGTCGCTGAGAGAGGGTAGGGAATCAACTCGGTATTGTCTTCCTCCGGTTCGATGAGCCAAATCTGACGGTCCTTGAAATAGTTGAAGAGTTTTTGGTTTTGCTGTGGGTTGGTTTCTCGCGCCCAGAGTAATTTTGCGCTGTCGATTTCCGCGCCGTTGAAGACCCAATCGTCATGCACGTTGTAACCTTCGGGGTAGCGCACGATGACCAGATGTTTTCCCGGAGTGTGGGAAAGTCTTTCGACGACGGCGGCCCGGCTCGGATCACCTGTGCAAGCCCACCTCAGCGGATCGCAAACCCCATGCGCGACGCCGAGCGCCATATCGACGGCAAGAAGCACGGCCGCCGCGCGAGAAAGCGCCGCGCCGACCGGGCGTCCAAACACTTTCATGGTTCTCACATGCCGGATGGCTTGCACGAGCAGCAGAACGACCACGCAGGTCAGCGGAGCTGCATAGTGAGGCATCGACCAAATCACAAGGAAAAATCCAACCGTGACGATGAGAAAGACCGCCACCGGCAGCCGCATCTTGCGATCAAAAAACGCGAAGGGCAATCCGGGCAGAAGCAGCAGCGCTCCCCACCAGAAATAAGTGCTGCCGCTGCGCGTTAATTTTTCGGCGGTGACTCTCCAAACGTCGCGCCAGGAGTTGTTGTAGTTCTCAAGTTCCCATCCGTTGTAGAACTCTTCAAACTGCTCGTTGTTGTAGTGCAGCGGCTCGCGGGGATGATCCCAAAGGAAAAGTCCCGCCGAGTCGTAGGTTCTGGCATTCAAGACGTAGGGAAAAAGTGCGGCGTGTCCCGTCAATCGCCAGTTGTAATAGCCCATGAAGGCTACGCTCAATGCCATGACAGCTGCCAGAGGTACAAGGACGTTTCGAATGCGCGTTCGCATGGGCATCCGTGATTTTGATTTTCCGGCAAGCCACCAGAAGAACGAGCAGGCGATGGGGATGCAAAAGAGCAAGCCTTCGAAAGGCCTGCTGTTGGCCAGGAGCGCGATCCCGAGTCCCAAGAGCAGCGCGTCTTTCGTTTCCACGCTTCGCACAATTCTCGGCAACGCTCCCAGCGCAAGCGCGCCTCCCGTTGCCGCGACGGCGCCGCCCCAGTAGCTGTTCATCCAGTAGCTTGCGATGCCGAATTTCAGCGCGACGAGAACCCCGCCAAGGAACGCCCATCGCGCCGGCACCCACGCTTGCAGCATCCAGAGAACCGCCGCAGCCATCGCCGCGTTACTGAGTAGCACGCCGATCCAAGGATGTCCCAGCAAGTAACCAACTGCGAGGACGAGTCCTTGCGCGGGCGGATACTTCGAGGAATACGCGGGAAGCCAGTTGACATGAAATGTTTCGAAGCTCATCCACATAGGATGAGTCGGATTCGCCAGTCGGCCGTGCGCGAACGTGTCTCCCATCAGCAGGTAATTGAATTCGTCGTGAATGCCGGGAATTGGAACGGGAATCCGCGGCAGGGCCGCTAGGCGGAAAACGAGAACGAAAAAAAACAACAGCCAGATCGCGAGCGTTTTCCGTTCCGCGAGCTTTGTGAAGGCAACTTCGAAGCGACGAAAAGGTTTCTCGGCGGAGCGAGGCGCGAAGAGGCTAGGCGAGATAAATCCGAGGGCGACGATCAGAACGACCAGAATTTCACTGGGGAATTGCAGCATCGTGCTGCCGCTCGCAGAATTCATTTCAAGGAATATTCTTGGATACCAGACCTGGATGGGGCGTCAGGTCCGCTACAGGATAACCGATTTCATTGGTCAGGCGGCAATCTTCGTGGCCTGGATCGGCAAGTCAATCTCCGGCGGGCGCATTGCGCGGCCAAGTAGGCGCACTTCCATTGAAGTCGAGTCTGCTTTCAATTACAGTTGCTGGAGTGTGCAGGCGGGGTCCCCGGCTGAGTCCATTCCGTTTTGCAGCGAGGAGGGAAAATGTTCCTCTATTGGCTGGTATTCACCCTTGTTTTCGGTAATCCGCGACAGAAGAGTTCCAAGCCCGAAGAGCAGGCGGTTGCGCAGTAGCAAGCCAGTGCCCTCTACGAGCGCTACCGCCAAGCGGCTATTCGAATGAACGAGTTAGCCGCGCACATCAACTCTGAGGCTGACGCGCGGGCGTTTGTGGATGCCGTTGCGGATATGTTCGCGGACAGTCTGCCTCCTGCGTGGGCCACGCGCGGGATTCGGGAGCGAATTGCACGCGCCGAATATGAAGCCGTTTCCGATCCATTGCGACAGGTTCCCGAACAACGGATTGCCGATGTGTGGAACAAGTACGTTCGAGAAATCGGCGCCTCAGAAGAGGCGATTGTGACCGCGGGGGAGATTCATAGTATGCGCGACGCGACGTTTGCCGTCGGGCAAGTGATGTGGTCGCGGGGAACGAATCAGACCGCGTGGACGATGCCGAACATTTTCGCCGTTGGTGTGCACGGCAAGATGGCGGAGGGTTGCCGCGCGGTTGAGGCGATTCGCATCATTCATGACCTTGACGGCCTGTTCGATAACTTGCGCAGCGCACGCGAACGGCTGCGGAAGGGCATTGTCGCTTCCGAGGCGATCAAGAAGAGTCTGGAAAATACGAATGCGAACCAGAAGACCACCGCTCGGCTGGAAGGGCATGTAGACACTAATCCGCTTCGGCCCGCCGAATACAGGTACGTGCGCGAGCATGGGGCGGATCATCTTAACCAATTCGTTATTATACTCTTTGAGGAACTGTTTCCCGCGGGCCAACGAGCCAGTTCTAAGGCCCCGTGATTGCTTATCTTTCGATTTCGATCTCGGTGGCTTGGTTTGACGTGCTCGCTGTCGGTTTGTTGCGACGTTCCTCAACGTAATCCGCCATTTCCAGGCGCAAGTTACCGGCGTTGGATGAATAAGAGATGCCGGTTTCGAAATCGACGATTCCTTCGCGGATGAGCTTGTCAATTTCTCCGTCGAAATGCTGCATGCCTTCTGTGCTTCCGTCGCGCATGGCGTCGAGGAGCGACTTGCCTTCGCTCTCGCCTTTTTCGACGTATTCGCGGGTGCGCATCGTGGATTTCAAAATCTCCACGGCGGCGATGCGCCCCTTGCCATCCTTCTTGGGAAGGAGGCGTTGCGAAACAATGAAGCGAAAGGCTTTCGAAAGGCGGGAGCGGATGGCATGCTGATCCGTCATTGGGAAAACGCCGACGATGCGCTCGACGGTTTTTGCCGCATCGATGGTGTGCAGCGTGGACATGACAAGGTGGCCCGTTTCAGAGGCTTCGAGAGCGATTTCAATCGTCTCGCGGTCGCGCATTTCGCCTACGAGAATGACTTTTGGCGCCTGACGCAGCGCCGCGCGCAAGGCCAGCGCAAAAGTCGGCGTATCGGAATGCAGTTCACGCTGGTGGACGGTCGCTTTCTTATGGCGATGCAGAAACTCGATGGGATCTTCGATGGTGAGTATGTGGTAGGCCTTCTCTTCATTCATTTTGTCGAGAATGGCCGCGAGGGTGGAGGATTTTCCGGAGCCGGTCGGGCCCGTGACGAGTACGACGCCATTCCGCAGATGAACGATCTCTTTCAGCGTCGAGGGCAGATGGAGCTCATCAAATCCTGGAATCTTGTCTGGAACGACGCGCATGACGATGGCGCAACTGCCGCGCTGCTTGAAAATATTGACGCGAAACCGGGCAACTCCTGTGACTCCGTAAGAAAGATCGGCGGAGCCTTCCTTCTCGAGCTTCTGGACGGACGTTTCATTCTTACCCATGATTTCGTTTGCGATGTAGTTGGTGTCCTGCGAGGTCAGGCACTCGAGACCTTTGAACATCAACTGGACCAACTGGCCGGATACTTCGACTTGCGGCGCCCGGCCGGGCGAAAAAATCAAATCACTCACTTGTGTGTTGGTCTTCAGCATGGCGGTGACCAGCTGCGCCGTGTGGATGGTTCTTTGCACGGCGGGTGCTGATGACGAGGCCGATGCTGGTGCGGGCATCAGTTGTGGCGGTGTTTCTTGTGTCGAGGTGGTCATGGAATTCGTTGGATCCTTGCGAGGCCCATGAAACGAAGGGCGGGTCGCACGCAGCGTGCTCAAAACGATTGTAGGTGAACCGGCTAGTTTGGAATTATTAGCTTTCGGCTACAATTCCATCCGAGTAACTGGCCGGAAGGACAGGTAGGAGAGAGCAAGGACCGCGGATACCAATCAGAGGCGCAGCATCCCGGCAAGTCGGGGACAATTGCTGCGTCCCTACGGGAGATATCCTACTGCTTGGATGCTCCATCAATGAAGCTGGCAATATTCGCTTTCAGCTTGGCGAGATCTTCATCCCGCAAATACATCATGTGTCCCGCGTCGTAATACTGCAGATGAATGTTCTTCTGCAGTTTTTCCGGCAAGCCCAGGTGCTCCATCGTGTATTCGGTGGCGAAGAACGGCGTCGCCAGGTCGTAGATCCCGTTCTCCACTTCGACTTGCAAGTGCGGATTGGCGAGCATCGCCTGGATCAGGTCGCCTTCCACGTTCGGCGAACCGGGAAAACCGAAATTTTCTCCGCCGCCGCGGTGCTTCCAATCCCAATTGTTGCCCGCTTCGTCGGAGCCGGTGTGATAGACCTTGTCCTGTCCGAATTTCAGCTCATCGCGCACGTAGTTGTTGAACGCCGCCGTGAACGGGCCGGTGATGGCCACATCCTGCGGATCGTATTCGGCGTATTCACCGAGCAGGTCGTAACTCCAGCCGGAAAAGCGCGCATCCAGGCGGCCGGTGGTCAACCCGCGCGCGCGCTGCAATTCCTTCATGAATTGCGCCAAGTTGACGCGCAAGTGGGCTTTGATCAGATAGTCCTCGCTCAAGCCGGTGTAGCGCGAAAGCTTCTTCGCCACCGCGGATTTTTCCACTTCGCCCAATTTCGATCCTTTCATCAAGGCGCCGGCGTATTCCGTTTGTGCGAACTGGCGCGCTTCTTCCAGCAAGGGACTCAAATTGTCCGGGCGGTCTTTCAAGACCTTGTGATACCAGGCGGTGGCCGCGTAGCTGGGCAGATAGAAAATGTACGGCTTGTCTTCGCCCGGATTGAAGGAAATGGTTCCCAGGTCCAGCACCGAAGAGATCAGCACGATGCCGTTGAAGTACAGCCCGTCATGAGATTGCAGATAGTTCGAAAGCGCAGCCGAGCGAAACGTGCCGTAGCTCTCGCCGATCAGAAATTTGGGCGAATTCCAGCGGGTGTTGCGGCTGACGTACGTATTGATGAATTGCGCCAGCGATTTGACGTCCTGATCCACGCCCCAAAAATCCTTGTCCTGTGCTTTGCCGACGGCGTGGCTGAATCCCGTTCCCACGGGGTCGAGGAAAACCAGGTCCGTTTTGTCCAGCAAGCACTGTGGGTTCTCCGCAAGTTTGTAGGGCGCCGGCGGCGTGGCACCGGCATTCACGGTGATGACGCGGCGCGGCGAGAACGACCCCATGTGCAGCCACACGGAAGAGGAACCTGGGCCGCCGTTATAGACAAAAGAGATGGGCCGCTGGCTCAAGTCCTTCGCGTCGCTGCGCGTGTACGCGGTGTAATAAATGAGCGCGGTCGGTTCGTCTTTTTCGTTTTTCAGCAAAATCGTGGCCGCGGTGGCCTTGTAGGGAATCGTTTGCCCGCCGATCCTGATGGTGTGATCGGTGATGGACGATTCTTCCTTGGCGGGCGCGGGGGCGGTGGCTTCCGCGGGCTTTTCAGCGGGCTTGGCATCTTTTTCCTGTGCGCGCAACCCGGCGATGTTGGCGATCAGGGACAACGCCAGCGCTGGCAGCACACCCAGATTTTTCACACGCATCATCAGTTCTCTCCTCGGCGTAAACGGATCGTTCGTCGTTTGGCAAAGCTGAGATTCTACCTGTTTGTCGGGAGCCCGGGACTATTTTGTTCGACGGCTGAGGAAAAAAAACTCTTTACGGGGGGATTTGAAATTCAAGATGAGTTCGGCGCAGTTCTCGACGATCCAGTCCGCGCCCGCCTCTTCGAGTTCAGCGTCACCGGCGGTGGTGCGCAGCGCCACAACACGCGCTCCCGCCGTCTTTCCGGCGCGAATTCCCGATGGCGCATCCTCGATCACGACGCATTCCACGGGTAGGACGCCCAGGATTCTCGCTCCGATCAAATAAGGATCGGGATTCGGTTTCCCGCGTTTCACGTCGCGCGCCGTCACAAGATTTGCCGGGACCATGAGCCCGGCGGCGCGTAAGCGGACTTCCGCCAGGGGCCGCGTAGCTGAAGTTACAATTGCGTACCGGCTCGCCGGCAGAACGCCCAAAAGTTCCGCGGCTCCGGGTAAAGCCGCAATTCCCTCGACGTCTTCGATCTCCAGGCGCTCGACTTCGCGATCCTCCGCTTCATGGTCCGCGCGAGGGAGTAGTTCGCGGATTGTGCTGATGCTGGGCCGCCCGTGCGCGATCTTCACCACGGTCTCTGGATCGAGGCCATGCTTCCTCGCCCAAACGGACCACACGCGCGCCACCGCTGCCGTCGAATCCACCAAAACTCCATCCATATCGAACAGCAGACCACGAAACTGTATTGGAGTCATCTCTCCATAATAATCGGAACGGCCGAACGTGTTGCGAAAACTACCCGGTTTTCAGACGAAAGCAGCCAAGCTCGGGTGATTAGCAAGCTACTCGGAGGCGCCTGGGGGCGAGAAGATCTCGTGGCGGATTGCGTAGTGAATGAGTTCGGTGAGGGAGTGTAGGCCGAGCTTGAGCATGATTTTCGCCCGGTGCGTCTCCACCGTCCTCGGTGGTAATTCCCAGCTCGGCAGCAACGTTGGGCCGATAGTACTCCAATCCTGGGAAAATGGCTCTCAGTCCCGTCCAATTGAGCCCGGTTTGCATTCCCGGAACCAAGGGCAGATCGGAAGCGACGAAGGCCATGGCCGGGGCGAGTCTGTCGCCAACGTTAGACAAAATCAAACAGGCGGGTCATTACGTAACTGCTTGTACGTAGTTCTCGGGATTGCACCTAAACAACCCACGCTCCATAAAGTGGTGTCGGTGCCGGGGCTTCAGGGGTGGGGTGAGCGATCCGAACAACTACCGGCGCTGTTATGCCTCCGCTTGCCCGGCTGAACGCGTTTGATCGGAGTGCACTTTATGTCTGGAAGAAAATCAAGGGTCCGAGGCCGGCCAACAAAGTTCGGGTCATTCTCCTCTACTCTCGCCGTACGAAGACTGTCCGCTCGTAAGGGCGTTTTCCGCTTGGAAGAATTCTTGATCTGCAAAAACCAGGAATGTCGATTTCTGGCTTCGCTTCGAGAAGATGATAAACTCACGCGCCGCGCGGAGTTCATTCTCAAGGTATGCCCCGAGTGCCACCACGAATGGTCGGGCCGTTGTCCATTCTGTGTGCAACCTCTGGAGGTCGTTTGGCAAAGCAAAGTTCCCTCCTGTTCACATTGCGGTAGAGCGCTGCAACCCGAGGCGCATGGAACCTAGACCGCCCAACGAAGGTCTATCTGTGGGCAAGCGACCTGGACGGAAAGACCAGGCTCCCGAGCTTCAGCGTGTACGTACTCATAATGGATTCGCTCGGTGAACCTCTCCTGACGGATTTTCCTGGAACGCGGCAAAGCATGCCTACGGTGCTTATTGTGGATGGCGATGACGCTTTCCGGAGACAGCTTCGCACACTTTTCGAGCGTGGCGGCGGCTTCAACCCTTGCGTGGAGGCCACAAATGGGGCCGAAGCCTTGGATATGGCAAAGCGGCTATTGCCCGAACTGGCCGTCTTGGACTTCTCATTGCCAGACACCAGCGGATTTGAATTGGCTCAGAAGCTTAGAGGCGTCGGGCCTGAACTGCAGGTCTTTATACTAGCGACTGACTATAGTGTGGACATAGAAAGAATTGCTCAGTCCTTTGGAATAACTGCCGTCTTTTCCAAACTGGACGATCTGGCGACACTCGTGGCAAATGCGCGCGCCGCGTGCGGAATCGAATGATGCGGCTCCTATCGAAGCGCGTTTGAGGGCGGCGCTCTCCGGAATCGCGTTGCGAATACACAGGTCGTCTGACAGGGTCGACCCAGCGTTCGACCGCCGCCGTCGAGTCCACCAACAATCCATCCATATCAAACAGCGCGCCCCGGCAGGGAAGTGAAGTCATGATTCTGATACGCAAATGCGGCCGATTGCGAAACGAGGCGCGGCGGATCACTTAACTTAGTCTAGTATGAGTTTATGAAGCAGGTGAATATTCACGAGGCCAAAACCCAGTTTTCGAGGCTGCTGCGCCGCGTGGCCACAGGCGAGGAAATTATCATCACGAACCGTGGCGTTCCGGTGGCCCGCCTGGTTCCCGTTCCCGTGCCCAAGCCCGTGCGAAAACTTGGACCTTATCGAGGTACGTTCAAGGTTCCCGACGATTTCGACGCACCGTTGCCGGACGAGATTTTGGATTTGTTTGAGGGCCGGAAACCCAAGAAAAGAAAGAAGTCATGAAACACCTGGTGGATACCAGGCCACGCATGGATGAAACCGGGTGTGATGAGGAATATAGGGAAGTTGGGGTGGGAGACGGGGCTTGAACCCGCGACATTCGGTGCCACAGACCGACGCTCTACCAGCTGAGCTACTCCCACCACTCCTCTCCAGTTTACCATGCTGCGGCGGTGCGGCGGAAGATGGGTCCGGTCAACTCCTCGACGCGGGCGGCAGCCGTTCCAGCTCTTATCGTTCCCCCGTTCCTTTCCATTCCGAGCCGATCCTGCCGTATTATCATCTATATAAATCCATCGTCGAACTTGCGGCGCAGGACCCGAGCCCCGCACCGACGAATCGCCTTGCGCGATTTGCAAAGGACCGATCACATGAAACGCGCGCTCATCACCGGCATCACCGGACAAGATGGCTCCTACCTTGCCGAGTTGCTGCTTTCGAAAGGCTACGAGGTCCACGGAATCATCCGCCGCGCGAGCACCTTCAATACTTCGCGCATCGATCACATTTATCAGGATTCCAATCAGCCGGGAACGAAACTGTTCCTGCATCACGGCGACTTGGCCAGCACGGAATGGATTCTGAACTTAATTTACAGTCTTGCGCCGGACGAGCTTTACCATCTTGCGGCGCAGAGCCACGTCAAGGTTAGCTTCGATATTCCCGAATACACCGGCGACGTCACCGGCCTCGGCACCATGCGGCTTCTCGAAGCGATTCGCCGCAGCGGCGCGAAGACCCGGTTTTACCAGGCGTCGAGCTCGGAAATGTTTGGCTCCGCGCCTCCGCCGCAAAGCGAAACGACGGCATTTCAGCCGCGCAGCCCGTACGCCGCTGCAAAAGTCTACGCGCACTGGATGACGCGGATTTACCGCGAGGGCTATCATCTCTACGCCGCCAACGGCATTTTGTTCAATCACGAGAGCCCTCGGCGCGGCG
>Ga0209588_1000092_pt1 | contig 28466 bp, 30 predicted proteins | sample Rivendell_Oct201_10_FD_188351 | JGI IMG/M metagenome (GOLD analysis project Ga0209588, IMG submission 188351) | Vadose zone soil microbial communities from the Eel River Critical Zone Observatory, Northern California, USA -... | ecosystem: Host-associated > Plants > Roots > Rhizosphere > Soil ...
CCGCCCCGCGCTGTCGCGAAGGTCCGCCGGCGCACCGTCCTCAACGACGCGGCCGTCATCGATGACCAGCACCCTGTCCGCGATCTCGACCGTCGACAGGCGGTGCGCGATGATCACGGCGGTGCGTCCGCGGAGGAGCGTTCGCAACGCCCGCTGCACCAACCGCTCCGAAGGCAAGTCCAACGACGACGTCGCCTCATCGAGGATCAGCACCCTCGGGTCGGCGAGAAAGGCGCGCGCGAATGCGACCAGCTGGCGCTGACCCGAGGAGAGCCGAACTCCGCGACGCCTCACATCGGTGTCGTAACCGTTGGGCATTGCCCTGATGAAGTCGTGGGCGCCGATCGCGCGCGCGGCGGCGATCATCTCTTCGCCAGTGGCGCCTGGCCTGCCGAACAAGATGTTCTCCCCCACCGTGCCCGAGAAGAGAAAGCTCTCCTGGGTGACCATCGCCACCGCCCTGCGCAGATCGCTGACGCCGATCGATCGCAGGTCGACGCCGTCGAGGGTGACCCGCCCGAGCGTGGGGTCGTAGAAGCGCGCCATCAGGCGCGCCATCGACGTCTTTCCCGCACCTGTCTCGCCAACCACGGCGACGATCTGGCCGGCGGGGATTTGCAGGTTGACGTCATGCAGAACCGGCTTTTCGCGGTAGCCGAAAGTGACATGCTCGAAGCCGATCGCGCCCTTGACGTCGCTCATGGGTACAGGTTTCCCGGGCTCCGGGACGGTGGGCGTCTCTTCGATAACGCCGGCCAGCTTCTCCAGCGCCGCGCCCGCGGCTTGAAACACGTTGTAGAACTGCGACAGGTCCTGCATCGGCTCGAAGAACTGCCGCAGGTAGAGGACGAACGCCGTCAGCACACCGAGAGTCATCTGGCCCTGGACGACGAGGTAGCCGCCGAACAGGAGGGCGGCGATGGTGGTGAGCCGGCCCAGCAGGTTGATCGCCGGGCCGAACGTCGACGCGAGCCGGTTCGACCATATGTTGGCGTCTCGGTACCGGCCGTTGACGTCCTCGAAGATCTCCTGGTTGCGGGCTTCACGCCGGAACGCGTGGACCGCCCTGATCCCACCCAGCGACTCGACGTAGTGCACGATCACGAGCACTATCGCGCGGCGTACCGCGCGGTACGAGCGCGCCGAGTTGCTCCGGAACCAGTACGTCAAAGCGAGCACCAGCGGCATGGCAACCAGCGTGACCATGCCAAGTCGCGTGTCGAGGTGAATGAGGATCACCGAGATCGCGACCACCGAGATGAGCGACGTGATGACCGAGGTCAGGCCGGTCGCGAGCAGCTCGTTGAGCGCGTCGATGTCCGAGGTGAGGCGCGAGATGATGCGCCCCGAGTTGTACCGCTCGTAGAAAGAAAGAGAGAGCTCCTGCACGTGTCCGAACAGGGTCTTGCGCAGGTCGAACAGCAGGTCGGCGCCGATCCTGCCCGACACGCGCAGGAACGCGTAGTTGGCGACGGCATTGACCGCAAGCGCGACAAGGAGGGCGGCGACGATCACCTCGAGGGTGGCGATGTTCCCGCTTCCGCCGGGCCGTATGCCCTTGTCGATCCCGAGGCCGACGAGGTATGGCAGCGCCAGGTACGCCGCCGAACGGATAAAGATGAGCGCAACGGCCAGTGCGATCTGCCACCGATAAGGCCGGGCAAGGGTCGCCAGCAGCCGGCGGCTGCGCCGGCGCAGCAGGCCGGCGACGGACGCGTTGAACTCGTCGACCTCCTCCGACGCAACACCGCGCCAACGGTCGGCTGAATTCACGGTGCTCATGCCGGTACCTCCTCCGCTTTTCGCTCATATTCCTGCGCAAGCAGCGCGCGGTACAGGTCGTTCGACTTCATGAGCTCGGAGTGAGTCCCAACCGCCGCGATGGTTCCACCTTCGAGCAGCGCAACGCGATCCGCGAGCGCCAGCGTCGATGGCCGGTGGACGACGAGAAGCCCGGTGACGCCTTCGAGCACTCGCGCCAGCGACTCCTCGATGAGGGCCTCCGTGTGCACGTCCACCGACGAAAGCGGATCGTCCAGGACCAGCACCGGCGGCCGGCCGAGCACTGCTCGAGCCAGCGCCAGTCTCTGCCGCTGCCCTCCGGAAAGCGTGTAGCCCTGCTCGCCCACTCGTGTCTCGAGGCCCCACGGCAGGTCCCATACGAAGCCCGCCCGCGCCACGTCGATCGCGCCCTTCAGCTCTTCGTCGGACGTGATCGGCCGGCCCATCACGAGGTTCTCGTGGACTGAGGCTGAAAACAGGATCGGATCCTCGAACGCAACGCCGATGTGCGAGCGAAGGGACCGGAGCTGAAGGTCGCGCACGTCGACGCCGTCGAGCAAGACACTTCCCTCGTCGACGTCATAAAGCCGCGGCGGCAGGTAGGCCAGCGTTGTCTTGCCGCTGCCCGTGCGGCCGACGATGCCGACGGTCTCACCCGGTTCGATCACCAGGTTCAGGTGGCGGAGGATCCACTGGTCGGACTTGGGGTACTTGAACCCGACGTCACGCAGCTCGATGCGGCCGCTGCAATGCTCGAGGACTCGTGCGCCGTGGCGGTCAGCGATTTCAGGCCGCGAGTCCAGCACCTCGTTCAGCCTCTGCGCCGCGGTCACGCACTCCTCCCTCATCGAAAGGATGTAGCCGATGGCGTCCATCGGCCACGTCAGCATGAAGACGTAGTTCATCAACGCGACCAGGCCGCCGATCGTGAGCGTCCCGTGCACCACGTTGAACCCACCCAGCAGAAGAACCGCGACGAGCGAGAGGTTCGGCAAGAAGTTGAGCTGCGTCCACAGGATGGAGCGCGCCTTGATTCCCTCGAGGCTCGTGCCACGCAGCAGCCGGGCCTGGTCCTCGAAGCGCTTCTGCATTAGCGGCATGCGGCCGAACGCCTTGATGATCCGGACCCCTGTGGCCATCTCCTCGATGATCGTCGTGAGGTCGCCCTGCTGGTCCTGCAAGCGCCGCGCGATGACTTTGTACTTGTCGTGGAACTTGTTGCTGAAGTACGCGATCGGCAGCATGCAGATGGACACGACCAGCGCCAGCTTCCAGTCGATCTGCAGCATCAGGACGAACACCACCGCGAACGTGACGACCGTCTGCATGAACCAGATGAGTCCGAAGCTCACGAAGCGGCGCACCGTGCCGATGTCCGCGATGGCGCGTGACAGCAGCTGCCCGGACTGCCAGTTGTCGTGAAATCCCACGTGCAGTCCCTGGAGGTGCGCGTAAAAGTCGTCGCGAAGGTCGGTCTCCATGCGCAGCGAGAAGATGCCGGAGTAGTTGCGGCGCAGGTAGACGAAGACGAACTCCAGAAGACCGATGAGGACCAGGAGTCCGGTTAGCTGGATGAGCTGGTCCAGGTGGTGATGGGTCACCGGGCCGTCGATGATGTACTGGATGATCTTCGGGATCGACGCGGCCGCGGCGAGGCTTCCGGCCTGCGCCAGTCCGAAAACGACGACCAGCCCGGAGTACGGCCGCAGATACGGTAGGTAGCGCTTGAGCGCCCGGAGACCCAACGCTGTGAAATCCTTCGCCGCTTTTTTGGGCGGCCGAAACTACGGGATGTCGGGGGCCGAGTAGTTTACCGCGCCGCATCCCCTCTCCCCTCCGGGGAGAGGGTCTCAAAGCAGCAGTTACTGCTGCTCAGCCGCCAGGTCGCGCATCGAGATCATGCCGATCACCTCTCCCTTCTCCATCACCGGCAGGTGACGAAAGCCGCCGTCGAGCATGGCCTTCATGGCGTCGTCGACGTCCGTCTCAGGACTCACCGTCTTCGGGTCGCGCGTCATCCAGGACGAGATCTCGTGAGTTGGCGCGTCGTGCGATTGCGAGATTGCCCTCACCGTGTCGCGCTCGGTGAAGATGCCGATCAGCCTGCCGCCTTCCATGATCAGCGCCGAGCCGATCCTGTTTTGCGCCATCAGGGAGATCGCCTCGCCAACCGTCGTCGACGGGTCCACCGAGTACAGCGTCGTCTTCATGACCTCGCGGACGGTGGCCACCCCCGGATTCTATGCCGGTGTGGGGAAACTGGCCAGCAACGCCGTCGCTGCAACCACCACAACCATCAGCACCGTCTCGATCCGGGCCACCGGGAGGCCGCGCCGCCAGCCGAGCGACGAGAGCACGAGCATGATCCCGACGCCCACCGCCTTCAACGAGAGCACTACCCCGTAAGGCGTTTGCCACAGATCGCTCAGGCCGTGTAGCTGCTCCGTGGCGCGCAGCACGCCGGTCAGAGCCGTCACCGCAAAAGCGATCAGGGCAACCCCAGCGAACCGATCCAGCAGCATCCGCGCCTCGGCGCCACGCCAACCACCGGGTGGCCGAAGGGTGGACAGGGCGAGGATGCCGCCGGCCCACAGCCCGGCGGACAGCACGTGCAGCGCGTCTGCGAACTCGGCTCCGGCCGGCGGCTGAACCGCGGCAGCATGCCCGGCAAACGGAAGCAAAGCCGAGGCGAGCGCCGCCGCCGGGGCGACAAACGGGATGCCGCGGACGCAGAACACAAACGCAAGGCCCTCGGCTCCGACCCGCGCGAGGCTCGCCCAGCCCGGCACCGACCCCGCATGAAGGCCATCAACAGCGACCACCGCGAGGCCGCCCAGGAAGGCAGCACCCAACGCAATGTGCATCGGCGGGTTGACCCAGTGGATCGGCGGCCGGTTGGCTGCGAGGCGCCGGATCACGATCGAACCCAGCCCGCCCAGCAGTCCGAGGTATTCGATCCAATGCAGCAACGCCAGGAAGAAATCCGGATTGCCGCTCAAGACGCGGTCCCAGGGGTCCCCGCGAACTCAAGCCGCAGGCTACGAGTTCGTGGGGCTATCGATCATCCCCCCGCCGAGGACGCGGGTTCCGGAGTAGAGCACTGCGGCCTGGCCGGGCGCAGCGCCGAAAAACGGCTCGTCCAGCGACAGCCTTCCCGCCCTGTACAAGCCGGGAATCGGCGCCGCGTGGTAGCGAAGCCTCGCCTCGCACCTCACCGGTTCGGGCACCGACCCGTCGACGAACGTCATGTCCCGCAGCTCGATCTCGCGCACGGCCAGCTGCGCCTTGCGGCCGACGACCAGCTTGTTCGAGGGCGCGTCCACGCGCATCACGTACCAGGGTCCGGTTTCGGCGAGGTCACCGAAACCACTGCGCTGACCGACCGTGTAGAGGGCGGTGCCGCGATGAGTGCCGAGCTCGCGTCCATCCGAGTCGACGACGGCGCCGGCCCGCACCGGCAGCCGCTCCGCGAGGTACCGCGACGTCTCCCCGCGCGGGATGAAGCAGATCTCCTGGCTCTCGGCCTTGTTCGCGACCGGCAGCCCAAACTCCCTCGCGTGCTCACGCACCTCGCCCTTCGTCATCGCGCCGAGCGGGAACAGGATGCGGCCGAGTCGTTCGCGGTCGAGGTGATAGAGCATGTACGTCTGGTCCTTGGCGTCGTCGACCGCGGTGTGCAGCTCGGCGCCATTGACGATGCGAGCGTAGTGGCCCGTCGCCAAGCGGTCGAAGCCGAGCTCGAGCACCCTGCCCAGCATGAGATCGAAGCGCACGAACGCGTTGCACCGCACACATGGGTTGGGCGTCTTGCCCTCGAGGTAGTCCCGGTGAAACGGCTCGATGACCCGCTCGCCGAACTCCTTCTCCAGGTTCCAGCAGTAATAAGGAATGCCCAGCAGCGACGCGACGCGGCGAGCGTCTTCAACAGCATTCAAAGAGCAGCACCCGCCGTGCTTCGCCGATTCCTTCATGTCGTCGCGCGGCCACTGCTGCAGCGTGACCCCGACCACGTCGTGGCCCTGCGCCTGCAGCAGCGCAGCCGCCACCGAGGAATCGACGCCCCCCGACATCGCAACCGCGACTCTCATCGAACGGAAATTACCACGCGCACGAAGTCGAGCGGTGCGGTGCGGTCAGAGCGGGCGTTTAACCGAGTCCTATCGGCGCGCCTCGATGATGTCCCGCGCCACGACCTCCGCATCCTCGCCCGTGCCATAGAGGATCGACGACTTCGCCTTGCGCAAGAAATGCACGCCCATGAAGTACAAGCCTGGCACGTTGGTGCGGCCCTCGGTCTGCACCGGGAAGCCCATGTCGTCGAATACCGGCAGGCTCACCCATCCGTAGTCCGGCCGGTAGCCACTCGTCCAGATCACCGCGCCGACGCCATCTTTGATCACGTCCAGCTCGGTCCGAGTCTTGATCCTGAAGGGGGGCGGCAGTTCGACCTGCGGCGGGGTCAGCCCGGTCGCTGCGCAGTAGGCGTGGCTCCCCTTGATCAGATCCGCGAGCTGCGCATCGCCAAAGTCGACACTCGCCGCCAGGTCATCCGCGAACTGGATGCGGCCGCTGTCTGCGCGCACGAAGCGGCCCAGCAGCTCGACGCCCTGCGCATGGAGGGTGCGGTAGTGGAGATCGCGCCCGCCTCCGTGTCCGGTCCCCTGCCAGTTGCCGAGCAAGCGCGCCGCGGGCGAGGGGAGCTTGTCGACTGGGCGATCGAGGAAGCCTGCCTGGACCGCCCACCACATGAAATCCCGGTCGCCGATCCGCCGGGGCGTCCACCGGCAACGGCCACAAGCGAGGAACACCTTCCGGCCGGCGTCGCGCAGCTCCTCCGCGAGCTGGCACCCGGTCTGACCGCTCCCGACGATCAGGACCGCGCCCGGTGGAAGCGAGTCGGGGTTGTCGTATTCCTCAGCGAAGATCTGGGTCACGCCCTGAGGCATCGATTCGGCGCTCTTCGGTCGGTAAGGCGACTGAAAGGCGCCGGTCGCTACAACAACGGTTCGGGCCTTGAGCTTTTTTGACGGCATCGAGACGAGGAACCCGCCGTTGTCGACCTCGAGCGAGCCGACCAAGCAGCCGGTCTCGACCGGGGCATCGAATGAATCTGCCCACGACTGAAAGTATTCGATGAGCTCCGCCAGCGACATGTACCCATCCGGGTTCGGCCCTGCGTATCTCGCGCCGGGAAGCTGAACGCTCCAATTGGGGGTGACCAGGCAGAAAGAGTCCCACCGCCGTGTGCGCCATGTCTCGGCGACCCGTCCGGCTTCGAGTACCACGTGGTCGACGCCTGCACCTTTGAGAAACCAGCTCGTGGCAAGACCTGCCTGCCCACCCCCGATGATCGCCACGTCCACGCTGCGCTGCATCTCGGCGGCCATCTTAGCCCGGAGCTAAGCTGCGACCGGGTGAAGCTCAGCGATGTCCAGGCGGGCCGCATCGGCGAGTACATGCTCACCGTGTACGCGATGCTCACCACCGGCGGCGAGCTTGTGCCCTTTCAGGTCGACGCCGACGACGACCACCGCGACCTGGTCGTGGCCGTCAAGGGCAAGAATGCATTTGTCTCCCTCCAGGCCAAGGCGTGCTTCTCGCTCGGAGCCTCGGGCTTCGTGCAGTCGAACGCGACCTATTCGGTCAGCTCGATCCCGAATGACCCAGCCTGGATTTACGTTGTCGTGCTCATCCTCGACCTGGCGCCCGTCGTCTGGTGGCTCGTGCCCGCGCCGGATTTCAACCGTCTCGCCTCTCAGGCGCCTGCGCGTCGCGGTCGCAGGGTCGAGCTTCACTTTCGCGCCCACCCGGACAAGAAGGACAAGTTCTCGCCATTCCGCACCGAAACCAAGAATGTCGGGCCGCGCCTGCTCGAGATCATCGCCGCCCTGCCGCCTGCGACCAAGCCGCTCCCAGGCGCACGCCTGCTGATGACTACTCGACCAGGTCCCCTTCGGCAGGCTCGACCTTGACGCCTCGCGATTCGAGGTAGGCCACCCCTCTGTCCAGCTCCTCCTGCTCCCCAGTGATCTCGAGCAACACCCACCCCTGGTCTCTCGTCACGTCAGCACGGCGGATGTTGGTGACCAGAGCGAACTGCTTGCCGAGCTGGTAGATCACAGGCTCCTTCACCATGGCCGGCCCAAAGATCAGCTTCAGCCGACGTCTCCCCATACGCGGGAGTTTAAGCTCGGAGGGCCCCTCCGGCGACGGCGGGAACTATCGAGATCTCGTCCTTCTCGTGAACCTTGGCCGACAGCCCGGCGCCCAGCCGCACGTCCTCGTCGTTCAGGTACACGTTGACGAACTGGCGCAGCTCGCCGGTCTCATCGAGCAGGCGATCCTTGAAGCCCGGGTAGCGTGCGTCCAGTGCGGCGATGGCCGTCGCGAGGTCGGTGGCCTGCACGTCAACGGTCACCTGGCCGTCCGAAAGACGGCGCAGCGGGCCGGGGATGCGGAATTGCGGCATCTACAAACTCACCTTCTCGCGAAACGACTTTAGCGTGGGCTCTATTTCAACGCGGCGCGCGTGGCCGTTCGCCGAAGCTAGCACGTCGGCGGTTTTCAGGCCGTGCCCGGTGACGTAGGCGACCACCACCTCGTCCCCATTCCAGCGCCCCGCCCGGGCTAGCTTCGCCAGCACCCCAATCGTCACGCCGCCGGCGGTCTCGGTGAAGATGCCCTCGGTTCGGGCGAGCAGCCGGATCGCGTCCACTATCTCTTCTTCGGTGACCGCCTCGACCACGCCGCCAGTCTCGAGCGCGATCCGGTTGACGTACATGCCGTCCGACGGGTTGCCGATCGCGATCGACCGGGCGATGGTATCCGGCTTGACCGGCAGCACCCGCTCCGGTGTGTCCGAATGGAACGCGTTGTAGACCGGGGCGCATCCCAGCGCCTGGGCGCCGGTGTACTTCGGGACGCGATCCTCGCGCACCAGCCCGTACTCGATCAGCTCCCTGGCCGCCTGGCGGTGCCGGACGAACTGGCAGCCGCTCGCGATCGGGATGATGATCTCGTCCGGCAGCTTCCAGCCGAGCTGCTCCGCCGTCTCGAAGGTGAGAGTCTTCGAGCCTTCAGCGTAAAAGGGCCTGATGTTGATGTTGCAGAACGCCCAAGGAGTCGACTCGACGAGCTGGCTGCACAGACGGTTGACCTCGTCGTAGTTGCCGCGAACCGCCACCACGTTCGGATCGAAGACACCGATGCTCACGAGCTTCGCCGGCTCCAGGTCGACTGGAATGAACACGTAGCACTCGAGCCCGGCGCGCGCCGCATAGGCGGCGACGGCGTTGGCCAGGTTGCCGGTCGACGCGCAGGCGATGGTTTCGAAACCGTTCGCCCTCGCCCAGCTGATCGCCACCGAGACCACTCGATCTTTGAACGAGTTCGTCGGATTCATGCTGTCGTTCTTCAGGTAGAGGTTCTTCAGCCCGAGCTCAGCGCCCAGCCGATCCGCCTTGACGAGCGGCGTGAAGCCCTCGCCAAGCGTGACCACAGGAGTCGTCTCCTCGATCGGAAGCAGGTCGCGGTATCGCCACATCGACTTCGGACCCTGCTCGATCCGCTGACGGCTGACGACCTTCTTCAAGGCAGCCTGGTCGTACACGACGTCCAGGGGCCCAAAGCACATCTCGCAGACGTGGGTAGCCTGCAATTCGTATTCGGCGCCGCACTCGCGGCAACGCATCCCAAGGAGCTTGGACACGCGTGTCAGTTTAGGACGGTCCCGCTCCACCTTTTGATCACCGCGGTCGCGAGTGTGCAGCCGATCGGCATTTGAGACCGGTCGATTGCCTCTTTTTCCAACACTCGCTGCCCTTCCAGCACAGCTCATCCAAGCCGATTCAAAACCGCCCGTCCCTGACTTCCATCCACCACTCGAGGCGACCTCCAGGCTCGAGAAACGGCGGAGGCGCCGCCGGGTCCGGCCGATCGTTGCCGCCGGTCGCGGGCTCTATGCCGATCTGCCGGTACCCGCCGAGATCGCCATTGCAAACCCACACCGACACATAAGGAGTGACCCGCGCGTCCCACGCCACCTCGATCGCGGCGCCCGACCTCCACCCCAGCCGCACCCGGTCGGTCGAACCCGGAGCGAGAAACACCTTCGTGCTCGTCCCTTCCGCCAGCCCAGCCAGCCCCTCCCCTCCCGGCACCCCGATCTCCATTCCGCTCTCGAATTTGAACAGCGGGTGCGCCGACCAATATGCGTACTGCGGGTCCGTCCCGCGGTTCTTGTAGACGTATGACACCCGCACCGCGTGACCATCCAACTTGATCCGCCGTTCGAGCTCAAAGGGCACGATCCGCCCGGTACAGCGCATGTACGCCGAATCAGCCGTCTTCGCGCCAACCACCCAGGGCACCCGCCACGCCTCTCCGTGGTCGGGCAGCGAATCCGTAGGTTCGACGTTTGGCACCATCTCGTCCCAACCCGCCGCGCCTCCCTCGACGAAACCAGGCGCGGAAGGGTTGTCAACGCCGATGCCCTGGTCGAGCAGCTCCTCGCCGTCCAATCGCAGCGAGGTGATCCGCCCGCCACGCCTGGGCGCGACCTCGAGCTCCCATGGGCCGCCATTCAGCAACACTCAGGTTCTCGACCTGCTCCGCTAGCGGCGGACGTTCACGGCGCCGACCGTCTGCTTCCACTTCGTGATCGACTCGAGGAACTCGAGGTCGACGTCGACACCCAGGCCCGGCCCGCTCGGCACGTCCAGCCGGCCGTCGTGCAGCACAAACGGCTGAGTGATGTCTCGCCGGTAGTAACGATCCGAGGCTGACGTGTCGCCCGGCAAGGTGAAATTCTGCATCGCCGCCATCGCGACATTGCCCGCCCTGCCGATTCCCGTCTCCAGCATCCCGCCCATCCACACAGGCACGTGGTTCGCCGCGCACACGTCGTGGATGCGGCGAGCCTCGAGGTAGCCTCCGACGCGGCCGGGCTTGACGTTGATGATCCTGCACGCGCCAAGGCGGATCGCCTCCGCCGCGACCACCGCCGAAATGATCGACTCGTCGAGGCAGATCGGTGTGCGGACGACCGCGGCGAGGTCGGCGTGAGCGAGGATCTCTTCCTCGGGCAGCGGCTGCTCGATCAGCAATAGACCGAACTCGTCCAGCTGCGCCAGGTGCGGTCCATCGGTGGCCTTGTACGCGGTGTTCGCGTCGACCTGCAGAGGCACATCGCCAAATCGCTCTCGCACCGCCCGCACCGGCTCCACGTCCCAGCCGGGCTTGATCTTCAGCTTGATCCGCCGGTAGCCCTGGTCGAGATATCCACCGACGGTTTTCAGCAGCTCGGGGATCGATCCATGAATGCCGACCGAGACACCGCAGTCGACGGCTCTGCGCACCGCGCCGAAGTACTTCGCGAACGATTCGCCTCGCGCGCGCAACTGCGCATCCAGGATCGCCATCTCGATCGCGGACTTCGCCATCTGATGGCCGTGCACCGGCCGCAGAAGCCCGGCCACGTGCTCGGCCTCGAGGCTGGCCTGGCCGAGCAGCCGAGGCAGCAGGTGATGGATCAACACGTGCTGCGCACCCTCGACGTACTCCGGTGAGTACACCGGCTCCTCCGTGGCGACGCACTCGCCCCAACCCTCCCCGTCCGTGGTGAGCGCGTTGACGAGCAGGATGTCGCGCTCCGTTTGAACTCCGAACGACGTCTCGAACGGCGCCACCAGCGTCAGGCGGATACGCCGCAGCTCGACGGATTCCAGCTTCACGCTTTAACCCCCGCCATCAGCCGGTCGTACACCATCTGCGACCATGACTCCATGCCCAGGTAATAGATTCGCATCTCGTCGAGTGTCAGCAGCTCTCCCGCCAGCTTGTCGGTCTCACGAATGGATATGTTCGGCGAATCGCCGTCAACCAGGAACACCACGCCGAGGTGCACCTTCGACACCGGAGAGGAATCGTCGTTCAGCAGCCCGATCAGCTGCGCCTCGAAGCTCCCGTCGTACACGACTTCCTCGCTCCACTCTCGTTTCAACCCGTCGAGGATCGGGTCCCCTGCCTCGAGGTCTCCCGGGTTGATGTGGCCGCCGATGCCGAGCGAATACTGCTTGCGCAGCCGCTTCTCCGACGAAGCACGCAGCCGGTGCGTGAGGAAGTAATGAGGGTCGTGGCGAAACACGACGTAGGGGATGATCTGCTGGTACTCCGGGTCGTTCTCCACCGAGTCCCGTGGCATGAAGAAATGGTGCTCGCGGATCACCGCTTGATGACGGTCGAGGTCCTGACTCACGAATCCATGCCACGCACCGTCGGGAAACATGTCCTCACGCTTGACGCACAGCACCCGTTCCGACGTCATAGCATGCGGATGAGGCCGCGGCCGAACACCGCGATGAGCTCTGCCGTGCGATCGACGTCTTCCTCGCGAACCGTCAGGAAATAGACCCAGGCCGCGCTCTCCGTCTCGGTGGTGATCATGGTGCGCGCCGAGTCCGCACTCGGGTTGCCGCATGGTCCCTCCGCATCGGCGACACAGATGCGGCCCGCCACGTTCACGTGCTCTTTGCCAATGCCGGTGTATCCCTCGCCGTCTGCACCGAGCCTGATCACGAGCTCGTCGCCCTTGATCTTGCCTAGGTCGTACAAGCCGACCGGCACCTGAAGTTGTACCGACATCGCGTTGGCCACATCGACCAACGAGTTGATCCGAGGCATCGGCTCACCCTTCTTCAGCCGGCGCAGCAGTGCTTCGGAGGACGGCCGGACCCGCGTCGGGTCGAGGCCGAAACGGCGGTAGAGCTCGCGGGCCCGTCCGACCGCCGGGACCTCTTTCGACCTGGCGACCTGAATCGTGCGCGCGATCTCGAGCTCGAAGTCCTCTCGCGGAGGTGTGACCTCGAGCTCGTACAGCTCGAACGCGATAGGCTCGACGTCGATCTCGCTGCGAATCTTCAGCATTCAGTCGGTCCCAACCTACTCGCCGCTTGCGCGCCACAGGTACTCGAGATGGTCGAAGAACTCCGGATAAGAGATCTCGACGCATTCCGCGCCGTCGATCTCGGTCTTTCCGTCGGCCATGAGTCCGGCAATCGCCAGCGCCATCGCGACGCGGTGGTCGCCTTGCGAGCTCACACGCGCGCCTTCGAGGAAGCGTGGGCCGTTGATCACCCAACCATCATCGACGGCGGTGATGTCCGCCCCCATCGCGGCCAGCCCTTCCTCCATCGCGGCAATCCGATTCGATTCCTTTACGCGCAGCTCAGACGCGCCCGAGATCACGCTCCGCCCCGGCATCTGCGTCGCCGCCACAGCAAGCACCGGCAACTCGTCGATCATCTCGGCCGCGGTGCCTCCGTTGACCTGGATCGGGCGCAGACCGGCAGCTGTCGTCACCTCCAGGTCCGCGACCTGCTCGCCGCCAACCTCGCGCTTGTTGGTTTCCCGGATCTTGAAACCGGCCGCTCGGAGCAGCGCGACGAAAGCAGTCCGGGTCGGGTTCACACCGCTCCCCTGGATCCGGATCCGCGAACCGGGAACCAGCCCGCCGGCCACAAGCCAGAACGCGGCGGCGCTGAGATCACCTGGAATGTCCAGCTCGAGCGGCTCGAGCCGACTCGCCGGCTGCAGCTCCACCTTCAGACCTTCCACGAGGACTTGCGCACCCATCGAACCCAGCATCAGCTCCGTGTGGTCGCGCGTCTTGATCGGTTCGACAACGGTGGTGGGAGAGTCGCCAAACAAGCCCGCGATGAGGATGGCCGACTTGACCTGCGCGCTGGGCACTGGTATCGCGTAGGTCAGGCCGTGCAGCGGTGACTTGCCGCCCACGCGCAGCGGCGGCCAGCCGGCGGCGGCGCCCATCTCGGCAAGGGGTTTGACGACGCGATCCATCGGCCGGCGCGACAGCGACTCGTCGCCGATCAGCTCGCTCTCGAAGTCCTGCGCCGACAGCAGGCCTGCGAGCAAACGCATCGTGGTACCGGAGTTGCCGCAGTCGAGCGGACCCGCCGCCTGGCGCAACCCGCGCAAGCCACGGCCGTCGAGCTTCACTCCGTCGAACCCGGCCCCCAGCGCCTGCATGCATCTGGCCGTCGACAGCACATCGGCGCCTGGCGACAGCCCGCGCAAACGGCTCTGGCCGGATGCGATGGAACCAAGGATTAGCCCGCGATGCGAGATCGACTTGTCGCCTGGAAGCTTGACCTCGCCCTTGAGGCGGCGTGCCCTTCTAACTGTCGCTATCACTGTTTGGCCCACCGCTCCCGGACGGCGTGGGCCTCCTCGAACAGCTCCACCAGGCGCGGATCGTCAGCCTCGAGGTGCCGGCGCAGCCGCGCCAGCTCGGCGGCCACTGCATCGAGCTGCTCGATCAGCTGCGCGCGGTTGGTGCGCGTCACACCCGCATAAAGCTCGGGGTCGCCCGCGGCGAGCCGGCTCATGTCGCGAAACCCACCCGCCGCCAGCCGCGAGGCCTCCGGCCAGTCCGAACGCCGGGACAATGCGAGCACGTAGCCCACAGAAAGCAGGAACGCCGCGTGGCTGACCCCTGCGACCAGGCGGTCGTGCGTCTCGGCGTCCATCACCATCGGATGAGCGCCCACCGCTTCGATCAGATCGCGCAGCACCGGCTCTTCCCGCGTCAGGACCCACGGCGCGCCCTTGAACACGGAGGCATCCGCCGCATCGATGCCCGACTTCTCCCTCCCGCACATCGGATGCCCGCCGACGAGGTCGATCCCCGCTGCTGCCGCCCACTCCATGACGCTGGCCTTCGTGCTCGCCATGTCGGTCACGACTTTGCCTCGCGTCCGGCCCGACAGCTGCGCGAGCACATCGCGCATCGCCTTGATCGGCGCGCCGATGACGACCACGTCGGCCATGTCGGCGATGCTCGTGTCCGCGCTCGCGCTCGTGACGACGCCTCGATCCAGCGCTTTGCGCAGCGTCCTCGAATCGGTGTCGCTGCCAACGATCACCATGTCCGGCTTCGCCTCCTTGAGCGCAAGAGCGAAGGACGAGCCCATGAGGCCCAAACCCAGGATGGCGACCGTCGGCATCAGGCCAGCTGTTTTGCCATCGCGCCCAACATGCGCCGCAGGTCGGCCATCAGTCGATCGAAGCTCGCGAAGTCGAGCGACTGCGCGCCGTCCGAAAGCGCCTGGTTGGGCGTCGGGTGCACCTCCACGATCAATCCGTGAGCGCCCGCCGCCACGGCGGCCAGCGCCATCGGCCCGACCAGCGACCAGCGCCCTGTCGCCTGCGAAGGGTCGACGATGACCGGAAGGTGAGACAGCTCACGGGCGAGCGGCACCGCATTGAGGTCGAGCGTGAATCGCGTCGCGGTCTCGAACGTCCGGATGCCGCGCTCGCACAGGATCACGTCGCGGTTGCCCTGCGACAGGACGTACTCAGCGGCGAGCAGCCACTCTTCGATGGTCGACGACATGCCCCGCTTCAGCAGCACCGGCTTGCCGGAACGCCCCGCCTCCTGCAGCAGCGCGTAGTTCTGCATGTTGCGGGTGCCGAGCTGGAGGATGTCCGCGTACCGCGCGACGAGCTCGACGTCACCCGGAGCCACGACCTCGGTCACCACCTTCAACCCCGTTTCGTCGCGCGCCGTCGCCATCATCTTCAACGCGGCCTCGCCGAGACCCTGGAACGAGTAGGGCGACGTGCGCGGCTTGAACGCGCCGCCGCGCAGCACCTTTGCACCCTGCTTGGCGACGTGGCGCGCTGTCTCGAGGAGCATCTCCTCCCCTTCGACCGAGCATGGTCCGGCCATCATCACGACCTCTTCGCCCCCGATCTTCACTCCGCCCACGTCGACCACCGTGTTGACGGGACGGAACTCACGGCTGGCCAGCTTGAAGGGCTTGGTGATCGGGATGATCTCGTGAATGCCCCCGAGGTGCGAGAAGGCCTCCTTGAAGGCATAGGCGTTGCCGCCGATCACGCCGATGAGAGTCCGCTCCTCGCCACGCGACAGTTCGGTCTTGAGTCCGATCTCGTGCACGCGGTCGACGACCGCCTTGATCTCCCCTTCGGTCGCCGCATGCGCCATCACGATGATCATTTCGTCAACGTCCCCCTCAGGTAATCAAGGTCGGCCTTGATCGCCTGCGCGCCTCGCATGTACGCGAAGCGCATCGCCGACTGCGGCCGCGGCGTGTTGTACAGCAGCATGACGCGCACGCACATGGGCACTCCGCGCGGGTTCGGCAGCTGCACGTCCATGTCGTGGCCGCACAGAAGCGGCACGTCCAACCAACCCAGGCGGCGCGCCGCGTAGGCAGGAAACTCGGCCGTCAGGTCGTGCGTGGTGGTGAAGTAGGCGAAGCAGATTTCAGACGAGTCGAGGTTGTTCAGGAAGACGAGCTCCCGCAGCAGCTCCTCAGTCGCCTCTGTGATCGCCTCTGCAGTGTTCGCCTCGGCGGTCGTCGCGCCGCGAATTCCCCTTACCGGCACGCCTTCAACAGCTCCTTGATCAAGAGGACGGGGTCGCCGCCGCGATCGATCTCGTTCACCACCGCGCTGCCAACCGCCGCCGCGTCGGCGGTGCCGCGCAGCGCCTTCATGTGCTCGGGGCGCGAGATGCCGAAGCCCGCGGCGATCGGCAGCTTCGTATGCTGCCTGACTCTCGCGAACAGCTCCTTCATTCCCTCGGGCAGCTCCTTTCTCGCGCCGGTGATGCCTGTCACGGTCACGCAGTACACGAACCCGCTCGAGCGGTCGCAGATCGACTCCATCCGCGCCTCCGCAGTGGTCGGGGCGACCATGAAGATGGTGTCGAGCGACGCCGCGCGCAGCCAACCGGCCACCGGCTCCGACTCTTCGACGGGAAGGTCGGGAATGATCACGCCGGCCACTCCTGCCTGTGCCGCCGCTGCGGCGAACCGCCTAGGGTCGTGCGCCAGGATCGGGTTGATGTAGGTCATCAGAACGACCGGAACGCCTTCGTTGGCGATGGTGGCCGCGACCTCGAGCGCCGCGCCCACGTTCATGCCCTGCTCGAGCGCGATCTGTCCTGCGCGCTGGATCACCGGGCCGTCGGCGAGTGGGTCGGAGAACGGGATGCCTATCTCCAAAGCGGCGATGCCCGAGGTGGCGAGCCTCTTCCCCACCTCGATCGACTTCTTCTTTGTCGGATGGCCGGCCATCATGTACGCGATCAGCTTCAGGTCGCCGGTCGCGCGCACTGCTGATTCCAGTCGGGGAGTGGTTTCAGCCACCATCGTTACAGGGGCCCCCGCGAAGGAACCCCACGAAATCGGAGGCTTCGCCTTGATTTCGCGGGGACCCCTGTCACGGCGCAGCCTCGGACTTCGCGGGGCTTTCGATGGAATCCATGTCCTTGTCGCCCCGGCCCGACAGGCATACGAGCAGCCTCCCGCCCGGACCCATCGCCCGAGCCAGCTCGCCCGCGTGGTGAAGCGCGTGCGCGGGCTCGAGCGCCGGCATGATGCCTTCGAGGCGAGTGCACAGCTTGAAGGCGGCGAGGGCATCCTTGTCGGTCACCGCGACGTACTCGACCCGCTCCAGGTCGCGAAGGAACGAGTGCTCGGGCCCCACGCCGGGATAGTCGAGCCCAGCCGAGATGGAATGCGTGGGCAGCACCTGGCCGTCGAGATCCTGGAGCAGGTACGAGTAGCTGCCATGCAACACGCCGGGTCGCCCCGCGACGAGCGACGCCGCATGCTTCCCGCTAGCCACGCCCATCCCCGCCGCTTCGACGCCGACCAGCACGACGTCCTTGTCATCGAGGAACGCAGTGAAGATCCCTATCGCATTGGATCCGCCGCCCACACATGCGACGACGACGTCGGGCAGCTTGCCGTCGACCGCCAGGTACTGCTCGCGCGCTTCGTCGCCGATCACGCGCTGCAGGTCTCTCACCATCTCCGGATACGGGTGAGGCCCAACGACCGAGCCGATGATGTAATGCGTCGTCCGCACATTGGTCACCCAATCGCGGATCGCCTCCGACGTCGCGTCCTTCAACGTCTTCGTGCCGCTCGTCACCTCGACGACCTCAGCGCCGAGCAGCTTCATCCGCCGCACGTTCATCGATTGCCGGCGCATGTCCTCGGTGCCCATGTACACGACGCATTCGAGGCCGAATCGCGCGGACACCGTCGCCACTGCCACGCCGTGCTGGCCGGCACCGGTCTCCGCGATGACCCGCTTCTTGCCCATCCTCACGGCGAGCAGCGCCTGGCCGACTGCGTTGTTCAGCTTGTGCGCCCCCGTGTGGCACAGGTCCTCGCGCTTGAGGTGGATGTGAGCGCCTCCGAAGTGCTCGCTCAGGCGGGTCGCCGCGTACAGCGGTGTCGGGCGGCCGACAAACGCGTGCCGGTGGCCGGCCAGCTCGAGCTGGAACTGCGGATCGGCCTTGGCCTCGTGCCACATGTCTTCCAGCTCTTCCAGCGCTCCCATCAGCGTCTCGGGCACGTACTGGCCGCCGTAAGCGCCGAAGCGGCCGTCGACGGGGTGCGTTGGGGCGGCGCGCTGCATCAGATCAATCCCTCGGCCTGCCGCACGGCGCGCACGAACGCGCGAACCTTGGCCGGGTCTTTGACCCCGATCGAGGCTTCGACCCCGCTCGACACGTCGACCCCGTATGGCTTGAAACCGCTCACGACGCTGCCCACGTTACCCGGTTCAAGACCGCCGGCGATGAACACCCTCCGGCTGGAAATCAGAGGACGCGCCAGCTCCCAGTCCCACGTCCGCCCCGTTCCGCCGCGCTGGTCGGCCGACCACGAGTCGACCATCACCAGGTCACGCCAGCCCTCAGCGCTTGGGATCTTGCCGTCCTTGACCTTCAACACCTTTATGGCGGGAGTCCCGGCATCGAACCCGGGCGGTTCCGAGCCGTGCAGCTGCAGCAGGTCGAGACCGACGAACTCCGCGATCTGCCGGACCTCGTCCTCCGCCTGATCGATGAAGACCCCGACGATCTTGGGCCGGACGGCCAGGCCGTCGACGATCGCCTGGGCCGCTTCGGGCGAGATGTACCGCGGCGAGGAGCAGAAGTGGAAGCCGATCAGGTCGGCCCCGGAATCGACAGCCGTCCGGGCTCCCGCGGCATCTCGGATGCCGCAGATCTTCACTCTGACCATGCGGTCAGCTCCTTGAGCTTCGCGGCGGGGTCGCTCGACCGCATCAGGACCTCGCCCACCAGGATCGCGTTCGCGCCGGCCTCATAGACCCTGCGCGCCGCGGCGGCGTCATGAATGCCGCTTTCCGCGACGACAACGACAGAGGACGGGATCAGCTTGCGCAGCCGATCGGTGAGGCCGAGGTCGATCTCGAACGTGCGCAAGTCACGGTGGTTGACGCCGATCAGCGTTGCTCCGACGTCCAGAGCCACGCGGGTCTCCGCCTCGTCGTGCACCTCGACAAGCGCGGCGACCCCCCTGCTCCGAGCTACAGCCAGCAGCTCCGCCAGGTGCGTCCTGTCGAGCGCCGCCACGATGAGCAGCACCGCATCCGCGCCGGCAGCCCTTGCCTCGGCGATCTCGTACGGGTCGGTCACGAAGTCCTTGCGCAGGATCGGCAGGTCGGTCGCGGCACGCGCCGCCAGGATGTGCTCGGGACGCCCGCCGAACCCGGCCATGTGAGTGAGCACCGAGATCGCAGCCGCTCCGCCTTCCATGTAGGCATGAGCCAGGTCCGCCGGCCGGTAGTCGTCGACGAGCACGCCCATGCTCGGGGTTCGCTGCTTCATCTCGGCGATCACCGACAGTCCGGGGCCGCGCAGAGCGCCGGCGAAATCCTTGGGCGTGTACAAGGCGACTGTCCGCTCGAACTGGTCTTGCGCGATCAGGGCGCGGCGGCGCTGAAGATCCTGCCTGGCTTCGACGACCAGGCGGCTCAGCAGATCCTCGTCACGAGGGGCTGTCACTCCTGTGAGATTTTCGCCCACCGTTGGAGAACCTCGCCCGCGCGGCCTGAGTCGATCGCCTCGGCAGCCATGCCCAGGCCCTCTTTCCAGGTGGCGGCCAACCCCGCAGCCCGAAGCGCCGCCGCCGAATTCAGCAGCACCACGTCGCGTCGCGGCCCTTTCGCACCCGCGAGAACTTCACGCGCGATCCGAGCGTTCTCCTCCGGACCTCCACCGCGCATCGATTCGATCGGGGCACCCGCCAAGCCGAGCTCTCGCGGATCGAGCTCGTAACTCTTTTGATCAGCGCCCTGCGCGCGTCCGGCGCGGCTCCGGTCGATCTCGATCACGTGGGACGGCGAGCTCACCGACAGCTCGTCCATACCGTCACCCGCGTGAAAGACGATCGCGCGCTCGACCCCGAGGCGGATCAGCACGTCGGCCATCTTGGAGGCCATTGAGCCGTCAGCCACGCCAAGCGCCTGGTACTTGGCGCCTGCGGGGTTGCACAGCGGTCCGAGCACGTTGAACACCGTGCGCAGACCCAGCTCGCGCCGCGGCACTCCGGCAAAGCGAAATGAGGGATGAAAGACCGGCGCGAAGAGAAAGCCGATGCCGGCCTGCTCGATGCAGCGCGCCACGCCATCGGGACCTAGATCGATCTTCACGCCGAGGGCTTCGAGCACGTCAGCCGAGCCGCACATCGACGAGGCGGCGCGATTGCCGTGCTTGGCGACTCGCGCGCCACACGCTGCCGCGACGATCGCGGACAGGGTCGAGATGTTGAACGTCGCCAGGCCGTCGCCTCCAGTCCCGCACGTGTCGAGCAGCGCTCCCTCGACCTGGATCGGCGTCGCCACTGCGCGAGCTGTGCGCGCGAAACCTGTGATCTCGTCCGGCGTTTCGCCCTTCATCCGTAGGGCAACGAGGAAGCCGGCGATCTGGACCGGGGTCGCGTCCCCACGCATGATCGTTTCGAAAGCGGCCGCTGCCTCGTCTTCGGTCAGCGGCTCGCACCTCACCAATTTGGCGATGGCTTCGATCAAGACTTCTTCTCCGCCCTGCGTAGGAAGTTGGCGAGGATCTTCTTGCCTTCCTTGGTCAGCACCGACTCGGGATGAAACTGCACGCCGTACGTCGGGTGCTTGGCGTGCCGCAGACCCATCACCGTGCCATCCGCGGTCCACGCAGTGATGACCAGCTCGTCCGGCACTGAGTCGCGCTCGACGATCAGCGAGTGATAGCGCGTCGCCTCGAATGGGTCGCTCACCCCGGCCAGCACTCCCGAGTTGTCGTGCCTGATCCACGACGTCTTGCCATGCGCGGGCTCATTGCGCACCACGCGTCCCCCAAAAGCCTGACCCATGCACTGATGACCCAGGCACACGCCAAGGATCGGCACCTTGCCGCTCAGCTCGCGAATGGCTTCGGTCGAGACTCCCGCGTCATCCGGCGTTCCCGGACCAGGAGAGATGACGATTCCGTCGTACTCCGCAAGCTCCTTCACCGTCACCTTGTCATTGCGAAACACGCGCGGCTCGACGCCGAGCTCACCCAGGTACTGCACCAGGTTGTAAGTGAAGGAGTCGTAGTTGTCGACGACCGCGATGGACATTACATGTCCTCCGCCATCTCGATGGCCTTGAACATCGCGCCCGCCTTCTCGAGGGTCTCCTCGAACTCACGCTCGGGTTGCGAGTCCGCGACGATACCGGCGCCCGCCTGCACGTAGGCGATCCCTTCGGCGACCACGACAGTGCGAAGGGTGATGGCCATGTCGAGGTTGCCGCCGAAGCTCACGTAGCCCAACGATCCCGCATACACGCCGCGCTGATCGGGCTCGAGCTCCGCGATCACCTCCATGGCGCGAATCTTTGGCGCACCGGACACCGTGCCCGCGGGAAATGCCGCGCGCAGCGCGTCGAGCGAGGTGCAACCGTCACGCAGCTGCCCGCTGACCGTCGAGGAGATGTGCATCACGTGCGAGTAGCGCTCGACCTCCATCAGCCGGTCCACGCTCACGGTGCCAGGGCGCGCGACGCGACCGACATCGTTGCGGCCGAGGTCGACGAGCATTACGTGCTCGGCGCGCTCCTTCAAGTCGCTGAGCAGCTCCCTCTCGAGCTTTGAGTCTTCGGCGGAGTCGGCGCCCCGACGCCGCGTCCCCGCGAGCGGCCGCGTCTCCACTCGCCGGCCCTCGACTTGCACCAGCTTTTCCGGAGACGTGCCCACCACGTGGCGATCGCCACCCAGTGACAGGAAGAACATGTAGGGCGAAGGGTTGATCGCGCGCAGGCATCGATAGACGTCGAAGGGGCTTGCCTCGAGCTGTTTGCGAAAGCGTTGCGACACGACGATCTGGAACGCGTCGCCCGCGAGGATGTGCTCCTTCGCCGCGTCGACCATGGCGTAGTACTGGCCACGCGTCATGTTGGACTCCCAGCGAGCCCCGTCGGCGCCGCGCGAGTAGTTGGCCGTCTGATCTGACGCAAGGCGCTGTTCCATCTCGTCGATGCGCCGCGCCGCGGCGTCGTAGTCCTCGCGGTCGGGCCGGTGGATGGTCAGGAGTTTCAGCCGCCGCGTCACGTGGTCGAAAACGGCAAGGTCGTCAGCGCGCAGGAAGGACGATTCTGGCATCGGCGGCGGCGCGCCTCGCGCGACGGGCAGGCGCTCGAAGTGCCGCGCCGTCTCGTAGCCGAGGTAGCCGACCGCTCCGCCGTGAAACCTCGGGACGCCTTTCACCGGCGCTGTCGATTCGGCGGCCACCTCACGCAAGGCGGCGAGCGGATCATCCGCACTGAGCTCCAGCGGCTTCGGCTCCGAACCGATGAACGAGTAGCGGGCCAGGCGCTCGCCGCCCTCTACGCTCTCGAGCAAGAAGCCGGGAGTGCCCGGCGGGCAGAGTAAGGAATACGCGCGGACTGGGGTGAGCATGTCGGCCAGCACTTCTCGGTACATCGGGATCAGAGCATGGTCCTTGGCCAGGGCCCGGGCTTCCTCCCGGGTGGGCGTCGCTTCCCTCATCTAGTTCCTCTCTTCTGAACTGTCCGCTCGACTCTCTATGGCCGGGCCGGATGCCAAACCCTACCAGAAATAAGTTCCCTCTCCCCTCGGGGCCGGGCGCGCGCAGGGCGCACCTTCGAGGGAGAGGGCCAGGGTGAGGGGCTTAGGCTGGCTTCGCCTTTCCCGGCGCCTTCATCGCGCGCTTCACCTCGCGCGCCTTCGCCATCGTCTCGACAGAGTCGACGTCCGCGACCGTGTGCCAGGTGGCGGCGTGCTTTTCCCACCCGCGCGGCTTGACGCCGAACTTCTTGGCCAGGATCGCGACCAGGATCTTGACCTTCATGTCCCCAAATCCCGGCAGCTTCTTGATCCGAGCCGCCAGGTCATCCCCGTCGCGAGCCTCCCTCCACACCGAGCCGGCATTGCCCCCATAGTCCTTGACGATCACCTGGCACAGGGCCTGCACACGCGTGGCCATGCTCCCGGGGAATCGATGCAACGCCGGCCTTTCCCGGAACACGGCGCCCAACTTGTCCGGGTCCATCGACGCAATCTTCCGGACGTCCAGGTGTCCGAGTCGCTTCTTTAACTCGTACGGCCCACCGAAGGCTTTCTCCATCTTCACCTGCTGATCGAGCACCAACCCGATCAGGAGCGCGAGCGGATCGGTCTCCAGCAGTTGGTTGGCCGCGGGGTCATCGGTCCAGACGATGGGCACGTAACGACTGTAACTTGACGGGCCCGCCACAGGGGTGAGTACCATTTTTCCGTTATAGCCGACGTGTCAGCACTGCCCGACCCGCCGCTGGACACGTACCAGCCCGGCTCGCGAGAGGACTTCGACCGCCTCTACAGGAGTGCGTACCCGCGTGTCTACCGCACTCTGACTGTCATCCTGGGAGATCCAGCGGAAGCTGAGGACTGCACTCAGGACGCCTTCGTGAAGGCGTTCCAGGCGTGGAAACGCTGGCGGCCCGACGCTCCCGCGGAGGCCTGGATCCACCGGATCGCAGTCAACCGAGCGATCTCGTACCGCCGCAGTGCGCAGCTGCGCACGGTCGGAGAGCTGCTGCGCCGCCTGGGCAGGCCGTCCGGCGGCGCCGACCCCGCGCAGGTCGCAACCAAACCCGACCTTCTAACGGCTTTGCGCTCGATCCCCCCGAAGCTGGCCGCAGCCATCGTGCTGCGTCACTACCACGGCTACAACAACAGAGAGATCGCCGCCGCGCTGGGTGTCTCGGAGCGGACGATCGGGACCCGCTTGAGCCAGGCTGCGGAGCTACTTCGGCCGCTGCTTGAAAAATTCAAGTCGGATGGCTTCTCACTTGCGGCGAGTTCGGCGTTGTCTTCAGAGCAGGAGGCAAGTTCATATGCCGAACACTGAACACGACCCGATGGACCGTGGTTTCGAATGGCGGTTGAAGGCCGCCCTCGACCGGGTCACACCGCCGATGTCCAGCCCGCGCTACGCGTCAGCGGTCATGGGCGGCGCCAGGGCGTGGCCGATTGGGCCTGCACTGGTGGCTGCCGGAGCGGCCATGGTCCTCCTCGCGGTCACGGCTACCGCTACAACGGGAAGCCCCAATCCGGCCGTTTGGGCGGAGCGCGCCGGAACCACCATCCAGTGGGTCGGCCACACCTCCGAATCGGCTCCGAGCCGGGAACCGGGCGCAGACACCCACCGCAGTGCTCCGGTGAACCCAGCGCAGCCCTCGCACGAGCCTGCTCAGAACCAGAAATCCGACACTCCCGAGGCGCCGCAGAAGGCGGAGAAGCCCGACAAACCGGAACCGACTGAGCAAGCTGAGCCTTCGGACCCACCCATCCACTCGGGCCTGCGCCCGGCGCCGGAATCTCCGCAAAACTAGAAACTTCCGACTTTCCCGCGGCCAGGCGTTTCTAGGCTATTCACTCGTACTTCCAAGGAGGAACAAAGGTGCCGAGAATCAATCTGTCCAAGATCGGGTCTGCTTCAGCGGCAGCCGCCACGGGCGCCATCCTGGCGATCGCGCCAGTTTTCGCCCAGACGTCGCCGACGACGCCGACACCCAGTGGCGGATCGGTGATCACGATCATCATCACCGCGGCCAACGCCGCCAGCGTCACCTTCACGTTTGACATCTCGCCTGAGACTGCCGCCGAGCTGGCGGCCAGGCTTGCCGAGAGGCAGGCTGAGCTTGCCGCCCCGCCAGAGACCGAGGTCGACGAGGACGTCGACGAGGTCGACACGGAAGACGTGGAAGTGGAGGACGCGCCTGGAACAACCACCAAGAAGGTGAACCACCAGACGCAAACCGTTCAGCACGAAAGCGAAACCGAAAAAGACTGACTACATGACGTTGACTTCCAGGAGAGCCGGGCCGCGCCCGGCTCTTCTTCTTTTAGCCTCCATGCGGAACCCGCGCCCGCGTCCAGTGAAGACCTCCGTCGTCGGTGAACGCGAGGCCGTTGCCGCCCGGTGCCAACGACGAAGCCGGCACCGACATGGTTACCCACGCGCGCTTCGCGTCGAGCACATGGAGGTCGGGACGAAACAGCCAATTGGGCAGCGCATCGGTGGCCTTGGCCCAGGTCTGGCCGGCGTCCGATGATTTGGACAGGACACTTCCGCGTATAGCCCACCAGTGGTACGCGTCCTGATAAGCGAACGTGCCGGGGGGTGGCTGAACATACCTCCAGGTGGCACCACCGTCGAATGACGTTGCCATCGCCGAGAGAGCGCCGCTGTAGTTCGCATCAGAGACGACTACACCTTTTCGCGGAAGAAGTTCGAGTTGTATAGAGCCCCAGGATCCACCTGGCGGTGTTGGCAACTCGTGCCGCTGCCATGTCAGGCCCGAGTCGGTTGAGGTGTAGACGTACGGACGGCCCAGGCTGAAGCCGCTCATCCATGCTTCGGCGGGGCTGCGGAGGCGGACGCGAAACGCGTCTGGTGGCAGGGGAAGACGCTGCCATGTGGCGCCCGCATCTCGCGTCGCATACAGATCGCGCCCCGACCATCCGGCGAGCAGCCACCCATAGTTGGGATCGCTGAAAGCGACATCGGCTACGTGAGGGTCGGGGAGCGCCACGACGTCCCAATGCGCTCCGCCATCAGCCGTGCGATACACCTTGTCAGCCGCGCCACGAACCAATATGAAGCTGTGAGCCGCGTCCACGGTCTGGACCGGCATCGCGCCGTAATTGAAGAATTCGCCATCGCTCGTGAGCGTTTTCTGCCAGTGCTTCCCACCGTCTACGGTCCGAAAGATGGCGAACTGTCCCGGATTGAGTGCGGTGTTGGGCAGGATGTCCAGCGCCCATCCCTCGGCCGGGGATCTGAAGGAGTAAGTCACGTAGTCCCTCGTGACCAGCAGCGGATCGTTGGATTCCGTACCAACCTGCGGATTCGGCGACTTGTTCGAGTACAAATAGGCGAGGCTTGCCACCGCCATCGCGATGACAGCCAGCGCGATCAGGGCGGTCGCCCGCCTGCGGCGAGGCGAAAGCTGTTCGGTGTCCACGACAATCTTCAGACAATGGCAGCGATCGCCGGGACACGCAAGAATGATGGCTCGATCGCGATCCGAGCCGATCCCAAATGGAGATCCGCCTGGCGGAGATCCTCTAGCTGAGCGCTACAGATGTGGGACCGGCGATAGCGACCACGTCGCACCGCCGTCACGTGTCGCCAAGACGTGAAGCGACCCGCCGCGAACGGCATCAGAGCCGGTCGCCCAGCCTTTTCCGCCTGGAAACATCCATAGGTCGTGCAGCGCGAATATTCCAGCTGGCAGCTTTGGGTGGACGTCGTGCCACGTGCGACCGGCATCCGATGTCGCGTGGATGACAGGACCGCCGGCCACCATCCAGCGGTCCGGGTCGACGAACGCCGGAAGGTCATAAGCGCCAGAGGTACCAGGAACCGAGATCGGGATCGGCACGCGGTTTGCCCACGTGCGCCCGCCATCACCGCTTCGAATCGCCCACCAGTGGTCACCGGCTCGAGCCAAGAGGATCGCGGAATCTCCAGCGAGAGTCGCGACGCTGTACAGCAGCATCGGCTCGGTACCAGGCAGGGACGCCTCCGACCAGGTGTGACCACCGTCCTGGGTTTGGAGGAGCCGCTGAGAAGGCGCCGACCGGATGCTCAGCCACCCAAGCGATCCGTCGAATCCGAGTACGTACTTGACGCCGTCGAGCGGAATCGCACCCGCTGACGGTTGATCCGCGGTCACCCGCCAGAGAAGACTCCACGATTCACCGGCGTTCGACGTCCACCACATCGAAGAGGGCTGAGCGGTCTGATCCGGATTGACCTCAAGGTCCTGATACCACCCTTTGCTGGCGGTGAGAAACCGCGCTCCCAGCCCAAACGAGTAGCCGGGAGGCAGTGGGACCGCTCGCCAAGTCCGGCCTCCATCCGCAGTGGCTAGAAGGCCGTGGCCGTGCTGCACGAAGCCATGACTTTCATCGACCAGCTGAATTCCGTACTTGTCATTCGACGACTGGTTCGGCGTGGCGATTGGCCGCCAGCTGAGGCCACCGTCAGATGTTCCGTAAATGAGGGCATCGCCGCGCGAGGTCCGCAGGAGTACCCATGCAGAGCCGCCGGACGCCGCCTTGAGGTCGTAGAAGTCCGCGCTCACGGGCAAAGGACTGAAGGTCGGCATCGGTCGCGGAATCGACTGCGTCGACGGCCACAACCGCAGGTATGTCGCCCCGCTGACGACCAAAACTACAAAGGCGATGCCTACAACGGTTGCGGCGCGAATACGTCTCCGTTCACCCACGTACGTTTTTCTCGTTACCCGCCTGCCAACCGCTCCTCGATTCGAGTCCTAACCCGCATCTGCACGCGAATGCGGCTTATCGCGGGTTTGAGCTGATGAACTCCCGAATTCGATCCAGCCCCAGCTTCAGCTCGTCTTCCGACTGCGTATACGCAAGGCGGATAAACCCCTTCCCCGCTTTTCCAAACGCGGTCCCGGGAAGCACCGCCACCCCCGCCTCGCTCAGCAAGCGGTCGGCCAGCTCGTGCTCGTCGAAGCCCGTCCCCTCGATGTTCGGAAACGCGTAGAACGCACCCTCTGGCCGGGCACACCGCATGCCCGGAATCGCGTTGAGGCCGTCCACGATCAGGTTCCGCCGGTGTTCGAAAACCTTCACCATGCGCGACACCGCGTGCTCGGACTCGGGCGCGCTCAGCGCTTCGATCGCGGCCATCTGCGTGAAACCCGCGGCGCATGACGAGGAGTTGATCATCAACGTGTCCAGCTTGGCCGCCAGCGCCTTCGGCGCAACGGCGTAGCCGAGCCTCCAACCGGTCATCGCATAAGACTTCGACAGGCCGTCCATCAACACGGTGCGCTCGCGCATACCCGGATGCGCCAGGGGCGACACGTGCTGGAAGCCGTATACAAGCTGGCTGTAGATCTCGTCCGAGACGACCAGCAGGTCGTGTTCGTTGGCGAGCTCGCACACGAAACTCACATCCTCAGCCGTCAGCACGCCACCGGTCGGGTTCTGCGGAGTGTTGACGATGAGCATCCTTGTCTTTGGCGTGATGAGCGACGCGAGCTCATCCAGGTCCATCCGGAATCCGCTCTCCTCGCGCAGCGTGACGGGCTTCGGCACGCCGCCGATGAAACTCACCTGCGACGCGTACGCCGGGTAGCCGGGGTCGGGCAGGACGACCTCGTCGCCCGGTTCGATGCACGCGAGCAAGGTGAAAAGCAGCACGTTCTTCGAACCCGGGACCAGGACCACCTCGCCCGGGTCGACCTCGGTCTTGAGCGTCCGGCTGACGAAACCGGCGACAGCCTCGCGCGCTTCGAGGATCCCGCTCGCCGGC
>Ga0209588_1000094_pt1 | contig 28246 bp, 26 predicted proteins | sample Rivendell_Oct201_10_FD_188351 | JGI IMG/M metagenome (GOLD analysis project Ga0209588, IMG submission 188351) | Vadose zone soil microbial communities from the Eel River Critical Zone Observatory, Northern California, USA -... | ecosystem: Host-associated > Plants > Roots > Rhizosphere > Soil ...
AACATCCTCCTCGAGGGCGCGCAGGCGACGATGCTCGACCTGGACTTTGGCACCTATCCGTACGTGACCAGCTCCAACCCAACGGCGGGGGGCGCCTTGACCGGAAGCGGCATCCCTCCAACCAAGATCGACCTGACGATCGGCGTATTCAAGGCCTATACGTCGCGCGTCGGCTACGGCCCGTTCCCGTCAGAGCTCCTCGACGAGGTGGGGGACCAGATCCGCGAGCGCGGCCACGAGTTCGGCACCGTCACCGGCCGGCCCCGCCGCATCGGTTGGTTCGACTCAGCCGTCGCGCGATACTCGGCACGGCTGAACGGCATCGGCTGCGCGGCTCTGATGCGCCTGGACATCCTTGACGAGCAGCCGCTGCTGAAGATCTGCACCGGCTACGACTTCCGGGGCAAGAAGTTCGACCACCCCGTCGCCAACATCTCGCATTACAAGCACAGCATGCCCATCTACGAGGAGATGCCGGGTTGGGGGTCGGACATCGGGGCCGCTCGAGAATGGAGCGACCTCCCGCAGCGATGCCGGGACTACGTCGAGCGGATCGGGGAGCTCATCGGGGTCCCCATCGAGCTGGTGGGCACCGGCCCGCGGCGCGATCAATTCGTCACGCGTGGGCGGGAGCTCTTCGACTGAAAGCGTCGCCGGTCGCCGCGGAGCTGAGCTGGGCCCAGGTCAATGCCTTTCGACTTGGGCGCCACCACCTACTCGCTCGGGCGCCCAAGAAAGAGCTCACACGAGTGGTCGGAGACATCGGCGGCGCCCAGGCGCAGCTGATGTCGGCGGCTGAGCTTCAGATCGGCGTGCGCGCAAACTGCGCCGTCCAGGACGTTCGTGACGCGCTCTGGAAGCACAAGAGCCTCGTGAAGACCTGGCTCATGCGCGGCACCCTTCACCTCATCCCCGCTGACGACCTCCCCGTGTATGCGGCGGCGATGAGCACTCGCTGGATTCGCGTCAATAAGTCCTGGCTCAAGCTGATCCACCTGAGCGAGCAGGACCTCCTGAAGCTGGTCGCAGAAATCGGTGAGCAGCTCGATGGCACTCCGCGAACCCGCGAGGAGATCGTCAAGGCGGTCGGCAAGGGACACTCGGCGCGCGTTCTCGAGGTCTTGAGGTCGGGCTGGGGCGGCATGCTAAAGCCCGCCGCGCGCCAAGGGCTGCTCTGCTTCGGGCCCAGTCGCGGCCAGAGCGTTACCTTCGTCCGGCCCGAAAACTGGCTCGGATCGTGGCGCAAGGGCGATCCAGACGTGGCTCTGATCGAAGTCGCGCGGCGTTACCTGAGGGCTTTCGGGCCCGCCGGCAAGCTCGACTTCGCCCGGTGGTGGGGCAACTGGCCCGGGGTCGGAAAGGCGGCCTGGGCAGGGCTGGAGTCGGAGCTGGTCCCCGTCTCAGTCGAAGGCACTCGCGCGGAGATGCTCGCCGCCGACCTCGATTCTCTCGCCAAGACCGCGTCGGGAGTCTCTGTTCAACTTCTTCCGCTGTTCGACCCCTACCTGATGGGCTACGCGAACCGCGACCACCTCTACGCCCCGATCTACCGCTCGCGCGTCAGCCGAACCTCCGGCTGGATCTCAGTCGTCGTGCTGGTCGACGGGCGCGTGGCCGGGACCTGGTTTCATACGGCGACGAAGGAAACGCTCCGCATCAAAGTCGAACCGTTCCAGCGCCTCGCGCCAAAAATCCTTGTCGAGGTGAAGCGCCGGGCGGAGTCACTCGCGGAGACTCTCGGCCTGCCGAGAGCCGAGGTCACCGTCGCCTGACCGACGCTAGCCGGCCCTCGGCACGCTCTTGACGACTCGGAGGTTGGCTTCCCGCTGGCGCAGGCGTCGCGTCCGCTTCCAGCGGGCTGAGAGCAACGAACCTCCCCAGAACAGGAGTACGAACACCGCCATCACCGCCTGGACGCCGGCCACCGTGATGAACGCCGCCTCGATGCCGTAGCCATTTCTCCTCAAGCCGACCGCGAGAAGACCGGCGCCAAAGCCGAGCACGGGCCGGATGGCCCACGACCCGGGGAGCAGCCGCCGGTCGGCGAGCAGCAGCGCGGCCGCGAACCACGTCGGCCCGCTGTCGAGCTGAAAGACGTAGTTCCAGTGGAACGCGTAGATCGGAACTAGGGCGCCGAGCAGGAATGCGACGAGCACGACCAGGCTCACTCGCCGCGCATACATCAACCAGGCGGCTCCAATCGCGACCGCGAGCAAGGAAGTCGCGAAGACGGGCCCGGGGACATTGCCGACATACAGCGCGATGGGATCGATCGCCGCCGCTGAGGGGCTGAAGTAGTGGTACCAAACGTTGATTGGGTCAGGGAACGGAGTGCCGTCGGCGGGTCTGATGTATGCGAATGGTGCGCCTCGCGTGAGCAGCGCGACGCCTGCGTACGCAAGCAAGCCGGCTTGAGCGCGAATCGCGGGTATGTAGCGGGCCCTGAGCAGCTCCAGGATCACCGCGAGGCTCGCGATCTCGAGCGACGTGATAGGGCCGGCACCGGCTCCAATGAGAGCAACTGCAAATACTGCTGCGATCAGCGGGCTCGCCTGAGTTCGCGGTAGCTCCTTGCGCCACAGCAGGCGCGCCACGATCTGCCCAGCAATGCCGACGGCGAGCGCGATCGCCAGCATCTCCAAAGCCGGAACCTTGAAGATGATGAGTCCCGCGATCACCGGCGGAGCCAGTGCTAGTCCGGTGATCAGGTCATTCGGCAGCGAGGCGGGTTTGAATGCAGCGCGGTCCAGTGTGGCCGCGGCTCGAGCCAGCACGCAGGGATTGTAGGCAAACCGCCCTCCTGGAGGCTGGACCGTCGACCACCCGGCTTGGGTGATAATCGGCAGGCTTGTGTCGCTTCCTGGTCGACGTTTTGCCGCGACGCTACTGGCATTTTGGGTCTTCACGTTCGCCTCGATGGGCGTTCTCGCAGACGCGCCACCGCCTTCTACGTGGGTGGCGCTGAAGGCCCTACCGCATCAAGGCCGGTCGGCCATCTTCGCGCTCGCCGTTGATCCAACGAACAACCAGGTGGTCGTCGCAGGCAACTCAGCGGGCGCGCTTCTCAGAAGCACCGATGGCGCCGCGACCTGGACCCAGGTGTACACCGGCAAAGCCGCGCCCACAGGCATCGTGTTCAATCCGTTCAAGACCGGGGTCGTGCTCGCCGGCACGCGCGGCGCCGGCGCAGTGCTGAGCCGGGACGGCGGGGCCACGTGGTCTGTGGCCAACGGGCTCGACGGGCGCGTCGTGCGCGCCTTCGGCTTTGCGCGCACCCTCGTCGTGGCCGGCACCGACAAAGGAGTCTTCCTCAGCCAGGACGGAAGCTCGTGGTCGCAGTCTGGACTTGCGGAAAGAAGCATCGATGCCATTGCGGTGGCGGCCGTGAATCCGCCGATCCGCATCCTGGTGGGTTCTGACGGACCGCTCTCCGTCGGCAACCTGCAGATGTACCAGAGCATCGACGGTGGCGCCAGGTGGTCGGTGCTGAATCCGCCGATCAGCGGAACATTTGTGGTCGAGCTCGCGGCGAGTCCTCTGCCCCCAACCGGCACCACCAGGCGGCTGCTCGCCGGCACCAATGCCGGCCTTTTCTCATCGAGCGACAACGGAGCCTCGTTCGTCGCGCTCAGCGGAGGAAGCGTGCTGCCCTCGACCGACTACACGCGGGTCGCCTTCATTACAGACCATTTCGACCGCTTCTACGCGGCGAGCGACGGTGGCGGCTCGCGCGCCGGTGGGCTTTGGCGTACGAACGATGCGGGTCAGAATTTCATGTCCCTTGAACCGCCTATGCCCTCCATCACCGCGCTTGCGGTCTCCAATGACGAGTCCCCAACGCTCTACGTCGCGGCTTTCCGGCCGGCCGACCATGTAGCTGCTCTGTGGGTCTACCGCGACACAGGAGGAACACCACTGAGTCCCGTTGCGTCTCCGACGCCCGTCGCCAGTGGGAGCCGGACCGCGGGTGTTCCTGGCTCGAGCGTGTTCGACCTCCTGAAGCTGTCCCAGGCGCCTTATGTCGCGCTAGGCATCGGCGCCTTGCTGATCGTCCTCTTGGCCGGCGTCGCCCATCTGCGCGGCCGCCGCCACTAGACTCCCTCGAGTTGCCAACACCGCACGAACGTCTGCAAACCCTGGGACTGAAGCTGCCCGCACCACCGGCGGCCTTAGCCTCCTACCTGCCGACCAGGCTGGTCCCGATCGGCGATGGGCGCGCGCTGCTTTACGTGGCGGGCCAGGTCTCGGTTCAGGACGGCAAGCGTCTGACAGGTCGATGTCCGGACGAGGTGACGGTTGAAGAGGCGCAGGCGCGGGCGCGCGTATGTGCGCTCAACGTCCTGGCGCAGATTGAAGCGGCGGCCGGCCTGGACAACGTCGAACAGGTGACGCAAGTGATCGGCTTCGTGCTGTCTGCCGACGGCTTCGGCGATCAGCCGAAGGTGCTGAACGGAGCCTCGGACCTCCTGGTCGACGTGCTTGGCGATGCAGGCCGGCATACCAGGGCGGCCCTGGGGACGAATGCGCTTCCTTTCTCCGTCACTGTTGAAATCGCGGCGGTGGCTGTTGTCCGCACCCGCTGAGGCGGAGCCGTAGGTGCGCCGTCCGCGGGTACTCCTGGTCGGCAGCGTCATCTATCTCGCCCTGATCTTTGGCGTGATGCTGTGGCAGGGCATCTCGATCGAGCCGGAGTGGGTGCTGCTGGTGCTCCTCGTCATTGCCGTCGCTCTTGGCCGCGGCCGCACGTTCATCACCGACTGGACGCCGTTCCTCTTGCTGTTCCTGGCCTACGAGGCGATGAGGGGTTACGCGTCGAAGACCAACTTTGCGCCGCACGATCTTTCCGGAATGGAACGGTGGCTCTTCGCAGGCACTATTCCGACGCTGATACTTCAGCACGCCTTCTACCACGCAGGCGTAGTGGGTCTACAGGACATCGCCGCGATGATTTTCTATTTCATGCATTTCGTCCTGCCGATCGTGGTCGGGTTCGTTTTCTGGGTCACCGATCGCGAGTACTACTGGCGCTTCGTGGCTGCCCTGCTTCTGATGTGCTTCCTGGCCTTCGTGACCTATCTCTTCTGGCCGAGCGCTCCGCCGTGGTTTCAGCTGCCCCACGAGGTAGTCAAGATCAACGACAAGACCGTTCATGCGATCTGGGGCTATACGCTGGTAACTCCGCTCTACCACAGCTTCAATCCGAACCAGTTCGCGGCCTTCCCCTCGCTCCATGCGGCCTTCCCGATGCTGGCCACTGTTTACGCGTGGCAACGCTACCGGCTCCTCGCGGTAGGACTGTTCCTATGGTCGGTGGCCGTGCTGGTGTCGATCGTGTACCTCGGTGAGCACTACGTAGTCGACGCGCTCGTCGCGATCCCCTATGTAGCGGCCGCCACGATCATCGTCGAGATGTTCAGCCGCCGCCGGGGCCGCAGAGCGCCGAGAGGTCCTACGCCTGCCAGACCTTCCGCATGATCACGCGCGCGAGTTTTTCTGGATCGTGGTGCGAGGGCAGCCTCACGTTGACAACGTCCGCGGCGATGAACCTCACCTCGGGGTGCCTGGTCACATCCACGGGCTGGAAGATCACCTGAGATTGCCCGCCGGTTGGAGCGTGCGCGAGGTTGGAATTGACCAGCACGAAGTCGAACAGGTTGGACCCGACGTGTTCCTGGATCACTCTCAGGTAATCGTCGACCGCGTAGCCATCGGTCTCTCCGGCCTGCGCGGCCAGGTTGCAGATGTAGACCTTTAGCGCGGGCGAGGCCTTGATCGCCTCGACCATTCCCTCGACGAGGAGGTTGGGCATGATGGATGTGTACAGCGACCCAGGGCCGACGATGATCAGCTCGGCGTTGAGGATGGCCTGAGCCGCTTCAGGGTTGATTTGCGCGCCATCCGGCTTGAGGAAGACGTGGCTTATCGGCGCATTCTGCTTCGGGATTTTCGACTCGCCTTCAACCGTGCTGCCGTTGATGGACGCGACCAGCGTCACGTCCTGCAGCGTCGAGGGAACGATTGTCCCTTTGACCGCGAGGATCTTGCCGGACTCTCGCAGCGCATGCTCGAAATTTCCCGTGACGTCGGCCATCGCCATGATGAACAGGTTCCCGAACGAATGACCGTCGAGCGATCCTTCCCTGAACCGGTGATCGAAAAGCTGCTTCATCAAGGGCTCCGCGTCGGCGAGCGCGATGAGGCACTGACGGAAGTCGCCGGGAGGGAGGATCCGATACTCGTCTCGCAGCCTTCCCGAGGAGCCGCCGTCGTCCGCGACGGTGACGATGACCGATAGGTTTGACGTGTAGACCTTCAAGCCACGAAGCAAAGAGCTCAAGCCCGTTCCACCGCCGATCGCCACGATGCGAGGGCCGCGACCTCGTAGGCGGAATGCGTGAATCACCTCGACGATGCTGCTCGTGTTGGTGCCGGGCAGGAACGGACCCAGAACGGATTGCGTGAGCTTCAGGTAGCTGAACAGCAGCAGGCCCACACCAACGATGCCAAAGATCGTCGCGCGTACCCAGTAAGGCCAGAACTGGAGCGTGATGTAGTAGAACTCGATCGGCAGTCTTATCCCCTGGTAGATCTCCTTCAGGGCGTAGGCGACACCGAGCACGAGTACAAGCTCGGCGAACATGAGCAGCAGGAGCCAGCGCTTGATCTGTAGACCAGGCGTTAGCCAGCGCAGCCAGCTTGCTGTGGATTGAAGCTTCTTGGCCATCTACCCCCGGTGCGACAACGTTTTCAAAACGTGCAAAGTTACTTTGGTACTACGCTTCACTGCAGTATGCGGACTTTACGGCGTGTGCGGCGGCTGGTGCGGTTTGCGGCCTTTGGCTTGGTTGTGGCGGCGGTCGCCACCGAGTTGTCCAAACCGGAGCCGGAGCGAACCTGGCAGGGGCGGGTGTTCGACGTCGTTCCGTACGATTTCCGGCCGCCAACCTGGCAGCGGATTCGGGACGCGTACTGGAATCCCGATTCGGACCGCCTGTTCAGCGACCGTGTGTTTGGTGTCGGCTGGGCGGTCAACCTCTACCGGGCGAAGACGCTCATGGAAGAGGCTTTCGGCCGGCTGATGGGCTCTCCAGAGCCAATTTCGATCCGGATGACGGTGCGATCGGAGAGCTCCTCCAAGAAGCCCGACGCCGTCATCACCCGGGAATAAGAAGAGGCCCCGCGGGGGGTAAATACCGCGAGGCCTCAGAGGGTCGACGGGCAAATGTTTTCAATCTGCGCGTAACAAAATCAGCAACAATTTCGCCGGGCCGGCCGACCCGACGACGCTTGGCTGGGACAATCAAAGCGGTAACGACTTTGGGGAGTGGCGCAACGGTAGCGCAGCTGACTCTGGATCAGAAGGTTGAAGGTTCGAATCCTTCCTCCCCAGCCAACAAATGATCAATCAGTTGGCGTTCCGCGAACGCAGATACCGACGTTCACCGGACGATCTGAGGAGAAGAGGCAGGCGGCCGCTTAGAAGCAACCGGCGCTCGCGAACCAGCACTGCCGTGCCCGCGAGGTCGGGCAGCATCATGTCCGGCCCGCCTGGCCGGAGAATCGGCTTCGCGGAGTCGCCCCTGAGAGCACGGGCAACGTTGTTGGCCACGCCACTGGCGGTGGCTTGAATAGACCGCAGCGTGGGGGGAAGACGATAGCCCTCTGGCACAGCGACAACGTCGCCAATACCCCAAACAGCGGCTGCGGCAGCCATCGTGTTGTTAACTCGCAACAGTGCGTGCTCGTCTACAAGGGCGGGCGGTAGCCAAGCCGTGGTACCGCGAAGGGGCGCGGCCACGGCGATTACGTCGGCGGTGATCATGCGCCCTCCAACTTCAACTGTTCCATTACCGATCCGCTCAACAGCCCCTTCAGTGACGAGCCGCGCTCCGCGCCTCTCGAACAGGCTTCTGATGTGAGCCGTCGCCCTGTCGCCGAAGCGGCGTGCCAGGGTGCCATCGCCATCGATCGCTGTCACCTTGACACCGGGACGATGGGCGGCGATCCAGCCCGCATATTCGAGCCCTGGTCCCGGCCGTTCCCAGCCGAAGACAACGACAACGTTGATATTCGACGCCGCGACCCGAGCTGCGAACTCGGCCGCGTCGTTTAGGTCGCAAGGAAAGAGTGCATGGTCACGGGCTCCCGTGATGCGGGTACGGTCGGCGACCGCCCCGGTGGCCACCACCAACTGGTCATATTCGATCTCTGCGCCGGAGCTGAGGACAACACGATGGGCCATGACGTCAGCGCCGATAACCGTGCCGGCTATTACGTCGACCCGCGCCGCAGCAAGGAGGCGAGCGAGTGGGATCACTGGCGGCGGCGGGCCCCCGGCCGGGACGCGGATTAGCCACGGCCGGTAAGTCAACTGCGTCTCGCTGCTGATCACCGTCACGCGGATCGCGGGGCGCTGGCTGCTTAGCGCCAGGGCAACCTCAAGAGAGGCGAACCCGCCCCCGACGACTACTGCGGCGCCGGTCACCTGCGCGCTCTTGTCATGATCCGACCGAAAGCCGGCGGTGAAACGTCTGCCAGGTCGATCACAGTCACCACTCCGAGCGCATGGAAAACGAGCGGGCTGCGCTCGGCGATTACTACTCCATTGTGTGACCCCTCGTCCATGGCGACTGCCTGGTAGTAGGCCGTCGCCACCGTCGGGTTCAAATGGATCAGCGCCGGAAGGAGCGAATCCAGAAGCCGGCCCAGTCTGTTCATTCCCCACCCCAATCGACCTAGTGGATTTCCCTATTTACTAGAGATGACCTAATATCGATAGTCTGTTACTCTATCCGTGTTGATCAAGCCTGTCAAGACAACTCGCACCTATAACGGGGCGCTGCGCACCGAGCACGCGCAAATGACTCGGACCCGCATCCTCGACGCGGCTCGAAGGCTTCTCGTCAGCGGGACCTACAGCAGCGTCACGATGGAGGAGATCGCCAAAGAAGCCGGCGTCTCTTACCAAACTGTGTATGCGATTTTCGGTAGCAAGCCGCGACTCGCACAAGGCCTCATTGAGGTGGGGTTCCCTCATGTCGCGGACGCATTGAAGCTGCTCGATGCGGTGCGACAATCGGACGACGCTGAACTCGGGCTTCGCACCGGCGCCCGCGTCTCCCGCCTCATCTATGAAATCTGTGCGGATCTCCTCCGCTTCATTCGGGAGTCCGGCGATCCAGCCCTACTCGCGCACTATCGCGAGAGGGAGGAGCAACGATTAACCGACATGACTCATTTCGGCCTGCCGTCGATGTTGGAGCGAAGCGGCCGGCTGCGGGCGGGAATCTCATCGTTGGAGGCGGTAGCTGTGATCTGGGCATTGACTGGCCCCGACCAATATTCCCAGCTGGTCTTCCAAAGAGGCTGGCTGCCATCCCGCTACGAGGACTGGTTGGGGAACGCGCTGATCAACATGCTTCTTCGACCAGCGAGCTAAGAGCTCATGTCGTCGAGGCAGTGGCTGGATTGATGCGCTATGTGCTGGATTAGCGCCAAATTCGCGCCCTGGGCTCAGATGCGGAGCAGCCGCAAATTCACTTATCAGACGCGGTAGCTCGATTCGGAACTTTGGTTGTCGATAACAAGTGTTGCTCTGGAACAGAAGGTCGAAGGTTCGAATCCTTCCTCCCCAGCCAACCGCCTGTAGAAGTTCGGCTCAAGGACTGCTTCAGGCGACCTGAGGTCGGACCGGCCGCCGCAACCATGCGAGCAGGTGCTCCGCGTGCCTGCGCACTCGGATCGACAGTCTCAACCGCGTCGCGTAGGAGTCGGCGCACTGCTGGCAGCCGCATCCATGTCCGGTATGAGGTAGGGGATTGCCTTCCTTGTCGAACCGTGCATTCATGGAACCCCCGCAGCTTTCAGGATGTACCACGCCTCAGGTCGGCGTGGGCGAGGCCAGTGGCGACTGCTTTGGCGAAGGCGACGGACTCGGCGAGGGCGATGGACTCGGCGAGGGCGATGGACTCGCCGATGGCGACGGACAAGCTGACGCAGAAGGCGAGGGCGACGCGCCTGCCGGGATGGACGGCGACGCACACGGCGACGGCGACGGCGAAGGTGAGGGCGTCGGGCAGGCGGCCAGGAAAGGATCCTGCGCAGTGCCGGAGCAGCCGTCGACAACGCCCGGCGGGCGGGCGTACCAGTTGCGCGTACCCGCGGGCAGCGCGTTGATGAACCTCTTCATGATCGTCAGGCCGACGTTCTCGCCGTAGGCTCGGATCCGTCCGCCACCGCCGTTCGGCGCCGTGTTTCCGACCCACACGCCGACGACGATGTTCGGGTTGTAGGCCATGATCCACGAGTCGGGAATCCCCCCCTTGCCGTCGTCGCTCGTGCCGGTCTTGCTTGCCATCTGCCGGTTCCAGCCGAATCCCCACTGGTACTGGTACCTCTTCAATACGTCGGTCATGAGGTACGCCTCCGCTGGCGTGAGGACGGTGGTGCTGGTCGGGTTTTCGAATTTGTACAGCGAGTGGCCCATCGAGTCGGTGACCTCGAGGATCGAGTGCAGGTCGACGCGCCGGCCCGAGTTGGCGAAGGTCTGGTAGCCCTGGACGTGGTCGTAGAGGGTCACGTCACTGCCTCCGATCGCGGTCGACAGGTTGGGCTGGAGCTTGCTATTGACTCCCATCGCGTGGGCGAGGTCGATCACGTTGTTGATGCCTTCCATCTGCCCGACCTCGACCGCCGGGATGTTGCGCGAATAGAGGATGGCCGTGCTGGCCTTGATGTCGCCCATGCCGCCGTTGTCGAAGTCGCGGGGCACGTAGCCGTTGAAGTTGGTCAGCTGGTCGTGGAGGATGGTGTCCCACGTGATCCTGTGGTCGCGCAGCGCGGCCTCGTACACGTACGGCTTGAAGGACGATCCGGGCTGGCGCAAGGAAAGGACGACGTCGAACTGGCCGCCAATGGAATCGTTGCCGTAATCCGCCGAGCCCACCCACGCCCTGACCTCGCCGCTCTTCGGATCCGCCGCGAGAAGCGCGGAGTTGTTGACGTTGAACACCTTCAGGTCGTGCACGCCGTTGGCGACGGCGTCCTGGGCCGCCTGCTGCAGGTCGAGGTCGAGCGTGGTCCGCACCGTGATGCCGCCTTGCTGCACGGCAGTGGAGCCAAACGTCCTCTCCAGCTTGGTCAGCACGTAGTCCACGAAGTGCGGGGCCTTGCTCTGCCGCGCGGTCGCCTGGATGTTCAGCTGGGACTTGACATCCTCGCCGGCAGCCTTGTCCGCCTCGTCGGACCTGAGCGCGTTGGTCGAAACCATGCCGTGCAGCACGTACAGCTCGCGCTCTCGTGCCAGACCGTAGCGGACGGCGGGGTCATAAGCGCTTGGCGCCTGGATCAATCCGGCAAGGAATGCCGCCTGCGCGGGTGAAAGGTCCTTTGCGTCCTCATTGAAATATGTGCGGGCCGCGGCGCCGACGCCGTAGGCGCCGTGTCCGAAATAGACCCGATTCAGATACATGCCCAGGATCTGGTCTTTCGAGTAGCGCTGCTCGAGCACGATGGCGAGCACGATCTCCTCCGTCTTTCGCGAGATCGACTTCTCCGGCGTGAGGAGCTGCATCTTCACCAGCTGCTGCGTGATGGTGCTGCCGCCTTGATTGAGCCCGCGCGAGGTGACGTCGACCCACGCCGCGCGAGCGGTCGCCGTCGGGTCGATCGCGCCGTGGCTGTAGAAGCTGCGGTCCTCCGCCGCCAGTACGGCCTTCGGCGCGTACGGACCCATCTCCTTGAGGGTCAAGGTGACGTGGTAGTGGCCGGCCGGGCTCCAGTCTTCGATGAGGTTGCCGTTGTGGTCGAGCACGACCACATCGCCAGCCGCGAGCACGTTCTGACTCGGGTCGGGCAGGTCCCTGATCACCCACAGCACGTACAGCGTCATGGCGATCAGCAACGCTCCAAGAACCCCTGAGATCCACGCCTTCCTGGCCCACAGCCAACTAATCGGTCGCACCCAGAAAGCGCGCTTGTCGCCGTTGGAGGACGGTCCAATGGTCACCCATGAAAAACGCTAGCACGGCGTGATCTAACCGGAAAACGGTCTTTTTGAACTCGAAGCCAGGCGTGCTGCGCGTCTGCTTCGCGCCAAATTCGGCGCCCAAGGCGCAGACGCGGCTCGGTCGCGTAATCCACTTTCAGACGCGGTGGCCCAACTCGAAAGGGCTGTCGTCCCTATTGCGGATTACTCTGGATCAGAAGGTTGAAGGTTCGCATCCGTCCTCCCCAGCCACCGATGGCCGCGGGCGACATGAGTGTGGAGCTGTAATCGATGGACGAGCACTACGAGTTCACCGACGTGTGGACCATTCCAGCCGGGATCGAAGTGGCCTGGAGGATGGTGGATGACGTCGCCAGCTGGCCTATTTGGTGGCCGGACTATCGCTTCGCGGAGGTCATATCAGAAATCAGGCACGGACCGGGCACGCGATGGCATGTAAAGGTGAGGTCAGACCTGCCCTACAAACTCGATTTCAACTTCACGGTCCTCACCCACGAACCGCCCACATACGTCCGCACTCGAGTCGAGGGTTTCTTCGAAGGCGAAATCGACTGGGGGTTGGATCGGCTGTCGCCGGACACAACCCGAATGACGCTGCACGAACAACCCGAGACGAAGTGGGCCTTGATCAATCTCACCGCCAGACTTGGAGGTAGACAGCTCCTGATGAGCAACCACAAATCTGCGATGCGTCGTGGCGAGGTCGGCATGAAGGCCGCCCTCGCGAGAGGCTATGTGCCGCCGGATCTCGACGCTGTTCAGGTCTAAAAGAGGATCTACCGCGCGAAGGAGGAAGGAAACATGGCGAATAGAAAGGACTCACGAGCGGTGGCGCTTGCCCGCGCTCACCTGGAGGCGTGGACCAACCACGACTTCGAAACGGTGCGAGGCAACCTCGCGGAGGACGTGCAGTTCTTCAGCCCGGCCGCGAACCTGACCGGCATCGATGAATACATGGACGCGCCTCGAGGCCTGACGCAATTCGCAAAACAGGTGGTGCCCGCCAGCCTGCGCATATTTGCCGCCGTTGGCGACGAGCGGAACGCGCTGATCATGTACGAGGTCAGTACCGCCACGAAGGTGTTTCCGTCGGCTCAGACCTGGCTGCTGGACGAGAACGGAAAGATCAAGGTCGAGCGGATCGTCTCCTACATGGCTCCGCGTGACGTCTAGGTCACCTTGGTTCGGAATCGACTTCCGCCGGGTAGATAGAAGCTGCAATGTCTTCCAATTGGCCTCTCGGGTCGGTCGAGCTCAAGGTGCTCGACCTCGAGCGCGAAGTCGATTTTTACGAGCGGTTTGGTCTCAGCCGAATCGACGACGGCGCCGCCACCGCCACGCTTGGCGCCGGCGGCTCGCCCGTGCTTCGCCTAAAGGCCCTGCCAGGTGGGCGCCAGCGGCCCCGGCACACCGCCGGTCTCTTCCACTTCGCCATCCTCCTGCCACGAGAAGAGGAGCTGGGCGGTTTCCTCCGGCGAGCGCTCGAGGAGCGCCTGCCGCTCACCGGCACCGCCGACCACTTCGTCAGCCAGGCGCTTTACTTCGACGACCCGGAGGGAAACGGCATCGAGGTCTATGCGGACCGCCCGCGCAGTGAATGGCAGTACCCAAGCGGCCGGTTGAACATCGGCACCGACCACCTGGATTTCGAACGGCTGCTGAGAGTTGCGGACAAGCCCGAGAAGAAGTTCTCCAGCGACACTGTCCTCGGGCACATGCACCTCAACGTCTCCGACCTGGACAGCTCTCAGGCCTTCTATCAGGCGATGGGCATGGAGCTAATCGCTGAAGCCGGACGGGTCATGCGCTTCATGAGCTGGGATGGCTACCACCATCACCTCGGCATCAACCTCCTCGAGGGCCATGGCGCGGCGAAGGTCGAGCCTGACGTGCGTGGCCTTCAGGGCTTCGAGGTCAGGCGGATCGACGGCGCACGTACCGACCCCAACGGAATCGAGGTCACTCCGGCGGCCTGACTTTGGCGACGTCGCGCTGGCACCACGCGTAGAGAGCGTCGTAGAGGGGAGACTCGAGGGCTATTTTCAAGTGGTCGTTCTCGCCATGGACGATCGCGAACCCGAAGGCGATCGCCTTCAGCCCGGCCGCCTCAGGTGTTATGTCGATGTCAGCATTGACGTCAGCGCCATGCACGATCTGGGCCAACCGGTCCAGCGCTGGGTCGTGCAGCTCGTATTTGAGCACTATCGATTCAAAGCTGCACCGCCCATCCACGTGGCCCAGCTCGACGCCTCCGACGTCGTACGGGATCGCGCCCTCCCGTTCGGCCACGGCCATGACCTCCTGAGCCGGAACGTAGAGGAACTCGGCGTCCGGGTCGATGAACCGCTTGACCAGCCACGGGCACGCGATCCGGTCAACGCTGGCGTTCTTCCGGGTAATCCACTTCACTGCTAACTCCTTGTCGTTGGAATGTCGTCATTTAGGCTATCCTCGGGCCGATAGGACGAATCGTGAAACATCACCAGCCGGCCTGGTTGAGACGGTTCTGGCGCCGGCCCGAGGAAGACCAGTTCCGCAGTGCCTTGCACGACCTTCTTCTCTACAGCCCTGACCGCCAGACGCTGGCGCACCGGGCGCTCGGTTGGGCTCTGCGCCTGGTCGGCGGCGAGGGCGGTTTCGTCATCGATTCGGATCGATCCATCCTTGCGGCCGAAGGGATCGAAATTGGCGAAGCAGAGAAGATTGCGACACGAAACGAATTCCTGCCGATGGCCGGGCAGGGGCATGAGCCCTGGCGCAAGGATCACATGCTCATCGTTCCGCTGGACTTGCAGGTTGGTCGCGCGGCGATCGTCATCGTCTCCGGACGCTTGACGTCGATCTTTGGTGACGACGAGCTCGACCGTCTGATCCTGTACGCGGTCAGCATCTCGGCCGGCCTCGACAGGGTGGCCTTGAACGAAAGAATTCACAACCTTGAAAAGGCCAAGAGCGATTTCCTCAACATCGCATCGCATGAGCTGCGTGGGCCGATGACGATCATCAAGGGATACCTGACGATGTTTGAAGCCGGTTCGTTGGGTGAGTTGTCGCCCAAAGCGAATTCGGTGCTGCCCCTTCTCATCTCGAAGTCAGACGAGATCAACTGGATGCTGGAGCAGATGCTCGAGGCCTCTCGCCTCGAAGAGGGACGGCTGGAGCTCAACAAGAAACGATATGACCTCGTCGAAATCACGGATAGGGCGATCGATGGGGTGAAGATGCTGCTGCGGGGCCACGACCTCAAGGTCGATGAGCCGGCACAGCCGTTGGAAGCCGAGGTCGATCGCGACCGCTTCCAGATGGTCATCCGCAACCTGCTGAGCAACGCCGCCAAGTACTCGCCCGCCGGTACGCAGATCACCGTTCGCATCCAGCGCGAGAACGGCAAAGCGACGGTCGCCGTCATCGACGACGGCGTGGGCATAACTACGGAAGACCAGGCCAACCTGTTCACTCGATTCGGCAGGATTCAGACCACGAAGCACGTGCAGGGCACCGGCCTGGGACTCTGGCTCTCGCGAGAGATAGCCCGGATGCACGATGGCGACCTGACGGTCCAGTCCGCACTTGGGAGCGGCAGCACCTTCGTGCTGGCGGTGCCGCTGAGGCGCTAGCCTGCTTGCGGTGGAACCGCAGGTGCGATCGGCATTTCAAACCGCGCGCCCGCTCGATCTTTTCTCGACCCTGGCCCCGATCGAGTTTGGCCCGTCGCTGAAGATCGAAAACGCCGGTGTATGGCGTGCCACGCGAACGCCCGACGGCCCGGCTACCGTCCACTTGCGCAAAGTCGCGGGAACGATCGAGGTCGATGCCTGGGGGCCAGGCGCCGCGTGGGCGGCGGCCAAAGCCCCCTCGCTCTGCGGAGAGGAGGATGACGCCAGCGGCTTCCAGCCGCGGCACCGGCTGATCGCGGACCTCCACCGTCGCAACCCAGGCTTGCGGCTGCCCAAGACCATGGCCGTGTTCGAGGCGCTGGTTCCGGCCGTGCTTGAGCAAAAAGTGACGACCACCCAGGCGAAAGCCGCGTATCGAGCGCTCGTCGACTCACTCGGCGAGGCGGCACCGGGACCTGTGCGATTGAAGCTCCCGCCTTCGTCGCATGTCCTGGCGCGAACTCCTTACTGGGCATTCCATCGCTTCGGCGTCGAGCGCCGCCGCGCCGTCGTCATCATCGAGGCCGCCCGGAGCGCCAACCGGCTCGAGGAGATCACGACGATGGACCTCGCGAGCGCCTACCGCCGGCTCCAGGCGTTTCCGGGCGTCGGCCCGTGGACCGCGGCCAAAGTCGCCCTCGTCGCGCTGGGCGACCCGGACGCGGTGCCCATCGGCGACTATCACCTGCCTCACGCGGTCGGCTACGCGCTCGAGGGAACCCCGCGCTCGAGCGATGAACGCATGCTGGAGCTGCTCGACCCATATCGCGGACACCGCGCCCGCGTCATCCGTTTGTTGATGGTCTCCGGCATCGGGGCGCCGAGGTTCGGTCCCAAACAGCCGCTGCGCGACATCGCAAACAATTAAGCTATGAGGGAAAACCCGGATGGTTTTCCCTGCGCGCAAGCGGCGATAAGGATGTGACCTACTGAATGCATCGCGAGTGCGGCTTCGCCGCAGTCGCTGCTCCCATACCGGTATATCGATGGGACTTGATCAAGAAGCTGAAGCCCGGCAACGCATGGAGATTAAGTAGACAAAGTCGCGGCTGGGTTGAACCCAGCCGCCCGTGCCACGCTGGCACAATCAAGGAGCAGACTCGCTCTTATTCGAGCTTGGCCAGCTCCTCTTCGACGAGAGAGATCAGCTCGCGCATTCCCTCGCTGTCGAAGATCAGCCTCGCGCCTGCGGCGCGGAACAGCTCGGGAAGCGGCCGGGTCGCGCCCAGGGCAAGCGACTCGCGATATTTTCGGACGGCTTCGCCGCCGTCGCGGAGGCTGTTGCGCCAAACCTGAAGGGCGCCGAGCTGTGCGATCCCGTACTCGATGTAGTAGAACGGGCTGCCGAAGAAGTGCGGCTGCTGGTACCACCGCGCGATTCGCTCCGCATCGAGGCCGGACCAGTCCACGAAAGGACCCTCGAAGCGCCGGCGCAGCTCGAGCCATTTCCTGTCGCGCGCGCCGGCGTCCCGGCCCTCTTGGTCCAAGTAGATCCACTGCTGAAAGGCGTCAACCGACGCGCAGTGCGGAAAGAACAGGACGATACCCTCCAGCAGCTCAGCTCTCGACCGGCGTGCATCTTCCTCGTTGTAGTAGCCGCCGCTGTCCTCCCCGATGAATGGAGCGGAAAGCAGCTCCATGGACATCGATGCGACTTCCGCCATCTCCGAGCCTGGATGACGCTGGAAGAGAAGCGGAAGTTTTGACGCTTCGAAGGAATGGAAGGCGTGGCCTGACTCGTGCAGAAGGGTGCGCACGTCGTCATCCATTCCCACTGCATTCATGAAGATGAGCGGCATCTTTCTAAACGACAGCGTCTGGCAGTAGCCTCCCGGAGCCTTGCCTTTGCGGTTGTCCAGGTCGAGCAGGTTTGCGTCGGCCATGCTGCGGTAGTAGGTCTTGAAATCGGGATCGACTTTGGCGAAGACATCGCCCGCGCGATCTATGAAGGTCGATATCTCGTCGAACGGCTTGAGCGCCGGGCGACCATGTGGGTCCACGGTGACGTCCCACGGCCGCAGGGGGTCGAGGCGCATCTGGCGCCGCCGCCGCTCCATCAGCCGCCCAACCGCGGGAAGCACGGCGGACTCGACCGCCTCGTGAAATCTCAAGCAGTCGTCAGGCGTGTAGTCGAACCGATTTTTCTCGCGATGGGTGTAGTCACGGAAGTTGTCGAAGTTCGCGTTTCGGGCCACCTGCTGGCGCAGGTCGTACATGCGATCGAAGATGCCTGCGAGCTCGTCGCGCAGCTCGATGTACGGCTTGGCCCGATGCCTGAAAGCTCGTTCCCGCAGAGCTCGGTCGCTTGACTGCAGGAATGGCCGAAGCTGGGCGGGAGTCTTTTCCTCACCGTCAAATTTCACTGTCATCGCGCCGTTGACCTTCGACCACTCGGTCTCCAGCTTCGACAGCTGGGCGAAGAGGGGCACGTTGGCTTCGGCGAAGAGATTCATCTGGTTCTTGAACCGCTCGACTGTCGTTTCGAGACCAGGCCGCACGTAGTCAAGCTCGACCAGGCGCTCCTGCAGCCTCACGCGCTGCTCGCGAGCTTTTGGTGCGATCTGCATTCCGAACCGCAGCTGCGCTGCCTCGCGAGCCGGGTCGGAAGTGTCGCATGTATAGGCGAAACGCGCGAGGGCACCGGCTTCCGACAGCATCGACTCGAACAAGGACCAATCGGCCAGCCAGGCCTCGACGTTGGAACGATCGAGCGGTCGCGAAGCCAGCTCTTTGAAATAGGGGAGGATGTCCTCCCACCCGGCGTCCTTGAAGGCATCCGGAGATTCCGGAAGTGCAATAGCCACCCTCACCCTCGTCCCGAACTTGTCAGGCCTGCGATCCACGACATCGTACAGAGAACTCTCAGGCCGGCAGGACGGTGTCCGTGGCGCGCCAGCAATACCATGCGGCAACGGTTCGATACGGTCGAAAGATTTCGCCCTCAGTCTGAAGGGCGCGAGGCTTGGGCAGGTCCTTGAGCTTGTGCGCGATAGCCCAGCCTTTGCGTACCGCATAGTCGTCCACGGGCCACACGTCCAGCCGGCGCAGCTGGAAGATGAGGAACATCTCGGCCGTCCACCGGCCGATGCCTCGCACCTGCACCAAGCGGGCGACAAGATCGTAGTCTGACATCGACTCGACGTCATCCAGCGGCACGGTGCCGTCCTCCACCTTGCGTGCAAGGTCGGTGATGGCTGCAGTCTTCGAGCCGCTCAGGCCGGCGGACCGCATGGCCACCTCGGGGAGCGCCAGCACGGCTGCCGGGGACAGAGCCTGGGGAAACAGCTTCAAGAATCGCCCGTGGATCGCCGCCGCTGCCGCGCCGGCCAGTTGCTGATACGTGATCGAGCGCACCAGCGCGGCGAAGCTGTCGTCGAGCGGATCGCGCAGCTTGAGTGGGCCCACGGCCTTGATCACGCGCGCCATGGCCGGGTCGCGGCGGGAGACCAGCCCGGTGCCGCGGACGACGTCCGGAAGTGCGACCTTTGGGCTCAGGCGAACTCGGACATGAACTGCGCGAACTGGTCGCGTGTCGGGCGCAGCACGTCCTCGCCGAGGTCTCGCAGCGGGCGCTGAGGAATGTTCTCGGTGGTGGCGAAGTCCGCCATCGTCGTGTCGAGGTAGAGCAGGCCGGTGACGAGGTGACCGGCCGCCCGTCCTTCCTCCAGCACGCGCATCGCGGCGCGGCGGTCCGACGGGTCGTGGTCCTCGCCCAGCTTCTTCAGGATGATGTGCGACCCGTCGTGGAGCTGGACGTCACGCGTGGTGCCCGGCTCGTAGTCGACGTGCACCTCTTCGAAGAAGGGAATGAACGAGACATCCGCGATCGATTCCTCGTGGTCCTTGACCCAGCTGTAGCTCTTGGTCGATCCGTCGTGGTCATTGAACGTGACGCACGGCGAGATGATGTCGAGGATCGCCGTTCCGCGGTGGGCGATCGCAGCCTTGATGAGCGGGACGACCTGCTTGCCGTCGCCGCTGAAAGAGCGGGCGATGAACGAGCAGCCAAGCGTCAACGCGACCGCGCAAGGGTCGATGGGCTGGAAGGTGTTGACCGCGCCCTTCTTCTGTACCGAGCCGAGGTCTGCGGTCGCCGAGAACTGGCCTTTGGTGAGCCCGTACGTCCCGTTGTCTTCGATGATGTAAGTGCAGTCGATGTTGCGGCGGATCATGTGCATGAACTGGCCGAGGCCGATCGAAGCCGTGTCGCCGTCGCCAGAGACACCAAGCATGATCAGCTGCCGGTTGGCGAGCTGAGCGCCGGTCGTCAGCGCTGGCATCCTGCCGTGCACCCCGTTGAATCCGTGCGCGGACTCGACGAAGTAGGCGGGCGTCTTCGACGAGCAGCCGATGCCTGACATTTTGGCCAGGCGATGAGGTTCGACCCCGAGCTCGTATAGCGCCTTGATCATGTGGTTGGTGATCGAGTTGTGGCCGCATCCAGCGCACAGGGTCGTGGCCGCCCCCTTGTACGCATCACGCGGCAGGCCGACTCGGTTCAGGGTGGCGCTCATACGGGCACGGCCTCCATTTGCAGGAGCGGTTCGGTGATGGCCAGGGCCGGGATCGGCTGGCCGTTGTAGTGGCGAATCGAGTGGACCCTGGCGACGAGGTCCGGGGGCAGCGCAAGCCGGACCAGGTCGTAAACCTGTCCGTCGCGGTTCTGTTCGACGACGTAAACGCGCTCATGCCTCGACACGAAGGCCGCCACGTCGTCTGACAGCGGAAGCGCGCGCACGCGCATGTAGTCGACGGGCTTGCCTGCAGCGACAAGGGCCTGTCTCGCCTCGATCACGGCCGAGTGCGTCGAGCCGAACGCGATCAGACCGACGGGCGACTTCGTGCTCTCGTCGATCACCGGTGCCGGCAGCGCGTGGCGCGCGGTCTCGAGCTTGCGCGCGAGCCGGTCCATGTTCCGCGCGTAGGCATCGGCGCTTTCGGTGTAGCGCGCGAACTCGTCATGGCCCGAACCGCGCGTGAAGTAGCCCGCCGCCGGGTGGTCGGTGCCCGGCAGGGTGCGATACGGAACACCGTCGCCATCGACGTCGCGGTAGCGTCCCCATTCGCCCGAGAGGCGCTCGAGGTCTTCCTTCGAGAGCACCTTGCCACGGTCGAACGGCTTGTCCGGGTACTTGAACTCGGGAGTCATCCAGAGGTTCATCCCGAGGTCGAGGTCGGACAGCATGAAGACGGGTGTCTGGTAGCGGTCCGCGTAGTCAAACGCGTCTCGCGCGAACTCGTAGCACTCCTCGACAGTGCCGGGCAGCAGCACGATGTGCCTGGTGTCGCCGTGCGACAGGTTGAACGCGAAAGCCACGTCAGCTTGCGAGGTGCGCGTCGGCAGTCCGGTCGAAGGACCGATGCGCTGGATGTCGAAGATGACGACTGGCACCTCGGCGTAATAAGCCAGCCCCGAGAATTCGGCCATCAGCGAGATGCCAGGTCCAGAGGTGGACGTCATGGCGCGGGCGCCTGCCCAGCCGGCGCCGATCGCCATCCCGACCGCCGCGAGCTCGTCCTCGGCCTGCACGATCGAGATGAGCTTCTCGCCAGTTTTCGGGTCCGTGCGGAATCGCTCGGCATAGGCGATGAGGTTCTCGCACACGGAGGACGAGGGCGTGATCGGGTACCACGCCGCGACGGTGACGCCTCCCATCAGCGCGCCGAGCGCGGCCGCCTGGTTGCCCTCGACCAGCACCTTGCCTTCGACCATTCCGGTCATCGGCTCGAGACGGTACGGGTCGGTCTTGGAAAAGTTGTCCTGCCAGTAGTCGAAGCCGACCTTGATCGCGTCCATGTTCACCGGCACCGCCTTCGGCTTCGTCAGGAACTGGCGCTTAACGCCGTGCTCCAAAGCCTCCAGCGGGATGCCGAGAAGGCCGGCGACGACGCCGACGTAGATCATGTTGGCCAGCTGCTTGCGCAGCGTGTCGCTCTGGATCTTCGCCTTGGCAAGCTTGGAGAAGGGCACGGGGTAGTACGTCACGTCCGAGCGGACGTCCGCCGTGGAAAAGACCTCTTCGTGGATCACGACACCCCCGGCGCGCACCGTTCCCAGGTCCTGGTGCCAGGTCGCGGGGTTGAAGGCGATGAGGATGTCGACCTTGTCCGACCGCGCCATGTGTCCCTCCGGGGTGACCCGAAGCTGGTACCACGTGGGCAGGCCTTCGATGTTGGAGGGGAAGACGTTCTTGGGCGCGACCGGGATGCCCATATGGAAGATCGCCCTGGTCAAAACCAGGTTTGCCGTCTGGCTTCCTGAACCGTTGACCGTGGCGGCCTGGATGGTTAGGTCGTTGATGATCTGCTGCGTCAATTTGTGTCTTTCAGCCGCGGATTACGGATTTTACGCGTGTGCAGCAACCAACTGGTATTCCTTAGAGTTCGGCGAAATGAAGGTCGCCACACCAAAAGAGCGGGCCTCGGAAGAACGGCGCGTGGCCCTTGTCCCGGACACGGCGGCCAAGCTCGTCGCCGCAAAGCTCGAGGTCGGTGTCGAGTCTGGCGCGGGTACTGGAGCCTTCATCCCCGACGACGCTTACGAGAAAGCAGGGGTCAAAGTGGCCAAGGGCGCCGAGGCCCTCCTCAAGGATGCCGACGCCGTGCTCAAAGTCCAGGCTCCGGCCGCCAACGAAGTAGGCCTGCTGAAGAGCGGATCGGTGCTGATCAGCTTCCTCCAGCCGGCGACGCAGGGGGACATCGTGAAGGCACTGGCCACGCGAGGAGTGACCGCGTTCAGCCTCGAGCTGCTGCCCCGCATCTCGCGCGCGCAATCGATGGACGCGCTTTCCTCGCAGGCCTCGGCCTCCGGCTACAAGGCGGTTTTGATGGCGGCCGGCCGCCTCGGAAAGTTCTTTCCGATGATGATGACCGCGGCCGGCACTGTCGCCCCCGCACGAGTGCTCGTCATGGGCGCGGGCGTCGCCGGCCTGCAAGCGATCGCCACGGCGCGACGGCTCGGGGCGGTCGTCTCCGCATACGACGTGCGCCCTGCCGTCAAGGAGGAGGTTAGCTCGCTAGGGGCCACGTTCATCGAGCTGGCTCTTGAGGCGCAGGTAGGCGAAGGAGGCTACGCGCGGGAGCAGTCGGAGGAGTTTCTGCGCAAGCAACGTGAGCTGATCGGCGAGCACGTGGCCAAGTCCGATGTTGTGATCACCACTGCCGCCATACCCGGCCGGCGCGCACCGGTGTTGGTGACGGGCGACATGGTGAAGGGAATGCGCCCTGGTTCAGTGATCGTCGACCTCGCCGCGGAGACCGGCGGCAACGTCGAGCTCACGCAGGAAGGAAAGGAAATTGACGTCGCCGGCGTGACCATTTTCGGCACTCGCAACGTGCCTTCGACGATGCCGCTGGCCACCAGCCAGCTTTACGCGCGCAACGTCGCGAACCTGCTTCTACACCTGGTCAAGGATGGCGCGATCACGCTGGATTTCGAGGACGAGATCACCAAGGGCAGCTGCGTCACGCATGGTGGCGAGATCGTCAACGAGCGCGCCAAGCAGCTCCTGGCGGCTGCCAGATGACCAACGAGCTGCTCAACGAGCTGACCTTCTTCGTGCTCTCGATCTTCATCGGCATCGAGGTCATCTCGAAGGTGCCGACCATCCTGCACACGCCGCTGATGTCAGGGACGAACGCGATCCACGGCATCATCCTGGTCGGCGCGATTGTGATCGCCGCAGGCGCAAGCTCACCCGTGACGATCATCCTCGGCCTCGTCGCCGTCACGCTCGCGACCACCAACGTGGTGGGCGGGTTCGTGGTCACCGACCGGATGCTCGAGATGTTCAAGGGCCGGGCCGGGCGCGCGCAGGGGGCACAAAATCAATCGGCAAAACCGGCCACGCCCGTGGCCCCCACCAAATGACGACGGTCATCACCCTTGCCTACCTGGTGGCGGCGGTGTGCTTCATCCTCGGCTTGAAGCAGCTCAGCTCACCAAAGAGCGCCCGCAATGGCAACTTCACGGCGGCCTTTGGCATGGTGATCGCGCTCGTCGCCACTGTGCCTCAGCTGCATTTCACGACGGCAGGCTTGATCATCATCGCGATCGGGGTCGTCATCGGCGGGGCGGTTGGAGCCGTCGGCGCGCGAATGGTGAAGATGACCGCCATCCCGCAGATGGTCGCTCTGTTCAACGGGGTGGGCGGCGGCGCCGCTGCGCTGGTGGCGGTGGCCGAGCTGCTGCGGTTCGGCGACCATCCGCCTTTCGCTGAAGCCTTTCCAAGCGTCTTCAGCATAGTGATCGGGTCGATTTCTTTTGCCGGCAGCATGGTGGCCTTCGCCAAGCTCCAGGAGCTGATGACCGGGACTCCTATCACCTATCCCGGGCAGCAGATCGTCAACGGCATCATCGCTGCCGCGATCCTCGGTTTCGTCATCGCCGTTCTGGCGGTTGCCTCGATTCCGGTTTCCTTCATCTCTTTGATGGTCCTGGCCCTGGTGCTGGGCGTCGCGTTCGTGCTGCCGATAGGCGGCGCGGATATGCCCGTGGTCATCTCGCTGCTAAACGCGTTCACAGGCCTCGCGGTGGCGGCCAGCGGATTCCTGCTCAACAATTTCGCTCTGATCGTCGCCGGTACGCTGGTCGGCGCCTCAGGAAGCCTGCTCACCAAGATGATGAGCGACGCCATGGGCCGGTCCCTGGCAAACGTTCTGTTCGGAGCCTTCGGCAAGACCCGTGCCGGCGCTGTGGCGGCGACCGGAAAAGAGGGTCGGAGCGTCAGGTCTGGGTCAGCGGAAGACCTCGGCACGCTGCTCGCTTACTCCCAGCGCGTGATCATCGTCCCGGGCTACGGGCTTGCTGTGGCGCAGGCGCAGCACGCGGCACGCGAGCTCGCCGAGGTGCTCGAGAAGCGCGGGGTCGAGGTTACCTACGCGATTCATCCCGTGGCCGGTCGCATGCCTGGCCACATGAATGTGCTGCTTGCCGAGGCAAACGTGCCGTACGAGCAGCTCAAAGAGATGGACGAGGTCAACGACGAGTTCAAGAACGCGGACGTGGCGCTGATCGTTGGCGCCAACGACGTGGTCAACCCCTCCGCGCGGAATGCGCCGGGCAGCCCGATCTACGGCATGCCGATCCTCAACGCCGACCAGGCGAAGAACATCGTCTTCATGAAGCGCTCGATGCGGCCGGGTTTCGCCGGGATCGACAACGACCTCATGTACGACCCCAAGACGATCATGTTCTTCGGCGACGCCAAAGACTCGCTGACCAAGCTTGTGAGCGCTGTCAAAGCCGCCTGACCGAGCGTCGCTGCGGAGGCCGGGGCGGCCGATTACGCATGCCTGACGGTGCGGGACAAGTGCGGAATCCGCGCGACTCGCGGTTGTGGAGATCGGAATCGCCCGCGAAACAAAACGAGCCTCCTGCCGTGCGGTAGGAGGCTCGCGCCGCGAAGAGGGTGTGGTGTCGCGAATGTTAGGGCGCGCGCGTCATTCCCAATAGTGGCCAAGCTACAAAAGATCGGGGCAATCGTTGTGCGTGGTTACAATGCCCGGCGTGGACGCTCAGGCTGTGCTCCTGCTCACGGTGGCGCTGCTGACCGTCTACACCGTCGGCATCGGCGGCACCACCGCGGTCGCCATCGGAGTCCGGGACGCGTGGCGGCGCCGGGCTGCGTTGCGCGCTTCGGACCTTGACCCGACGCATGGCGAGGTCGTGCTGGCAGCGCCGACTCTGCCGCGGCCCGCCAGGTGGCTGAGGGTCGGGGGCTGGGTCGCATTTCCCTTCGCGTTGCTGCTTGGGCTCTTCGCCAACTCGGCCTACTCGTGGCTGGCGCCCCTCACCGTGTTCCTGATGGTCGCTCTCAACGCCTTCTACTTCACAGCGATGCAGGGAATGGGCGACCACCTGGTCCTCACCAAGGACGGCTTTCGTGTCGGGCCGCCAAAGAACGCGCGCACTGTGCGGTGGGTTCATGTGACCGCTTTCATGGGCGCTCACATCGGCGCGTTCCGAGCCGTGCGGATGTCGGAAGGCGGCGAGTGGCAGGATCCGAGGGTGGTGCCCAACGTGATCTTCTACCGCCTGAACCGGGCACTGGTCCGGCCTCGCAAGTCGTTGATTCAGCGCGTCACCGGACTGACCTATTTCGACGGCGTCATCCGCAACAGGTTTGGAATGTCCACCCAGGAGCTCATGCAGGCAATGCGCACGTGGCACCGCATAGCGGTTGAATCCGAGTCGCCACCGCTCCGCCGCCCTGCGAGGTAGATCCTCTCACCGGCCTGTGAGATCATCGACCGATGACCGGCGAACTGATCCCGGCCCGCATCGATTTCAAAACGGCCGGCCCGGATTTCTGGAGGCGCTATCACGTCTACCGCCGGCTGAGGCACGATGAGTCTCGCCCGGACGATCCAATGCGTCCGGATGAGATCGAAGAGAAAAAGCTGAAGCGCGACAGCCCATTCGACTTCGAGTATCACTACGAGATCACCAAGGACGGCGTGCTGCTGAGCTGGTTTTCAGGCTCGACGCTCAGGCCGGGGACGCCTGAGTACGAATCGAGCGGGCACCTGTTCTGGGCCGATATTTTCGTTCGCCCAGATCACCGCCGGAAGGGCATTGGGTCGTCGTGGGCGGCGCAGATTGTTGAGCTCATGGACGTGCATGGCTGCACGAAAGCTGGCTTCAGCACCGAGGAGGCTCCAGGCCATGCGTTCCTGAAGTCGCTGGGCGCCGAGGCGAAGCTCGTCGAAGCGGAGAACCGGCTCAAGCTCGCGGACGTGGACTGGAAGATGGTCGAGCGCTGGATCGATGAAGGGCCGAAGCGCTCTCCGCAGACCAGCTTGGAAATCTATGACGGGCCCCTACCTGAGGCGATGTGGGAAGACTTCGCGCCGCAGCTGTCGAGCATGCTGAACACGATCCCGTTCGAAAATCTCGACATCGGCACGATCGTTGTCACGCCCGCTCACATGATCGATTTCTACGCGAGGCTGGTCATCAGCCAGGAGCAGCTGCACACGATCCTGACTCGGGAACCCGATGGCGTCATCTCGGCCATCACTGACATGTCCTGGGACCCGAACAGGCCCACGATCCTCGAACAGCGATTCACTGGGGTCAGGCCTGACGCGCGAGGTCGCGGTCTCGGCAAGTGGATCAAAGCGAAGATGCTCACACACCTCCACGAGCTCTACCCCCAGGCTCAGTGGGTGTCGACCGAGAACGCCGGCTCGAACGCATCGATGCTCGCGATCAACTACAAGCTCGGCTTCAAGCAATATCGAGCGGGCGCCGAATACCAGATGAGCCGAGACGGCCTGGCGGAACGCCTCAAAGGGTTGTCGGCCGGACGCCGGAGTTAGGTGAGCCGGCGGCTGCGCTGGATGCTGCGGACGAGCAGGATCACGCCAATCACGATCAGCAGCGCCGGCAACGCCGCCTTGCCGAAAATCCCGTAGTCCACTCCGCTGATGCCCAGGATCGATTCGAAGAAAACGAACCCGATCATGAAGATCATCAGGGAGATGAAAATTAACGTCCGTCCGCGCCGCAGCTGCACGGAGTCCCGATCGCGCAGCGCCTGCAGGTAGAGGCCGAGCCCGATGCCTCCCGGTGCGATCAGCGCCCACGTAAACGCCCAGCTCGCCCAGTCTCCCGTGCTGCTCTGGTAGGCGAGGACGAGACCCAGCATCGTCACGATGCCGCCGGGGACTGAGGCGCCTGCTCCTCCACCGACGAACCCCACGACCAGCAACGTCAGGCCAGGCACGATCACGAATAAAGGCCAGCCGTACTGGGTTAGGTCGACGCCCAGGACCACAACGCCAAGGGCGAAGATGCCGACCACGACCAGGACCACGCCAAGGGCTGCGCTGGAGCCGCCGCCACGCGGGCGGACGGGGGGAGAAGGTGAGGTTGTGAAAGGCGGCGGGGCAGCCGTCATCACGGCCGTCGGTGAGGCGGGCTCCGCCGGCTCCGCCGGCTCCGCCTTCTCGACGGGAACTTCGGCCGCCGGCGGAGGCGCTTCGGGCCGGCGCTCAGTCACGGCCGGAGGGGGAGCATCCGCCTTGGCCGGTTCATCTTCTTGAGGGCCCCATTTAGGGGCGAAGATGTTGGGGCTGCCGGCGAGCACGTCAGGGCTGACGTGAGCCATGTCTTCCTTGGCGGCAGCATCGTCAGTTTCACTGGCTGGCTGGTCGGCGCCGCTCGAGGTCTTGCCGAGGCTGGCGCGCTTTCGTTTGCTCATGACGGCACAGCTTAACCCGCCCTGACAACCCCAGCTTCTTTTAAGATTTCGCGCTCAATTGACGATCCTGAACATCGGGTTCACCGGCCCAATCCCGCGGCCCACCTCCAGCGAGTGTTCGATCGCGCCCGTGATGAACTCCTTAGCCTGGTGCACCGCGGCAAGGGGGTCTTTGCCTTTGGCGAGCTCGGCGGCAATCGCCGCCGAGAACACGCAGCCACTGCCGTGAGTGCTCGTCGTGGCGATCCGCGGAGACTGGAGCTCGACGAGCTCGGCGCCGTCGAAGTAGTGGTCGATCGCGAGCTGTTCATCACTGTGGCCGCCCTTGACCACCGCGGCGCGCGCTCCCAAACCGACGAGGTCACGGGCCGCCTGGC
>Ga0209588_1000095_pt1 | contig 27670 bp, 29 predicted proteins | sample Rivendell_Oct201_10_FD_188351 | JGI IMG/M metagenome (GOLD analysis project Ga0209588, IMG submission 188351) | Vadose zone soil microbial communities from the Eel River Critical Zone Observatory, Northern California, USA -... | ecosystem: Host-associated > Plants > Roots > Rhizosphere > Soil ...
CGCGTCTGTCATCCCTATCCCTTGAGGCGACTTGGCGTCATCACCTGAGGCAAGAGCCGGATGCGGGAAAGCCGCTCGTCCGGATCTGTGGAGGGGGTTATGGGCAACCATGATTCCTACTCCGACTCTTCGCGTGTGCCTTCCGCAGAATTTTGCGCGCGAGGTTCTCATTGATCTCGGAGTGGCGCGGAACGTATTCCATCCTCTCCCCGTCGGTCCACACGTCGTGGTTGGCTCCGTGCCTCAGGAAAACCCACCCGAGCTTCCTGAGTTGGTTTTCCAGCTCGCGGCGTTTCACTAACTCCAATCGTACACAAATATGTGTACGAGATCAACAACGTTCGGTCTTAGGGGTAAGTCAGGTACGCTTTCAACCGCTCTCGCCAAGCCAAAGTCCAGCACTTTGACCTGGCCATTGTCGCTTACAAGTACATTGTCTGGCTTGAAGTCAAGATGTACCACGCCCGCCGCGTGCGCGGCAGCGAGGCCTCGGCCCGCCTAGATAAAAACATCGAGGACCACTGCGTACGGATGTTGCTTTTGTTCGAGCCATTGCGAGAGCGTCCGACCAGAAATGTATTCCATCGCAATTAATACTTGGTCTTCGAAGGTGCCGGCGTCGTGCAGTGCAATCACGTTGGGTGCGAAAGCCGCGCCAGCGCCTGCGCTTCCCTTAGCAGCCGCGACCGCGCTTCGATTCTGCTCGGGTTCTCCCTCGCGCTCGGCCGGAGGAGCTTCAAGGCGACCTTACGGTTCAGTTCTGGATCATAAGCCAGGTACACCAGACCCATTCCTCCGCCCGCGACGAGCTCCAGCAGGCATAGCGCCCCAAGATCGTCCCGCGTTCCAGGGAGCCGGGGTCGGAAGAATCCGTCTCGCTCAGCGCTTCTGCTGCCGCCGGCTGCGTCGGCGCTGCTCCTTCAGTCATTCGCCACGTTTGTCCCGTCGCCGATTTCAACGATGGAACACCGATTCCTCCAGTTATGGCGAGCACCACAAAGAGCCAATACTTCCAGTACTGGTGCGTTAACCGAGACCAACCGAATTCCATCTTCGCTGCCAAGGTCAATCTCCCGTCGCGGCTGGACCCAAGATGGCACATCGGGAGTCTCCTGTGCTGCTCGAATGTAACCATCCAGCCTTACGCGTATTGCATGCGAGCGTCGGTGAGCGGGTGGTCGCTTCCGGTGGAACTAATTTAGCCAGAGGGTCCCCAGTTGTGCGGCAGCAGCTCGTCGATCCGAGAGATCGGGTGAGTCTGAACTCGCATCAACACATCCGCGATGTACGCGACCGGATTGATACCGTTCGCCTCGCAGGTTGCGACCAGTGAGTACAGGCCAGCGATGTTACCAATCACACAGTCCCTGTTTCAAAATCCGTCAGTTAAACGCGCGAGAGTGACCGGCTTTCTCGTAGCCGTTCGAGCAGCGGAGAAACAGGCGAACTACTGGGTTTGGCAATCAGCCCCTATTGCGCGGCGGAGTAGTCGCTGCGAGATACGAGAAGTATCCACTCAGCAGCAAGCAGGCCCGATTTGCGCGCTCGCGCACCACCGGTGGGGGTACTTCCATGATCGATGCGACTTCGTCGAGCGGAAGCTCCTCGACAATCCGCAACAGGAAAGCGACGCGATCTTCGGCCCGGAGACCTGCGAGTCGTTCGCGGATGCGCTCGGGCAGGTCCCTGCGGTGAACCAATCCATCGATCTCCGCGCACGCAGTTAACGGTGACACCAGCTTGCCATCCGCGAATCCGGGAAGAAATCGCTCGAGCGAGGCAGACGCCGGCGGAGCCTTGAATCGCAGCCGCTTGACTGCCTCGCTGACAAGGAATCGACACACGAAAGTCCGAAACGACTGCCGAGCTGGGATCCAGCTCAGCTCTTCTCTTGCCCGCTGAAACGCATTTCGCGTCAGCTCGAGCGCTTCGCCGTCGGTCGAGCACAGGTTGCGCGCAATCGCATACACTTGTTCCGAATACATCGAGCCCAAGAGCACGAAAGCGTCATCGCGGCCTGCCAGGGCTTGACGCAAGAATACCCGTTCAAGCGTGAGGTCGATTCCAGCCGGATAGGTTGCCATGTCCCGAGGATGATGCATCCTCTACGCCACTCTTATCGGACCCGTCTCTGCACTCGGGAAAGCGCAGCGCTGATTGCTCCAAGCCGCCCGGTTTACCGACATACTGGCGGAAGCCGAGGGCCGGGCTTGTATGCCCATCCGGCATTCGCCACTCGCGGTCCGTCGACGCACGCTCGGATTGCCGCTGGCACGCAGGGTGCAGCCGGAGGTCCAGGTGTGTACGACAATTATCTCGAAGAACGCCTCGGCCCTACGCCCGTGCTCGGCAACCGCGTCTCGGCCAACCGTGTCATCCGCCGAGATCACGACTGGTGGGACGCGCGATGAACGGCGCAGGCGATGCCCGACGGCTCTATTTGCTTCCTTTTGACGATCGCAGGACGTTCTCGATCAAGGCGCTTGGGTGGAACGGGGTGCCCAGCGCCGAGCAAAGCGCGCAGATCGCTGCCGCCAAGCAGGTGTTCTACGAAGGTTTCAGGGCCGCTGTTGCCACCGGCTTGCCGAAGCAGAAAGCCGGGCTCCTCATCGACGAGCGGTTCGGCACAGCAATCCTGCGCGATGCGCTGGCCCGAGGCTACACCGTGGTCTATTCCGTCGAGAGAAGCGGGCAAGGCGAATTTGATTTCGAGAATGGCAAAGAGTTCGCTCGGAAGATCGAGACCCTCCAACCTACGTTCTGCAGGGTGCTCGTGCGCTACAACCCTCGTGGCGAGCGTGCGCTGAACCAACGGCAGGTGGAGCGCTTGAGTCGCCTCTCGCGCTACCTGCACGAGAAGAGCCGAAGCAAGTTCATGGTCGAGCTGCTGGTTCCTCCGGAAAAGTTCCAGCTCGAGCAGCTACAAGGAAGCACCAAAGCCTATGAACTGTGGCTTCGTCCGCGGCTGATGGTGGATGCGATCGAGCGACTCCAGGACGCCGGCGTCGAGCCCGACGTCTGGAACATTGAAGGGCTGGACCAGCCCGCGGACTATCAGAAAATTGTGGCTGCCGCCCGCCGGCATGGACGCACGAATGTCGCCTGCATCGTCGTCGCAGTGCGCGAAGACGAGAGTACGGTTACCAAGTGGCTGACCGTAGCCGCGCGAGTGCCTGGATTCATCGGCTTCGCCGTCGGCCACACGGATTTCTCCGAGGCGCTTCTCTCCTGGCGGGACAAGACCATGACGCGCGAAGAGGCGGTGGCCTGGATCGCCGCCCGGTACCGTCAATTCGTGAGCATGTTCGAGCGAGCCGAGGCGCTCGCAGTCTGACGATGGAGGTGGGTGAGAAGCACCCGATTTGAATCGCCTGTCGGAATGTCCTACAAGCCTCCGGCCGGTGGAGCCGAATCCGGCAATAGGCAAGGAATTAAAGTCCGCGCGCATTGAGCCCGGCGTCCGTTCAGGAAGCGGCCCGATTCTTGCGAGTCCTGGGGGAATGCCCTCCCTCTCTCAACAGCAGTGGTACCGCGCGATGGACGCGACCGCCTACGCCAGCGCGATGCGCGCCACCCTCGTATGGGTCGTCTTGTTGGTTGTTTTCGTCCTCGCCGCACTTGCAGTGGCGGGCTATCCGAGCTGGCGGATTCTGGCACTCGCGGCCACCCTTGCCACCTGCGTCGCATGGCGCTTTGTGAGGTTGGGAGGGCAGGGACCCACCGCGTTGAGCGACACATTAACGGTCGTGCCTCGCTTTTTGATGATCCTCTTAGGGCAAGCGCTCACCGGCGGGATTCTCAGTCCGTTGCTGGGCACGATCCTCCTTCCGTTCGCCGACCTCGTGGTTCGCAGCGGCTGGTCGCGGATGGCGAAGGCGATGACCGCGCTCGTCGTGGCCGGACTGTTCGCGATGGCGGTGCTGCCAGCGTCTTGGTTTGGGCCGCAGGTGCCAAACCCGGCGTACTGGATGATCCTCCTTGCTACTCTTGCCACCGGGGTCGCCGCCAACACGCGTTACGTGCTGACCCTCACCTGCACGATTGTCGAGTGCGCCTACGAGGCCAAGCTGGCGCGCGAAGCGATGGTCCAACGCGCCGACGCCCGCGCGCGTGACATGGAGCAGCTCGCGGCGAAGCTGTTGCACGAGCTGAAGAATCCGCTCGCCGCAATCAAAGGGTTGGTCCAACTCTCAGCGCGTGCAGCCTGCGACCCGGATTCTCGCGAGCAGCTCTACGTCGTCGTGTCCGAGGTGGGTCGGATGGAGGGAATCCTCAAGGAGTACCTCTCATTCTCCCGGCCACTGGACGCGTTGCGGCCGCAGCGCCTTTCGCTGGGCTCGCTGGCCGACGAAGTGCTGTCCGCGATGGACGCCCGCGCCGCGAGCGGGGGCGTGGTACTACGGCGGCGGGGCGAGGCCAACGTCGAAGCCGATCCGAGAAGGCTCAAGGAGGCGCTGTTCAACCTGGTCGGCAACGCGCTCGACGCCACTTCAAAAGGAGGAGCTGTCGAAATCCAGATCGAGGAAGCAGAAGGAACGGCGCGGATCGCGGTGCGGGACTCGGGGCGCGGCATGCCGGCAGAGGTGCTCGAGCGGCTCGGCACGCCCTTCTTCACCACCCGCGACCAAGGGACGGGCGTCGGCGTGGCCATCGCCCGGGCTGCGTTCACACAGCATCGAGGCTCGCTGCTCTATACGAGCGCCCCCGGTCGAGGTACCACCGCGCTGGGCATCCTCCCGCTGACCCATTCGGACAGGAGCAGTGATGGCGCGAGTGCTGCTGGTTGACGACGAGCCAACGCTGCTCTTCACCTTGAGTCAGCTGCTCAAATCGCGCGGGCTCGAGGCGGTGCTGGCGCGCTCTGGAAAGGAAGCTCTGGAGAAGCTCGAGGGCGTGGATACGGTGATGACCGACTATTTCATGCCCGAAATGGACGGAGTGCAGCTTTTGCAGGCGATCCGAGAGCGCGACGAGTCGCTGCCGGTGATCATGCTCACGGCGCATGGCTCCGAGCGCGTTGCCGTTCGAGCGATGAAGAGCGGCGCCTACGAATATGTCACCAAGCCGTTTGACATCGACGAAGTCTCGCTGGTGCTCGATCGCGCGCTCGAAGCGCGGGCGCTGCGGATTCAGAACCGCCGCCTCTCTGCCGAAAAAGCGCTCGGGCGCACCATCGTTGGAGAATCGCCGGCGATGCGGCGGCTACTCGACGCGGTGAGCCGGGTCGCGCCCAAGGACATCACCGTCCTGATTCGCGGGGACACGGGAACGGGCAAGGAGCTGATCGCCTCGCTCATCCATGCGGAGAGCCGCCGCGCGGCTGGACCGCTGGTGCGCTTCAACTGCGCCGCAATCCCGGGTGAGCTGGCCGAGGCGGAGCTGTTCGGCCACGCGCGAGGCGCGTTTACCGGCGCGACGCACGCCCGTCCAGGCTTCTTCGCCGAGGCGAACCGGGGCACGCTCGTGCTGGACGAAGTGGGCGAGCTGTCCGCGCCGGTGCAGGCGAAGCTGCTTCGCGCGCTGCAGGAAGGAGAGATCCAGCCGGTGGGCGCGGGCCGGGTGGAAAAAGTCGACGTGCGGATTGTCGCGTGCACCAATCGGGATCTGGCAGCAGAGGCAAAGGCGCACCGCTTCCGAGAGGATCTGTATTACCGGATTGCGGTGCTGGAGCTGGTGGTTCCGCCACTGGGCGAGCACCGGGACGACATCCCCCGTCTTTCGGCGGAGTTCGCGAGCCGCTATGCGGACCGGTTCGGAATGGAGGGCGTGCACCTGTCGCCAGAACTGGTCGACGCGCTGTGCCGAGCGGACTGGCCGGGGAACGTTCGCCAGCTCGAGAATACCGTCGCGCGAATGATCGCGCTTCACGGCGGCACCCGGGAGATCGGGTTGGAGGCGCTTACCGGCGCTCCTTCCCATCCCTCCGAGCCGGCAGTGGACATGGCCGCGGGCGAGACGCTGAGCTTGCGCGAGCAGGTCGACGCGCTCGAGCGAAGCATCATCGCGCGCACTCTCGCGGCTGTTTCCGGAAATCAATCGGAAGCCGCCCGCCGGCTGGGGCTCAGCCGCAGTTCCTTGATCGACCGGTTGAAGAAATATGGATTCGCCGGGGGCGATGTGCAGTCCTGATGATCAGCCTTCCGCTACTGCTCGTGCGCCGACACCGCGCATACCGCCATGCCTGGCGCGAGGCGCGCCAGATCCGAGACGATCACCTTCTCCCCTGCTCTCACGCCTTGGGTGATGATCAGCCAAGCTCCGATCTGCTCGCCTGTGGCCACCGAGCGGATTTGGAGCTTCCCATCGGCGCCGACGACCACCTGCTTGCGGATGTAGCCTGCGACCTGAGCCTTGACCTCCGCGTTCACGAAGCCGTCGAGCGTGCCAATCCACTCGCGATAGAGGGGCACGTCCCGCTGCACCACTTTGACGATCCGCACCCTTGGAATGCACACCACCGGAGTCGCTGCAGTCTTGTGGCAAGCGGCAATCACCAACATCGAGCCGAGGAAGACCAGCGCGCGATGTTGCACGCCGACTCGTGATCCGGTTGAGCGCGTCATCAGTAGCCGCCATTGCACTCACTGGGCCAACGGCCAACCCGCGCTCTGACCGCATTTCGCGGGGCGCCGGGCCACCGACCTGCCGGAACTCAGACCAACCGGTGTCCGCGATTCCGGCAAGTCCTCAAAAACAAGAGGGCCCGACTCTCGACCGAGCCGGGCCCTCAGGGCGAAGTCGATGCGACGCTACGAATCTATCCCTTCCCGCCGAAGAGATCGAAACGTCCCATGACTCCTGCGTTGAAGAAGAGGTTGACCTGTGGATTCGAAATATTTGAGAACGACGTCTCCTGAGCCAGCTCTCGGGTGAGGAAGACGGTGCCGGTCCCTCCAACGAATGGGGCAACGGTCAAACCGTTGGCCACTGGGAAATCAACACCGACTTGCAAGCGTACGAAGTCAATGCCGTGCATGACATCGGCGCCCGCCGCTCCTTTTCTGACAAAATAGCCCCGCCAACCCGCACCGAGTCCAATCCAGGGATCAATGCTTTCGCCTGGCAGGAAGTGATAATTACCCTGGATCCCAGCGGTGGTGGTCCAGTTGTTTTCCGCATTTCCGGCACGGTCGCCATTCGAGAGCCACGCCCCTGTCGCGTAGACTCCTACCAGCCAATTCGGATCGATCCTCCAGCCGAAGTCGGCCTCGATCGAAACCCCTCCACTGCCGCTGTCGGTCAGCGAAGGCGTATTGTCACCCACGTTGCCGAAGCCCTGCGCGTAACCAAACCCTAAAGCAAACTCAAACGCATTGTAGAGCGCGGGTTTCTCCTGAGGCGAGTAGCCCGCTGTGGAAGTTGCGTCTTGATCGGCGAACGCCGAAAAACCAATCATTAGCAACGCTCCGACCAGGCCGTGAACCATACATTTACTTGACGACAAACGAACGCTCATTGTTTTCATGATTTCTCCTTTAACTGTTTGGTTTGAAAGCACCCGCCACGAGTGCATCCTGAGCACCGTGGCTCAAACCCCGGCCTGCAACTCCCGCGCCACCGGGTGTTCAAAGGGAAATCCATTGATCAGATCTCAAAATCTTGTCTCGAAATCCGTCAGTTGAATCCGTCTGACCGGTGACGACCCGTCAGATCTGTTCGCGCTGAAATCGCTGCAAAGTCCGCTGGCCACGGCGCCGGGCCGCCTTGCTTGGGTCGCGCACTGTAGCCCGTGCCGACAGGCTTCTCAGGCTCAGCTTCCCAGCTCAGAGCGCAGAAAGGCGCCGGGCGGCTCGGCACGGATCGTGAAAGTCGCGCCGGGAATGGATCGTTTCTTTGCCACCTCGATCGGCTTGGCGATCGCGCTCGCGATCATTTGCCGCTTACTCACAAGGATACCTCGACCATGAAGCTGCGCGTTCTTGTTGTAGTTACCTTGATCCTACTGATCTTGGGTTGCCACAAAGGCGACCCACGCCGCCTGCCCCCTCCCACCGTGCAGGTCAGTGAAGTGGTTCAGCAGGATGTTCCGATCTACCGGGAATGGGTGGGTACCCTGGAGGGATTCGTCAACGCGGAGATCAGACCTCAGGTCACCGGGTACATCAAAAAACAAGCATACAAAGAGGGAAGCTTCGTCCACGAGGGAGAGCTGCTCTACCTGATCGATTCTCGCAACTACAAGGATCTGTCCGACCAGACCAGGGCCACCCTGGAGCGGCACATCGCGACGCTCGAAAACGCGCGGATCAATTTCCAACGCGACAAAGAGTTGATCGCGGCACAGGCCATTACTCGCCAACAGTATGACAATGACGTCGCGGCGCTGCGGGAAGCAGCTGCGAGCGTTGAAACGTCTCGGGCCGCCCTGAAGCAGGCCCAGCTCTACCACAGCTGGACCCAGGTCGTTTCGCCGATCGCGGGCATCGCAGGCATCACCCAGGTCCAGGTCGGCGATCTCGTCAGCACCTCAACCCTGATGACCACGGTGTCGCAAGTTGATCCGATCAAGGCACGATTCAATATCAGCGAGGTCGAGTACCTCCGTTCGATCCAGGGCAACCACTGGGTAGAGGGCGGGGAATCCCCCGAACACAACCTCGAGCTCATTCTCGCGGACGGCTCTGTCTATCCGCGCCGCGGGGTCGTGATTGTGGTGAATCGTCAGATCGATTCCCGGACCGGGACGATCGCGATGCAGGGCTTATTTCCGAATCCTGGAAACAGCCTGCGCCCCGGCCAGTACGCCAGGGTCCGCACCGCGATCATGACACAACGGAACGCTCTTCTGGTGCCCCAGCGCGCGGTCAACGAGGTCCAGGGCGCCTACCAAGTCGCAGTCGTCGGGTCGGATGGCAAGGTCGATTTTCGCACGATCAAGATCGGGGAACAGGTTGGAACGATGTGGATCGTCGAGAACGGGGTGAGCGCCGGAGAAAAGGCGATCGTATCGGATCTGGTACGCCTCAAGCCCGGCATGCTGGTGAATGCAGTGCCCGCCTCCCACAGCGCTACCGCATCGGCGGCGTCATCGTCAGGCGGTTCATCTTCTGGAGGGCAGTGAGCCATGTCCCGCTTCTTTGTCGGCAGGCCGATCGTGGCGATGGTGATTGCGATTCTGATGGTGATCGTCGGCGGGGTCGCGATGTTTGCCCTCCCGATCGCGCAGTACCCGAACATCGTGCCTCCGCAAATCCAGGTGCAGTCGACCTACACCGGAGCGGATGCGATCTCGGTTGAGCAGTCGGTCGCCACTCCGATCGAGCAGCAGATGTCGAGTGTCGCAAACATGTTGTACATGCAGTCCACCAATGCCAACGACGGTTCCTTCAATCTCACCGTGACCTTCGACGTCGAGAGCAACATCGACATCGACCAGGTGAACACACAGAACAAGGCGGCCGTGGCCCAGGCGCTCCTACCGCCCGACGTGATCAATTACGGGCTGACCTACCGGCAGTCCACCGGGCTTCCACTGCTGGTCTTCTCGCTCTACTCGCCGAACAACACTTACGACCCGCTGTTTCTCGGAAACTACGCCACGATTAATATCAATGACGGGCTCTACCGCGTGCCAGGCGTGGGCCAAATTCAAAATTTCGGGACCTATGACTATGCGATGCGGATCTGGGTCAGGCCGGACAAGCTCGCTCAGCTCGGTTTCACCGTTTCCGATCTTGCCGCGGCAATCCAAGCGCAAAACAACGTCAATCCTTCCGGCCGACTTGGGGCGCCGCCGGGCCCCTCGGACCAACAGTTCACCTATACCGTCCGAGCTCAGGGGAAGCTGATCCAGGCCGAGGAGTTCGGCGACGTGGTGCTGCGTCTCAATCCGGATGGGTCCACGGTGCGGCTAAAAGACGTTGCCCGGATCGAGCTCGGATCGCTCAACTACACCCAGATCGCCCGTTACAGCGGAAAGCCGGCGAACATCATCGCGGTTTTCCAGACGCCGGGCTCGAACGCCCTCGCTGTCGCCCAAGGGGTCAAGGCAGCGATGGCGGAGCTGAAGACGCGGTTTCCGAGCGACGTTGACTATGCAGTTTCGCTGGATACGACGCTCCCGGTCACGGAGGGAATCCGCGAGATCGTGATCACCCTTCTGGAGACCACCTTGCTGGTGGTCTTCGTTGTCTTTATCTTCTTGCAGAGCTGGCGCGCGACGCTGATTCCCTTGATCGCGGTCCCGGTTTCGCTGATCGGGACGTTCATGGTGTTTCCGGCGCTCGGGTTCACGATCAACACCCTCTCGTTGTTCGGCCTGGTGCTCGCCATCGGCCTGGTGGTCGACGACGCAATCGTGGTGGTGGAAGCGGTCGAACGTCACATCGAGGAGGGCGAGTCGCCAAAAGACGCGACCCTTGCGGCGATGAAGGAAGTCACCGCGCCGGTGGTCAGCGTGGCGGTGATCCTCGCGTCGGTGTTCATTCCGATGGGTTTCATGAGTGGGATCAGCGGCCGGCTGAACAAGCAATTCGCGCTCACCATCGCGGTCTCGGTTCTGTTTTCAGCATTCAACGCGCTCACGCTGTCTCCCGCGCTCTCGGCATTGATGCTGCGTCCGCGTACCGAGTCAAAAGGGCTCTTGACCCGCCTCTTCGGCGGCTTCAACCGCCTGTTCGACCGAGTGCGAGACCGATACGTCGGAATCTCGGGATCGTTGATCCGCAAGTCAGTGATTGGCCTCACCATTCTCGGCGGCTTCTTCGTGGTGTCAGCGTTTATGGGTCAGCGGGTCCCTTCCGGTTTCTTGACCGATGAGGATCAGGGCTTCTTGTTCTTGAATGTGCAGCTTCCGGATGGCGCTTCGTTGGTGCGGACCGACGAGGTGTGCCGGAAGGTGGATGCCATCCTCGCCGCGACGCCGGAGGTTGAATCGTTCAACACCATCGCCGGCTACTCGGTCCTGACCTACAGCTCGGCGACCTACAACGGCTTCTACTTCGTCAGCCTCAAAGACTGGGCGGAGCGAAAGGGCGGGGAACATACCGCGGAGGCGGTGATGAATCGCCTCAACCGGGAGTTCGCCACGAAAGTCGACGAGGGCATCGTCTTCGCCTTCACGCCTCCGCCGATTGTCGGCCTCGGCTATTCCAGTGGTTTCTCGGGCTGGGTCCAAGACCGCAGTGGCGGCGACGTTGCATTCCTTGACGCGAATCTGCAGAAGTTCATGGCGGCTGCGCGCAAGCGGCCCGAGATCGGGACGATCAACACGGTGTTCCGGCCCGCGGTGCCTCAGGTCTACGCCGTGGTCGACCGCGACAAGGTCCTCAAGCAGGGCGTCAGCTTGAGCAGCGTCTACCAAACGATGCAGGCGTACCTCGGTGGCCTGTACATCAACCAATTCAACCGGTTCGGCCGCCAATGGCGGGTCTACTTGCAGGCGGAGGGCGATTGGCGCGTAACCGCGAATGACCTGGCCGGATACCATGTCCGAAACGTCAATGGCGACATGCTCCCGCTCTCCTCTTTCGCGACCACCCGGCGAGTTTACGGCCCGGAGTACACCAACCGCTTCAATCTCTATCGCGCTGCGCAGGTGATCGGCAGCGCGGCGCCTGGCCACAGCTCTGACCAGGCACTGAACGCGATCGAGCAGGTCGCCAAAGAGGTGTTACCGCGCGGGATGGGCTTCGCCTGGGCGGACCTCTCGTACCAGCAGCGCAAGGCCGCGGGTACCGGCACCGTCGTCTTCGTCCTCTCGATTGTATGCGTCTTCCTCATTCTCGCCGCGCTTTACGAGAGCTGGTCGCTGCCGTTTAGCGTCCTTCTCTCGGTGCCGATCGCGGTGGTCGGCGCCCTGGCCGGCCTGCTCTTGCGCAAGTTTGAGTTCAACGTCTACGGCCAGATCGGATTGGTGATGCTGGTCGGTCTTGCCGCAAAGAACGCGATTCTGATCGTCGAATTTGCGAAGGGGGAATTCGAAAAAGGCCGACCGTTGGTGGAGTCCGCGCTGGAGGGCGCGAAGCTACGGTTTCGTCCGGTCTTGATGACCTCGCTTGCCTTCATCTTCGGTCTGCTGCCGCTTTGGGGCGCCTCGGGCGCCGGCGGTGTGGCCAGGCGACAGATGGGAACCGCGGTCATCTGCGGCACGGTGACAGCAACCGGGATCGCGATCTTCATCATCCCGATGCTGTATGTGATCGTCGAACGCCTGAGCGGAGCAGAGAAGCAGCGCGAGGGGCAACCGGCTTCAGCGCCGGATGGGCAGGGCAAAGCGGTTGCGCCAGCAGGTCCACACTGACGGAACTAACGGGATGAGCGCAAAAACTCTTAGGCTGACTTGGATTGCCGCCGCGATGCTGGCTGCGTCGCCGGCGATGGGCCTGCAACCGCTCGAAGCGCTCATCGCTGCCGCCCGCGAGCAGAATCCGGACGCGCAACGAGCCCGTGCAAACCTCGCGGAGCAGAACGCCCAAGCCGACGTCTCACCGGGCAGGCACTTCCCGGGGTATCGGTCCAGGCAAGCTACCTGCGCTGGAGCAGGCATTGGTCGCTACGCGGACCTCGCGGTCGCCAGCGATTCAGATCTCTTCGATCCTATCTGGGCACACGCGGTCCCGATCACGGATTTCGCGCAACAAGAGCCCGACGAAGACCAACCGCCGAGCCGGCGCATGGCGAGTTTTCATTTTACCGTAACAAACCAAGGCGAGGTCCAAACCGGTGTAGCTTTGAGAACTAGAGAAAGGAATGCAGATTAGCCAGCTCACAGGGAACCTGTCGGATCCTCAACGACCTCTCGAATGGCGACTTGCGAGTCCCAGACCGCAGCCAACTTCTCCTGGGACAGCGCCGCCTTGACCGTAGCGTCAAATTTTGCGGCGGCCGCTGCGAAATCTCGCTCCTTCAGTGCCGCGAGGAAGTGATCGGCAGTCGCGTCGCTATCCTTCGATGGCAACTTGGCGATCTCATCAGGTGGAGCTGTGCGACGTGTCGTCGCCCGGCGGTCCGTTCTTGAACCCCTCGAGCCTTCGATAGAGGACGTACGAGTAGATGGCCGGAATCCCCCCCGCGACGGCGACTGCCGCCAGCAGAGGCATGACGCCGCCGCCGAGGAGACCGGACACCAGGAGACCGATGCCAGCGAGGACGAACAGCTTGCCTCCAAGGCGATGCGTCCGGAGCCAGACCTCGTCGCTGGCGAGTGTCCACGGCGTCCGGATTCCCACGAAAAAGTTCTTGGTGAACTTCCCCATGAAGTTACCGATGACGATGAAGAGCAGACCGGTTCCCGCTTGAATCGCGCGATTGATCGGCACCGGGGCGCCGATGCCCGCGAGCAACGCCAGCATCGTCACCATGAACAAGAAGGCGAGGAGCGTCGCCTGAAGGATCTCGAAGACGTTCTGGAAACGCTCTACCCGGTAACCGCGCGGCGAGATTCGCGGGATGATCATCAAGAGCAAGTACAGGCCGACCATCGTGAGCGGCAGAATGAAGGGACCCCACGGCTTCGCCGTGAAGCCGTTCGCCTCGCCTCTCGCGTTCCAGTGGGTGGGAACTGATTCGGGGAGTCGGTTGTAGAGCGCGGCGGTGATGACGAATGAGCCAATCACCAGTCCCAGGCTCAAGAGGTTGGTGCGAGTGATTCTCATCGGTCCTCTCCCTTCCGCTTCTGGACCCGGAACAGATCGAGAAGCAGTGCAGCTACGTCCTCGAACACGGTGGTGTTGAGGGAATAAACGATCTGCTGTCCCCGCCGTTCGCATCGCACGAGATCGGCGGCCTTGAGGACATTGAAGTGGTGCGACAGCGACCCTTTGGTGATCTCGAACGCCTCCGCGAGCTCACCGGCAGTTTTCGACCCGCTCTGCAGGAGGCTGAGCACCTTGCGGCGGGTGGGATCCGAGATCGCTTTGAACACTTCCTGGGTTCGCATGGCATCTTGATAGTTTGATTGTCATCAAAATAAGGACCACGGCCAGTCTTGTCAAGGAGAGTCTGGAACGCAGGTAAGACTCACCCGCCGACGGACGGCTCTATCTGGTCTCTCAAGAGAGGCCTCTTTCCCAGTCCACCCAGGTCTTCGTTAGCGATGACGGTGGGGCCACCTTCGCGCTCGCGAACGACGGATTGACCGATAACTGGACAACCGCGCTGGTAGCAGACCCGAGCTTGCCCTGTCACGCATTTGCCGGCACGCGCGATGCGGTGTTCGAAACGACAACTGCAGGGGGTGACTGCAGGACGAGTAAGCGGGGACGGTTACGCTGGGTGCTAGGGCTCCTGCAGAGCCCGGTGCAAGAGCTGAACGCAGATCGCTCCCTCGCCCACGGCCGCAGCCACCCGCTTGACGTTGGCCGATCGCGCGTCGCCGACGCAGAATACGCCAGGGATGCTGGCCTCCAACATGTACGGCCGGCGCGCCAGCGGCCAGCGGGCGCCCAGCAGCTCGTCGGGGAGCAGGTCCGCGCCCGTCTTCACGAAGTTCTTGTCGTCCACCACCACGCATTGATTCAACCACGAGGTGTTCGGATCGGCGCCGGTCATCAGGAACACGTTGCTCATCGCGCGCGTCTCCCGCTCGCCGGTGTCGAGGTGGCGCCACCCGACGCGCTCCAGGCGCCTCTCGCCATCCAGCGACTCGATCTGGCTGCGAGTGCGCAGAACCACGTTGGGGCTCCCTTCGATGCGCTGGATGAGATAGCGGGACATGCTCTCGGCCAGCCCGCGCCCGCGCACCAGCATGTTCACGCGCGCGGCGATCTGCGACAGGAAGACGGCCGCCTGCCCCGCCGAGTTCCCGCCGCCGACGACTGCGATCTCCTGGCCCTCGCAGAGCTGCCCCTCGAGGTAGGTAGCGCTGTAGTAGACGCCGACGCCCTCGAAGCGCGCCAGCGACGGCAAGTCCAGCCTCCGATACTTCACCCCGCTGGCGATGACGATGGTCCGGGTCCGGACCACCTCGCCGTCGGACAAATAGATGTGGTACGGGCGGCTGTCGCAGTCGAGGCGGACGGCTGTGCGGCCGATGGCCACCTCGGCTCCGAACTTCTCGGCTTGGATGAGAGCGCGGCCGGCCAGCGCCCCGCCGGAGATTCCGGTGGGGAACCCCAAATAGTTCTCGATCCGCGAGCTGGTACCGGCCTGGCCGCCGGGCGCCGTGCTCTCCAGCACCAGAACGTCCAGACCCTCCGACGCGCCGTAGACCGCGGCCGCCAGCCCCGCGGGCCCGCCGCCGACGATCACCACTTCTCTGACCTCCTTCGGGTCGAGCTGCGCGGTCAGGCCCAGCGCCGACGAGAGCACCTCGATGGAGGGATTCTTGAGGACGTGGCCGCCCCCGCACATGATGATGGGCACCTCGTTCACCCCGACCTGGAAGCGATCGAGCAGCGCCTGCACGCCCGGGTCGGTCTCGACGTCCTGGTAGGTGAACGGTTGCCCGTTGCGGCTCAGGAACTCCTTGATCCGCATGGTGTCGGCCGAGTGGCGCGAGCCGAGCAGCACCATGTCGTCGTTGCCTTGGGCGATCAGCGCCACCCTTCGCAGGATGAACGCCCGCATCAAGATCTCGCTCAGCTCGGAGTCCCGCTGCACCAGGCTGCGCAGATCGTCCCGGTCCAACGCGATGACGGTACTCGCGGCGGCGGCGCGCGCGCGCACCAGGCTGCGCCGGGCCGAGAGCATGTTGATCTCGCCAGTGAACTGGCCCGGGCCGAGAACGATGATCGGCTCCTCGCGAGCGCCCACCGGGTGCACGAGCTCGATCGCGCCTGTCAGGACCAGGAAAAAACCCGTGTTCTGCTCCCCGAGCTCGACCAGCACCTCTCCGGCCTGGACCTCGCGGCGGTGCCCGAATTTGGTGATCCGGTCGATCTGGGCCGGTGTCAACTGCGGGAACATCTGAGCCGCGCGCTCCATCGGGTTGGCCATGTAATGGTCCTAAGTCAGCGGCCCCCTCCGGCGCAAGCCCGCGAGCGGGTTCAAGCCCATGTCTTCCGAGGCGCTTTGGGAAAATTCATGTGCCCAACAATTCGGACGAGCGGGAAGCGCTGCAGGACCTCCTCGACCAGCGCGAGCATCACGTCGGGATCGAACTCGCCGTCCCGCACGTACGTTTCTGGACACGTGAGCAGCTCATGCCCCTCGATGGGCGCAGGATCAGCAGCACCGGCCACAAGCGTTTCGCAGCAACGGTCATGCCACAATGTGAGCGATCGCAAAGCCTCAATTAGCGCGGGGATTCTCGTGGGGACGCATCAACCTGCTCAAGTTTTGCTCATTCGCTTGCCTTGAGTTGAGCATGAGATCGCCAAGTAGAGTGAGAGCACGTTCTGCTTGCGTGTGCCTCGACACAATCGCACTGCACGTGCGGCGATTTGCCACAGGGCAGATGAAGCGTTCATTGCGGGTTGTGACGCGCCTCGGGTGAATCATCCTGAGACGGTAGACGTCTAATAGAGTGGGAAGAGGAACGAGGTATTAACGTGAAGAACTTTGCACGTGGTAGAAGTTTCGTCGCCCTCGGCGCACTGGCGATCATGATGGCCGTCAGCGCGCCCAGCCAGGCAGCAGGGATGGGAGGTCACGGCGGTGGGGGCGGTCACGGTGGTGGGGGCGGCGGTCAGCATGGCGGCGGGGGAGGTCACTTCGGAGGACACGAGGGAGGTCACTTCGAGGGACACGAGGGAGGTCACTTCGAGGGACACGAGGGAGGCCACTTCGAGGGACACGAAGGACGTCACTTCGAGGAACATGGCCGCTTCGGGTTCGGGTTCGGGTTCGGGCCCATCTACCCGTATTACCCGTACTATTCGACTCCCGGCTACTGGTACTACTGCCCGAGCTACAATGGGTACTACCCCAACGTAACGACCTGTCCAGAAGCGTGGGTGACAGTCCCGGCTCAATGACGCCAGCCGACCGTAAATTCGCCTGCTGCACATGTGGTAGTCCTCGGGCGTGAGTTCAACCCGCGTGAGTCGACACGTGAAGGCGCCGCGCGCCAGAGTCTACAATGCGCTCGTAGACGCTAATGCGATCGCCAAGTGGAAGGTGCCGAGCGGGATGACCTGCCACGTGCACGCGTTCGATGGCCGCGAGGGTGGCACCTTCCGGATCTCGCTCACCTATGACGCGCCGACCGGGGTCGGCAAGACAACCGCGCGCACCGACACTTACCGTGGCCGCTTCGTAAAGCTCGTGCCGAACGAGCGAGTCGTCGAAGTTGACGAATTCGAAACCGCAGATCCTGCACTGCGCGGCGAGATGACGATCACCATCACGCTGACGGATGTGGATGGCGGTACCCAAGTGGTGGGCGTGCACGACGGACTGCCGAGCGGCGTGTCTGTCGCCGACAACGAGGCTGGCTGGCGAATGGCGCTCGGCAGGCTCGCCGCACTCGTCGAGGCGGAATAGACGTTCTGCCGGTCGGTGTCCAAACCAGGGCACCTCGCGCATCATCAAGTGGCAAGCGGGGGCGTTGCCCCCACATAACCAGGAGAAAGACACCCATGTCCAAGCGCAAATACCTAGTCCTAGCGAGAAGTCAGCGTTCTGGCGGCCGGAGCGGCCCCTCACCCGAACAGATGCAGCAGATGTTTGCCGCCTTCAACGCATGGAAAGAGAAGTTCAAAGACGCCATTCTCGACATCGGAGCCAAGCTCGAGTCAGAAGGGCGCGTAGTCACCGCGTCCGGGGTGGCAGACGGGCCGTTCGTGGAGGTCAAAGAAGTGGTGGGCGGTTTCATGATCGTCTCCGCAGAAACTTACGACGGCGCGGTGGAGGTGGTCCGGGCGATGCCGACCGCCCCGGGAGCGTCCTTCGAAATCCGCGAGATGACCGCCAAGATGTGAGCACGCCCTCCCACCCGCGCGGACCAGGAGAGCCGGCGTCGCCGGGCCTGGTGGAGCACTACTTCCGGCACGAGTACGGCCGGCTGGTGGCGGTACTGGTCCGCCGCGTGGGGCTTCACCATCTCGATGCGGTGGAAGATGCCGTGCAGGGCGCGCTCTTGGCCGCGCTGACGGCGTGGGTAGCGAACGGGATTCCCCACAACCCGAGCGCGTGGCTGTACCAGGTGGCGCACAACCACCTGCTGGGCGTACTGCGAAAGGACCAGGGGCATCAGCAGATCCTGGAGGGCGCTGCAGACCAGCGCGCCGACAACGGCGAAGAACCCGTCTCACCGACGTTCGCCGACGAGGTGCGCGACGAGCTGCTGCGGATGCTGTTTGTCTGCTGTGATGAGAAGATTCCCCAGGAATCACGATTGGTGCTGGCCCTGAAAACTCTGTGCGGCTTCAGCACCGGTGAGATTGCCTTCCGCCTGTTCACCACCGAGGCCAACGTCTACAAGCGCCTGGCCCGCGCCCGCGACTGGCTGCGCCAGAGCGAGGTGGACACGCAGACGCCGCCGCTCGAATCGCTCCGCTCGCGCCTGCCCAGCGTCCACGCCGTCATTTACCTACTGTTCAATGAAGGCTACTTGTCCACGCACGCGGAACACGCCATCCGCGCCGAGTTGTGTGAGGAGGCCATTCGCTTGGGCACTCTGCTGGCCACCCACTCCGTGGGCGCTGCGCCACCGACGTTTGCCCTCCTGGCCCTGATGCACCTCCACGCCGCACGCCTGGCGTCACGCCAAGACGCCACCGGTGGTTTGCTGCTGCTGGAAGAGCAGGACCGCAGCCTCTGGGACGCAGAACATCTGAGTCAGGGCGCCACCTGGCTGGCGCGTGCGGCCGAGGGAGATGTCTTCACGCGTTTTCACGCCGAAGCCGGCATTGCCGCCGAACACTGCTTTGCTCCGTCGTTTGCGGAAACCCGCTGGAATGAGATTGCTGAGCTGTACGCCATGCTGGAATGCATCGATCCATCACCCATCCACACGCTCAACCGGGCGGTGGCCGTGGCGCAGTGGCAGGGGCCGCAGGCAGGCCTTACGGCGCTAGATGGCATGGTGCCGCCTGCCTGGCTTGATGGCCACTATCTGTGGGACGCGGTCCTGGCGGACCTGCACCACCGCGCGGGAAACGCAGCCACGGCGGAAAGGCATCGTGACCAGGCGCTGGCCGCTGCGCCCTCAACTGCGGTGCGGCAACTGCTGCGAAGGCGGCTGAACGCGAGCCGCAAGTGAGTTCGGATCGCGCTTTTTCGATCTCTTGAATAGAGCCGGCTCAGCAGAGTAGGCGCCAACCCGCCACGGACCCGGCCATCTATTGTGGTCCCCTGCGCTAGCGCTTAGGCCTGAGTCCCCTCGCGCGGGGAACCCTCCTCAGAAAGCCACCGCGATGGTGGCCGAGACGTCGAGGAAGTTTGGGTTGATGCCCTTGGAAAACGGCGACGTAGCCGAGCGGTGGTAAGTGGCGCGCACGCCGAGCGCGACCGCGGAAAAGTCGAACTCGAGTCCCGCCGCGAACGGGAAGTGCACGAAGAGGCCCGAATTGTACTTCGTGTCTGCTTGACCAGACATTCCCGGGATCGAAATGCCGAATTGCCCGCCCTGGACCATGATGTAATCGATGGCGATCCCTGCGCCGACGAAGGGATGCACCACCGGCAGCACGGGCAGGACAAACTTCACCATCGTCGTTTCACCGAAGCGAAGGAGCGCGGTGCTCTCTGGAGACGCCGGATCCTTGAGCTCGTTTCGACTTCCTTCGCTGCCGGTCTCAATCGCGACAAACGAGGCTGGCTTGAAGCTATAGAGAAGCCCCCAAGCAGGTCCGGCCGCGGTCACTTTGCCGAGATCGGAAGTGAAGCGCGTCATCCCACCCTTGAGCGTCAAACCCGCGTGGGCCGCTCCGCCGCTCGTCAGCGCGAGCATCAGGCCCGCAAACATCCCAGCCGCTCGAATCCTTCGTTCTGTCTTCATTCGCCTGCCCTCGCTCGCGTCCAAAGCTGGACGCCGTTCTTTGTTTGGGTAAGCGCCAGATCAAAGGAAACGGTCTCAGGGAGTAACTATTGAAGACCCAGCCTAAGCTGGAGAAAACGAAGAGGGGGGACGCCGATGCCGACACTGGAAGACGCGATTGCACTCGCGATGAAGGCGCATCTGGGTCAGAAGGACAGGGTCGGGGAACCTTACATCTTGCATCCGTTGCGCGTCATGTTCCGACTCGGTTGGGACGCGCCCGAGGCCGCTCGCATTGCGGCCGTCTTGCACGATGTCGTCGAGGATACGGCGATCCAACTTCGTGACCTGAGAAGACTCGGATATTCCGAGGAGGTGGTTGCGGCCGTGGAATTGCTTTCGCGCCGGCCGGAAGATTCTTACGAGCAGTTCATCGAACGAGTGCTTCCCAATTCGATCGCACGAAAGGTGAAGCGCGCGGATCTCGAAGACAACATGGAGCTGCGCCGCCTCCCCACAGTGACGGCCAAGGATCTGGAGCGCCTCGCCCGCTATCGATCGGCGTGGGCGCGGATCGTCGCGGCGGACCAAACCAATTGACGTAGAGCCTGGGTTCCCAAGTTTGTTGCAGCTCGCGTTGTGTGTAACAAAAACGGTCGCCGGCAACCGTTTTTGTTACACACGCCGAAACGACATGCGAGATCGTGCAGCCAATCGGCGCGGACCCGCCGGAAATCACGGCGAGGTTCCGGGACCCGGCAGGAAACGTGATCTCTATACCGCGGGAAAATTAGGGAAAGTCACGCGCTCCATATGAGCTCTGCCCCAGACACGAACCTGGTCGACGAGCGGCAGCACTGACCGACCATAATCGGTGAGCGAATACTCAACTGGAGCTGGAACCGCGCCCTTCGGCTCTCGGCGCACAATTCCGTCGCTGACGAGCTCGCGGAGTTGCTGGGTCAGGACCTTCTGCGAGATGCCAGGGATCGCCTGCCGAAGCGCTGCGAAGTGTCTGGGTGATTCCGCCAACCAGTACACGATGATCAACTTCCATTTCCCGCCGATCGCCGCCAGCGCCGCCGTCAGCGGACACCCGCCGACCGGATTCGAGCGCCGAAGGCGAGGGGGGTTACCTGAAGGTGCCTTCTTGATGGAGGTCATCAGCCCGATCATATTCAACTCCTTCAAGGAGGCCGATGATGATAGTCGAAGTCCGAAGCTACCGGATCAAGCCAGGCCGCCGCGCGGAGTTTATCCACTTCTTCGAAACCCGTGCAGTGCCCGCGCTCCGCTCGCATGGAATGAAAGTTCTCGGACCCTTGCTCGATCTCGAGAATCCCAACAAGTTTGTTTGGTTGCGCAGTTTTCCTTCTCTAGAGGACCGGGAGCGCCTCAGGACCGACTTCTATGAAGGCGAGGTGTGGAAGAACGAGCTCGAGTCCATCGCCATGCCGATGTTGGAAAGTTACGACGTCATCTTGTGCGAGACATCGCGTGGTTGCGTGTTCGATGGGCCTCGAGAGGAGGAGTCCTGACGCTGTACTCCATGACTACTAGGAAGCGCTGGTAAGTAACTCCCTCAAGTTGGCAGACTTTGGATCAATCAGCTCTTGATTGACATACCGATGAAGAATGCTGCCGACGAACGTCTGGTACGGAATCCCCAGCCTCCGAGCTTCTGTGCGTAGCTCAGCGAGTACCGCTCCATCTAGGCGAATGCTCACCGGAACCTTGGCGGCACCTGGATCTACCCTGGCCTTTCCGGACCGCTTCCTTAGCTTCTTCAGATCATATTCCTTCTTCATAAGCATTCCTCTCCTTGGGTGTCGCCTTCCGAGCAGAAATGATTCGGACCGTCTCGCCCCGGTGTTTTTTCACAAAAGACTACGAGCAGAACCGGCTCTTTCCGAGAATGCCCAACGCGAATGAACCGATCCTCATCCGTGCTGTGCTCGGGATCGTAGAATTCTGTCGCGCGCGGGTCTGCCCATATGGTTTGTGCCTCTTCGAACCAGACGCCAAGCTTTCTAAAGTTCGAGGCATTCTTGACCTCATCCCATTCAAATCTCATCACCGATTTCGGCTAGTGTATGCTACCGTATATACGATAGCAAGGAGCCGGTCTGGCGAGTCTTTAGCAGGAAGGAGTCCCGAACAAGGGTCTGCTGGGCGTGTGTTGTAAACGACTCTGAGCGAGCCTCACTCGAGCAAAACGTGACTGTCCTCGGCCTGGCGGATGAAGCGCTGCGCGTCCTCCTCCAGTAGGAAACGCTCCCTGACCAACTCCCTCGCCGCACGCCGCACGGCCTGCACATAGCCGTGGTGGTTGTGATAGCGCTCCCTGAGCGATCTTCGAGGATCGCCCGTCGCTTCCCGTTCCGCCCTCGTTACTGCAAAAGGAATGAACGAACCGCTCAGCGCGCAAAGGTGGGGACGGCGCAACCCTTCGGCCCGCACGTTCCAGCCTGTATTAGTTCCCAAGGGAGCCCGAATCTCGATTGGCCGAATGCCTGCGATGTCCAACCCATCCTCGTCCGGCCTGGGAACCCGCAGCACATAGCTGTTTCCAAGCAATGGCGGCAACACCGTCAGGCGCCCACCTACCGAGCTGAATTCGGGGCCGTAGTCGAGCAGCTCCAAGCTGTTGAGGCCGGATGGAAATTCAACTCCAGGAATGGCGGGGAATGCCTCGCGCGCCTCAGCAAGGCTCACCAACGTGCCGTGCCTGACGCTCGGTACTTCGCTCTGCGGGGGCAGGACACCGCGATCCGCCCATCGATCGAGCGCGATCAGCAGCGCGCGGACGGTTGGACCGTGGTAGTTCGGGTTGGTCAAGTTTTGGCAGTTTCCCCTCGGGCCCGGGAAATCTGCCGGGTTGTTTCCGCCGTGTTGAAAGCTCGAAAGCAAATAAATTCTGAGGTTCGGAGGAAGCTCGATCGGTTCTCCAAAACCGTTGGTCAGATAGAGCGAGGAACGGAATTGGTAATATTCCAGCTCGGTGTCGGTATGAAACACCAGCGGATCGGTGTCGGGCCGCTTTAAAATCCCATCGGTAATCCCAGAGATCTCATCGGTGCGGACGGCATAGGAAAGTGCAGGGTAACTGGTGGACAAAAAGTCGTGTCGGTCGTCTTCCCGTGAGTAGGTATTCGGATCTGCAAACTCCACATTGGCGAAAAGCCGATGGGTGCCCGGTTTGTGAATCCACACTGCATCGAAAACGCGGCGGTGCGACTCATCCTCATTGAAGCCCAGGTAAAGCCAGTCGCGTTGATACATCCCGGTGGAGGAACCGCCGAAGGAGTATGAGTGCACGATGCCGACGTGTTGGCCATCGCGAGCCAAAGGGTTGGGGTTGCCGTCATCGTCGTGGGTCTGGAACCGCAAGAAGGACCCGATGTCGCGCGTGACCGCATAGCCGAGGCCCATCACCTTCGGGTTTTTGGCAGGGTAGATCAACTCGTAGAGCCGGTCGGGGCGAAATCGGTCAAACAGACAGATGTCCGTGGTGGTCGGGGTCAAGCTCCCCTCGCCAGTGGGGCAGGTTCCGAACGCCCAACGGTCGGGCGGAATCGGAATCTTGGCACCGAAGACGTCGTCTCTGACGGTGAGGAGGGATTGGGTTGTGTCGCGGTCAGCCGTCTCGTACGAGACGAAGCTGGGATCTCCCTCGAGCGTCAAAGTGAAGGTGCCTGCCGCGGGGATGGTTCGATCCGTATACTCGATACGTACTGGCGCCACGATCGGGCTTCCATCGGGCTGGGTGGCGACCGGCAGGTTTGGGAACATGCGGTTATTACCGGCCGCCACGTCTCCCTGCCAACCCGCATCCACCACGGTATAGCCAAGGCGCATCAGGAAACCATCACCGGCATCGGCCGCGGTGATGGGATCATTGATTCCGGGACCCGCAGGGGCGTAGTTGAAATACCCGGTCGCTTGTTTATTGCCGCGGTTGTTGATGACGTAAAAAATCTTTCCGTTCCCGCGCTCCATCTCCATGGGCTTGAGAATGAAGAAGGGGGCACTGAACTCGACCATCCCTCTTTGGTTGCGAGGCGCGCGGTCGAGATTGACGAGCGTGGCGTTCAAGGGATCCGCCGGGTCCACTTCCATGTAGGCGGTTCCATCGAGCCGCTGGTACGGACCCACGGTCCCGAACGAAATGCCCTCGGCGAAAATCCGGGTCCGCTCCACCACGAACCTGACTACCCGTGCTTCGGCTCTGAGGCAAAATGCGAAGAGAAGAAGGACCATGATCTGGACAGACAAAGGTTTGCGCGCCATCTCGGCTTCCTTTCGATTGCCCCCCGGGGCGTCCCAGCGACGCCTGCCGAATGACTTGCTCCTAGCCAGCGGTCAACGAGTTCCCTGAAGAAGTGTCGAGTCCGGAACCCTGTGGCAGAATGGAGATGCCATGACAGACGTGAATATGAGGCTTACCGCCGGCGCGACCGAGGATTCGAGGGGCTTTTCGCCCACCGCAGGTGGTGCGATCGAGGTGGGATTCAAACCAGGGAAAGCCACGGTAAGCGTCGATTACTCGAAGCAGGACTCGGTAATTTTCAAAGTAGACGGTGAGTTTTCCTTGAAAGACGCTGGAGCCAATCTGCCGGCACTAACTCTCGGCGCTGGAGGCTCCATTGCCTTGGACGGGAAGGAGCGGATCAACGGCTCTGTCGCTTGGGAAATTAGCAAGAATATTGAGGCGAGGGCTCAGGTGGGCTTTGGCCGCGAAGGGTCGTCGTTCAAGGGCACGCTGACGATTCGCTTCTAGCTAGGAGCAGATATACATCGCCAAATCGACGAGTGGGGGGAGCTGAACATGAGCACGAGAGGTCTTTCGAAGGCGCGGCTCGAACGAATGCATCAGGTGTTGTCTGGGTACGTCGAACGTGAAGAGATGCCTGGGCTCGTAGCGCTCGTCAGCCGTGATGACGACGTTCATGTTGAGACGCTCGGTAGAATGTCGGTCGGCCATCCAGCCCCAATGAAGCGCGATACGATCTTTCGCATTGCTTCGCTCGCGAAGCCCGTTACTGCAGTTGCGGCAATGATTCTGGTGGAGGAATGCAAGTTACGGCTCGACGAATCGATCGAGGCGTGGCTGCCGGAACTTGCCAATCGTCGCGTGCTGAAGTCCATGTCCTCGCAGCCCGATGACACGATGCCTGCGACGCGTGCGATCACGGTTCGCGATTTGCTGACGTTCCGCATGGGCTTCGGCAGTGTGATGGCGAAGCCGGATACCTATCCGATTCAGAAGTTGATCCGTGAATATCGGATCGGTGGCGACGGTCCACCACTGCCTTCGCAAGCGCCTGGCACGCAAGAATGGCTGCAGAAGCTCGGTTCGCTGCCGTGGATGGCGCAACCGGGCGAGCGGTGGATGTATCACGTGAGTGCCGACGTGCTCGGGGTCTTGATCGCGCGAGTGTCGGGACAAAGGCTCGGCGCGTTCATGCGGGAACGGATCTTCGATCCGCTCGGTATGAAAGACACAGCCTTCCACGTGCCTTCCGAGAAAATCGAGCGCTTGCCTGCGAGCTACTTCTTCAATCGTCGGACAAACCAGCTTGATCTCTATGACGACGTGGCGAGCAGTGCATGGCGATCTGAGCCGGCGTTCGAATCGGGCGGAGGCGGGCTCGTCTCTACGATCGATGACTACTTTGCCTTCAGCCGGATGATGCTGAACAAAGGCTGGCACGGCCGCGAGCAAGTTCTTTCACGCGCCGCCGTGGAGCTGATGACTTCAGATCAACTCACACCTGAGCAACGAACGGGCTCCGAAATCTTTTTCGGCGCGCATCGCAGCTGGGGCTTCGGAATGGCGGTGGAAATTCAGCGCAATGAAATCTTCCGCACACCAGGCCGATTCGGTTGGGACGGCGGCCTCGGCACATCGGCATACACCGATCCCGCAGAGGGAATGATCGGCATCCTCCTCACGCAGCGGATGATGGATTCGCCGAAACCGCCGAAGGTATTCACCGACTTCTGGACCACTGCGTATGGAGCAATGGAATAGGCGATCGAAAAAAGATGTCCGGCGGTAACCGCATCGAACGTTCTATGGGGTACGGACGGGGCGATCGGCCTCATTCGAACAAAAGGAGAAGACCATGAGTGAATTTTTGTATCTGTATCGACTCTCTGCGGACTCCCTGCATGCACTGGATTCGCCGAACCAGATGCAAGAGCGTCTGAAGAAGTGGACCGCCTGGTTCAAGGAGCTCGAGGCCAAGAACCACATCAAGAACCCCGGCCACCCCCTCGCCTCCTCCGGCGCGGTGGTCAAGGACAAGCGCGGCACGGTCACGGATGGTCCCTACGCGGAGTCCAAGGACATCGTCGGTGGATACACGCTGATCGAGGCGAGGGATCTGGCACAGGCGACGCAACTGGCCTCCGGTTGCCCCGTCTTAGAGGTCGGTGGGGTTGTCGAGGTGCGTCCGATCCGGCAGATGTAGATCGGTGGTGCCCGACGATCATTTCTTCCGGCGAGAAGCGGGCCGGCTGCTCGCAACGCTGACCCGCATTCTCGGCGTCCACAACCTCGCCCTCGCGGAGGACGTCGTTCAGGACACGCTCGCGAGCGCTGTCGAAGTGTGGACGTATCGGGGAGTGCCCGACCATGCCTCCGCATGGCTGATGACCGCCGCGAAGAACCGGGCGCTCAGCTTGCTTCGCCGCGAACGGACGGCTCGCAAATTTGCGCCGGAGCTCGGGCAGTTGCTCGACGGCGAGTGGACGCTGAAACCCGTCCTCGAAGAGCAGTTTCTGCCGCCCGCGCTAAAGGACGACGAGCTCCGCATGATGTTCTCCTGCTGTCATCCCCGGCTGGACGAGGAAGTCCAGGTCCCTCTCGTCCTCTACCTTCTTTGCGGCTTCTCCGTAGCCGAGGTGGCGAGCGCGTTCCTCGTCACGCAAGCGGCGATGGAGAAGCGGATCTCCCGCGGGAAGAAGCTGCTGGCGAAGTCGAAGCGGCTCTTCGAGCTGACCGCCGACGACTTTGCACCGCGCCTGTCCGCGGTGCACCGGGCACTCTATTTGCTGTTCAGCGAGGGATACCACGGCGCGCATCCCGAGGAAGTGGTGCGCGTTGATCTCTGCCACGAGGCGATGCGTCTCGTGCGTCTGCTCGTGGACCATGCTCCGGCAGCGACTCCGGCGACCCATGCACTCGCGGCGCTGATGTACCTCGATGCCGCGCGGTTGCCCGGGCGCGTCGACGAGGCAGGCGATTTGACCGCTCTGTTCGACCAGGACCGGTCGCGATGGGATGCGGCGCTCATCTCCGAGGGACTCAAGCTGCTCGAGACGTCGGGAGCGGGAGACGAGCTCACCGAGTACCACGTCGAGGCCGGGATCGCCGCGATCCACGCCGCCTCGGGCACCGCGGAGCAGACGCGCTGGGGCGACATCGTCGCGCTCTATGACTCCCTGATGAGGATTCACCCGTCGCCCGTCGTCGCCCTCAACCGAGCGATCGCGATCGCGCAACACCAAGGGCCTACGCGCGGCCTCGACGCCCTTCGCGCAATTACTGAGCAGGATCGACTGGCGGGGTACCCATTCTACTCGGCCGCGATCGGCGAGTTGGAGCTGCGTTGCCTGAGGCCCGAAGTCGCGCGGGAGCACTTCCGCATCGCCCGCGCGCTCGCGAGGAACGAAGCGGAGCGGCGCTTTCTCGATCGGCGGATTGCTGCATGCGACCGCCGATCGGCCTCCTGAGGACAGAAGGATCCGACTGCGATTTGGCCAACTGTGGTGAGTTACGTGCCTTGGCTTCAGGGGTTCATCGCAACAGCTCGTTCAGTTTTTCGGATGGTGTCCTCCATCCGAGCGTTTGTCGAGGGCGGC
>Ga0209588_1000096_pt1 | contig 27638 bp, 28 predicted proteins | sample Rivendell_Oct201_10_FD_188351 | JGI IMG/M metagenome (GOLD analysis project Ga0209588, IMG submission 188351) | Vadose zone soil microbial communities from the Eel River Critical Zone Observatory, Northern California, USA -... | ecosystem: Host-associated > Plants > Roots > Rhizosphere > Soil ...
TCCGAAGAATCCGACCGGGAATAACACACTCCGGGCGGTCCACTCGGGCTGTTGGAAGTAGACCCCTCTGGGAAAGGCTTCCAAATCCACACTGGCAGAATTCCCATTCTGCTGACCCTCAAACGAATTCGTGAACTCAAACCCCACGAAGAAACGGTACCCTCAGATCTTAATGGAATAGCCTCCACACTCGAGCAGGATCCGGTGCTTCGCCATCCTATAATTGCCGATTCCGCAACTGGCGCCGTTCTGGACGGAACTCATCGCCTCGCAGCTCTTTCGAAACTGGGTTGTCAAACGATTCCGACTGCCCTAATTGATTACCAGAATCCTCTGGTTAGGGTTGACCGCTGGTTCAGAGTGATCACCGGCGAGGATCTGACTGATTTCATGAAACGAACAGACCAGAACCGGAGTGATATGGCTTCGTCAACTTCAGAAGCGGACCAAGGCCTAGTCTCCCGGTCGAGTTACGCGGCCCTTTGCAATCAGAACGAGTGTTTTACCTTTAGGTCAAACAGACTCAGCGCCTTGGAAGCCTGTAAGCACGCCTTTCAAATCGAGGAGATCGCGCGCAACAATCATATGAAAATAGCTTACACCGATAGCGATGATGTTAAAGGTCTCTCGAGAAACAGCTTCTTGATGTCAACGATTCGCGTCGAAAAGAGCGAAGTGATTGAGAGCTGCGTCAGCCACTCTTTGTTCCCGCCGAAGTCAACCCGTCACCTGATCCCCTCTCGACCACTTGGTCTTTCGTTTCCATTGGACTGGCTGAGGAGCAAGAATTTCGTAGAGGCAGAATCCGCGTTTGAGAAGCACATTCGTTCAAAACATATCAGGCGATTGCCTGAAGGCTCGAAGGTAGGGAGCAGGAGATACCTGGAGGAAGTGTTTCTATTTGAGTGAAACCCTAACTGTCAGCCGATACAGCTACTCAATCAAATTGATCGGGGTCCTAGCCACGGCCGCCGGTACGCGACAAGTGGCGATAAATTCAGAAACAGAGCTCTCTCTCACCGACGTTATCTCGAGTCTTCTCGCGCGAGTAGACAAGCGTCAATTCAAGGAATTACTCATCGATTCTGCCACAAACAATCCACTCCCCAACGTCATCATGTTATTGGACGAGCAGGACTGTAACCTGTTTCAGGGGTTACGGACAATGCTCGACTCTGAAACAGTAGTTACGATAATTCCCGTGGCGCACGGGGGCTAAACTTCAACAATCTCGCATTTCAAGCGCTTGATTACATCGTCAGCTTTGTCGACCTTGACTTTGAGCGTGTACAACTGGCTGGGCGTCCTAAGCTTGAGCTTGACGAGGTCCTTGGAACGTTTGACTCTGCACTCATGCGCTGTTTCTGAGAGCCCGACAAATTGGTCGGTGTTGGTGATTTCAGCCGGCATCGGTGGACGATGCGGGACTTGAGACCGTCCCACTATAAACCATTGCGCGACCTTTCCGCTCACTACTCTTGCTCAAGACAAACCCGGGCATATCACACAACAGCCTTAGTCGTGATTAGCTCTAATATCACTAGGAACAGAGAGTTTCGGCAAGCACCACAATGATTCGCGTTGGAATAATCGGAAAGACGAACACCGGAAAAACAACATTCTTCAACGCTGCAACCTCAAGCACGGGAGAGGTATCTACATACGCCTTCACAACCAAGAAGCCGAACACTGCCACAGGCCAAGTGCAGACACTATGCGTTTGCCGAGAACTGGGAGTCACCGACAAACCAAGAAACTCCACATGCATGGATGGCTGGAGATTCATACCAATCGAAGTCATCGACCTTCCCGGACTCATCAAAGGAGCATTTGAAGGGAAAGGTCTAGGAACACAGTTCTTGAATGTTGTATCACAAGCCGACGCACTGCTACACGTGGTCGACGCATCTGGCGGTATAGACGAGCAGGGGAAAATTACCCATCCAGGAATGGGAAACCCAGTCATTGACGTCTACGATATTGAAGAGGAGATGATCCTATGGTTCAAGGTAGCAGTAGATAGGGCACTTCAACGAACCAAGAAAAAATCACTCAAAGCAGGGTCGTTCGACAAACCAATATCGAAAGAAATGGCGGGAATCGGAGTCACACTCGGACACGTCTCGAAAGCGCTCGACCAGACCGACCTGTCCAAGACACACCCGAGGGAATGGAAAGACTCAGATTCCCGAACATTTTCAGAAACGCTCCGCGCAATCTCGAAACCCACAGTAATCATTGCGAACAAGATGGACTTGGCGTACTCCGAAAAGAACTTTGAGAAGCTCCGTGAAGAATTCAAAGCACAATTAGTCATCCCAGTTTGCAGCGAAGCCGAAGTAGCGCTAAAGAGGGCTGAGAGCAAAGGATTCATCCAGTACGTCCCCGGAGAAGAGACGTTCAAAGTTATAGACGAATCTCGACTAAGTAAAGATCAGGCCTGGGCTCTTGCGTATGTTCAGCAGAAAGTCATGACGAAATGGATGAGAACTGGAGTCCAATTCGCACTCAATGCAGCAATCTTCAAGCTCCTAGGAATGAATGCCGTTTATCCCGTAGAAGATCCCAAGACACTGTCTGACAAACGCGGGAACATCCTACCAGACGTATACTTAGTTCCCAAAGGATATGCTGCCAAGGATTTGGCTAGAGAAATACACTCAGAACTTGCCACCAAAATGCTCCACGCCATCGACGCTAGGAATGGTCTAAGGTTGCCCCAAGACTACGAGCTCAGAGATCGCGATGTAATCTCGATCGTGACAACCGCCCGTAAGAAGTAGATTTTTCGCGCTATTCCCTTAGGAATAATCAAAGGAAACATTAATAATGGAAATTCCCGGTTTGATCACAACGATCATTCTGAGATTTAGAAAGACATGACCATAAGAGTCAACCAACTCTACCAGACACCTATAGAAGAGCAACAGCTCGAAATTGTCGAGAGGAAAGGAGTCGGACACCCCGACCATATCTGCGACGCAATAATGAACGAAGTCTCAGTCACACTCTCCAAAGAATATTTGAAACGATACGGACACGTCATGCACCACAACATCGACAAAGCTCTCCTCGCTGCAGGGGAAGTGAAAACCCGATTCGGTGGCGGGGAAGTAAAACGGCCGATGCTTATGGTTTTTGGCGATCGAGCAACTTATGATGTTGACGGGGACCCAGTTCCTGTCGATGAAATGGCCGTCTCGACGGCGAAGAAGTGGCTGAAGAGCCACCTGAGATTTGTCGATCCAGAGAAACACGTGAGGTATCAAGTAGAGCTGAAAAAAGGCTCTCAAGCTCTGACAGATATTTTCAACCGGAAGGGAAAATTCATGGGAGCCAACGATACATCGGCAGCGGTAGGCTACGCTCCCCTTACTGATACCGAACGGATCGTCCTCCACACGGAACGTTACATGAACTCGCCCAGCTTCAAGAAAGAATTCCCGGAAACCGGTGAAGACGTCAAAATAATGGGATCACGCGAAGGCAAGCATCTCAACCTCACAATTGCGCTAGCCTTCGTAGACAAGTTCATCGAGAACGAGAATCAATACTTCAAGCGAAAAGCAGAAGTCGTTGAAGAAGTAACACGGTTCGCAAAGTCTCGAATAAAACAGGATAAACTCACAGTCTCGATCAACACCCTCGACAAACGCCGCCGAGGAATGGGAGGCATCTATCTCACAGTACTAGGAACATCGGCAGACGATGGAGACGGAGGACAGGTAGGACGGGGAAATCGCCCGAACGGATTGATACCCCTCAACAGGCCCACATGCTCAGAAGCAGCAGCAGGCAAGAACCCCGTTAGCCACGTAGGCAAGATCTACAACCTACTAACATACGAGATTGCTGGACACGTTCATCAGAAAGTGACAGGGATCAAAGAGGTCTATGTCTGGCTACTCAGCCAGATTGGGAGACCCATAAACGAGCCCAAGGTCGCTGGAGTAGAACTGATCTTAGAGAAAGGAGTCGACTTTAAGCCGGTATCCAAGCAAGTCAACGATATTGTAAGATCAGAACTGAATAGCATAAACGACTTCACGAAGCGTCTGACGGAAGGTAAAATACAAGTCTGCTAGCCCCTGCCGCGGTATGGGCTATGATGTAAGAGCCGCGCTCGGCTGGATAACAGTTGTAGCGGTCGTCGTAGCCGTATTTACCTACGGACTCGCGATTGTTATCGGCTTCGCCACAGTTATTGCGACTCAACTCGGATCCCAGCTTCTCAGCCTCAACGGTCATCTACCTGTTGAAGCGTTTCTGCTTATCATTCCAACGCCTCTTCCGGTCAATCTCCTAGCACTTGTCTTTGTCTGCCTGATTGTCTTCTGCATCTGCTTCATCGCAGGCGGGATTGAAAAAGAGGGCTTCTTGTTAGGCCTGAAGCAGTTGTCCAGTGGATCGAGGCCATCTAAGATCCCGAATTGGCTTGTCGTGATGCCGCTTGTAGCCTCGTCCCTCTTGATCGTCGTGTTGCTGCTGACGACAATTCAGAGCACGGCAGGCCTTCCTACGGGTTCTTTGAATACTGAGAGCCCTGCACTTCTGTTCGCGGACCTAACATATTCGCCAATAGCTGAAGAGATAGGCTTCAGAGTCACTGCGCTCGGCTTGGCTCTAGGGGTGATCGCAGTGATCAGAGTCTACTCGAGAACTTCCAGGACAAACGGTAGCATCCGCACAGTCGTCCCCAACCCTGTTCGCCTGATCATACTTACGATGATCTCTCCTGACTACGCGAAGGGAAAAGTCGGCCTCCCAACAATCGCCAGCAACGGTTGGAAGGGTATTCACTGGGCAGATTGGTTAGCCGTCATTGGCGTATCGGCTATTTTCGGGTTAGACCATTATACATCAGGTTCCGGGTGGGGACCAGGAAAGGTGTTGACCGCGGGTCTGTCTGGATTTGTCCTTGCCCTCACATACATCGCCTACGGACCTTATGCTGACATTCTACTCCATTGGTTCTTTAACTTCTACCTCTATGTTTATGGTACGTTCGCTCCATTCGTTCTGAACGTTCTAGTATTTCTAGGGGTCCTAGCACTTGGCGTGTGGGGAATTATCGTCGGAATCTCGTGGTTGCTAGAGAAGCCACCATCGATCATGCCTGGGACATTCCAGTCTGCGGGCACATTGCCAACGGCGACGCCTCCTAATTCATCTAGTTAGCGATCCGGGAAATCTTGTGCATTGCACGGAGGTCGTCTTCAAAGAGTCGCAGATCTGAAGGTATTTCGCGATCCACGGGTGATGATAGTGACAATCCCCTATCTTTCTTCGTCTTCCAAACTTCGCTATTGAAATCTACCAACGGCCGAGTGTATTTCCTATAGATCTCTCTCCTTGCAAATCTCGGAAACGCCTCTGAGTGAATGCTCTTCCTACTGTAGATCTCTCGCCATATGCTATCTGTCAAATGAGGTGCGATTGGCGCCAGTAAGATGAGCATCGTCCTAAGACAGGTATGTAGTGTGCTCCACGCGGCTCTCTGGTCGGCCTTTGTAAAGGCGATCCCGTAGGCTCTCGCCTTTGCCATTTCGAGATAGTGTGATGCAAAGCTTCCCCAGAGAAAATCCCGTAATTCGGTTGCCGGAATGAAGAAGTTGAACTCCTTGTATCCTTCGAGGCAACGCTTTGTCAGGTGGGATAGCTCGGACAGAATCCACTGATCCGCTGGTCGAAGTCTAGCGGTTTTGACTTGAGGAAAACTGGATATGAACCTGGCGAGGTTCCAGATTTTTGTTAGAGTATTTCTCGCACCAGCGACTCTAGCATCTGAGTAGCGGTAGTCGGAGCCGAGGTTTGTCTCGAGGGCAGACCAGAGTCTGAACGCGTCAGCCCCATATTTTTCAAGAACTGGCCCTGGATCCACCACGTTGCCCTTGCTCTTGCTCATGCGTTCTCCCTTTTCGTCTAGGCCCATGCCCGTGATCCAAACGTGGGTGAATGGTTTCTTTCCCGTAAGCTGGAAGCATCGTAGGATTGTGTAGTGGAGCCAGGTTCTGACAATGTCCTTACCTTGAGGTCGAATCGTGGCCGGGTAGGTTCGCCGATAGAATCGTTTGTTCTTTTCTTCGTATTTGGAGTTGTAGAGTGGTGAGATGGCTGAATCCATCCAAGTGTCTAGAATTCTTGTTTCTCCCGTGAATTCGTCGTGGCTGCAGAAAGCGCATTTCTTGAATGGAGGTGGGTCGCGCCACGGCCGATAATATTTGCCGGGTTTCGGTAGGTTGGCTCGTCCGCACTTTTTGCAGTACCATATCGGGATTTCAGTCCCGTAGTATCTTCTTCTTGAGATGGGCCAGTCGATGGCGATCGATCCAATCCAATCCAGTAGGATCTGCCGGTGAGTATCCGGATGAAACTTGAGTGATTTGGCGATCTTGGTCAGTTGTGGAATGAAATCGAGCTGTTTCAGGTAGAACTCCCTCATTGGAATGATCTCAATTGGATCTCCTGATCTCTCGCAGGTGGGCACCTCGTGCGTGATCGTCAATGTTCTTCTCACCTGCCCCCTCGCGGTCAACTCCTCGACTACCTTTCGCCTGGCTTCTTCGACTGTGAGATCTCGGAACTGGCCGGCAGCTTCGGTCATTCGCCCTCTCTCGTCTATCGAGATGATCTCTCGAAGACCTAGCTCTCGGAAGAGTGTAACGTCGTGATAATCACCGTAGCTGCAAATCATCACCGCACCCGTGCCCTTCTCACGCTTTGCGCTCGGATGAGGCCTGATTTCCACCTCTCTCTCAAAAATTGGGACGACTGCGTGTAATTCGTGTAGTTTCTTGTAGCTCTCGTCTTCTGGGTTCACAATGACGAGCTGGCATGAACTCATTAGCTCGGGCCGAGTTGTAGCGATTAGCAACTCCTCGCCGGTTTCTTTGACTCTGAATGCGATGCTTACTAGTTTGGTGGGTTTCTCCTGGTAGATGATTTCGGCATCCGCTATTGTTGTCTGACATCCGGGACAATAGTTGCTTGGGTACGTGCTTTCGTAGATGAGCTTCTTCTCCCAGAGCTCAATGAAGGTTCTCTGGGTCAGCTTTCGATAACCTTCCGCGTCTGTCCTGTACTTGTTAGCAAAATTTGGGCTGAGACCCTCCCGCTTCATCAGCGCCACCATCTCAGCTTCCAATTCATCTAGGGCATGAGCGCATAATTCGATGAATTTCTCTCGATCCTGGGACCGCATTTGGATCTTGTACGTTGTCTCAACATAGCGTTCCACCGGCAACCCGTTTCTGTCAATGCCTATTGGAAAGAGGGTCTCATAGCCCAGAGCGCGGGATGCCCTCGCGATCATGTCTATCTGCGCATAGTGGGCCAGCGCTCCGATGTGCCAGGGCCTCCCAGAGGGATAGGGGGGTGGAGTGTCAATTGTGAAGATGGACTTCTTGGTGTTGATATTGAACTTGTAGAGTCCTTCCTTCTCCCAGAGCTGTTGGGTCAGAACTTCAGTGCTATGGTCCCATCTCTTCTCCAGAATCTTGGGTGTGAACGCCGAAAACACTGCGGATGATGCGTTGTCCTTGTTCACAATCGGTGTCGAAGAAAGAGACTCCTTTGAATCGGGAGACGACGATGGCCTAGAGTCGGCTGAGTCCTCCAACCTTGACGGTAAAGCAGCCGCCATTAGCTTCCGCAGAGCCGCCCGCTCCATGTTCCATTTAAGGCGTGCAGGGTCGATCTACCCACAGCAGACGCCCTGGCTTTGTTACGCTGCAGGGGTTCAGAATTTGATTAACGAGAACTCATGCAACCGGTGGAATGAGTGCGGCTGCTAGGCAGGGTCAAATCTTTAATATCGAATCAGAAGCGCCAGAACTCAAGGACGGGTCTGAAACAAGCTCAGGCGGTATGAAAGTGGTCTTGGAAGCAAGCCTTGCTCAGGATACTGCTGTTGTACTGACCTTTTGATTGTTCGACTCGACTTTAGGAAACAAGAGTAGAACCAAAAAATGGAAGGTGGAGGAGAAGAGAGACCTCGAAGAAGCTACGGTAGAAGAGGAGGCAGTTATGGAAGGGGAGGTGGAGGCGGGGGAGGAGGTTACGGTGGAGGTAGCAGAGGTGGAGGGGGAGGATATGGCCGTGGAGGAGGCGGCGGGGGTTACGGACGAGGCGGCGGCTACGGCCGCGAAGGTGGTGGCGGTAGAAGCTCCGAACGCGATCGGGGCCCAGTACCTGTGGAAGAGGGCCAGGAGATTGACGTCACGATTGATTCAGTTGGTAGGAGAGGCGATGGGATCGCCCGCTTCAACAACTTTGTGATATTCGTCCCGGGAACCAACACTGGTGACAAGGTCAAAGTGCGAATAACAGGCGTTAGGAACAACTTCGCAACCGGTGAAGTAGTAACAGGAGCAACGGAATGAAAATCGCAGAGCTGAAACCGGGAATGAGAAGAGTCGATGTGAAAGGAAAGATCGTTGACGTAGAGAGCCCGAGAGAAGTGCAGACCAAATTCGGCCCCGGCCAAGTTGCATCCGCGACTCTCCAAGACGAGTCCGGATCAGTCAAGGTCACATTGTGGAACGAGAACATATCAAAGGTTGCAGTCAACGACACAATTGAAATTCAGAACGGCTACGTTGACTCTTTCAGAGGAGAACTGCAGCTCAACGTCGGAAGATACGGAAAGCTAGCAAAGGTAGAGTAAGACCTAGCATCAACTTTTTTTTTGACCGGGACGCGTCTATACTAGAATTCATAGAGTCTATTTCTGGACAAAGACTTCGGCAGTGGGGGCCTCAGCAGCGGTGCCCAACGTATACCTAGAGAGCACAGTCTTCCTTTGCTGATTTTCGACTTGTGCCACAACTTCGATGAATCCCTCTAGTTTCGTGCCTGCGATCTTCTTTCTCAGAAGCTGATCGACTTGGAATATTCCCGATTCGTTATACATGCTAATCTCGACTATAACGGGTTTCAGCTTACTCTTCCGTATCTTCACATCTCTTATCGACATCGCGGACAGGGCGTGAATATCCTTCTTCCCCGCGATGAAAGGAATGCGCGCGCGGCCTTCCTTCATGTCCAGAGCGTCGGCCACTCTGACAACGCCTGCCTCAAGCGTTAGTTGAGGAATCTCGGACTCATGAGCGTAAATAGTATGAAGAGTCTCGGACGTAATGATCGCTCGTTCCTTTTCATCGTAAATGCCTTCCAGCAACCCTGGCAACAACTGAAATGCCAGCGGGACACTGAACATGTGATGGTTCTCTCTGTGGGCTATCATTCCTAGGTCGTGAAGAACGGCGCCGAGGAATACGACTACCTCCGCATCCTCGTTTGTCATCTTGTGATCCGTAACTATGTTGGGTTTGACATCCGCTTCCAAGAGATTGCGTAGGATTTTCAGCGCAATGTTTGATACTATTGCGAAGTGAACCGGGCCGTGGTCGGACAGACCCAGTCTTCTTACAGCATTAACGTTGATGCACTCCCAGAGACTCTGAAGATACTCGTCACCATTCACACGATCCAAGACAGCCTTTAGCTTGAGATTCGCATTATACGGCAGATTGATCAGAAATTCGCACCGCGATGTGGAAGTATATCGTGGAGGCACTTCAAAAATGTTCTCGAACGCAAGGAAACAATCGAAAAATACTCGGGACCAACCTCGTCCCATGATAGGAGTGTGAAATAGGCTGCCTCACAAGAATGTCGAATACGAGGTTCAAGATCGCACCGCATGGTTGACGATGAATCGGCCGGAGGCGCTCAACGCCCTCTCCAGGGGAATGTTCCGAGAACTTGAAGCGAATCTGAGAGATGCCTCGAAAGATCGAACCGTATCATCCATTATCATCAAGGGAGAAGGAAGAGCATTCTCATCGGGACTGGATGTGAAAGAAGTGAGCGGATTCGTATCTCGACAAGAAGCTCGCAATTTCGTCTATAGCCTCGTCAAGCCGTTTTGGAAACGGTTCTTGGAATCCGAGAAACCGATTCTCTCGATGGTGCACGGACCCGCCTACGGCGCGGGCGCAGAGATCGCGCTAGCCTCCGACATGGTTGTGGCGTCTACGGAGTCCACCTTCGCCTTCTCCGGAGGGAGGGTCGGTGCGCTATGTTGCATTTCAGCCGCCTTCGGTCAATTCGCGATGATCGGCAGAAAGGTCGTTGAGATGAATCTGACCGGGACTCCAATCACCGCGGACGAAGCGCGATCTCACGGACTCGTCAACTATGTTGAAGAGAATACCCATCTGCGTGAACGTGTAGACCAGCTTTTGGGCGAAATGCGCAGTGTTTCACCGATCTCAAACGCGAGCTTCAAACGTATTCATCGTAGCCTTTTCACGACACGCGTAGTCGACCTTGCGCACAGGGAACTCTTCAGAACAATCACAAGCCCTGACTTCGTGAAAGGTGCCACTGCTTTCAAAGAGAAAAACCATCCCGAATACTATCAGTAATTCACCCACCGAAGGAGGCCGGGGACTCGGGGCTCTAATTGGGAGTGAAAGAGTCCTTATATCGTATTGTCGAGGTAACGCTGTTGCTGAGTGCAGAAATCCCGCGCCGACGAAGACGGATTTTTGTAGACAGCAGGGAAACAAGTAGAGGTGTATAGAAACTGAGAGGAAGAAACTGGAAAGGAAGAAACATCCGAACGGAGATGAAGGTACTCCAGTGTCCACGCTGCCATGAGAACATTCGACTCGACAAGTACTCCGCGCACATCGCTACGTGTTCCCAACCGGCAATAGCTCCGAGCACTGCCGCATAAGCTCGGAAGGCCTAGCGAGAATCATAGCCTTGTCATCGCGCTTCCGTAATAGCGTATACTCTGAAGGGCTTCAGCTCCCAGAGCACCTTGGTTCGCACCCGACCGCGAGCTGCCGATAGGCCCTAGAACCAACCCCCTTGGAAACACTCTAGGAGAATGGCTTTAGCGCCAAATTTACGGGAAATTGCTATGTCAGAATTCACCAAACCAAGTCTTTCCGGTCGAGTTTATACTGAACCTGCCAACAATTCCGGTACCAGATACGGTTAACGCCTGAGGCAGACGTAAAACTACGTTTTTCGAAATAGAAACAAACATTCTTTTCTAGACCCCCGGGGGGGCTAGTCGTTTCTCCAGAGATCCATCACAGTCTCGAGCCAGCTCGTGGTATTTCTGGCGCCGGGAGTGGGATTCGAACCCACGAGGGCGTGACGCCCAACGGCTGTCATTTCAATAGCCCAACTTATGCCCTATCGGGATCTCAAGGCCGTCGCTTTAACCACTCAGCCATCCCGGCTCGAAGCAGCATTCAGGTCAAAGAAACGCTTCAACCTCAACTCACCTAATAAACGGTTCCTACGAACCAGTCATTTCGAGTCCAAGGTTGGTGCAAAACCGCAGGGAAGAGGGACACAGATTTCTCGAACACGTTACAGACGCCTACATGGAAGCTTGGGGTCCAACCCTTGAGCGGGCTTTTGCTCAAGCCGCGGAAGGATTCTACGAGACGATGTTGAATCTCGAGAAAATCGACCCCATCGTAGAAGCGAATGTCAGAGCTGATGGGCACGACAAGAAAGAGCTCCTGTACAATTGGCTAGAGACGCTGCTCTTGGATTTCGACATCAAAGACATGGTCTATGCCTCGTATGACATCAGCATCGCGTCTGACGGGCCGACTCTGTTCGAACTTCACGCGAAAGTGAGAGGCGAGAAATATGACCGATCGAAGCATGGAGCCAAGACCGAGGTAAAAGGCGTGACGTATCACCTAATGACAATCGAAGAAAGTACGAAGGAGACCACAGTCAGATTCATCCTAGATCTTTAGCCTCGCCTTCACTAAGCGTAGTCCTGAGACGGACCTTGCTTATTCCACTAACCCACCCAACGATACTTATAGCCAGGACGTCGTTCTGCGTTTCGGCTTCCTAATGAGCAACCAAGCCTTGAACTCATGGAGCAAATCAAGCGCGGACATTCCGATCAAGCAAATAGCCCAAAACATCTGGGAAGTACCACAAGATTACCAACCCGGCATGAAGGTCCCGGCGCGAATCTACGCCGACGAAGAACTACTGGCCAAAATGCGGACCGACAGGACAATTCAACAATGCGTCAACGTCACCCATCTAAACGGCATCTACAAGTACGCTATCACGATGCCAGACGGGCATGAAGGCTACGGATTTCCTATCGGAGGAGTGGCAGCAACAGACTACGACGAAGGCCTCATCAGCCCCGGAGGAGTCGGCTACGACATAAACTGCGGCGTCAGACTAATCCGAACAAATCTCAGCGAGGACCAGGTCCGTCCAGCACTATCGCAGCTCGTTGACACAATTTTCAACTTCATCCCCTCAGGCCTCGGAAGCCGAGGACAGATCAAACTTAGCTCAATCGAGCTAGACAAGGCAGTTACTGATGGACTCGATTGGGCCGTCGACAAAGGATACGCCTGGCCTGAAGATCCGAAGACTGTCGAAGAGGAAGGCTGCATGGAAGCGGCCGACCCGTCGAAGGTATCGAGCAGCGCAAGATCCCGCGGAGCACCACAACTGGGAAGTCTAGGCAGCGGAAACCATTTTGTCGAGATAGAGAGAGCGGATCGGATTTTCGATGAACAAGTCGCCCAACGTTTAGGCATTCACAACAAGGGACAGATTTTGGTGCTCATCCATACCGGGAGCAGAGGATATGGGCACCAGATATGTAGCGATTACTTGAAGGTCATGGAGAGAGCGATAGGAAAATACAACATCCAATTACCAGACAGGGAACTGGCCGCCTGCCCTAGTAAGAGTCCTGAGGCAGAGGATTACATCCCAGCCATGTCTGCTGCATGTAACTTCGCATGGGTCAACAGGCAGATGATCACTCACTGGGCGCGACAAGCGTTTGAGAAGGTATTCTCGAAATCAGCAGATTCAATGGACATGCGCATCGTCTACGACGTCTGTCACAACGTTGCGAAAATTGAATCACATCAAATCGACGGCGAGGCAACAAAAGTCATCGTCCATCGAAAAGGCGCGACACGATCATTCCCCCCCGGCCATCCGGATGTTCCGGCCCAATACCGAGACATTGGGCAACCGGTCCTCATTCCGGGAAGCATGGGAACTAGCAGCTGGGTGTTGATAGGCACCCCCAAAGCAATGGAGCTGAGTTTCGGGACAACCGCACATGGCGCCGGGAGATTCATGAGTCGTTCAGCGGCCAAACGCAAGTGGCGGGGAGCCGATCTAAAGAAAACACTGGAAAGCCGAGGAATAGTCATCAGAGCAGCAAGCATGGAGGTCGTCGCCGAGGAAGCACCTGACGCCTACAAGGACGTTGACAGAGTCGCCGAGGTAAGCCACCAACTTGGAATAGGAAAGAAAGTTGTGCGCATGACCCCCATCGGAGTAGCGAAAGGGTAGACTTAGTCCGACACTTCACCTGCTCATTCTTTTCTTGTATTCGTTGATCAGAGTGTTAGGAGTTGGATCAATTCGCCTCAGCATAGCAAGATACACAGAGACGTAATCGAGAAGGAGAATTGGAGACAATAGCTTCGAAAGGTTTCCTCTAGCAGCAACACTGACCTCCAATGGATGAGATCGGCTCGCCGAACTTATGGTAGTTCGGAAAGCACGAAGGATTGAACGCTCAACTGCGGTCTCCTGAGCGTCGCGAATAATCACCGGCAACAGGTTATCTCTCTCGTGCCAAGCTTCAACCTCGTTGTGCCCCCCCTCCGGCAGCAGATCATACTTCGCGAGTAATTTGCTATTCTCCGCAAGCTGATTCTTGAATCTACGGGCGACAGAAGACATCCTCTGCAGAGCATACAGTACAGGGAAATGGCCCAGCAGTCTTAGAGCAAGACCCTTTGCCGGATTGTCCTCTAGAGGAGTCTCGATCCGGCAGCGACGTCTGATTCGAACAAGCTCCCGAGCAGCCTTGGACATCTCTCGACTAGTTGAACGAATCAGATCAGCCTTTTCCAGAGCAACTGCAGCGGCAACAATCAATTGGCCAAGCGCGGCTCTCGGAGCCAACGAGGCTTCGACCTGAATGTATGGTGCTTTGATATCAGAACAGAACGAGGCAAGCGATCCTCCATGGCCAATACCCACAAGCGAACTCCCCCTTTTCTTCGCTTCTCGAAACGCGGCTAGCGTCTCTGATGTCTCACCCGAGTAACTCAGAGCAATGAACAGCGTTCTCGAATTAACAAAGGAAGGCAACCCCGGCTCGCGATGAACCAAAGCTGGAATTGGTAACGCCGCTCTGAGCCAATCCAAGACAACATCGGCTGCACTCGCGGATCCACCCATCCCCATCAGAACGACGCTTTTGAACGAGGATCTCACTTCTTTCAGAGAAACCTGCGGCTCGTTCCGGGGCCCAAGAAAAATATCGGGAAACCGATCGACGGCAGCCATCATGTTAGATTGATCTATCTTCGAGAGCTGCTTAACATCGTCCAAATCGACAGGCATCTTCGGCCTTCCTCGCTGAAACCATTCCCGAGATTGGCTAATATCTTATGGTCTTAGCCGTGTACCTCTATGATGGAGGTTCCAAGAAGACCCCAACGGCTGTCAGTGGCACTCCCCGCGTCGTTTACGAAAGACGTGCCGCACCTCAGAGAGAAGACGAGCCGGGTTGGCCTAATCGCACGGTCCCTCGCGATCTTCCGAGTCGACGAAGCCGTGATCTACAACGATGAGACTGGCAAGAGCCCGGAGAGCGAGGGAAGGCTCTTCGAGAAACTACTCGCCTATCAGGAAACGCCGCAATATCTACGGAAGGCATTGTTCAAGCAAGACCCGGATCTTCAGTTTTCTGGAATATTGCCCCCATTGCGTATGCCCAGCCATCCCAACGTGGCAGAGCCCCGCATTGGCGAAATTCGCGAGGGACTCGTGATCGAATCCGGAGCCTCATCCATGGTGAACGCTGGCTTCAGAGCTGCTGTGCAAGTCCCTTCAAAGTTGACACTTCTTGAGAGGGTGACAATTAGACTGGTTCGAATATCGCCTCAGCTTCAGGGAGAACCCGTTGAGCCGACCCGGTTACCTATATATTGGGGATTCAGGGTCACTCGAACCAATCTCACGCTGGGTAGACTGATCAGGAGTAGAAGTCAGGACTTGACAATCTCGACCTCTAGAAGAGGAAAAGTCGTACGTGATGTCCTGACCGATCTGAGTGTTCGATGGAAATCCTCTCAGAGACCCATGGTCGTCTTCGGCTCACCATCAGAGGGTGTGCCCGAGATTCTCGCCAAAGAAGGAACTGACCTTGGAAGAATGGTAGACTTCAACCTGAATATGATCGCGAATCAAGGAGTGGAAACGGTCCGAACAGAGGAAGCGGTTCTCGCGACGATGTCGATATTGAACTTGCTAGAGGAGACGTAGATGGGTCACCGAAAATATAGCGCGCCCAGAAGGGGGTCCCTTGCTTATCTCCCACGCGGAAGAGCAAGTCACTGGGCACCGAGAATTCGTTTCTGGCCGGATTACGAAGGCCCGCCGCGGCTTTTGGGATTCGCAGGCTTCAAGGCTGGAACAACTCATGTCACTTTTGTCGACAATCGACAAGGCTCGCTGAACTACGGTAAGGAGGTCACCTTCCCTGTGACGATCGTCGAGACTCCCCCGCTCAAAGTCACCGCTTTGCGTTTCTACGAGAAGCTGAACGCCGGACTTCGGACCTTAGGAGAGGTCTGGTCCAACGACCAAACGAAGGACCTCCAGAGAAGAATCAAAACGCCCGAGAAATTCGACGACGTCAAGGCCTGGGAGAAGATCGAATCTTCGACGAACAAGCTTACCGAAGTAAGAGTTGTAGTTGCTAGCCAGCCAAGAGCCACTACGATAGGGAGAAAAATTCCTGATTTGTTTGAGGTGAAGATAGATGGGGGAACAGTTCAGGACCAGCTCGAGTTTGGGAAAAAACTCCTTGGAAAGGAGGTCAAAGTCTCAGAGGTCTTCACAGAGGGAGGAGAAGTCGATGTTATTTCTATCACCAAGGGAAAGGGAATCCAAGGCCCAGTTAAGAGGTGGGGAATAAAGAAGCTCAAACACAAGTCAAGAAAAACAGTCAGAGGAGTTGGATCGATAGGCCCATGGCATCCGCATTACGTGATGTACTCAGTGCCAAGAGCGGGGCAGATGGGATTCGCCCAGAGAACAGAACACAATAAACAGATCTTGAAGATGGGAAACAATGGCGCCGACGTAACTCCGAAAGGCGGATTCCTACGTTATGGACCAGTGAGGACAGAATACACCGTTATACGAGGAACAATTCCAGGCCCCGCGAGAAGACTGGTCGCTCTCCGATACCCTGCAAGGGGCAACCCAACTGGAGAACCGCCAAAACTTGAACAGCTGAACCTCGCATCGAAACAGGGAGCGTAGACCGCAATGTCAACCGATACGGTTAGAACTGCACATGTTCTCGACGTGGAGGGAAAACCCAGCGGAGAGATTCCTTTGCCTCAAGTCTTCCAGACAGTCCTAAGATTGGATGTTATCAGGAAGGCGGCGATTGCTCAACAATCCCACAGTTTCCAGCCCCAAGGGCGGAACCTGATGGCCGGAAAGAGGACAACAGCCGAGTCGTTCGGAGTTGGGAGAGGAATATCAAGAGTACCAAGAATCGGCGGGCACGGACCATTGTCGGGCAGCGCAGCATTCGCCCCAGGAACCGTGAGTGGAAGAATGGCATTCCCACCGGTTACATCCAAGACACTCATCAAACAAATCAACCAGAAGGAGAAGAGACTTGCTCTGAAGGCAGCAATCGCCGCGACCGCATCAGACCAGATCGTCCGTAATAGAGGTCACAAGTTCGACGCAGACCGAACACTGCCGCTGGTCGTAAACAATGAGGTGGAGAACCTTTCAAAAGCATCTGACGCCAAACGGTTTCTCACATCCATCGGAGTCTGGGACGACATCATGCGAGTTCGGAAGAGCAAAAGAATCAAGGCGGGAGCAAGAGTTCATGCTGTGGGCCCGCTGATCGTCGTCGTCGAAGATAAGAACGCTAGAAAGGCGCTCAGAAACTTTGAAGGCCTAGACGTGGTTAAGGCCGCAGACCTCAGTGTTGAAGCCCTAGCCCCAGGCACTCATCCTGGCAGGCTGACCGTTTGGAGCGAGTCAGCGATCAAGACATTGGCAGAGAAGAAGTGGTAGGACAATTGGCCCGGCTAGAGTCTGAACTCGTGATCGTCTACCCTATGATGTCAGAGGACACTGTCAAACTGATCGAAAGGGAAAACAAGATCACTTTCATCGTCCACAACAAGGCAACCAAGAACGATGTGAAACGAGCCGTGGAAGAACTCTACGAAGTAAACGTCTCTCGGGTATTCACCCTTACAACCCCAGAGGGAAAGAAGAAAGCTTACGTGAAACTGAGCCCCGAATCAAAAGCGTCTGACCTAGCCGTAAAACTGGGAATATTGTAACGGAGACATGACGTAGCATGGGAAAGAATATCCTGGTTCAGCGACGTGGAAGGGGCTACTTCGTATTCAGGGCCCCCACTCATCGAAGGCTCCATCCTGCAGGATACAATTCGGTAGACGGACACACCTCAGGCTTTGTTAGAGATCTCCTCCACGAAGTTGCGCGCGGAGCTCCCCTCGCCCGGCTAGTCGTAGGGAACAATAGCGACGTGTTCATCCCTGCCCCTGAGGGCATGTATGTGGGACAGAGCATTGAGATCGGGAGCGAAGCGCCCGCAGAGACCGGAAATATCAAGTCGCTTGGCAGAATTCCCGAGGGAACAATGATTTGCAACATAGAACTGCGTCCCGGAGACGGGGGTACACTGGCACGGTCCTCAGGCAGCTTTGCGTTGGTCGTCTCACACACGCCGGCAGGAACGGAGCTTCGTATGCCCTCTGGTCGAACCATCCACCTGAACGACAGGTGTCGAGCGATGATTGGGGTTGTTGCTGGAGCCGGTCGGACTGAGAAGCCCTTCTTGAAAGCAGGCCCAAAGTGGTTTCTACAAAGATCCCGGGGCCGGAAATGGCCAGTGGTCAAGGGTCAAGCTATGATCGCTGCATCTCATCCTCATGGTGGAGGCAGACACAAGCATGCTGGCAAACCCACAACTGTCGGACGCGATACACCTCCTGGAAGAAAGGTTGGCAACATTGCCGCTCGCCAGACGGGCCGCGCTAAACGCCGCTCGGCACGCTAGAGCCCAGGAACATTCTTATCATGCAGGTCGCAGTTGAGAGTAACGGATTGCCGGTGAAGAGTCTCGCCTAGACAGTTCACTTATCGCGGCCACTCAGTCGATGAACTGAAACAGATGTCGATGGATGAGTTCATCAAGCTCCTTCCCTCGCGTCAGCGCAGATCACTCCTCAAAGGCTTGACGAATGAACAGAGGATTCTGATGGAACATGTTCGACAGTCTAGGAAAGGGAACGGCGGTAAACCCGCGCCGGTAAAGTCGCACGTGAGAGATATGATCGTCATCCCGGAGATGTTGGGTCTGACACTCCAATTGCATTCAGGCAAAGAATACGTCGCTATTGAGATCAGACCGGAGATGATTGGACATTTCGTGGGAGAATTCGCCATTACGAACCAAAAGGTTGTTCACGGAACACCGGGGATCGGCGCATCGCGGTCAAGCATGTACGTTCCGCTCAAGTAGACCCAGACTGCTTTCTTGGCACCTGGAACCCCCGCGTACTTCGCAGCCTTTCTCTAGCCGACCCCGAGTATACATTCGTTTCGGGAAGCTACGGACTTGAATCTCCACTTCTCAGTGGAATAAGTTATTACGACGGCCTCTCGTGTTCGATGTGAAGGCGAGCGCGAGACGCCCGCCTCGAGAGAGCCGGGCCGAGAGAAGACATTGATCTTCACAGTGAGGCTTGGGTGTTAGTGTCGCGGGCGACAAGGAACCTTCTGCAAGGAGGGATCCAATGCGAAACTCGCCTTCTGGCCCTATGTTCCGAACCGAGGTCGAGTGATCTAGAGGCTTTTAGCTGAGGTGCAGAAGCAAGATGCGTCCTGGAGGCGGACATGAACTTAGAGCAGCGCCTTGAGCTAGCAACGAGAGGAACTGTCGAGATAATCCAGAGGTCTGAGCTGGAGAAGCTTCTCGAGGAGAAGAAGAATCCTCGGGCCTACTGGGGGTTCGAGTGCTCCGGAACGCAGGCATATCCTGCACGGAATGATGCACATCGGCCAAGGTCTCGTCTGCGCCTCCAAGATTATAGATCTGATCAAGGCCGGATTCCACTTCATTGTCTTCCTTGCCGACTGGCACTCAATGATCAACAACAAGTTCGGGGGGGACCTTGAAAAGATCCGGACCGTAGGGAGATACTACAAGGATTGTTTCACGGCTCTCGGAATACCCGAGAACAGAGCAGAGTATGTCTGGGCCGCAGAGCTAGCCGAAAAGGCGGAGTATTGGGAGAAGGTTCTCAGGGTAGCGAGAGCCGCTACTATCCAGCGGGTGTTGAGAGCAATACCGATAATGGGAAGGGACATGCAGTCGAAAGAGAATGACGCTGCCACGATCTTCTATCCCTGCATGCAAGCTGCGGACATATTCCAGATGAAGCTTGACGTTGCATGTGCCGGGATAGACCAGCGTAAGGCCCACATCCTCGCCAGAGAGGCGGGGGAGAAACTCGGCTGGGGCAAGCCGGTTAGTCTTCATACTCCCATGCTGGTCGGACTCGCCGGTGTTCAGAACACCCCGCGCGACAGCTTCGATGAGGACCCTAAACTCAACCAGGTAATAGCCGCGAAGATGTCGAAGAGCAAGCCCGAGAACAACATATTGATCCATGATGAGCCCGAGGTGATTGCGAAGAAGATTCAGCAGGCTTTTTGTCCACCGAAAGTTGTGGAAGGTAACCCGATACTCGAATACTATCGCATCCTCGTCTTCGAGAATCGAGAACGGCTCACGTTGAAGCGCGACCCGAAGTACGGAGGAGACGTTGAAGTGTCCAGTTATGACCAGCTCGAGAACGAATATGCTTCGGGAAAGATCCACCCGCAGGACTTGAAGACCAACATGTCACGAATACTCTCCGAAAAGCTAGAGCCTGTCAGAGAATACTTCAAGAAGAATCCACAGCCCTTGGAGGAAGTGCGAAGACTGGAGAAGAACTGACGACTGTTGGCCGGCCCTGCTCCGCATAGAAATCCTTCTCGACTAAGAAACCCACGCGCGGAGTATTATGCGTGGAAAATGGAAGAGACGGAGAAAGTCATCGATGAGATCAGAAAACAGTCTGAAGCCGGGGTTCCAATCATCGTGGAAGGACGACGAGACGAGGCTGCCCTTCGAAAACTGGGAATAGCGGGAAGTGTGCACTGCTTGAAATCGAGAGGCGAATCACGCCACGAATTTCTCGATCGGCTCAACGGAGCAAAAGAAGCGATTGTGCTGGCAGACTTTGACCGGGAAGGGAAGGAACTGGAGACATGGCTCTACAAGGAGCTCTCTCAACGAGGAGTGAAGAGTGACCTGAAGTTTTGGATCAGAATGAGGTCTCTCGCCCGAACCGAGGTCCGATCCGTGGAAGAGATTCCGAACTTCGTGCGCGCGCTGGAGGCGAGAGCGAGGGGAATCAGACCTGTAAGCCCTCAGGTTCCACGTGCTTAATTGAGAATAACGACAGAGTATCCTCTGGAGGACGGCCCAGTCTTTCGATTCTCGGTTAGGTGATGCTGGTGGTTACGGACTAGTTCTTGCCGTTCTTTGTTCTGGAGGATTTTGCCGGTTTGCCGTTGTCGTGGAAGTAGTCGCGGAGTACTTGTTCGAAGAATATTGAGAGGCCGCCGACTCTGCCGTGGTAGACGCGTTGGACTTCGCTGCGCACGAGGTTTTCTGACTGGTCACTGAGCGAGATCATCAGTTTGCCCATGTTTTGTACCGGTCGTGTATTCTTTCTCGGGTTCCGTTCATTCTTATTGACGAGAAACGGTTAATCCTTGACTAGTAGACCTTTGGATATCCACAGTAACTTGGGGGTGGACGTGGGATATCGCTGGGACTCCAGGTATGTTTCAAGGCTTGATCGTGTGAATCGAGTATAAATGCGGAAAGATTCAGCGGCGATTCCTTCTTCTGTTCCTACTTTTCAGAGTAAGAGAACGGAGAAGTTGAGGGATTCTGTGACAAACTCTCGACATTAAGGAAAAAAGACATACCCGATTCGATGATCTTACGATCTATTTTTTGCGACCGGAGTGATCACTGTTGACAGGTTCTTCTTGGTCTTGTCATAGAGTCTTTCCGAGAAAGGCTCGCTTCTAAGACGATAAATAGCCGCCTCGCTCAGAACGGCGAACTCGAGCGGGACAAAGGATAGTGAGCGTCGCCAACTGGTTTGTTTTCGGGCTGACGATTCTCTTCCTCGTCTATTTCGTCTACGCGACACCTATCATAATGCTCGGCGTCTGGCGATACAAGAAGCGTGGTTTCGGCGAGGATCCGGGTGAGGACTGGGATCCACCGAACGTCTCAGTTCTCGTTCCAGTAAAGAACGAAGAGAAGGTTGTAGGTAGATTGCTTGACTCCCTTGTCCGGCTGGACTATCCGAAAGAGAACCTAGAAGTTGTCGTCGTGGAGGACGAGTCGAAGGATCGGACGCTAGAGATCTCCAAGAGCTACGCTGAGAGATATCCGTGGATCAAAGTGTTTCATCGCGACGCGAGTCTCGGGAAGGGTGACGCTCTCAACTTTGCGTTTCACCAGTCGTCGGGCGAGATTGTTGCGACGTTTGACGCGGACGATGTGCCGGAGGAGCAGGCGGTGAAGAAGGCGCTGCGATACTTCAATAGGCCAGAGACCGGTGCTGTGCATGGCTTTCATCGGACCCTGAATCTTCGCGAGAGCATTGTCTCGCGGTTGGCAGCTTACGAGAATTTTCTCTATCGATTGTCTAATGATGGGAAGTATGCGTTGAGATTGTTTGTTACGTTTTCCGGGTCGAACACTTTCTTCCGAAGATCGGCGCTTGAGCAGGTCGGGTTGTGGGATCCGAAATCGCTGGTTGAGGATGCGGAGTTGTCAGTCAGGTTTGCAAGGGCGCACATTGCTACCCGTCTTGCGCCTGTTGAGTGTTGGCAGGAGATGCCTGCGCGGGTTGGGACCCTGTTCAAGCAGAGGATTCGATGGTCGGGCGGGAACATGCTCACTGGGGTTAAGCACTGGAATGCGTGGAGGTCAATGTCTCTCGCGAAGACGCTTGATATGGAGGCTTTGATGATGAGCCCGATCTTGGCCGTTTTGACGTTTGCGGCGTGGATTATTCTCGGATTGGGAATTATCAAGGTCGGGTTGCCGTTCGAGACACTGCTTCCACTCTTCATAGTCATGGCCGCTGTCAATATTGTCTATGTGGGGACGCTCGTCGCTGCGGTCTTCTCCTCGGCTAGGTCCAGCGTGCTCTCCCATCTGGGTCTCCTGCTGGCAACGTATCCGTATGCGGCGCTCATCTCTATTGCAAACCTCGCAGCGATGGTGCTCATCCTTCGACGCGGGGCGAGGCTGTGGCTGAAGACCGAGAAGACGGGCTATGTGGATACGCCGCTCCAGGTGGGCGGATCCTAGCCCGTTGGGCCGGGGAAGATTCTCCGGATTCGCTTGAAAATGTTGGAAAGAACTAAATCCGTTACGCTCTAGAACAGCGATACTTGAGAGACGAATGAGTCCTAAACCCCGAGATTCCCTGCTCATAATACGCGACATTCTAGGCGTGGCTGTTAAGAGGGCGTCGAAGACAGAGATCGTCTACCGATCGAATATCAACTTCGTAGCGGCTGAGAAATACATCACACGCCTACTGCTACGCGGAATGCTCGAAACAGTGGTGGACGAGGGAAAATCGAAATTCCAGACAACACCACTAGGAGTAGAGGCACTGTCGAAGCTCACAGAAGTCCAGAAACTAGTCGAAGGCACCTAGAACCAGACCCCAAGATTACTATTCGTTAATTCCCTCGAGATCTCGCGTTTTGTGTCGCGGGGAGCAACTACTTTTCAGATTTTTTGGATAGGGGTCCGGCCAGACGAAACTGATCTAGGTGAGTCTGGTTATTCAGGGCGGAGAATGGAACGCTCGAGCTTTTTCCCAGCTGCAAAGTAGGCGCATGATCAAGCGTGAAAAACTCGCAGATCAAAAACGCTTGCCCCGATTCCGGATCAGGGCTTGTTCTGCGGTTGTCGGGTTAGAAGCAGAGTAGTCTGCGGACTTCCTTGTCCGAAGAGCCGCGCGAAGAAGAGATTACTCTCTGCTAATTCCCTCTAGATCACGAGTTTCGTGTCACGAGCTTAGGTGCAAGTGACATTTCTGGCGGGAGAAATTTCCTAGGTAACGGGTTTCCTCGAGAGTCTCAGCATTCAGGGCGTAGAATAGGCAAGTCGGGCGTTGCAGGAAGCGCCGGTTTCTAGCAAGGAAACCGCGCGAAAACAGAACGGACTCGACAGATCTTCGATCAGGGTTTGTTCTGTGCGATTTTTCCTAGGGCGAATTGTATGGGTCGTCTCCATGCTGGTGGCAGGCCGAGTAACCATTGGACTTGGATCATTGGATCGTGACTTTGAAGGTGTAGGGAGAGGCCGGCAAAACGGTGCCGACGTCAAATCTACAGTCGATAGTTTGATTGGGTACGCCAAGTGTCTGGATGCAGAGCGGACCATAAGGTGCAGCCGAGCCGAGAGCAAGGGTGACGTTATACTTTGCCGTCGGAACGCCAATGGTTGTATTTACCTGCACATCGTAGACAAGGTGCCCAGCGACAATGGTTGTATTCGCGGTCTTTGGTGTCACGCCGAATGTAACGGGACTACTGCATGAAGTCCCAGCAGAGGACCCGGCAGTAGAGGATACAGCGAATCCCTTGTCCGTAGCGATCAGACTGCTAGGGAACATGGTGAGGGAACCGACCTCAGCCTGATAAGTAGTAGATGTGACTGAGACGCTTGCGGCGAAGACGACAGCAACCAATGACATCAACACCTTGGCGGCGAACGTCCAGCTGCCGCCCCTCCGAACAATATGGGATAGCCGTCTAGCTTTGCTCAAGCTTTGTCTTTACAAAGCTCGGATTAGGATGATTCTAAGAAACCTAGGTAACCTGAATACCCAAGGGATAGTAACATGAATTCTGGCAGAAGACACCCAAGGAACTGACGTCTATAAGATAACTCAGACACTGGCTCATAGCTAAGGTATTGTCTTCGAGAGTCTCTGTTGAGAAATCCGTCACCCAGAAATTGGCGTTCCAACTGGACAGCATCCAGAGTCTATACGCTTGCAGGGTGTGAGATTCAAGAGACAAGAAAAAGGGAATTTCCAAGGATGCGCGGCTTTCTGCGGACCCTTGGAGTCTATGTCGACGTGACGTATACCGTTAGAGGCGCGGCGACGCTCGCTGTTAACAACCCGACATAAACTGTTATGGTTCCGGTGCTGGCGCCTCCTGGCCCCGTGAGAGTAACTGTTGCTTGTGCGACGAGAGCCGAGCCCGAGGGGACGGTTGCACCGCTGTTGATCGTTATCTTGACAGTGTGAGGGCCCGAGTCCGTCGCGGTGTCGGTGAGCTGGACGCCCTCTTCCCAATTGCCCGCGACGAAGTTGGTTGTCGCGCTGTAGAAAACGCTGTGGTTGCTTCCGTTCCCGCCGAAAGTGGCTGAAGTGTTGGCAGAGACGGGAACGTTTGAGATGATAGATAGTCCCTGGTCAACAACCGTCATAGTGCCGGTGTTAGCGGTGTAGGTGCCTACCGTGCCTGTAAAATTGTTCGGGGTTATGGTAATGGCCGCGGCAAGCACTCCCAGGACCATGCCCACGAGGCCCACGAGGATCAGTGCCATGCTGGGGACTTTCTTCGCAGTCAATCGGCTAAGCTTTACCCGTATGCTACTCATTTTCGAATCAGTGAAGGGTGAGCTAATTGTGGATACGATAAGCCATACGTTACTCGCGTGGATTCTACATGGTAACTATTGCAGAGACTGTCGTGTTGTCATCCTTCGTCGCTGCTCGGCGATGGCGTGTATCTAGGTCTCTCCCGTTTCTTGAGAAACTTCCGGATTGAGACAAGTTTTGGCCGAGTGGTCGAGATTTTTCTGAGGACCGAGGCTCTCTTCTTTTTTTCAGGGGCAAGCTTCTGTTCGCCAAGCCACCATCTCTTGACGGCTCTCCCGCTAGCCTCATCCGCTTCTTCGAGTAGAAGAATCTCCCTCCCGTTATGATTCAAGAGCGTCGTCTCAATCTGCCGAGCAGAATCAAAATCTGTTTTCCTGTCAACCAGATCCATGTACACCTGGTTGAGCAGATCGCGATACGGAACGGGGTGTTGATTCTGGCTGATAACATCCACCGCGGCTTTGACCATGCTCCGCTCCAGCGGAGACAGCTTTACTGGACTCCATGAAGGCGTTTCGGAGATCTCGAGAACAGGAGGAGCAGTTGACTCGACTGCTGCTTCATCGAGAGGTTGTGGTGCCGAAGATGGAGGTATGGATGCTCCTTCCTCGGACGTAGAGGGTTCAGTTTGGGATTCCTCTTGGAGCTCTCTGACGGGTTTTCTGAAGCGGAGTTCAGTCTCGGGTTTGCCTTGGGCTCTGTAGATTACGCCTGCAGCCTCTATTTCGAAGCCAGTGTTTGGCATGAGTCTCTGGAACCTGTCGCCTACGCCGGTAGCCCAGGCAGGGAGGACGATCGAGAGGCTGCCGCCGGGCTCTACTGTGTCGTAGAGCTTCTGGAAGGAGATGAGTAGTTCGTCGTCGTTGAGTTTGTCCGGATCAGATACCATAGGATTGAACTGTTTGTCGCCGCTCGAAAACCAGACATGCTGGTACGGCGGGGTCAGGTAGACGTCGTGGACCCCTCCTCCAGGAAGGAGAGTTGCAAGGACCCTGAGGGCTCTTTCTTGGACGAGTCTGACGATTCCACGTCCCATCAGGAGGCTTAGGCTGAGGAAGCCTAGATAGAATGGAATAGCGAAGGTTGCGGTGATGAGCGGTCCGGAGTAGTATGCGAGGTCTAGGCCGAGAATTCTGCCTTGAAGAGTGGTTGTCCCGGAGTATGGTGGAACTGAACCGTAGGCTGCGACAAATGCTGACTCGGCCCAGTAGTACATCATGAGGAAGCTGAAGTATAGCTCTGCTAGAGAAGAGAGGCCGAGGTACATTGCTAGGTTACGCCACCAGGCGGTGGGCCGGATGCTGGCTGCGGCTAGCGCGATGAAGCCGAAGAATAGTAGAATCCGCGTGAATGATCCGAGAGTGTTGGCGAAGGCCGAGGTTGTTGGTTGACCTATTGCGTTGATGTGGAGGTAGAACGGGGAGACCTGGATGTTCAACAATTTCGAGTTGGTTGTCCCGGTCAGGGTCCACCATGGCTCACTCGATAGGGCGAGGAATAATGTGACGATGGCGCCTAGTAGGACAAGAAGGTCAAATCGACGCAAGAATCCCACGCGCTCATCCGCGCTATGACTCAGCGCCAAGGTCGTATCGGGCTAGAGCAGGTCCTAGCCTCGGATAGGGCTCCCGTTACCATTCGCGATTTTATGGAGTCCGGGAAGGTGTAGACTCTCCACGCTAGTTTGGCGTGCTGTTTTCTATCGAGGCCTCACTTGACGATCAACAATTTTCGAAAAAAAATGACTATTGTGACTTGGCAGGTTTCTGCCGTGCAGTCGGTGCGAGTCTTGGCTTGGACCGGTTCAACATTCTGTCGGCCCAGTTCATCTGTCTCTCAAGATTCAGCTTGTACTCTTTCAGAATATACTCTAGATCCGAGGGTGGGATCTTGTCTTGTTTGGATTCGAGCATTTCCTGAGCCATCTGGAATTGCCGGTTGGACCCGTCAACAAAGAAAGTGGCCAGGTTCTCCGGATCGATGAGATCGATGAAGAGGCGGCGTAGACTGCCGAAGCGCTGCTGGAAGTTGGCAAACATTTCTTTGGCGTGGGCGAGCGATTCGACTCCTTTTGTCGTGATCTGATAGACTCGTCGAGTGGCCTCCGCGGAGGGTTCAGGTTCTGCTTTGATCAGGCCTTCGGAGACGAGCTTCTTGAGGATGGGGTAGAGCGATCCTGCCCCGGGTCTCCAAGCGCCTTCCGTCTTGCTGTCTATGTCCTGAATGATTTCGTAGCCGTGAATTGGTTTCTGAGCTATCTTGTGGAGGATGTAGTATCGGAGTAGGCCTTTAGGCGCGCTGTGGAGTCGATCATGGACATTCGAGCTATCGCCCTCTGCAGGCTTTGTACGGGGCAATCTCTCAGTTGGTACTCAGAAGTCGGATATAAGGTGTATCGTATTAGATACAGAACCCGATAGTCGAAGAAACCGGCTTTGCCCAAGAAAAATCGGGCGGAGTTAGAGGGGGGATTAGGCTTTGGGAGTGGAAGAAGCGGGAGTGTAGCTTGGGAGTGCTCTGGTCTTGCCGCGTAGATACTTGAATCCGGCGAAGCCAACGAGTATTGCGCCTATGCCGCCGAGAAGGATCGCGACTGAGTCGATCCAGATGCTGGTGAATGTTGCGGTGTCGGTTCCACCGCCGATGGTTGCTAGGCTGCTCTGGGCGGCGTTAGCGTCGTTGAGAGCGTTCTGGTAGTCTGTCTGAGCGGTAGCAAAGTCTCCGAGGGCGTACGCGTTGTTGGCG
>Ga0209588_1000097_pt1 | contig 27582 bp, 25 predicted proteins | sample Rivendell_Oct201_10_FD_188351 | JGI IMG/M metagenome (GOLD analysis project Ga0209588, IMG submission 188351) | Vadose zone soil microbial communities from the Eel River Critical Zone Observatory, Northern California, USA -... | ecosystem: Host-associated > Plants > Roots > Rhizosphere > Soil ...
GGTCGCGCGTGATGGCGTCGAGCGCCGCGAACGGCTCGTCCATGAGCAGCACGTCGGCGTCCTGGGCGAGGGCGCGCGCGAGCGCCACGCGCTGCTTCATGCCACCCGACAGCTCGTGCGGCCTGCGCCGTTCCCAACCGTCGAGATGGACTCGGCGCAGCAGCTCGTTGGCGATCCTGGATCGCTCCGGGTTGCGCACTCCGCGAAGCTCGAGCGCCAGCTCGACGTTGCCGGCGGCCGTGAGCCATGGCAGCAGCGCCGCCTCCTGGAAGATGAGCGCGACCTTGCCGTGAGCGTGCGCCCGGCCGCGCGTCGGCTGCTCGAGGCCGGCGAGAAGGTTGAGCAGCGTGCTCTTGCCGGAGCCCGAGGCGCCGACGACGCACACGAACTCCCCGCGCTTGACCTCGAGGCTCACACCCTGCAATGCGATCAGGAGACGATCGCCGTGTGGGTAGGCCATCGTCAGCGCCTCGACGCTCAGCGAGTGCTTTTCCGAGAGCTCGAGAACCTTGCTCATGAAACGCCCACCTTTTCCGCTTTCCAGTGGAGTCCGCACTCCTTGACCTCGTTTGCCGATTCCCACCACCACCGGCCCGCCCTCTCGTCCTCACCCGGCGTGGTCGCGCGCGTGCACGGATCGCACCCGATCGACGTGTATCCGTAGTCGTAGAGCGAGTGATATGGAAGGTCGTTCTCGTGGATGTAGGCCCAGACCTGCTCTTTCGACCAGCCCGCAAGAGGCGCGATCTTCGTCAGACCCTCGTGCTCGCGGTCCGGCGCCACGACCGGTGTTTCCGCCCGCGTCGATGCCTGTTGCCTGCGCACACCGGTGACCCACGCGTCATATCCACGCAGCGCTCGCGCGAGAGGCCGTGATTTGCGGACGTCGCAGCAGAGTCGCCGGTTCTCCGCCGATTTGTAGAACAGGTTCACTCCGTGGCGACCGACCATCTCTTGCAGGTCCGCCGCATCGGGGGATATGACCTGGAGTTCGATCGCGTATCTGTCGCGGATGCGGTCGATCATCTCGTGCGTCGCCTGCGGCAGACGGCCGGTGTCGAGCGTGAGCACCGTCACGTCATCGCGAATGCGAGACGCCATGTCGATCAGCACCGACGACTCCGCCTGCAGGCTGGCCACGATGACCACGCGCGGAAAGGACTCGTACGTCCAGCGCAGCACTTCTTCGGGCGACTTCACGCCGGTTCCTTTACGCGCAACGCTTCGAAGCCGACTCGATCGGTCCAGTTGCCGAAGCCCTCGCCTGGTCGTCGCTCCGACCGGTACGTCACGAACAGCGGGCGGAGCAGGTCGGGGATCTCGGCGATCGGGACGTTGGCGGCGAACACGCGGTTGAGGCGAGTCCCGTCGAAATCACCCCCCAGCATCACGTCGTACTTGCCCAGCGTCGTGCCGACGAACCCGACATCGCCCAGGTACGGCCGCGAGCATCCGTTGGGGCAGCCGCTCATGCGGAAGCTGATGCGCTCATCCGCGAGCCCGACCTCGTCGAGGAGCGTCGCGAGCTTGCGAATGAGGCCGGGCAGCGCCCGCTCGGCTTCGGCCACCGCCAGCCCACACGTGGGGATCGCAGGGCACGCCATGGCGTTGCGGATCGCTTGGGGGATGGCTTCCACAGGAGCGATGCCGTGCTCGGCCATCAGCTCTTCGATGCGAGGGCGGTCGGCCGGGTCGATCCCCGCGAGGATCACGTTCTGCTGCGCGGTCAAGCGGACCTCCGGACGCAGCTCGTCGACGATCTTGCGCAGCCCGGTGCGGGAGCGGACTCCGTCGACGTCGGCGATCCTGCCGTTCTCGATGTAGATGCCCACGTACAGGCGGCCGTCGCCCTGCTGGTGCCAGCCGAGGTGGTCGTCAACCGGCTTCCAGGAGAGCGGCTCGGGTGGCTGAAGCTTGAAAGTCACACGGCTCTGCACCTCATCGCGGAACCAGTCGAGGCCGCGGTCGGCGATCGTGTACTTGAGCCGCGCGTGGCGCCGGTTGGCCCGGTCGCCGTAGTCGCGCTGCACGGCGACCACCTCACGCGCGACGTCGACGATCTGGTCCGGCTCGACAAAGGCCAGCGGCTGGGCCACGGCGACGAACGTCTCCGGCTTGTTGTGAGTGCGGCCAAGGCCACCTCCGACCAGCACGTTGAAGCCGCGCAAGGTTCCGTCCTGCGATTTCATCGCCACGATCGCGAGGTCGTGCGCGTAGACGTCGACGCAGTTGTCGCCCTCTAGCGCCACTGTCGTCTTAAACTTGCGTGGCAGGTACTGCTCTTTGTAGAGCGGTTCGACCTCGGGCTCCGAGGTCTCGACGACCTCGCCGTCGAGCCAGATCTCGTGGTACGCGCGCGTCTTCGGCGTGAGCTCGGTCACCATGGCGCCGATCGAACGGTCCACCTCATCGTGGAACTGATCGGCGATTGGCTCCGGGCAGCACATGATGTTGCGCTCGACGTCGCCGCAGCCGCCGAGCGTGGTCAGCAGCGATTCGTTGATCGCTGCGATCGATTTCTTGATGTCGCCCTTGAGCACGCCGTGCAGCTGGAAGTCCTGGCGCGTTGTGACGCGCAGCGTTCCGTTGGCCCATTTGCGGCTGATGTCGTCGTGGGCGATGTACGCATCCGGTGACACGACCCCGCCCGGGATGCGCGTCCGGATCATCAGCTGGTGGTGCTTGGTCAGTCCCTTGGCACGCGCCTCCTTGCGGCGGTCGCGGTCGTCCTGCTGATAGATGCCGTGGAACTTGAGCAGGGTCTCCGAGTCATCGCCAAATGCAGGTGTGTCTTCGAGGAGCTCCTCCTTGATGAGCCCTCGCAGGTGGTTGCTGGTGGCTTTGACCGTCTCGTTCTTCGACAAGCTGTCGAGGGACGGGATAGACGTGGGATCCGACAAATGAATACGCCTCCGTAGTTAGATTTGATGCCGACACGAACGCGCCAGAAGGCGCGGAGGGGCTAAGAGCCCCGTCAGAAGGGTCGGCTAGCTACAGAAGCAGCTGGCGCAGAGGACGTAGTCGATCGCTCGGCGTCGAGTGAGATACATGCCACGAGCGATCGAGGTACGCATAGAAGACAAGGGTAGTCGATCAACGCTTAGGCTGTCTATCGCTGCCCCACAAACCGGGGGGTACGGTCCTTGGTAGGCGGCTCCAACCATCCTCTGCTCCGGGTCGTCGGATAATCCGTTTATGGCCGATCAGGACCTGCCGCCCGAACGACTGGCCGCCGTATTCGCGAGCTTTGTGCGCCAGATCGTTTCGGGGGCTTCCCGGGAGAGCCCGCTTCTGGACAAGATCGTCGAACACCTCGGGACCGACCCGGCCCAGCTGCCTGTAACCCTCGAGCAATTCGACACGTTCGAACAGCCCAACCTACAGGTCGCCATCGACGCGTATCTCAGACAGGATGGGAATTCGGCCGAGCTGGTCGGCGTGAGCATGGAAAACAAGCGCTTCATGTCGCCAGGGTTGTCCGAGCTCGTGACGCGGAGCGACACCTTTCTCGGCAGCTTGAAGGAAGGCCCCGTCGACTACACCAACTACCACCTGGCAAACGACGAGGTCCTGGCTTGCGTCCAGTTCGGGCTCTACCTGGTCAAAGCCGGAGACGCACGCCTTGCTGTGCTTGTCACCGGCGCGAGCGATATGGGTGACCCCCGGCGCCAAAAACTACGCCTCGAAGTCATGTCCGCCCGAGCCTCTGACGCCTCCGTTTTCATCGACGAAATTCGGCGGTTGAGCGATCGCCTGAACGTGTACCGCGGCCACGCGATCTCGCTGACGCCCGGGTCGATCCACATCGGACCCGGTCCTCAGACCCTGGTCCAGTTCCAGGCCGTGCCTCGCGTGGGGCGGGAAGACGTCGTGCTTCCCGCCGGCCTGCTGGAGCGAATCGAACGCCAGACGGTCACCTTCTCCGAGCACGCCGAGGAGCTGCTCCGCTCGGGCCGCTCCCTGAAACGAGGGATGCTCCTGTTCGGTCTTCCAGGTACCGGCAAGACATTGACTGTGATGTACCTGATGGGTCGCATGCCCGACAGGACCGTGATTCTGACGACTGGAAGAGGACTCGGTCTCATCCAGACCGTTGCGACCATGGCCCGCCGGCTGGCGCCGTCGATGGTGGTGCTCGAGGATGTCGATCTCGTCGCCGAAGAGCGCACGACACCCGGCTTCGGTGCGGCTCCGGTTCTCTTCGAGTTGCTGAACGAGATGGACGGTCTACGCGACGACCAGGATGTGATCTTCGTCCTGACGACGAACCGGCCGGACATATTGGAGCCCGCGCTCGCCGCTCGTCCAGGGCGGGTTGACCTTGCCGTTGAGCTGCCGCTGCCCGACGCGGAGGGCAGGCGTCACCTGCTCGAGCTTTACTCTCGCGGACTGGTGTTCGCGGGAGTGGATCTGGACCGCCTGGTGGATCAGATCGAAGGCGCCACCCCCGCCTACATCAAAGAGCTTCTCCGGAAGGCCACCCTGCGAGCGCTCGAAGCAGGCGCCGGCAAAAACCTGCGTCAGGCGGATATCGATGGCGCGCTGGACGAGCTCGCCCAGGGCGGCCGGCTCGCCGAACGGATTCTTGGCTTCCGGCCCGAACAATCCGGGCCGCCTCCGGGAATGCCGCCCAGGCCGGCCGTCTCGGTTCCACAGGGCGTCGCCACCGGCTTTCCTGCGCAGGTCGTCATTCGACGAGACAAGGACTCGACTCGCTGAAACAAAGTCCCACACCGGAGCTTGTCGTGCGCGACGCCAAGGCGTGGCGGGCGTGGCTGGCGAAGCATCACGCGGACTCGTCCGGGGTGCTCGTGGTGCTGGCGAAGAAGGGCACGACCAAGCCGACGACCCTGACTCACGGCCAGGCGCTGGAGGACGCGCTCTGCTACGGCTGGATCGACGGCCAGGCGAGTCCCCGCGACGAGCTGACCTGGCGCGTTCGCTTCACTCCCCGGCGGCGAGCCAGCATGTGGTCGAAGCGCAACACCGTCATCGTCGCAAAGCTGGTGGACGCGGGCCAGATGCATGCGGCTGGCATTGCCGAGGTGGAAAGGGCTAAAGCGGAGGGACGGTGGGACGTCGCCTATGCGGGTTCTGCCGAAATCGAGGTTCCGCCCGATCTTGCCGCGGCGCTGGCTGCGAGGCCGAAAGCACAGAAGATGTTCGACACCCTCAACAAGCTGAACCGCTACGCGGTCCTCTATCGGGTGACCACCGCAAAGCGGCCGGAGACGCGAGCGCAGCGGATCGAAAAGTTCGTCGCCATGCTCGCCCACGGCGAGACCATCTACCCGCAGAAGCCGCGCGCTTAGAGGCGAATACGCACGTGCGGCGTCAGGCGTGCCGACTCTGGGCGGCTAGGGCCGCATGCGCATCTGGCGCACGACCTTCCATGGACTCCTTGTTAAAACGGCAACCTCATTTGTAATTACGCACCGTAGGCGCCAACGGGCTGGAATCCGCGCCATTCATGCGCACCGTTGGCGCCAACGGGGCGGAATCGGAAGTCCTAAACGGCTTCCGAGGCAGCCGCGAGCGTCGCATCGATGGCCTCGTCGCGGTGCGCCGCGCAAATGAACCACGCTTCGAACTGCGATGGCGGGAGCAGCACGCCGGCATCGCGCATGCGATTGAAGAACCGCCCGAACGCATCGCGGTCGCATTCCTTCGCCTCGTGAAAGTTGGCGGGTGGCGAATCGCGGAAGAACAGCGTGAGCAGTGAACCGACGCAAGCCACGCTCACCCCCTTACGCCGCAGCCCGACCTCGAGACGCTTCGCTCGTGCGTCAATCTCCATGTAGATGTCGGGAGTCAGCTGGAGGAGGGTGGCTTCACCAGCTGCCATCACCACTGGATGCCCGGACAGTGTCCCCGCCTGATAAACCGGACCGGCAGGCGCCACCAGGTCAAGGAGGTCCGCGCGCCCACCGTACGCGCCGACCGGCAGTCCGCCACCGATGATCTTGCCGAGCACTGTCATGTCGGGCCGTACGCCATACAGCTCTTGCGCACCGCCTGGCCCAACACGGAAACCGGTGATGACCTCGTCGAAGATGAGGAGGGCGCCCGCCGATTCGGTCAGGCGGCGCAATCCGTCCAGGAAGCCGGGCGCAGGCGCGACGACGCCCATGTTCGCGGCGACCGGCTCGACGATCACTGCGGCGACCTGCTTGGCGTGCGCATCGAAAAGTGCCGCGACTGAGTCCAGGTCGTTGTATGTGGCGACGAGCGTCTGCGCCGCGACCGGCGCACTGACACCGGCACTGCCTGGGAGAGAAAGGGTCGCGACACCCGAGCCGGCTTCGACGAGCAGCGAATCCGCGTGACCGTGATAGCCCCCGTCGAACTTGATGACAAGATCGCGCCCGGTCGCGGCGCGAGCCACGCGAAGCGCGCTCATCGCCGCCTCCGTGCCGCTGTTGACGAACCTGAGCCGCTCGATCGACGGCATCCGCGCGCGAATCAGTTCGCCGAGCCTGACCTCGGCAGGGGTGGTGGCGCCGAATGGCCCGCCCGCTTCGACTGCCGCAAGGATCGCCTCAACGACGGCGGGGTTCGCGTGGCCGAGGATGAGCGGACCGAAGGCGCCGACATAGTCGATGTAGCGCTTGCCTTCCGCGTCCCAGACGAAGCAGCCCTCGCCGCGGACCATGATCGGAGGCTCGCCGCCGACCGCTCGGTACGCGCGGACCGGACTGTTGACGCCGCCGGGAAAGAGCCTGGCCGCTCGCTCCCGCCATTTGGCAGAAGTGGCGCTAGTCAATCAGCTGCGGCCGTCGAGCCACTGGACGTACTCGCGCGTCTTCACCGCGACAACGCGATCGGCCTCGTCGATGTAGCCGCTCGGAACAGGCTCCGGTTTCACGTAGAGATCGTCGATGCCAAGGTAGCCGCCGTTGAGTCGGGCTCTGACCGCGGCAGACACGGCAGGTGGCGCCGAGATGTCCGCGATCGGCGGCAGCGCACTGCTGACCGGCTGGAACTCATGCCAGGTGCCGGCGAGAGCGATCGCTACAGCTGACGACTTCGGCGCCAGCTCCGCACCGCCGGCGAGGTCGGTTCCACGGCCGCCGTAGACGTGCGCCAGCCGGTCCGCCCGCGCCGCGTCGCGACTTGCGATGGTGACTTCGGCGCCGGCGAGCCGGGCGGAGTGCGCAAGTGCGGAGCCCATCCGGCCCGCGCCCACGACCAGCACTGTTCTGTCCGCCAGATTCGATCTCTCCTGCAGCCAGGCAACTGCACTCTGCGCGAGGTTGCCGCTCGCGGCGGTGCGGCCTGCGCGGGCCCGGCGGCCGGCGGCGATCGCGGTTTCGAAAAGCCTTTGCAGCCTGCCGTCAAGAGACCGGGCCGCGCGCGCATCGGACAATGCCTCGCGAACCTGGTGCAGGACCTCGTCCTCGCCGACGATCGCGCTCTCGAGACCCGCGGCGACGCGGATAAGGTGCCGCACCGCACAGTCGCCGGTCTCGAGGCGCAGACCCTCCTCGAGGTCGGGCAGAGCGCCGAATCCGTAAAGCTCGACACGGTGGCAGGTGCTGAGCAAGATCCAGTCCGGATGGCTCGGGACTTTGGCTTCCAACGAGCGAGCGAAGCGGTCGCGTTCGCCGGCGCCCGCGGTGCCGGCTTGCACGGCCATGACCCAGGGTTGGTGATCGGACATTGGGCCTAGCCTACGTGTTCCTCACAAGCGCCACCGCGGTCCTGTCGAGCTTGACTCGCCTCGCTGACCCCATGCACACCTCGCCGCCGGCGAGCTGGTACCGGAAGACGTAGCTGCCGGGGATTGGTTGCGGATCGCGGCATTGGTGGCTGCCTACCGTGGCTTGCCGCTTGGGACAGTCGATGCGTCAATCGTGGCCGCGGCAGAACGCCTCGGCGTCGGCACGATCGCCACTCTTGATCGCAGGCATTTCACGGTAGTGCGGCCGGACCACCAGAATGCCTTCGAACTGGTGCCCTGACTTGACCAGAGCCACATGACCTCCGGTGAAACTGACGACCGCGCGGAATAGGCGGTGGCGCCACTCGCGTTTGGGGTTTAGGTGAGGCGCCTCCACTACGCCTGGATCGTGGCCGCCGTGACGTGGATCACGCTACTGGCCGCGGCCGGATTCCGATCTACGCCTGGGGTCCTGATCGTCCCCCTCGAGCAGGAGTTCCACTGGTCGCGCGCGACCATTTCGGTGGCAGTCTCGATCAACCTGCTCCTCTTCGGGCTCTTCGCTCCTTTCGCCGGCGGCTTGATGGAGCGCTTTGGGGTGAAGCGGGTGGTGGTCGTGGCGCTTCTGACAGTGTCCGCGGGATCCGGCCTCACCGTTTTCATGCACCAGGCGTGGCAGCTCGATCTCCTCTGGGGAGTGGTGGTCGGTGTCGGCACAGGTTCGATGGCCACCGTGCTCGCCGCCATCGTGGCGAACCGCTGGTTCGTCAAGCGACGCGGCCTTGTCCTCGGGGCACTGACCGCCGCCGGCGCCACCGGCCAGCTGATCTTTCTGCCTGCACTCGCCTGGCTCGCGGTGAACATGGGGTGGCGAACTGCGGCACTGGTGGTTGCGGGCGCTGCTCTGCTCGGCATACCGCTGGTCGTGTTGTTCATGCGCGACCGCCCGGCTGACGTAGGTCAGCGCGCATACGGCGCCACCGAAGCCGACGAGCCGGCGCCACCCCTGCAGAACCCCGTGAAGGCCGCCCTCGGCGGCCTCGCGATGGGAGTGCGCAACCGCAACTGGTGGTTTCTCGCGGGCAGCTTTTTCATCTGCGGAGCGAGCACCAACGGGCTGATCGGGACGCACCTGATTCCAGCCTCCATCGACCACGGGATGCCGGAGGTGACGGCGGCCAGCCTGCTCGCGTTCATCGGCATCTTCGATGTGGCCGGGACGATGATCTCGGGGTGGCTGACCGATCGCCTGGACTCGCGCTGGCTGCTCTTCTGGTATTACGGCCTTCGCGGGCTCTCGCTGCTGTTCTTGCCGTACGCCTTTGGGATGCAGTACTTCGGTTTGTTCTTATTCATCGTTTTCTACGGCCTGGACTGGGTGGCGACGGTCCCGCCGACGGTCGCCCTCACCGCGGATACGTTTGGAAGGCGCAACCTGGGAGTGGTTTACGGCTGGGTCTTCGCGTCGCACCAGCTCGGAGCATCCGCGGCCGCGTTCGGAGCGGGCGCGGTCCGAACTTATTTCGGGAACTACCAGCTCGCGTTCATGACCTCCGGCCTGCTGTGTTTGCTCGCCGCAGGTCTCGTGATCCGGATCCGGCGCGCCCGCGGCCCGGAGGCGGTCGTGTTGGCGCCGGTGCCCGCACCTTCGTACTGAGGCGCCTCGTACTGGCCGGAGCGGCCGGGGCGGTGCTCGCGTTTCTCCCGGTGTCGGTCTCCGCTCACGCGCAGCTGATCGGCTCCAATCCGGCGCCCGGCGCCATCCTTGACACGATCCCGGCTTCGGTCGAGCTCGACTTCTCGGAATCAGTCACGTCCGCAGGACGCGGCATCAGCGTGTATGGGCCGTACGGCCGGCTCGTGAACAGTGCACCCGCTCATGCTCAGGGCACCAGGCTTTCGGTGCCGCTGGGCGTCGGGACCGATGGCACCTACACAGTGATCTGGACCGTGATCGCCGCCGACACTCACCCGTCGCGCGGCATGCTCACATTCAGCGTCGGACACCCAAGCCCGGTGCGAGCGCCCGGCCTTGGCGGAAGGGACGTCGGCCTTGTCTCGCCGCTCGGTTTTGCGCTGCAGGCACTCGGCCGGTTCTTCCATTTCGCGGGCTTCGCGCTCGGCTTCGGCGCCGCGACATACGCGTTGTTCGTGGCGCGCGACTCGCGCCCGCTGCGCCTCGCCGGCGCCGGCGCTGCGCTGCTCTTGGTCGCAGAACCACTGGCCCTGCTGGCACAGACCGCGAGCCTTGACCCTGCACAGACCTTCGATGGCGACGCGCTGACCGGTGTGCTGGCCTCCCCGTTCGGCCGCGTGCTCGGACTTCGAGTGGCAGCGGCCCTTTTGCTCTGGGCCGTGCTGGGCGCGCTCCGCCAGGCACCCTGGCTGCGCTGGTCAATCCCGGGGCTGGGCCTCGCCCTGGCAGTGGTCGATGCGACCGCCGCGCACGCCATACCCGCCCTCCCGCAGCCGTTGGGTCTCGCGTTGAACGCAGTCCACGTCGCCGCTATGGGTCTTTGGGTGGGCGGCGTGGCCGCATTCGCAACCACTCCGGCGGGCGGTTTTCGGCGGGTCGCAGGGTGGTCGGCCGGTCTGCTGATGGCGAGCGGAGCAGCGCTGGCCTTACTCCACTTCGCCAGTCCACTGCAGACGATGACCACTGCTTACGGCGCCACGCTGATGGTCAAACTGCCTCTGGCGGCGGCAGCGCTCTGGCTGGCCTGGCGAGCCCGCCGGCGCGGAGAGCTGGTCGCGCTGATGGCGGTGCTTGCCGCCGCAGCGGCCCTCGTCTCCCTACCCCCTCCGCGCTAGGGTAGATTCGCCTGGCATGCCCATTTGGGCCCGAATGGGGCTTTCAAGTGGCCGCGGATCCCCCATTTTGGCCCGAATGGGGCTATAGCAAGGTAGGGTCAGCCGCCCGCGGTGCCCACAGCCGCGGCTGTCGATTGAATGGCGGCCGCGTACGCGGCGTGGTACTCGGCGTAGCCCGCCCAATCCGGATCGAATGCGATCAAGCAGTCGTTGGCGTACAGCTCGAAGATCTGCGCGTGCACGGCGAGCGCTGTGGTGAGCAGCGGCGGCAGCGGGCCCGTCAGCATGCTCAACGACGATCCAGGCCCCGTCCCGGGTATCCCTGGCTTGACCGGGCCGCCGGCCGGATTTGATGCCGCCAGCGTCTGTACCTCGAGCGGAACCTGACCCGCGTAGCGGTTGAACAGCGAGCACCAGTCGGCGTCCCGGCAAGGCTGATGCTGAGCCACCGAAGTGACATCCCCTGAGGCCAGGCCCTGCATCCCGAACCCGATCCCGAGCTGGGCTGACTTTTCCGCCACCGCGGCGCCGAGGTCTGCTTTGCCGTTGAAGTTGTTGAGGCCGACCATCAGCTGCTTGGTCGAGCGCAGCGCGCCCATGTAATCGAGCATTCGCTGGTTGTAGGGCATCCATTCGGTCTGGTAGCCCTTCGCGTCCCACATCTGCTTGCACGGGCCCGCGTCGGCGCCGCCGTCAACCAGGTCCTCACCGCCATGCCCGAGGCCGAACCGGATGTAGCCGATGTACTTGTCGCCGGCGAAGTGGCTCACCGTCTGCTTGATGAACTCTTTCCAGTTCGTCTCATAACCCGGCTGCCAGAACACGGGAGTGGGCTGCGAATTGGCGCACGTGACCATCTGGACCTGACTCTGGACCCACGACGGAGTGGCGCCCTGCTTTGTCGACGCCCCTTCGGCGGCGCCAATGACGATCAAGTTCACCGTCTTGCCGAGCCGCTCCCACTGAGCGATCTCTGCTTCCACGCTGCTCCAGTCGTAGCGCGCCGTGGCGGCGGGTCCTTTGTCGACCGAGTTCCAGCGGACCCAGAAATTCGCGCCACAAATCGCGGAGTTCGGGATGAGGTACTGATTGATAGCGGCCGCCATCTGAGCGGACCCGGACGGAACCAGTACGAAAACGCCGTGCGGCGCGGCGGGCGCGGCGACTTTGGGTTTGCCGCCGTTGCAAGGCGCGGCCGCTGCCACGGGAGTCGCTTGTGGCGTCGGAGAGGCGGGTGCCGACGGCGCTGCGGTGGTTCCGCAAGCCATCAGGATCGCGGGCAGGGTCAGCGCGATGAGGCGGCCTTTTGCGATCAACGGTGTGAGTATCAGCCCTTGAAGGGCGACGGCTGTCCGGGAGGTAGGTAAGGTGTCGGGTCAACGGGCACCTGGTTGATCCGCAATTCGAAGTGCAGGTGCGCGCCGGTCGAGTTTCCGGTCGATCCCTCGAGCCCGATCGGCTGCCCCTGGATCACGCCCTGTCCGACCTTGACCAGCGCCGTCGAGAGGTGACCGTACAGAGTGTTCAGGCCGCCGGAGTGAGCGACGATGACGTAGTTGCCGTAACCCTGGCTCGAGCTGCCGACAAGCGCCACCACTCCGTCGTCCGCCGCGTAGACCGGCGAGCCAAACGGTGCGACAAGGTCGATGCCAGTGTGGAAATGCGGGAAGCGGCCGTAAGGCGGCTCGAACCAGAACGTGCTCGGCCCGAAGGGCTGAGAGATATGCGACGTCGGCTCCGGCCAGATGAATCGGTACTTGGTCGAATGTCCGGCACTGATCGGGATCTGGCCGACGTTGTTCGACTGGCTCCAGAGCTGCATCTGTGTCCAGACCGCCTGCATGGCCGCGGCGATGATGGCGTCTTGCTGCGCCTGCAGCATGTCGGTAACGGCCTGCGCGAGCTGTGCCGACTGCCGGTTGAGCAGATAAAGCTCGCTTTGCGTCTCAGCGATCTTCTTCTCGAGATCGGCCACTGAGCGCTCCTGCTGCGCCTGCAGCACGCGCAGCTGCTCGAGCTGAGACGCGAGCTGCTCGCGTTGCTTGATCTGCTCCTCGCGCGCGGCTTGCTCCTTCTTGCGCTCGGTTTCAATCTCGACGAGGTCACGTCCAAGGGAGGCCTTGATCTCCGCCGCGCGCGCGCCGGCCACGTTGAGATCGGCGACGCGGGTCAAAAGATCGCTCAAGCTTTGCGCCTCGGCCAGGATGACCAGCATCGAGCCCGGCTGCGTGTAGATTGCTCGGGCTAGCTGCCGGAGCTGCGCACGCTCGGCGGTGATCCGCTGCGCGAGAAACGCCTCGCGGCGCTGGGCGGCCTCGATCTGCGCGTCCAGTTCGGCGATCTTCGCCTCGACCTCGGTGATCTTTATGCGCACGTCCTCCTGCTGGGCGGCGTTCTCCTGGAGCGACTTCTTCACCTCTTCCTGCGCGGCCATCGCGTTGGCCAGGTTGCTCCCGAGCTGCGCGCGGATCTGGTCGATCAAAGCCTTCTGCTGATCGGGTGTGAGGTTGTCCGCGCTCACCGCCGGCGGACCGGCGCCGAGAAGCAGCAGCGCCAGGCCGAGCACCAGGAGAAGTCGTTTCACGATTCGAGGTGCTTCCGCAAGCTCACCAGCGATGAACCGGAGCCCAGGCCAAGCCCAGTCGCGAAAACAATCGCTGCCGCGCAGGCCGCCACCATGACGTTGACCCCTGGCGCGAACTGCGTGAACGACGCTGAGCCCGCGGAGATCGCGGCCATCGTCAAACCGAAAACGATGAGGCCGGCAACCGCGCCTGACAGAGCACCGGTGATCGCGCCTTCGACGACGAACGGCCCGCGCACCATCCAGCGCGGCGCGCCCACCAGCTGCATGATCGTGACCTCATCGCGCCGGGAGTGAATCGCCGCGCGGATGCTGTTGACGGTCACGGTGACCGCGACGAATCCGAGCAGCGCCAGGAATGCGATGCCGGCCACCGCGAAACCGAGCAAGACCGCCTGGATCCGCTGGTAAGCGCCTCTGTCATACGAGGTCGGATACGCGGGGTCGACTCCGATGTCGTCCCTGACCGAGTTGTGGATCGCCGCCACGTCATCGATGTTCTTCACGCGTGCATCGAGGCTGGCGGGGAACGGGTTGCTCTCGCTCGCGTCGGCCAGCTGCGGCAGCCCCGGGAGATGCTGCGCCCGCGCCAGCGCTTCCGCCCTGGTGGTGTATGTAACGGTGGCGATGCGCGGGTCGGCGGCGAGGCGGTCCCACAGCCTGTTGACCTGCGCGTCTGTGGCGTCGTCGCGCATGTATATGTGCAGCAGCGAAGCCTCGCTCGCCTGCACCACCTCGATGTTGTGCAGCGCGAAGCCCATCAGGCCGACAAGCCCCGACAGCAGCAGGAGCAGCGTCATCGAGCTGATCGCAGGCGCCGCGCTGCCGAGATTGCGGAACCAGTTCCGGGCCGCGCCGCCGAGCAGGTAGCGCGACATGTTAGTCGCGACGACCTGAGCCAGCCGGCGGCGAGGGAAGTGTGGTTTCACGAGGACGCCAGCCATGCCATCCTCCCGGTCCGGCCCGCCGGCTGATCGCGCACCAGGCGGCCCTGAACCAGGGTCACGACCCGGCGCTGAAAGCGCTTGACGATCTCGACGTTGTGAGTCGCGATGAGCACCGCCGTGCCGGAGGCAGCGATGTCGGAGAACAGGTCCATCATCTCCCACGACGTGTCCATGTCGAGGTTGCCCGTGGGCTCGTCAGCGATCAGAAGCGGCGGCTGCGCGACAACCGCTCGCGCCAGGGCGATTCGCTGCTGCTGCCCGCCCGACAGTTGATGCGGGAAGGAAGCGCCACGATCGCCGAGACCCACCGCGTCCAACGCGTCCAGCGCGCACTCCGACGCTTCTTCATCGGAGACCCGTATGTCGCTGACCCGAAGCGCAAAGGCAACGTTCTCAATGGCGGTCAGCCGGGGCAGCAGCTTGTAGTCCTGAAAGACCACCGCCACGCGGCGGCGAAGCTCCGGCACCTGTGAGGCCTTGAGGGAGTGCGCGGCGATGCCATCCACCCAAACCTCGCCCATGGTGGGACGGAGCTCGCGGTTGATCAGCTTCAGCAGCGTGGTCTTGCCGGCCCCGCTGGGGCCGACCAGGAACGCCAGTTCCCCCGGCTCGAGGGCCAGGTTGACGTCGTCGAGCGCAATCCGGGTTCCGTACGCTCGAGTCACACCATTCAGCTCGAGGATTGGGGTCACGTAATAACTAACGTATTAACCAGGGAAACCCTGAACTCGGGCGGTTAAGCGCTGTGAGTTTCCCGGGATGGACCGCCGACCGACTTGATCAGCGGAGCCCCGGATTCAGCCAATTCGGTCGGAATGGTCGCATTCCGCGCGCGTTGATACAGCCATTTCGGCGGAAATGGTCGTCTCCCGCTAAATCACGCGTGAGGCTTGGGTAGGTAAGCCTCGATGACGTCGGCCGCCCGGCTGTCGCCCGGTTGGCCGCGCTCGCGGAGCCGCCCGGCGACCTTTCTTTTCGTCTCGGCGCCGCCCGCCGGTCCGGTCTTGAACTTGACGTGGCGGCGCACGATTCGCAGCTGCATCGTGGCGAGGCGCTGCAGGCGCGCGCCGTAGAACTCGCCCATCTTGACCGGCTCGTACGAGGCATCCGGCTCATAAGCGGCGAGCAGTCTGCTCAGGGCTCCGGCCACGTCTTTGGGGTCGGTCGAGACTTTCACGACGTCGCACTCGAATGCGACGGCACGGAAGTGAAGAGTCGCGCGACCGGCGTCCTGATCGCTGACCCAGCTGTGTGGCGACCACGCCAGAAAGTCCGAGACGAAGAACGTGACACGCGGGTTTGCCCGCACGGCGTCGAAGGTCGGATCCGCCTGGACGCAGTGGAGCTCGATCACGTCTCCGGTCTTGACAAACGGCAGGATGCTCACCTGCGGGTAACCCTCGGCGGGGCAAGCGATCAGCGTCCCGTGCCGCATCTCGGCCACAAACCGGTCCGCAGCCTCCTGGTCGGGCGGGTAGTTGGAGCTCGCAAACATGTGCTTAGTCTGGCAGCGGATAATGCCGCGGTGATCGATACGGCTGTGCGCCGCCGGCCGGCTGCCGCCGTGCTTGGAGACAAAGTCGTCGAGACGCAGGGACTCACCAAGGTCTATGGCAAAACCATCACTGCCGTCGACAGGCTCGACCTTGATGTGTACCGCGGCGAGGTCTACGGCTTCCTTGGACCCAACGGCGCGGGCAAGACCACGACGCTCAGGATGCTTCTGGGACTCATCCGGCCGACCGGCGGGACCGCCAGAGTCATGGGCGCGGCGCCCGGAACGCCGGCCTCTCTGGTCAAGGTCGGCGCGATCGTGGAAACTCCCGCTTTCTATCCTTATATGTCCGGCCGCGACAACCTCCGCCTCCTCGCCATGTACTGCGGTGTTCCGATGACTCGTGTGGACGCGACTCTCGAGCAGGTCGAGCTCACGCCTCGCGCCCGACACAAGTTCTCGACCTACTCGATGGGCATGAAGCAGCGGCTGGGGATTGCGGCGGCGCTCCTCAAGGAGCCCGACCTCCTGATCCTCGACGAGCCGACCAACGGTCTTGACCCCCAGGGCATGGCCGACGTCCGGAATCTGATCATCGAGCTCGGCAAGGGTCAGCGGACGGTGCTGATCTCGAGCCATCTCCTGGGCGAGGTCGAGCTGATGTGCACGCGAATCGGGGTGATCAAGAAGGGAAAGATCGTCGCCGAAGGGACCATCGACGAGCTTCGCGGCGCCGCGACGCTCACTGTGCGAGGGACTCCTGCGGACCTTGCACAAACGGTCCTTGTAAGAGACGCCGGCGCCGAGAACGTCACCGCGCTTGGCGACGGTTCATTCAGTCTCAAGGTCGCCGCGCAGCGAACCGCGGACATCAACCAACACCTGGTGCAGGCCGGGGTCGCCGTCACCGAGCTTCACATGGACGAGCGCTCACTGGAGGACATCTTCATGGAGCTGACCGGGACCGAGGGCGGACTCTGATGGTCGCGGCGTTTCGGGGAGAGCTGTTCAAGGCCGTACGACGGCCCGGGATCTGGGTCCTGGTGGGCCTTTTCCTGGGGCTGGCCATCCTCATCGGTTATGCAATCACGTACCTGATCTACACGCACCCCCCGCCGAACAGCTCACAGGGATTGCCCCCCGGCACGACGCTGTCGGACTTCAAAATTGCGCTGTACCCGGAGAACTTCGTCAAAGAGACGATGAGCCAGTGGGGCGTCCTGGGCGGCGTGTTCGCCCTCATCGTCGGCGTGCTGCTGCAGGGCAGCGAGTACGGATGGGGCACCATCAAGACGCTTTACACGCAGCGTTATGGCCGTCTGACGATGCTGTTCGGCAAGCTCCTCGCCATGTTCGTGGTCGTGCTGGTCATCGTCCTCGGTCTTTTCGCTGTGGACGCGGCCTGCAGCTGGATCGTCGCGCACCTGGACGGCAAGACTTCGAGCTTTCCCGCCGCCGACGTGATAGTGAAGGCGATCGGCGCCGCCTTCCTCATCTTTTCCTTCTGGGCTGTCTTCGGTTTTGCGCTTGCCACCGCATTCCGCCAGTCCGCGCTGGCGATCGGGCTCGGTCTCGCCTATGCGCTCGTGATCGAGCTCCTGATTTTTGGCCTCCTCGCTGGGCTCGGAGGCAGCGTTGTGAAGCCGATCCAGCAGTGGTTTCCAATTGCCAACAGCTCATACCTTTCCCAGTCGTTTGGGCAGGTCAGGTTCCGGGGCCTTGAGTCACAACCGGTGCCGTATGCCGACGCCACCCACGCGGTGGTGATGCTCTTGCTCTACGTGATCGCCTTCACGACAATCTCCGCGTGGCTGACCCGCACAAGGGACGTGACCAGCTAGTTCCGATTCGGGGGCGCAAAATGAGCCCGAGCGGGTGATAGAGCCCTCCCAGCGCTTCGATGTCGTGGTCGTCGGCGGAGGCCAGGCGGGTCTCGCCGCCGGCTTTCACCTGGCGAAGCGCAACATCGATTTCGTCATTCTCGACGCTTACCCGCGCGTCGGCGAGGCGTGGCGCAAGCGCTGGAATTCTCTGCGTCTGTTTACTCCGGCCAGGCTGGACGGACTCCCCGGCATGCCGTTCCCGGCACCGCCCGGCGCGCTGCCGACGAAAGATGAGTTGGCCGATTACCTCGAGAGATACGTCGAGCAGCACAAGCTGCCCGTCCGGAACGGCATCCATGTCGACTCACTGAGCCAGGAAGGAGACCGCTACGTTTTGACCGCCGGCGATCGACGGTTTGAGGCTGACCAGGTCATTGTGGCGACCGGCGGCCATCCAACCCCGAGGCGTCCTGACTTCGCGTCCGGTCTCGACCCCGACATCGTGCAGCTGCATTCCGCCGAGTACCGCGACCCATCGCAGCTGCAAGAAGGCGACGTTCTCGTCGTCGGCGCCGGGAACTCTGGCGCTGAGATCGCGATGGACGCTGCCAAGAACCACAAGGTCTGGCTGGCGGGCCGCCCAACGGGTGAATTCTCGCCGGCCTTTTATTCGCGTCCTCTGTGGTGGACTGTCAACAAGCTGCTCACCCTGAAGACGAGGATGGGCCGGAACATGGCGGCGATGGCACGGACCAGAGGGACACCTCTGGTCCGCCTTCGCGAGAAGGATTTCGCCACGGCCGGCATCACGCGAGTGCCGAGGGTTGAAGGGGTGGAGTCGCGCATGCCCCGCCTGGCAGATGGCCGCAGGCTTGACGTGCGGAACGTGGTCTGGTGCACGGGCTTCAAGCACGACTACAGCTGGATCAAATTGCCGGCGGCGGCCAGCGGCCATATCCCCGCGCATGAGCGTGGCGTGGTGGCCTCGCAAGAGGGGCTTTACTTCGTCGGGCTGCCGTTCCAGTTTGGAGCGAACTCGGCACTCATCGACGGGGTGGATCGAGACGCCGGCTTCGTCGCCGCCCGGATCGCCGCTACGCGAACGCAAACCAAAACAGCGGCGGTCTGACTTGCCTGACAAAACCGAATCTGCGAACGAGACGTCGAAGCCGTGCGTGTGCAAGGTGATGAAGCGCTCGGGTACCTGATCGTCCTTGCTTCCGCGTATGCGATGCGATCGTGATCGAACGCGTTGTAGCGTTGGCGGGTGCAAGTCGCTGTCATCTCCGATCCGCACGGAGACCTCGTGGCGCTGCGCGCGGTGGTGGCCGACCTCGAGGCCCGCGGGCTCGATGAGGTGCTCGTGGCGGGCGACCTTGCACAAGGTGGGCCGCAGCCGGCCGAGGTCGTGGACATGCTCGTCGCCAAGGGCTGGCCGATCGCTCGCGGCAACAGCGACGACTTCCTGGTCGAACTGGCGGCCGGACGCGACTTTGGATCCGATGCCCCGGCGGACCTGATCGAGCGTGGACGCTGGTGCGTCGCGCGTCTCGGCAAAGAGCGCGTCGCGCGCCTTGCCGCTTTGCCCATGGAGCTGCGCCGCCCGTGGGCGCCGAATGGACCGCTGGTCGTCGTCCACGCAACGCCCTGGAGCACCGAGGAGGTGGTGCTTCCCGATGCAAGCGAGGAAGCGGCGCTGCGGATGGTGACCGAGGCATCAGCCGGAGTGCTGGCGTACGGCCACATCCACTCGGCGTATCACCGTCGGGTCGGAGACTGCGTTCTGCTCAGCGCCGGCGCCATCTCCGGTTCCAACGACGCCGACGCACGGCCGGCCTACACGATCCTGACGTTCGATCAGGTCGTGAAGGTCCAGGTGATCCGGGTCGATTGCCCGGTCGGAGCGAGGCTGGATGCCTATACGCAGGCTGGGCTTGAGCCAACTGAACTTGACCACCACCGGCTGAGTCAGCCTGGGCCCTGGCCGTTGCATTCCTCCCCGGGCAAGGTGATCCAGCTCTGGCCCTGAGGACTGAAAGGGCCGGGCCATGAATGGGGACAGGCCCGGAAACATGATGTTCGCCACCGTCCAGAGGATGCCGGCCAGAAACAGGACCGCAATGACGCGCGCCAGGAGCACCTTCATGGTAGGTCGGGAAGTTCTTCTCGCGCCGAGCTGCTTTTGCTTGTGGTCGGCTTGGGCGATGATTGCGGCCGCCGCCCGGGCGTAGTGGTCAGGAACGACGACCCGGCTGTCCATCGGTCCGGGACCAAGCGGGGCGCCGGCAACAGTTGATTGGTAGACGAGCTCAGCCGGTAAGCCCGCCGACCTGAGCGCGGCCAGAACCACATCAGCTTCCACGACAGGGCCCCAATAGACCGTCGTCCAGTTTGTCAATCGCGCCTCTGTAATACTTTGCCGAAAGGCACCGGTCGTGTCCACGGGGAGGGAGGAACGAGATGGCTACTTCGGCAGCTACCGCCACCGCCGACCAGGTCGAAAAAGCTAACGGCTCTGGCCGGACTCCGGTCGTTTTCATTCACGGCCTCTGGTTGCTGCCGAGCAGCTGGGATCGCTGGGCCACGGTTTTCGAGCAGGCGGGCTTTGCGCCGGTCCAGCCGGGATGGCCGGATGATCCGGCGACAGTCGCGGAGGCCCAAGCACACCCCGAGGAGTTCGCTCGCAAGTCCATCGGCCAGGTGGCCGACCATCTTGCCGGCGTGATCGGCAAGCTGAAAAAGAAGCCGGCGGTGATCGGCCACTCGTTCGGGGGGTTGTTTACACAGATATTGGCCGGGCGCGGCCTGTCGGCAGCCTCGGTGGCCATCGACCCGGCGCCATTTCGCGGCGTGCTGCCGCTGCCGTACTCAGTGCTGAAGGCTGGATTTCCCGTGCTCAGCAACCCGGCCAATCGCGGCCGCGCGGTCGCGCTGACCTTCGAGCAGTTTCGCTTCGCTTTCGCCAACGCCGTCAGCGAGGACGAGGCCAGGGAGCTGTACAAGACCTTCCATGTGGCGGGCCCCGGAATGCCGCTGTTTCAGGCGGCGTTCGCCAACGTCAACCCCGGGACAGAGGACAAGGTCGACACGACGAACCCCAACCGCGGGCCGCTTCTGATCATCGACGGTGACAAGGACAACACCGTGCCGTGGGCAATCGCCAACGCGTCATTTGCGAAGCAGAAGCGCAACCAGGGCGTGACCGAAATCGTGAAGATGCCCAACCGCGGACACTCGCTGGTCATCGATAGCGGCTGGCGCGAGGTCGCCGACAAGGCCCTCGCTTTCGTGAAGCGTTTCGCCTAGTCGGCTGAAACAGGGCGCGCGGCGTCCATCAGGAATTCGCGGACCTGGTCACCAAGGGTCCGAGTATTGATCGGCTTGGAGATGTATCCGCTGCAGCCGGCGGCTAAGGCTGCTTCGTGGTCGCCCGCCATCGCGTGAGCGGTGAGCGCCACGATGGGGATTCCGGCGGTTGAAGGGTCTGCTTTGAGCTGGCGTGTAAGTGCTAGTCCGTCCTGTCCGGGCAGCTGCACGTCCATGAGGATCAGGTCGGGAGTATGTACGCTCAAGCACTGAAGAACCTCGTCGGATCGGCCGGCCGAATCGACCTGGAACCCCTCGCGTTGGAGGACCGAGCACGCGAGGAACATGCCGGCCTCGTTGTCGTCAACGACCAGGATCAGCGCGGACGACTTCACGCGACAACAGGCGGTTTGTTCAAGGCCGCCACCAGCTTGGCGAGCAGATCGACGTCTCCGATCGATCCGCGCTCGACGATGGTCGCCACATGGCCGCTGAGCTGCCCGACATCGGCTTCGGTCAGATCTTTGGCGGTGAGAACCATGATGGGGATTGCTTTTGTCGCCTCGTCCTTGCCGAGAGCCTCGACAACGTCGAAGCCGTCGAGGTCCGGCATGACTAGATCCAGCATCACGAGATCCGGCTTCCGCGATCGGGCGAGCTCGATGCCCACTCGACCGCCGTTGGCGAGGATTACCTTGAACCCGGCCGGCTCCAACACATGCTTCAGCCAGTCGCGATTGGCGGCTTCGTCATCGACCACCAGGATGCGCGTCTGCCGGCTTCCGACCTTGTTCTTGAAGTTAAAGGTGCCGAGCCGTTTGACAAGCTCTCTTGCATCGACAGGTTTGACGAAGTAGTCGTTGGCCCCCAAAGCCTCCCCAAGCTCGCGGTTGTCCACGACGGTGATCAGGATGGTCGGTATGCCGCTGGTCGCGTGATTGCCTTTGAGACGCTTGAGGATCTCCCAGCCATCGATGTCAGGCAACAGGACGTCGATGGTGATGGCGTCTGGCTTGAGCTCTTGAACCTTGGCCAGCGCCTCCAAGCCGGTGCGAGCGATCTTCGTGCGGAAACCCGCTCGCGCGATCTGGCGCGCCAGCAGCTCGCCTGAGGCCGGGTCGTCCTCGACGATGAGCACCAGTGGGAGAGAAGCGTCGCCGGCAACCTCCGTAATGCCTCCATCCGGGGCGTGGGGCACGAGACGGGAGTGCGGATCGACTGGAAGGTCGATCGTGAACCGGCTTCCTTTGCCAAGCTCGCTTTCCACGCGAATCACGCCCCCATGCAGGGCCGCGAAGCTGCGGGTCAGCGCGAGTCCTAACCCGGTGCCCTGCTGCGTGCGATTGGCTCCCGAATCGACCTGCTGAAACTCCGTGAAAATGCGTTTGATGTCCTTTTCAGCGATCCCGATCCCGCTATCGGCAACGCTGATCAGCACACGATCGACCACCTGCGCCGCTGCGATGGTCACGGTCCCGCCGTCGGGTGTGAACTTGATGGCGTTGGAGACCAGGTTCAGGATCATCTGTTTCAACTTGCCTTCGTCGGCAACGATTTGACCGGCGCTCCCAGTCTCGAGCTCCATCTTGATGTGCTTGTGGGCGGCAAGCGGCTCGGCGGTGCCCACGACCTGGCTGGCGATGTCGGCTACAGAGACCTTGCTCAGCCGCAGCTCCATCTGCCCCGCTTCGACCTTGGAGAGGTCGAGGATGTCATTGATGAGGCCGAGGAGGTGCTGGCCGCTCGAATGGATTTGCTCGAGGAATCGCTGCCTGGTTGCCTCCGGGAACTGGCCGTTAGCGGCATCGATCAGCATCTCGGAAAAGCCAAGAATCGAATTCAACGGGGTGCGCAGCTCGTGGCTCATGTTGGCCAGGAAGACGGTCTTGTGACGGTTTGCCTCGACAAGCTCGGCGTTGGCCGCTTTGACCTCCTCGAGCAGCCTCGCCCTGTCCACGGCGGCGGAAAAAGCAGTCATGAATTGCTGCACCCGGCTCAGCTCGTCCCCCCCAAAGTTAGGCGTGAACGGGCCCGCGAGCACGACGAGGTGTCCGTCCCGCCCGGCCCCAGCGATCGGAAGCACGAACAGCGTCCTTTCGACCCCACCGATGGCGAGCCGGTTCAGACCTACGTTCAACTGGGGAAGGCGCCGGCCAAGGTTGATGAGCTGACTGGTGTCAAGGCCCCGCGACGCGACTCGCGCACCCGCGCCGTCGAACACGATCGCGGCAGCGCCGCCGACCAGCCGCATCGCCCATTCGAGGGCCTGGTCGGCCATCTTGACCGGGTCCTCGCCGAGCAGCAGCGTGTCCTGCATGAAAATCCTCAAGCCTTCCTCCTCTGAGGAGCGCCACTGGCGCCGGAGCCATGCAGGCGGCGAAAAGCTCACATAGAGCAGCGGCACGATGAGCAGAACAGACACCTGGATCAGCAGCTGGAGAAACGGGCTCGACTTGAATGCGAGGGATCCAAGTGCAATGAGGAGGATGGCCACGAGCCCGCCGAAGCCGAAGCTCAGCGATCGCAGGCGCCACGCCTGGACCGCGGGCAGGTGGCGGGCGACAAGCCAGAAGCGAACGATCGGCTCGAGAATCGTTGCCGCCCAGGCGAGGATCAGGACGATCGCGGCTCCGGACAGCAGGCTGGCGGGCACGACCCTGGCCTCGACCAGGCCCTGCGCCGCGAAGTAGGCACCTGTGCCAGCCACGATCGCGACGAGCGCGACAGCATGCCATTTTGGCTGCAGAGGGATCAACGAGCCCCGGAAACGGAGCAGCGCGTAGCCGGAGCCCATGAAGAGGATGAGGCTGATCTGAGGGAGGAAGGGTGGTGTGTATTGGGCCGGGATGCGGCCGAGCAGAGTGACCAGCGACAGCAGCACGATGGCCAGGGCGAGGAATCCCAGCGAGCGATCCCGGCGTCTCACCCAGCTCACGGCGGTCACGACCCCGAGGAGGGCAAATGCAATCGCGTCGGCGTTCCGCATGAAGGTGAGAACGGCGTTCAAGATCGATTCACGTGGCGATCGAGGCAAAGATAGCCTCGAACTTGCGCGGGAAAGATCCTGGTGTCGATCGGTTTTGAGATGGAGCCGGCACAACCCGCCGCGGTCAGATCATCGCTCGCTGCCAGGGCCGTCAGGGCGACAATCGGAATGGCCGCGGTAGCCGGGTCGGCCTTGAGCCCGCGAGCGACGTCGAGACCGTCTTCCAAACCGAGATGGACGTCCATCAGGATGAGATCTGGACGGTGCGCACTTATCCGTTGTCGCACCTCGGCCGACGTGGCGGCAAGGTCGACCCGATACCCCTCCCTTTCAAGGATGATCTGGGCGATCTGCTGGTTGTCCTCGTTGTCCTCGACCACGAGGATAGATAGGGTCTCTCCCATGCCACGTGATTTGTACGCGTTTTGATACGGTTTCGCGCCTTCGAGTCTTGGGGCGCGATGCCCCTGTAAAACCGGGGCTTTAGAGGCTCAGGGCGTCGGTGTCGGCGCTGGGCTGGCAGCGGGGGCGCTCGTTGGAGGCAGCGCGACCCGCGGCGGAAGGATGGGATCTCCATTCGGATGTCGTTGGTTTAGCGGGTACGAGTTGGGAATTGGCTGGCCGTCGGCGCCGATGGGATAGTCCGTCATGACACCAGACTTGGCCGGCATCAGCGGCTTCCCGTTCTGGTCGTAGAGGAGCACGTCTTTCAGCGGCTTTCCGTCCTTCGTGTAGGGATAGATGTTGGTGAAGCCTGGATAGTAGTAGCCGGCCGCAACCGCCGAAGAGTACGGGTCGGATGAATAGATGATCGAGTCCGCGTAAGGATGGCTTGTGCTCATGCTGGCCAAGACCGGCACCGTCAGGAGCGCGATCGCGACATTCACCGCCAACGCGGCCCAACGCACGCCAATGCGCGCCGGTGCGCCGCGCCGGCCGAGACGCACTGAGACGACGATGGCTGCCGCAGTGGCCAGGATCTGCAGCAATCCAAAGCTGGAGAACGGATTGGGGACCGGTCTGAGGTTGTGCCCATCTCTGACTAGAAATGCGAGAACCAGGACGGCCAGGTACGCGCGCAAGACCCACCAGCCCGGGCGCAGGTCGGGAAGTATCGCGCGCACTTCGCGATATGTCTTGGTGCCGCTCATTGATGAGATCAGCGACCTCACCGTGTCACGCAATAGCCTCCGGCGCGTCGTAGTCGCCCCGGGGCCGGCGTACGCCAACCTGAGCTCGGCGGCGTAGTCCTCGGGCTTACCGAGGCGTTCTTGCAAAGGAACGTCCGACTCGCTCGCGACCTCGGCCAGATGGTCCTCGAGGTCCTCGAGCAGGCTCTCGCGTTCCGCTTCAGGAAGAGGGGTGAGCGCGGCCCGCACAGCGGCGGCATAGCCGGCGACATCGATTGCTTGTTTGCTATCTGGCATTCCCGGTGCTCCTCCCGTTGAGCAGTTGATCGAGGGCCCTGGTGAAAGAGCCCCACGTCTTCGCGGATTGGTCGAGCGCGCTGCGGCCGCGATCATTGAGTCCGTAGTACTTGCGGTGAGGTCCCTCGTCAGAGGGGACGACGTACGACTTGAGGGCGCCGGCCTGGTACAGCCGGCGAAGCGTTCCATACACCGAAGCGTCCCCCACTCCGTCGAGCCCGCTGTCACGCAGCCGGCGCAGAACGTCATAGCCGTAACTGTCCTGTTCCGCGAGCACAGCCAGGACCGCAAGGTCCAGCACGCCCTTGAGGAGCTGGCTCGTGTCGATCGGACTTCCGTTTCCCTTCTCCATGTGCGGTTTGAACAGTACTACGGATTGCGTATTAGCGCAAGTATCAAAGAAGGGATTCCGCACGTGTGGCGTCAGGCGTGCGCTTCCGGGCGCTCGATTCGGCACGTCTGGCGTCAGGCGTGCGCTTCGAGCCCACTGTCTGACCTACTCCAGCTCCACCTGCAGTGAGCCGAGGATGACGGCGCACAGGTGATACCAACCAGTCGTCAGCACCAGGTCCACGATCTGCTCCGTCGAGAAAAGGCTCTGCAGGCGTTTGAACATCGCGTCATCGCATGAACGCGTGAACGCCACCTGCCGGGCGAACTCCACCGCGCATCGCTCGGCCGGCGTCAGCGCGTCGAGCGAGCCGCCTGGCGCGACCGCCGCCACCTTCTCCAGGGGAACTCCCACCCGCGCCGCCGCCTCCGTGTGGTGACTCACCTCGTAGGCCTGGCCCAGCTCGTGCGCGGTGGCCAGGATCGCGAGCTCGCGCAGCCCCGTGTCGAGGCTCGACCCTGCTCGCACATAACGCGACATCTCCAGGAACGCCGCCAGCGCCGGTGGCTGGTTCGCCAGCGCCCGGTAGAGGTTGAGCACGGGCCGGCCCATGCCCGCGATCTCTTTGTACAGGCCGTCGACTGCCTGCGACGTTCCTGGCTTGATGTAAGCGACCCTTCCCACCTCAGCCCATCCTTTTTGAAAGAGTTCGATTCCGCCTCGTTGGCGCCAACGGTGCGTTTCCATCGCGCCGATTCCTCCTCGTTGGCGCCAACGGTGCGATATTCCGAACCCTTCCCATTTCCCTAGCTCAGGCGAGGGTCAAGGGCGTCGCGCAAGCCGTCGCCGACGAGGTTGAAGGCAAGCACGGCGGCGAAGATGGCGAGCCCCGGGATGGTGGCCAGGTTGGCGTCCGAGAAGATGTAGTTGCGCGCCTCGCCGAGCATCTGGCCCCACTCGGGTGTAGGGAACTGGACGCCCAGGCCGAAAAAGCCGAGGCTGGCGGCGAGCAGGATCGCGAAGCCCATCGACAACGTCGCTTGCACGATGACAGGCGCCAGCGCGTTGGGGATCACGTGCCGGACCAGGACCAGCCACGGCGATACGCCCAGGGCCACCGCCGCCTCGACGAACGGCATCTCCCTCAGGCGCAGCGAGTCGGCGCGGACGAGCCGGATGAAAGAAGGCACCGAGCTGAGCCCGACCGCGATCACCACGTTGCCCAGCCCAACTCCCAGGCCTGCGATCAGGCCCAGGGCGAGGACGATCGGAGGAAAGGCGAGAAGGATGTCGGTCAGGCGCTGGATCACGATGTCGACCCAACCGCCGAAATAGCCGGAGATGGCCCCGAGTGGGACGCCCACGACAAGACCGAGGGCGACGGCCATGAGGCCCAGACCCAACGTGTAGCGCGACCCGTAGACCAGCATCAGGATCTCGTCCCGGCCAAGGTTGTCTGTCCCCAGCAGATGGCCCTGCTGGCCGGGGGGCAGGAAGACGTCGATGAGGTGGCTCTGCCCGGGATTGAACGGAAAGACCATCGGCCCGAAAATTGCGGCCACGGCGTAGACCGCCATCACCGCCAACCCCACCACGGCGCTGCGATGCGTGACCAGCCGGCGCCAGGCCGCGGTGGGCCGGACGCTCGACGCAATCTCTGGCGCGAGGGCCGGGGCCCCCAGCGCCTCAGGTGTAGTGAATGCGGGGATCGACATAGGCGTACAGAAGGTCGACGAGAAGGTTGACGACGACGAAGGTCGTACCGAACATCAGCACGAGGCCCTGCACGACGGGATAGTCGCGAAAGAAGATCGAGTCGATCAGGAGCCGGCCAACCCCCGGCCAGGCGAAGACCGTCTCCGTCACCACCGCGCCGCCCAGCAGCGCGCCGAACTGCAGGCCGATCACCGTCATGATCGGAAGGAGGGCATTGCGGAGCGCGTGCCGGAAGACCACCGAGCGGAGCGGCGCTCCCTTGGCTCGGGCGGTGCGGACATAGTCCTGGCCGAGCACCTCCAGCATCGATGACCGCGTCATGCGTGCGATCAAGCCAAGCGAGAAGAGCGCCAGCGTCACCGCCGGCATGACTATCGAGGTCGGTTCATCGGCGCCCGCGGCCGGGAGGAGATGGAGATAGATGGCGAAGACGATGATCATCATCAGGCCGAGCCAGTACACGGGCATCGACACCCCGAACACGGAAAAGCTGGAG
>Ga0209588_1000098_pt1 | contig 27251 bp, 27 predicted proteins | sample Rivendell_Oct201_10_FD_188351 | JGI IMG/M metagenome (GOLD analysis project Ga0209588, IMG submission 188351) | Vadose zone soil microbial communities from the Eel River Critical Zone Observatory, Northern California, USA -... | ecosystem: Host-associated > Plants > Roots > Rhizosphere > Soil ...
GGCTTGCTCCATGCGCAGATCGGGATCCTTCTCGAGCTCTTTGGATCGCAATAGTCCGAGCACAACGCGTTCGCTGTTGATCACGACCACCGCCTCCCAGCCCTTGGCTCGGACTCTCTCACGGACATCGCCCAACCGTTCGTCAAGCTGGGCGGTGGGCACGTCCTTGCGCGCAACGTCTCCGGCCCGCGGGTGCCGGGCGTTGGTCCCCTCGGTCGGGAGCCCGGCGGCCATCCAGTCCAGCTTGCCCGCGACATAGTCGTACACCTCGCGGAACCCCAAACTCTCGAGCCGCCACGCGGCTCTCGGAGACATGTCTCAAGCCGTGTCCCAGCAGTAGACAATCACCGGGCGAGTTCGGTCGAGCTGGCGGACGGCCTCCGTTTCGAGGCGTCTGAGCGGGAGGCTCATCGCCCCGGGAAGGTGATCCTCCTCGTACTCGTCGGCTGGAAGCACCTCGACTAGCTGAGCGCCCCCCTCGACAAGACTCTGGACCTGTCTGCGATCGATCTCAGTCGGCATCTGACTCCTCCACCGATTCTTCACAGCCGATGGCTCTGGGCTGTACTCATTCAGTCTGCACCTGTGCAATTCCACAAATCGTGACGTTGCGCACAAAGCTGCGGTAGAAAATCGCTGCCGAAGCGAGAGTTAAGCAGCTAGCGCGACAACCTGCGCCACGGAATATCCTGGAAGTAGCCCCGGCGGGGTTCGAGGCGGACCTTTGCAATGCATGCGGTCAGGTTCGCCTAGCCCGTGGTTGACCTGGTCACGAGGTCGCACACGCTTAGGCGCTAAGTAGTGTCTGAAGTTCCTTGGCGCTTGGCGCCCAAATCCCACGAAAGATGACTCGAATTTCCTGATCCGGGGCCTTAATGGTTAGTTGTCGGCTGGCCAAGCCCCCACGACCAGGAGTTGCCGTGATAGTCGAGCGCGGGTACTTCGCCAAAAGACCCTTGGCACGGCTCGATCGATCCAATTCGACAAGAACAAGACTGGTCGGGGTCAGGGCGACGATGAAGTGCTGCGCAACGAGCGTTCCAATCAGAAATGCGATCCAGCCGAACAATAGAGTCATCAGGACGCCGGAACCGGTCGACCATACGCGGCGTTCGCCGAGTGCAATCACCACAGCGGACTCGGAATCGAGGTAGGGACGCGCTGTGTCTTGTAATGCGCGCGAGCCCTCGCGCGCGCTCCTTGACCTGAGAACCCATGCGACCACGCCCAGTGCGATGAAAACCGCGGAGCCCGCCAGCATCGCTAGGCCATTGTCCGCAAAATATCCGATGAAGACGGCGGCCGTGCTCCCCGTGAAGAGCACTAGCAGGACCTTCCGGTAGATGGTCATCGGAGGCGTTCGCTGGAGAGGCCGGCTACCCGCTGCTGACGCTCGCACGACGACTACCGAATCGGCCAAAAAATCGTGGAGGGCCTGGCGATTCGGCGTAAAGGGCAGCCAGACTAGCCCTTCCCCGACGGCAGCGAGCGAGAAGGTCTTCGCGATCGCCCGGATGAGGCTGCGAGGAACAGAAAGCGGAGCGCCGGTCATGGTGACCGCCCTCATCCCGAACAAGCGCTTTCCAAACGTTCCGCCCAATTGAGAGGCGCTGGTCACGGTCTCGTATACCCATATGCACAGCAGGGTCACCCCACCAAGAGCTCCAAACAACACGGCGGCGTCGTGATCCGACAGATGTTTCGACTCGTCCGGGGTCAAGACAGTGACCTCAACCAGGAAGACGACGAACCAGAGCGGAACCGAGACCACCATGTACGCGCCCAGGTCAACTGCGAAGGCTGCTAAACGCCTCCAGGTGCTTGCCAGCATGAGACTCCCAGCACCTAAGTCCGAGTCCGACCTCCCCCCGATTGCCATCCACTGCTGGCCGTTCCAAAGCCACTTTCCATCCGGCGAAAGCATGGTCGCCGAAATATACCCGGGTGATTGGGTGCGGCGGCGCTTACAAATATTGCCGTCAAATTTGCCGTCAAACCTTCACGGCCAACGCCGCCTCTCAGCAAACTCACAGGAAATTCGGACGATTTTGAATACGATTTGGCGGAGGGGCAGGGATTTGAACCCTGGATAGGCTTGCACCTATAACAGTTTTCAAGTCCGGATGGTTAGTGGTTGTGGCCGTCCGCTAACGTCCACCCAAGATCAAAAGCGCCCCCCCGATTGTCGAATCTGTCCGTGGACATCCACCACTGTTCGCCGGCATTGCTGTCAAATTGCTGTCAAATCGGGCGCGCCGCCAGGGTTCTGACTTATGGGCTCTACTTACGGCGCCACCGGTGTCGAGTTTGAGGCCTCCAGTTCGCGCCGCACGAACGCGACCAACCATTGAGCTTGACGCTTCGATACATATGCGTTTAGCGCGATCCCGATAGCTGCGGCGATAACGAACACCCAGAGATAAGTTAGGGGGACGCGCGCCAGGATAAACCCGAGGATGACGACGCCGAAGCTCAATGGCGTCACGGCGAGCCAAGTGACCACAAGGTACGGTTTCAACTCAATCCAATAATCGACAACGGTCGTCCTGTTATCCGTCACCGCAAATACGCCTCGGATTCGAATTACGGATCTCAGTCCCGTGGCTGCCCAGAAACCGGAAGCATCGGCTCGGCCCGCACGTAGGACTGGACGAAAGCGTTGGCGAAGGCGTTGTGCACAGTCGTTGGGTGAGAGGCGCGTTTCGAATCGATGGGACGAACCAATTGCAAGTCGAGGACCTTTCATGCGTGACGTATCACACGTTTCCGGTCGGGTCTAATAAGAGAAATATGCAGGCCAATCGCTGCCATTAATTCAGCGTGAAATTATGGATCTCGGTGCTCTCGATAGCGGAGGGTTATCGCCATCTTTCTCACCTCGCCTCCATCCGAACAGAGGCGATAGTCGCGGCGCCGGAGCTCTATGCCGGCGGCGTCCCCTGCTGTATGCCGGTCGATGGGCCGGTGCCGACATACCGCACACGAACGCCCAACACGTAAGCCCCGAAGAAGCATGCCAAGGCGGCGAAAGCCGCGACCGTAGTAACGAGAAACATGGTTGCCTTGGGAAACGCAAGTGAGGCGGATGGCATGTAGCCCGAAATGCTCCCGAGGGTGAGCCTGTTCACAACGTTGACGGTGAGGAGCGACACGATCACCATGACGGCCGCCCCATTAAGCATCAAGGACGTGCCGCTGAGGCGAAAATCCTCCGCCGACGCCGGCGCCCTTCGCAGAAGGCTCCGAATGCGCCTGGGTAAGGGATCCTTCCCCGTCAAAGTGGAAATCAGCCCGAGCATCACGCTCACAAAGCTCAGCACGGCCGCGAGGGAAATCAGCGATAACGTGATGACCTTGATACCGGGTTCGTCAAACGGCACGGCCACAGAGTACCCCTTGCTTAGGCGATACAACGGCGGCTCATGTCACACCCCCAGGTGCCGCGGCCTTACCGCGTTGAGCTGAGTACGAATCGCTGGACCTTGTGGCTGGAGCGGAATGCTCACTGTAAGCAGATGAGCCAAGGAGAAGCCGCGCGATCGACATTGGCGTTCTTCCGAGTCGCCCACTTCATGACCCGCCTCCTGCTAAACGATCCTGATCTCGCTCCTCTTTCGATTGGTAACCTAGGATACACATATGGCTCGAACTGAGGTGCCGTCTCGAACCTCCGTACTCGCGCGGCGAGAGGCCGCGACCGGTTCGGGGGAGTTGTGGGCACTTTTCGTCTGGCGCTTGCCAACGGGTTCGAGCACGCCCCGCGTCACGGTCTGGCGCCTGCTGCGCCGGCTCGGTGCGGCAACGCTCACGCCCGGAGCCGCCCTGTTGCCCTGGCGGGAGAACCTGGTCGAGCAACTCGACTGGTTGGCCCAAGAGGTGGACGAGCAGGGTGGCGAGGCCTGGGTGATGCGAGTTAGCGAACTCTCAGAGGCGGAGGAACGACGGGTGGTCGACGAGGTCAACGGTGAGCGTAAAGCCGAGTACGGGGACATTCGCAAGGATGCTCAAGAGTTTCTCGCCCGTTCGGCCGATCACCCAGGGCCAAAGGACGACTACGGACTGCGGCGCCGGACGGAAAGAGAGCTTGTGGCCCTACAAAGACGCTTCAGAAAGGTCCGCGACCGCGATCACTTCAGCGCACCCGGCCGCGGGGCAGCTGCCGCAGCCATTGATCGCTGCCTGCGTTACCGGCAGGGGATCAGCTCGAAGCTGACACCTCTCACAGATTCCCATCACGAGGTGGAGGGCTGATGCGCTTTGTCACTCGGGAGCGCATCCATGTGGATCGGATTGCGACCGCCTGGGCGATCAAAAGGTTCGTTGACGCCGACGCCACCTTTGAGTTCGTTCCCCGCACTCGCGACCTCCGAGACATCAACGCGGTTCCATTCGACGTCCGCGGGGCTGAGCTTGGCCACAGGGGCGGGCACTGCACATTGGAGGCGTTAATCGACAAGTACGAGTTGCGAGACCCTGCCTTGAGCGTCATGGCGCGAATCATCCGCGCAGCTGACCTGCCCGACCAAGAACCTGCCCCCTCCATAGCCGTGGGAGTGCAGGCGATATTCGACGGTATTCGTGACGGCTCTCAAACAGACGAGGAGCGCCTTGCCAAAGGCGTCGTCGTGTGCGATGCCCTGTACTCCTTCTGCCGACGCCATAAGGAGGAGGCGGCCGATGTCTAGCGCTGAGATCGACACGCATCATCACGCGTTGACTTCCCTTCCTAGTCCTCGCCCCGTCCGCGTCGGGCCGAATGGCGTCTATCGGTGATGGCGGATTCTGGGCCGGCCGCACCATCACCAGTCGAGGCACCGCCCTTCAAGAGGTTCCTGTTTTACTTTCTCGAGCTCGGAACGCTCGGTTTCGGCGGCCCGATAGCCACCGTCGGCTACATGCAGCGCGACCTGGTTGAAGAGCGCAAATGGATGAGCCGACAGGACCTCCTCGACGGCATCGCGCTCGGACAAACGATGCCCGGGCCCTTGGCCGCCCAAGTCGCCATGTGGGTAGGCTTTCTGCGCCGGGGCGCGGTCGGGGCGCTGGCTACTGCTCTCGCTTTCATAGCCCCGTCGTTTGTGATCGTGGTCGCGATCGGCTTTCTCTACGTCCGCTACCAGGGGCTGCCTGCGGTGCAATCCCTCTTCTACGGGATCTCACCGGCAGTAATAGCGATCATTGCGCTCGCCGCTTGGAAGCTGGCGCGGCTAACCGACGGCACTGACCGGCGGCTGTGGGTGGTCTCGGCTGTGGTCGGGGTCGTGACCGCAGTGACGGGTACCGAGGTTGCATTGCTCTTCATCGCAGCCGGCCTGCTCCTCCTTCTCTGGGACGCTCCCCCGGCATGGCTCCCATGGCGGCGAGCCGCGTCGCTAGTCGGGCTTCCACTCCAATCGGTGCCGGCGCTCGGCGCCGTGGCGAGCGGATCCACACTGTTGGCGCTCTTCCTATTCTTTCTGAAGGCGGGCGCATTCATCTTTGGGAGCGGCCTTGCCATCGTGCCCTTCCTGCACCAAGGCGTCGTCCTCGAAAACCACTGGCTCACCGAGCGTCAGTTCCTGGATGCAGTCGCGGTTGGCCTGATCACACCCGGACCAGTCGTGATCACAGCCGTTTTCATCGGTTACTTGGTCGGCGGCCTGTCGGGGGCGATCGTGTCGGGTATCGGCATCTTCCTACCGATTTACTTGGGCGTGGTCATCCCCGGCCGTTGGTTCATACGTCATCGGGAGGATCGACGAGTTCGCGCGTTTGTCAAGGGAGCGACAGCGGCCGCCGCAGGAGCCATTGCTGGTGCGACCGTGCTGCTGGCGCGCGGAGCCATTCTTGACATCCCGACGGCCCTTATCGCGGTTGTCAGCCTCGCATACCTCTGGCGGCTGAAATTCAGGCTCAAGGAGCCTGCTCTAGTATTTGCTACGGGCGCAATCGGGTTGCTGATTCATGGGGCCTGATGCCGGGTCCCCACACCGGTCGGTACTCTTCGTGTGCGCTCACGGCGCCGCGAGAAGCCGCGTAGCGGCCGCGTTCTTCAACCAGAATGCGCCTCGTGGATGGTGGGCATCATCGGCCGGGCTCCAGCCGCAGGAGCAGCTTGGCGAGACTGCTCGCCTCCTCCTCGAAGGCAGCGGCGCCGAGTCATTGCTCGACATAACTCCACCGCATGCCCTGGACCCGTCCGCTCAGGCGGACAGGACAATTGCGATCGACTGCAATGTGGCTGGGGCAGAACAATGGCGCCTGACCAACCAAGAATTTGGCGCGCCGATGCGTGAGGAACTTCGGCGCCGCGCGCAGGCGCTGGCAGCGCGGGTAGCAAGCAATCGTTAGCGCCGAAGCCGAGCTGTTGCTTCCGACGGAGATTGGCCTGCGGCTGGTCCATGTGTTCGTGGACGGCATCACGCTATACATCGCCGGGCCATGCGGACCACCCTGAGACCAACCAGAGCGCCTCGTACGACGCTGTTTCTCCATGCTCCCGCTAAGCGGCCCCTTATCGATAGCAACAGCCAAGCCGACCGAACACATCCCTAACTGAATCACCAGATAACGCGAGCTCGGCCCTAAGCCTCGAGGTGCTGGCAGATGCCACCGCCGAGGGGGACGGACAATATCTCCTATGGCCGGTAGATCTAAGCCCGATCCCAGAGGAAGCGACCTAACCCTTCCCCGAACCCGTGCCGGCGGACCGGTCATTACGCGACCGAGACCGCGCGCGATCGCTCTCAATGTGGACGGGTCGCTGATTTCGCGACTCCAACCGATCTTCCCAACGATCGAGTGGGTCGACAGCCTCAATAAGGTTTCGCAGGTCGATTACGACGTTTTGGTGACCTGGTCCGGAGTCCCGCAAGGGACATCGGAACACTTATTCGTGCTGGCAACTGATCGCATCGATCAGGCACCCTCTGACCTTCGTCTTGGTCAAATTGACACGCCGGCCATCGGCCGAACGATCGCGTACTTCGCCCCAGGCTCTCTGACACGCGAGTTCCATCGCCCAGATCTACCGGTTGATATCGCAGAGCTTGTGGAGGAGGTTATCCAGCCCGGGGTTGAGCAAGAACGGGTTCATCGGATTCTGAAATTCACCAATAGTGGGCGAGGATTCCCCACCGACGCCTCTTGGCGCGAAGTCGAATGCAGAGCGTTCCTCATTGGAAACGACGACAAACTGGTGGCTGGTGCTTTCAAGCGATCAGACGAATCCGAGTGTTGGGCACTACCCGCGTTCGTGACCGACTTGGCACCCTGGGCGCGAGCTGCCATTCGACATTGGCGGAAGTTGGCACCGTATCGCTTTCCAGGTGAACCGGATTGGCTACTACACGAACGCTGGGCGACGGCAGAGGAAACAGCGCTGCTCGCCGAATCTCGCCAGCGCCAGGCGGGCCTCGACCAGTTCGTGAAAGAGCGTCAAGAGCAGATCCGGCAAGTCTTGGAGCGACTCCGTCAAGTTCGCGACGCGGGGAATGAAAGCCACCGCGTCCTTCTTACAGAACAGTCTGAATCGCTCGTCGCAGGGGTCCATTCAGCACTGAAGGACATCGGCTTTGTCGTTGAGCTGGTCGACAACAGCGGGCGCCCAACGAAAGTGGAGGATCTCAGGGTTACAGATCCAGAGTTTTCAGGATGGGTTGCCCTTGCTGAGGTTAAAGGCTACGTACGCGGAGGTGCCCGAGCAAGTGATTTGCTTCAGATTGGGAAATTCCAAACACTCTTTGCCGCGGAACACCGTCGCCCACCGGACAGCACCTGGTACATCGTCAACCATTCGATTGGGGAAGATCCGTCGGTGCGGCGAGAGCCTCTGCACGGAGCCGACGCAGAGGTGAGCGCCTTTGCCGAGACCGCTGGTTCGGTAATTGACACCCGCGTCCTGTTCGACCTCCGAGTCGATGTCGAGGCGGGAGTTCTTGCACCGTCAGAGGCGCGCAAGATTCTGCGCGAAGCACGGGGCCGCTTGCATTACATACGTCGGTCGTAGGTCGCCGACGCATCTTGCCTAGCCCGGAATGGCAATCACTAACTACTCGGGCAAGGAGTCGATAGTCGTCTCTTATCGATAGCATCCCGCCTCGCGCAACCAATCCCGACGAGGCTGATGCGTCCCGGGAATATCAGCTCCCTGTCCGCCGCCTGGTACCTTCGTCAAGGCTCATCAGACAGTGCTTTCCCACGGAGCCGCACCCGGCCGAGCGTTTTTCACAGCGTCGATCAAAACTGATGTCCACCAGAAAGTCGCGACCTCATTGATGAGTTGGAGGTTGGGCGCAAACTGTTCAATGCGCCTCAGCACTCTCAGGCGCCTAGTCAGGTTGCCTGTGGCATACACGCCGTGTACGAGGTTGCGCAAGTCTGCAATCTCGTGAAGGATCGCGTCCAGCGACGTTCCCGGATAGCGCTCCTCGAGATCGCGCTGATAGTTAATGACAACACCACCGGCCCAATCACGTTGGGGACCCTCAAGAAACGTCGCAACTGCATACTTTTGAAGATGGCGCGGATCTAGGAGACTTGACAGCGGCGGAGCCTTCGGTCGGTCTCCCTGCCAAATCCCTTGAAGCGTGCTGAGCGCACGGAAAGCAGTCCAGATGGCACTAGCCTGATTCCACTCAACCGCAAGGCTGGTCACCGCGTCCATACCGAACAGGACCGATGACCAAAGCACCCACCGGGCGTCAACGTCGAGGTCGCCGTCGAGTGTTCGGAACAGCTCGGGGGCGGTGAGCCGATGCATCGCTCCGTCAGCGCGTCGGATTAGGAATCGGAGAAGAGCTTCGGCATGATGCACTGGAAACTGTCGAACGCTCGTCGCATAGACACCGTGGCCCGGCCCGGCGAACCGAACACGTGCCAATCCAACCGGCCACGTCGTGAACTCGATCGGCCGCACGAATGCGCCTGAATCCGGCAGAACAATGACTTGACTGCCATACGCCGTAAGAAACACCGCGGCCAACGGCTGGTTCCTCGCAAGGAGCGGATAACAAATGAAGCCAGCTGGCGCCATTTGGACAATCCCACCTACGAGGCGATCGGCCTGCCCGTGAAGCTTCTCCAACACTTCATGAGCAGGAGTACCACCCGCGAGCTCGGTCAGTATGTCCCAAAGGAAGAGGCGAGCTAGCAGCGCTTCGGTTGTCCGAAGCCTGAAGAACGAAAGTCTTTGCTTACTGGACGACTCAAGAACGCGAAGAGCTGAGATGGTGTCGGTTTGAGTAGCGATGCGATGCTCGTGCTCGCCCCATAACGACATGTCGATTCCCGCAATCTTCGCGTGCTCAGCCATCGCGGTCCCGAGGCCGAGTGGCCCTCTATCGCTTGCCAACCTGTGCTGAGCATCTGCGTAGAACTGGCCATGTTCATCTTGGAGGGGTATCAGGCGAAAGAAAGGCGGGTACGATCCGCCCGCGCTGAGGGACGCTCGGCCATTCGCTGGCAGTCGAAAACGTAGGCCGGCTTGCCGCACAAGACCGACGAACCCACTTTTCAGTCGAGGATTGAGGGTGGTGATTGCCGCCCTGTGAATTGATTCGGGTAGGGTTGCCCACCCTTCTCGTTGCTGCGACTTTGGCTTCGTCACGTGCACTGGTAACTTACGACGGCATCCCATCAGCTCTCGATAGTCGTGCCTTTTCGTAGCAAGCGCTGCCCGCGGCTCACCGGTGGGCACCAGTTCGACCGACCAGTAGTTGGCGAACCTCAAATGCAACGGATCGGGCCCCCTGCTGATCGGTGTTGCCGCGAGGGGTAACGTTTCGGGATGATGCGATTGGCACGCGACCTGCTTGTGGCCGTCGTTGGCGCAGCCATAGTTGGCGCCGTCGGTTCCCAAGCGGTTGCCTCGTCCGCGGGGGTGCTCGCAGGAATTGGTGCGGGAGGGCTCGCCGGCCTCGTCCTTGCCGAAGCGTGGCCTCTGATTAGATCGCGATTGCGAGCATGGATTCCGTTCCGCCTACGCTCACCAATTGTTCAGACGGCTAGTTCCATACCGTCGATCCAGTCAGCGCCAGACATCGCGGTTGTGCATTCGGGACACGACGTCACAATCCGGGTAACGAACAACGGCCCGAAGGCCCAGTATCGGGCCGAAGTTGTCGACCTGCGCGGCACAGATCACGATCCAGTTACCGTCACGCCCTGGTCGGTCAAGTGGCGAGACTCCCGGACCCCAGAATGTGAGCTGTCACAAGGTCAGACGGGCGTAATGAGGCTCGTTAGCCTCAACCAGATCGCCCCCGACGAGATCATCAATGATCGAACGCTTCCTACTCCCTACACGTTCCATCACTACGGGGGTAGTGAGGTTTGGGGATTCCAGGCTGGCGTGAATTCGAGAAGCCGAGCAGAATGGGATGCTGTCCGCCTCTGCCTCAAAGTCCGGATCTTTCGCGTCGAGCCAGCGGCTTTCTGGGACGTCACCATCCGCCTGGGTTGGACGGAGGCGGCGATAGTAGGCGCTCATGATTGCGTGCCAGTCGGTTCGGGCCAGTCTTCGATAACCATACATTCCTAAAAGCGCGGCGGTGTCGCCTCGCTCATGCACGACTGTCTCCGCGAAGCTGGCTCTTATCGGCACTATGCCTGCTGGACACACATATCTATAGGGGACGCGCGCGAGGCCAGCTGCTGATAGCCGGGGCTTATCATCAGCAAGCCGCCGATCGCGCTCGTTAAGGGGTAGTTATCGCGACCATGACGCAATGTAGGTGGCGTAAGAGGACCGCGAGATTGCGGGCAACCATGTCAGGTAACGTCGGAAGGCTGATCCTGAATTTCAATAGGGCACCAGTAAGGGACCGCACCCGTGCCGCGAAGGGGTACGGGATCGAGGGCACCGAGCACGAAATAGTTGCCGCCGGTTCCATCAAAGCGAACGCATACCGGCCCCGGGGGGTCTAACTGCCGGAGCATCGCGACCAAATCGGGTTCGTGTGGGTAGTCGGCCGGGATGATCGTCTGAGGCTGGCGCTCGTGGGCATGAAGTACGACGCGACTTCCCTCGTGCTCGATGCGGCTCACGATGGTGCCGTAATCGCCGCGTGACCGGCGAACCATTATCGGTGCTCTCTCGGAATGAGTTGATCGGAAGGTATCGAGTCCCGCGATCAGTGCCCTGCTCATCTCACCGCAATGCTCGCGCTCGTAACTGTCCACCCAGTTTTGAAGCGACGGCACGACCTGAATGAGGTCATCGCGAACTCCGAGCTTCATCAGGCGTTCTCTGACGGCACTTCCGTCTGGATTGACGATCACCCAAGCAGTGTCGGGACTCATCAGATCGCTCAGCATTGCAGTAGTGGCAAGGTCTGTTAGGGGGACTGAGTATCCAATCACTACGATGCGACGGGCGACTGACACAGCGTGGGCAGCTTCCTCCCAAAGCTGCCGCACGACTCCTAACGAGTAGAAGGGTGCTTTGGTGGCCAGCGGCGGAACGATGAAGGAGACCTTGCCTGCTAGCGCGGCCCTCAGGTCATGCTCCGTTGCATCGGGGGTAACCCGGCACAGGCTGTCTCCGGACCGATCGTCGGGGTTCCAGAACCAATCCACCGAACCATGCAGTTTGAGGAGGCGGAACGTTCTTGTTGGGCTTTGGCCGAATTGCAGTTGCACCGCACGCCGAGGAATCTGGTTCAACATTGCACCAACAATGTCGCCATCTGTGCCAGGAGCGTCGAGGTTCAGCATTGATCGCTCGACGATCGTGTCGTAGTTGAACGACGCGACAGTCGCCTGCCTTCGATGCCAGAGACGAAGCAACCGATGCGCCCATGCCGGGGCTGTTGACCAGAAGTCGTTTTCGACCTCCTTCACAATCTCGACCAGAATTTGACTGATGTCCTCAAATAGAGACTGGTTTCGAAGGACATCGGAGCGGGACTCAAACGGCTGCGGTTCAGCAAGACTTGACAGCCACATTTCGACGTTGCCTGTCGGTATTCGGCCGGCTTGAAGCAGCGAAAGGGCGCGGTGGCTGAACATGCCCACGTACTTGGTGTGGGCGAGCAAACGCTTCGCGACGGCGCGACCCAGGTCATCCAGCGTCGGCATCGGGCGGTGCACCGCCCGAGAGAATCCCGCACCCAGCAGACAGAGATCCAGAGTCCTAGTGGTTGGCCCAGATTGCGGGGGCTGAGACATGGCGAACCTTGAGAGTATGCGATCGCACTCCTCGGCTACGAGGAGTGGTCGCAAGCATGACTACCTACGGACGCATTTTGCTTCGCCGGCTCTTTCAGCGTGTACTTCTTCCCCTTCTTCGTGAAGGACAGCGCCTCCGTAACCGCCTTCGTACAAAGCTGTGCAAAATCGCGGGACTGGCGGAGAAGGTTGACTTTCCCACAAGTGAACCACTCCCACGAGCACAGTCCGAGTGCCGTCAGTCGAATAGATGCCAGTCGGCGTGTTTAAGCATGACAGCAACGGCTCGGACGCGCCTTCGAGTACTCGCAACACGGCAGTCGACCGCGCAGCATCGAGGGCATCGATCTCGACGTCAAAGTCGGCGAGTGTAAGAGGACGTGAAAGCAAGGCAACATCATGCAGAGTATCCGCGCCGACCGCGGCGGCCCAACACGGTCAGCCGGTCAAGCCGACGGCAGCACTGAAAGGAGGTTGTCGATGGGATCCGATGCTCTCGCCGAGTCGCTACGCCAGGTGGAGGCGATCATCTGCGGGCTGACCTTTGAAGTAGCAGTCGGCATCGACCCGAGTGGCGCAATACTGTTCTGGAGAACGGGAGACGACTACTCGGTCGGACCGACCGAAGAAGAATGGGCTCTCGTTTGTGACAAAATCCTCACTCACAATCATCCACCCGGTGGAGGTTCACTCCAGACAGAGGATCTATTCAGAGCCAAGGATCACTTCTTAAGAGAGGTCCGCGCGGTCACGAGTGATTGGATCTTCATCATGCGGCGGCCTCCCACCGGCTGGGTCACTGACGACCGCATCATGGATTTGACAGAGGCGACCGAGGGCCCGATCCACAGCGGCGTGAATTGGGAAGAGCGGCCGGAGTGGTCACGACTGTTCTGGCACGAAATGTGGCTGAGGATCGCACCGCAAATTGGATACCAGTACTCGTGGGCACCGATGTGGGATGTGGTGGAACCGGCACCACTGCCAACCAAACCTGGGCTGTGGCCAGCAAGCACCGAGTACATCAGCCCACACGACAAGCGGTTACGCGGAGGTCGCGAGTAGCGCCGAAGGCGCCTTCCCCTGAAACCCTACAGCTAGGTGCCTGTCAAGCGACTGCCTCAATCGTGACCTTGTAGCCGAGCTGTTCAAGGCGGCGAATACTCCGCCGGGCGACGCTCTCTTTGTGGCGCTGGTCCCAGTGCTCCGGTCCGAGGTCGACGAAGTGGGCGCCATCGCGAAGCATGTGGTAGATCGCGATCAACATCGAGTGTGCAATCGCCATTTGCGCGCGCTTTGGGCCTCGACGGCCGGCGAGTCGGCGATAGCGAGCAGCGAAGAAGTTCGGATGTGCACGACCTGCTCGCACTGCACCCAGCGCAGCCTCGATCAGCGCCGAGCGGAGCCACGGGTTCCCGTCGCCAGTCCCCGCCTGGCGACGTTTGCCAGCGCTCTCGTTGGTTCCGGGACAGACTCTTGCCCACGAGGCGAAATGAGCGGGCGTTGGAAACCGGCTCATGTCGATCCCGATCTCGGCAATGATCTGCTCAGCGCCGTGCTGGGCGATTCCTGGAATCTGGTCGATTAGGTCGAGCGCCGGCTGGAAAGGGCGCATTCGCTCTTCAACCTCACCGTTGATGGCGTCGATTTGCTTCTCCATCATCTCGATCAGCTCAATCTGACTGCGAAGCAGAAAGCGCTGGTGGGCACCGACTGTTCCTTCGAGAGCCAGCGCCAGGCGTTGGCGCTTGGGACGGAGATTCGACAACGCTAGTTCCGCCATCGCTACGGAGTCTGTGTTGCCAGCCGCAAGCTCCTTCAGCATCGCCCGACCCGACAAGCCCATCACATTGGAGGCGACGTCGCCGAGCTTGATATTGGCTCCCTCGAGCACCTTCTGGACTCGAGTAATAAGCCGCGTCTTCTCGTGAATCAAGGTGCGCCGGTAACGCACCAGCTCGCGTAGCTCACGTTGGCTGCGGTCTGGGACGAAACTCGCGCGCAAAAGACCGTGGCGGAGCAAGTCCGCCAACCACTCAGCATCCTTGACATCCGTCTTGCGCCCAGGAACTGCCTTCGTGTGGCGGGCGTTGACGACTAGAAGTTCGAAGTCCCGCCCTTCAAGCAGATTGAAGACCGGCTTCCAATAGACGCCTGTGCTCTCCATCGCGACGTGGGTCACTCTTTCTTGCTCCAGCCACGCAACGAACTCCAACAGTTCGTGCGTCATCGTCCCGAACGTGCGGGTCTCCTTGGTCGTGGACGTCAGCACACACGCCACCACCGTCTTCTTGTGCACATCGAGCCCGCAACATCGCTCGTGCATGGTCCTCATGGCATCCACCTCCCACAAAGTGTTGGCGGTGGCGGGATGGCGACTGCTGAGTCAAAGACATTCCCCTACGTCCTTCTGCCTCGCTGGCAGTGCGACAACATTTTGGTGCCTACCAGCCGCCCGCCCACGTTAAACTTTCGAGCTCCACTGCACCAGGCCGGATCTCGAGCTCTGCCCCGTCACCGCGGACAGTTTCAATCCCTCACGGTGATGCCGCGCGTCATACGCGTTATCTTGTTACGCAAAAGGCGTAGATTTGGCCCATTCGGATGTGCCGCTTTGGCCCATCGCCTCTTTAGGGCGGCGCCACAAGCCTTCGAGCCCGAGGCAGACTCTGTGACATGAATCGTAACGGTCGTTAAACTCGGGCCAGCCAAGTTGCAAGCCGACGAGAGCCAACTGCTCCAGGCAGCCTCAGCCGCGGCCAAGAGGGCCTACGCCCCCTATTCCCACGTTCACGTTGGCGCATCTCTGTCCAGCGAAGCTGGCCATATTTACTCCGGATGCAACGTTGAGAACGCGTCCTACGGCTTAACAATCTGTGCGGAGCGGGTCGCAGTGTTCGCTGCCGTCGCCGCCGAGGGACCGGAGATGAGGATCAAATGCATGGCGATCATGTGCGACAAGGGAATCGTGTGTTCTCCGTGTGGAGCGTGTCGCCAAGTGATCGCGGAGTTTGGCCGCGAAGCGCAGATCATTTACGAAGCGGGCGACACAGTCCGTCGTACCACTGCCGCCGAACTCCTTCCTGAGGCGTTCGATCTTGGATAACCCTTTGTTGCTCGATTCCGGAAGCGTGTGGGACTTCTTCAAGGCAATTGGGGATGCTCTGGCAAAGAGCGTTGCCGGAAATGTGTTCCTGGCTGCGATCGTTCTAGTCGTGCTAATTGTGTTCGTCGCCGCTGTTGCCTCAAAGCAGCAGGTTCTATATGTGTCGGCGGCGGTAACTGGCGGAGTAGCAATCATCCTAGTTGGTGCACTCTCATTTGGTGCATCGCTGCCCATTTGGTACGCTGCCGTTCTTTTGGTTGTCGCTCTGGTCGCAGTCGCCGGCGCGATATTCGCTCTTATCCGAGGCAGAGCAAAGCCAAAGCCATTGGACCAGGCAGTCATTAGCGCGGTCACCACAGCCCTATCGGAAGCCGCGGACGAAGTGGCGGGTTTCCTCGGCGTCGCCCGGCACAGCGTCAGGGCAAATGTCTTTGCTCCAGCCGGAGCAAACCTCAGAATCGTTCCAGCATTGACTGTGCGAATGAACGACCCCAGGGAACTCACATTAGAGATCCCGGTCGGCAAGGGAGTGGTCGGAACCGCCTGGAAGCTCTGTAGGCCAATTCCGGCCCGCTTTGACCCCGGTGCTCTCCATGGAGGAAAACCATGGCTACTGCTACCTCCAGCGCAGGCCGCCAAAGTAAACAGGGACCTTCGTTGGGTAGTTGCTATGCCAACGCCGCCCGGCAAGCCGACCTTTGCCTGGGCGATAGACGGTCTTGAGGACGCCACCGATGACAAAGTCGATGCTACCGTCCCAAAACTTGCGAAGTGGGGCTATGCGCTCGACGCATACCTTAGTGGTGTAAAGTTGACATAACAATGCTGACTAAGCCATTAGAACTCAAGGCTCTGGGTGCTGTGAGCAGCGCGCGGGTGGTGGTCCGAGTGGATCCAGAAGATATCGAGTTATCCGATCGATTTATCCAGTTTGTGAAGGACAACGCGGATGCCTTCGGAAACAGGACACCTGACGAGATCCTGGCGGAAGTTCGCCACCAATACGTATTGACGCCAGACAAAGAAGATCTAGGTCAATAGACAGTTCGTTCAGCCGCTTGACGAACGCGTCGTCGGTGTAGCCAACGAGTTAGGTGCAGTTCGATACGCCAACTAGAACGCCTAGTTACTCGACCTCGAATGATCACCGATGCGCGTGTAGCTTTCATCGCGATCCGAAATGAGCCTCTGGACGTCATTCATTAAGCGAGGCGTTGGTGGGGATAGATCTCGCTCCATCTGGTAATTGTGATCACACTGAGCCATTGCATCCAGGGTAGCCAATGTCCGTTTCGCGAGAAGGACAACTGCGTTCGAATCTATGCGGATTGCGGTCCGCGATCTGCGGTTGAGCGCATCGTGCGGAAGATTAGATACCGCAGATTAGCGGAGAGCCTCTTTAGGGTCCGAGTCGAATAGACCGACTGGTTGTTGCTTGGGCCGATTCTTTCATCCCCCGTACCTTCCCTCCGGCGACTCAGGAGGTTGGAACTTGCCCTTGGCTTTCCTAGTGCGAGTCGGCCTATTTCTGCCTCTACTCCGCTTAATGCCGACCCGGGTCGCGACGACAATGGCTACGGTTGCGATCACTCGGCGTGTCGCGATCAGGCGAATCCCGATCCAATCCATGCCGTTAGTCTGCCTCGCCTGAAGGTTCCGACATGCCTCGTTTAGCCCGAAGGCTCACTCACAGAACGTCCCTTACAAGTTTTGCTGTCAGATTTGCTGTCAAACCTACTCGGCCTCCGGTGCCTCACAGCAAAGTCACAGGAAATTCGCGCGATTTTGAATACAAATTGGCGGAGGGGCTGGGATTTGAACCCAGGATAGGCTTGCACCTATAACAGTTTTCAAGACTGTCGCCATCAACCGGACTCGGCCACCCCTCCGCGAGGCAACTGCGATTCTAGGAACTCAGCGCGCTCCGATCAGCTCCACCCCGCCCATGTAGGGCTTCAACACCTCCGGCACCACGACCATCCCGTCCGCCCGCTGGTACGTTTCGAGGATCGCGTCGATAGTGCGTGGGAGGGCGAGTCCGCTCCCATTGATCGTGTGCGCGAACTTCGGCGGCGCGCCCCGTTCGGGGCGATACCGGATGTTGGCACGCATCGCCTGGAAGTCGTTGAACAGCGAGCACGACGACACTTCGAGATACCGACTCAGCCCTGGAGACCACGCTTCCAGGTCGTACTTCTTGTACTGAGCGAATCCCATGTCTCCGGTGCACATCGCGAGCACGCGGTACTGCAGGCCCAGCCGCTGAAGGATGACTTCCGCGTCGGCGACGAGCTTTTCGAACTCGTCCATCGAAGTCTCCGCTGTGGTCACCTTCACCAGCTCGACCTTGGAGAACTGGTGCAACCGGATGAATCCCCGCGTGTCCTTGCCCGCCGCGCCGGCTTCGGTGCGCCATGAAGGAGCGTAGGCGACATATTTCATCGGCAGCCGATCGCCCTCGAGGATTTCCTCGCGATGGAAATTCGTGACCGGCACCTCGGCGGTCGGAATGAGCCATAGGTCCTTGTCTTCGACCCTGAAGGCCTGATCGGCGAACTTAGGCAGGTTGGCCGTCCCGACCATCGACGCGCTGTTGACCAGCATCGGCGGCCATACCTCGGTGTACCCGTGCTCGCGCGTGTGCACATCGAGCATGAACTGGACCAAGGCCCGCTCCAGGCGAGCGCCATCCCCAAGAAGAAAAGCAAACCGCGATCCCGTCACCCGCGCCGCATGCTCGAAATCCATGATGCCGAGCGACTCGCCGAGGTCGTAATGCGTGCGCGGCGCAAAGTCAAACTCGGGTTTGTCCCCCCACTCCCGCTGCACCTTGTTGCCGGCCTCGCTCTCGCCGATGGGCACCGATTCGTGGAAGAGGTTCGGGACGCGCAGCAGCAGGTCGTCGAGCTCGCGCTTCACCGCCTCCGCCTTCGCCATCTCATCCTTGGCGGTGTCCGCCATCTCGCGAAGCCGCTCTTTCAGCTTCTCGTCTCGCGTTTTGGCGAACTCTTTGGAGAGCTTGTTCTGCTCCTCCTTGACCTTCTCCGCCTTGTGCAGGTGCTCGCGCCATTCCTTGTCGAACTTCAAGATCTCGTCGATCGGCGCCGGCTCGCCCTTCAGATCCGCGGCACGCCTCACCCGATCCGGGTCCTTACGAATGAGCTCGAGCGGCAGCACGCCTAGCTTTCCGCTTTCATGACCGGGAACAAGATCACGTCCTTCACCGACGGTTGGTCCGTGAGCAGCATCACGAGGCGATCGATGCCCACGCCGAGACCGCCGCAAGGAGGCAGTCCATATTCCACGGCGCGCAGAAAATCCTCGTCCATCGGGTGCGCTTCGACATTTCCCGAGGCGCGGAGCGCGGCCTGCGCCTCGAATCGAGCGCGCTGGTCAACCGGGTCGGTCAGCTCGGTGAACGCGTTCGCGTACTCGCGACCCAGGATGATCAGCTCGAAACGCTCGACGAACCGCGGATCGTCCTCACGCGGCCGCGCCAGCGGCGAGATCTCGACCGGATAGTCGATGACGAACGTGGGCTGGCGCAGCCGCGGCTCGACGTGCTGCTCGAACAGCTCGTTGAGCTCCACTCCAACAGCATGTTTTCCCGTGTGCTCGAGCACCAGGTCGGCCATCCGCTCCCTTCGGAACGGCGGCGTGAGGTTGACCGCTTCCTCTTGATAGGTCGTCTCCAGCGGCCGGCCGGCGGCCATCGCCGCCACCACCATGAGGTCCTCGACCAATCGCATCACGTCGTCGTAATCCGCGTACGCCTGGTAGCACTCGAGCAGCGTGAACTCAGGGTTGTGCCTAGGCGAAAGCCCCTCGTTGCGAAACACACGGCCGAACTCGTAGACGCGCTCGAAGCCGCCGACCAGCAGCCTCTTGAGGTGCAGCTCAAGTGCGATCCGCAGGAAAAGGTCGCGACCCAGCGCGTTGTGATGGGTCACGAACGGCCGCGCATGGCCCCCGCCCGGCACTTCCGTGAACACCGGGGTATCGACATCCAGGAAATCTCGCTCATCGAGCAGGCCGCGCATGGCGGTGATGATTCTGGTCCGGGCTCGGAAAACATCCCGCACCGCCGGGTTGGCGATCAGGTCGACGTAGCGCTGTCGATACCGGATCTCGACGTCCTTCAGCCCGTGCCACTTTTCGGGCAGCGGGCGCAGCGACTTCGTCAGGAGCTGGAAGGACTGGACCTCGAGCGTGATCTCACCGCGCCGCGTCTTGAAGATTGGTCCGGTGACGCCGATTATGTCCCCCGGGTCGAGGTCGGCGAAGCGCGCGAACTCCTCCTCACCGAGCTTGTCGCGGCTCGCCATGAGCTGGATGCGGCCGTGGCCATCTTGCAGGTCCGCGAAAACCACGCCGCCCTGCAGGCGCTTGACCATGAGCCGACCGGCGACCGAGACAGGCTCTGTCCGCTCGGCATTGCCCAGCAGCGCCTTTGCCGCAATGCTCGTGTGGGTTGGCCTGAAGCCGCGCGAATAAGGCTCGATTCCCGACGCCCGCAGTCGCTCGAGCTTCTCGCGCCGGTCGCGCATCACAGCCGGCAGGTCGAGCTCCATCTCTTCCGTCATGTGTCTTGCACGATCGGAAAAGACTAAAGGTTAAAGAGCCAGCTCCTGTTCTTCGGCTGCGGGGAAGGCTCTGATGTCGGCGCCACCGGCCGCGCGGTGGTTCCCCATCGCCTCCTCGATCAACGCGTCGATGTCGTTGTCCGAATGGACCGGATCGTGATGGAAGAAGGCGAGCTCCTTCACCCCCGCCTGCTCCGCCAGCGACATCGCTTCTTCGTAAGTGGAGTGCCCGAAGCCCGCGTGAGTCTTGCCCTCCTCGGCGCTGTACTGCGCGTCGTGGACGAGCAGGTCGGCATCGCGACACCAGTTGGCCAGGTCCTTCAATGTCCCGTTTTCCTGGTTGCCGAACATCGCGATCTCGTTGTCGGTCGCGAAGCAGAACCGCGACTCCTCTTCGTCGATCCGGTAGCCGAACGTCGGAATCGGGTGCATCAGCAGATGCGGCGTGATCCGCAGGGCGCCGACCTCAAAGGTTTCTCCCGGGTTGCGCTCGATGAATTCCATCTCCGCCGGCATGTGGCTCAGCCGCACCGGGAAGTACGCCGGGTCCATCTGGTCGGCAAAAGCGGCCTGCAGCGACTTCGCCGAGCCGGCCGGCCCGACGATCGTCAAATGCGTGCCCGGCACGAATGCCGGAAGAAAGAATGGAAAGCCCTGGATGTGGTCCAGGTGCGTGTGCGTGATGAGCAGGTGCGCCATCAGCGGATCGGTGGCGCTGAACCCGTTGCCCAGCTCGGCGATGCCGGACCCCGAGTCGATGATCAGCAGGTTGTTCTCCTTGTCCCTCACCTCGACGCAGGTCGTGTTGCCGCCGTAGCGAAGGGTCCGCCGACCGGGTGTCGGCCGGGTGCCGCGCGTGCCCCAGAACTTGATCCTCATCGGGTCGCCGTCGCTCGATAGATCTCTTTGCCCACGAAGACGTCGAGCAGGTCCTGGTCGAGCTTGCCCTCGCCCGCTTCCGCGTGGAGGATTTCGAGAGCGATGGGCGTCGGCACGGCTTTCTTGTAGGGCCGGTCTTGCGCGACGAGCGCGTCGTAGATGTCGCAGATCGTCATCATCCGAGCCTGGACCGGGATCTGGCTTCCAGTCAGCCGCCTCGGATATCCCGAACCGTCGAGCTTTTCGTGATGGCCATAAACGATGTTCGGGATTCCTTTCATCACCGGCGTCCAGGGAATCTTGGTGAGGAAGTGAAAGCTGTGCGTCACATGCGATTCCATCTCGAGGCGCTCCTGCGGGTCGAGGGTGCCCTTGCGGATGCTGAGGAAACGGAACTCCTGGGGATCGAGCATAGGGTGGGGATTCCCTGACATGTCGTGGTACGTCTGGTGCGACAGGAACTCGAGCATCGACGCCTTGTCCTCGGGCAGGACGCTGGGCTCGTTCGCCGCCGTGATGCTTTCGATCCACTCCTGCAGCTGCACAAGCTCTTCGGCGAGACGCTTGTCGATCGCCTCGAGGGCGCTCGGGCTGCCGCGCCCTTCTCGCATCGCCTCCAGCTTCTCGCTCGCGTACTTGACCTGCACCGATCGCTCGACCGACTCGAAACGAGCCTGGATGACCTCGAGCTGGCCCGGCATCAGCTTTTTCGCTTTGATCAGGATGTGCTCGCGCACGCCGACCTTGCCGAAGTCGTGCAGCAAGCACGCGTAGCGCAGCTCTTTGTACTGGTCCTCGGTGAGATGAACGTCACGGTACTTGCCCGCGCCCAGGCCGGACACGGCGCGCGCCAGCGCCGTGGTCAGGCGCTCAACGCGCCCTGAATGACCTGCGGTGCTGGGGTCTCTTTGCTCGATCGCGGTCACGCTCGCCTGAACGAAGCCGTCGAACAGCGCCTGGATCGAATCGAGCAGGTTCTTGTTGTCGATGGCTACAGCCGCCTGGCTCGCGATCGACTCGATCATCTCGAGGTCGTCCGGGCGGAAGCTGACCACCTCGGCCTCAACCGTGTCCACGGTCAGGCGAGTCTCGTAGTTTCGCTTCGCGTTGATCAGCTGGATCGCGCCGACCACCGCGTTGTCGTAGTTCCTCATGGGCACTGTCAGCATCGACTTGGTCCGGTAGCCGTACTGGGCATCGAAACCTTTGCCGCCTTGCGGTTTCCCAGGCGGCGGGTTGTACGCGTCGTCGTAGATCTGGGGGGTGCCGACACTCACCGTATAACCGACGACGCTCTTCTCATCGACAGGAACCGTGAAGGCCTGGTAGGTGTTGTCGATCGAGGCGCTCTCGCTCGAAGCCAGGAACAGCATCGGCTCGCCGTGTTCTCCGACTGTCTTGAGCCACAGGCTCGCACCATCGGCGTTCGTGAGCTGACGCATCGTCGTGAGGATGAGGTGCTGAAGCTTGTTGATGTCCCTCTCGGCGGACAGCGCGATGCCGATTCGGTTGAGCTCCCTGAACTGCCGGTGCTGCCGCTCTTCCAGTTGAGTCACCCGCCGCTTGAGCGCGATGTTCTCCATCGCGATGCGCAGGAGAACGCGCAGCGCCGCCGGCGAGGTGTCGACTGGTGGATTGATCGTGATGTCGGCCATGCCCTCGGGTCCCTTCAGGCCAGGGGCGGCAAGGATCATGGCCGGGTACGTCACCTCGGTCGTGTCAGTCAGCTGCTCCGCCTCCAGGCCGAGCTCGGCAAAGAGCTTGGGGAACCCGAACCGCTCCAGATCGCCGAGGAGGTAGACGTGGAACGACTGGGCGGTTTTCACGCTGGTCTGCCGTTCGCGTTTTGGGCGTAGATAAGACGTAAACCTTCGAGGGTCAGGAGCGGGTCGGTGGTCTGGATCACGTGAGTCAGCCCGGCCACCAGGGCCGCCTGGCCACCGGTCGCGACGACCTTGGTCGACCCTCCGAGCTCGGCCGCCATCCGAGCGACCATGCCCTCGACCTGTGCGACGAACCCCCAGACGAGGCCCGACTGGATCGAGGCGACGGTGTTGCGGCCGATCACGGAGTCGGGCGCTACAGGCTCGACGCGCCGGAGCATCGCGGTGTGGGAGACGAGCGCGTCGAGCGAGATCTCGACGCCCGGCGCGATCGCGCCTCCCAGGTAGTCGCCTTCGGCGCTGATCGCGTCATACGTGACAGCGGTGCCGAAGTCGATCACGATCACCGGGCCTCCGTACTTCGTGTACGCGGCAAGGGCGTTCGCGATCCGGTCGGCGCCCACGTCCTTCGGGTTGTCGTAGCGGACGCGGACGCTGGTCTTGACGCCTGGACCGACCATCACGGGCTCGCACTCGAGGTAGCGCCTGGAGGCTTCGACCAGGGCGGGGTTGATGGTCGGAACCACGCTCGCGATCACGACTCCGTCGACGACGCTCAGCTCAAAGCCCCGCAGCTCGAAGAGCTGTCGCAGCTCGATCGCCATCTCATCCGCCGTGCGCTCGCGGCGGGAGCTGACCCGCCAGTCGGCGACCAGGAGCTCCCCGTCGAACAGGGCCAGCGTCACGTTCGTGTTGCCAACGTCAACGGCTAATAGCACAGGGAATCCGAACTCTAGCTCGGAAGTCGCGGGGGGTGTCCTTTTGTCCAGCGGAGGAGGGCGGCGGCCTCTCGGCGGACCGCCGTTGCCCTCCCTGCCACCCGCCGGGGGTGAGGAGCTCCTGGGAGGTCCCGCTTGCCGAGCGAAACCCGCGCATTCCAGGGCACGTCGAGGCTGCCTTCCAGCACCTGGCGGCCGACCGTCTCATGCGCCCTGCGGAAGGGGATTCCCGTTCTCACCAGCGCCTCGGCCGCGTCGGTCGCCAGAAGGGCGGAGTCCGTCGCCGCGGCGGCCAGCCGCTCGCGGTCGAACTCGAGGTGCTGGACGAGTAGCGCCGCCGCCTCGAGCGAGTCCAGCCCGTTGTCGACGGCAGCGAAAAGTGCCGGTTTGTCCTCCTGCAGGTCGCGGTCGTAGGCAAGCGGCAGGCCCTTCAAAACCGTGGCCAGGCTGACGAGGCTGCCTACTGAGCGGCCGGCGCGGCCTCGCAAGAGCTCGGCGATGTCCGGATTCTTCTTCTGCGGCATCAAGCTCGACCCGGTCGACACCTCGTCGGGGAGCCGGACGAAGCCGAACTCTGCGCTCGACCAGAGGACGACGTCCTCCGCCAGCCGGCTGAGGTGGATCGAGGCCGACATGCACGCGTAGATGAGGTCCAGCGCGAAATCGCGATCGGCGACCGCATCGATGCTGTTGGCGGTCAGCCGCTCGAATCCAAGCTCGCGGCGTACGGTCTCCCGCTGCAATGGCAGCGTCGTCGCCGCAAGTGCTCCAGACCCGAGGGGCATCTCCCCCGCTGCCTCATAGGCGCGGCGCAAGCGCTCCGCGTCGCGCAGCAGCGGCTCCGCGTGCGCGAGCAGGTGGTGGCCTACCGTCACCGGCTGCGCGCGTTGAAGGTGCGTGTAGCCGGGCATCACCCATCCCGCATGCGCGCGCGCCTTGGTGGCGAGCTCATCGACCACGCCGGCGACCGCCTGCACGAGGTGCGAGGCGGCAAAACGGCAGAACAGGCGGAGGTCGAGCGCGACCTGGTCGTTGCGCGAGCGCCCGGCATGGAGCGCGGCCCCTGCCGAGGTGATCTCGGTCAAGCGCCGCTCGATTGCCGTGTGGATGTCCTCGTCGGTCTCGCGGAACTTGAACTTGCCGTCGTCCAGCTCGCGCTTGACCCGGCGAAGTCCGCGTTCGATCAGCGTCAGGCGCGCCCTGGACAGGAGACCCGCCGCAAACAGGCCGCGCGCGTGCGCGATGCTGCCGGCGATGTCAAACGGGTACAGCTCGAAATCCGTCTCCAGCGATGACGCGAATCGCTCGAGCTCAGGGTGCAGGGGCTTGCGGAAGCGACCACCCCACAGCTTGCCTATGGCTCGAGCCTCTTCACTTCCCCCAGCAGGTTGCCCAGCTCGCGAGCGTGCAGCTGACCCTGGACCTTCGCCGAGGTGCGCACCCCCATGCCCCACAGCTTGATGAACCCTGCCGCGGCCGACTGGTCGAACTCATCCCCTTTGCCATACGTGGCAAGCGAGAGCTGATACAGCTGGTACGGTCCCTTGCGGCCGACCACGTGCGACGAGCCTTTGAAAAGCTTGACCCGCACGTCGCCCGTGACGTGGCGCTGCGTCTCGGCGACGAACGCGTAAAGCGCGTCGCGCAGCGGGCTGAACCAGAGGCCGTCGTAGACCATCTGCGCCCACTGCTGCGCGACCACGTCCTTGAATCGCGCGACCTCCTTCGGGAGCGTGATGTCTTCGAGCGCCTGGTGCGCCTGAAGGAGCAGGACAGCGGCCGGAGCCTCATAGATCTCGCGCGACTTGATGCCGATGAGGCGGTTCTCGAGGTGGTCGATGCGGCCGACGCCGTTCTCACCGCCGAGCCGGTTGAGCTCGGTCACCAGCTCGAGCGCGTCGATGGCCTTCCCGTCGAGCGATACCGGCAGCCCTTCCTTGAACCCGATCTCCACGTATGCCGGCTCGTCCGGGCAATCACGAGGGTCGCGGGTCCAGTCGTAAACGTCTCGGGGCGGCTCGGCCCAGGGATCCTCCAGCACCCCGGCCTCGATCGAACGTCCCCACAGGTTCTCATCTGTCGAGTAGGGTGACCGGACCGTCGCGGGCACCTCGATCCCGTGCTTCGCGGCGTACTCGATCTCGTCGTCGCGGTTCATGCCCCATTCGCGCACCGGGGCGACGACCTGGAGGTCGGGCGCCAGCGCGGCGGTCGTGACGTCGAATCGCACCTGGTCGTTGCCCTTGCCGGTGCAGCCATGTGCGATCGCCGTGGCGCCCTCGCGACGGGCGACTTCGACCATCATCGCCGCGATCAGCGGGCGACCGAGCGCGGTCGCCAGCGGGTACTCCTTCTCGTAGACCGCCCCCGCCTGCAGCGAAGGCCACACGAACAGCTGCAGAAATGGCTTCCGGCCGTCGGCGACGTACGCGGCCGACGCCCCGATCTTCAGCGCGCGCGCCTGGATCGCGTCCAGGTCCTTCTTCTCGCCGAGATCAACCGTGAATGCGATCACGTCCCAGCCGAGGTCTTTCAGCCAGCGGATCGCGACCGACGTGTCGAGCCCGCCCGAGTAGGCGAGGACGACCTTCTTATTCGGCATGCGCGAGCAGCTCCTTCAAGGAGCGACCCGCTCCGCGCTGGCGCAGCACGACGAGGATCGTGTCGTCACCGGCCACCGTGCCGGCGATTCCCGGCAGAGCCGACTCGTCAATCCGCCTGGCGACGAGGTTCGCCGTTCCCGGCGGGGTCTTGATCACGGCGAGGTGTTCCACGACCTCGATGGAAAGGACGAGCTCGCGCACGAGAGAGGCGGAGCTGCGATAACCCCTGCCGGACCTGATCAGACCCAGCTCCTGGATGTCTCGCGAAATCGTCGCCTGGGTTGCCCGCACCCCGCGGCGGGCGAGCGCGGTGGCGATGTCCTGCTGCGTGTGCGCCGCGCCGCGATTCACCACTTCGAGGATCGCGTCGTGGCGCTGGCTTTTGGTCGGCGTCACGATAACGCCTTCCGCGGGGTCACAGGAGCGCCTTTCGCATAATCGAGTGCGCCCGGTCGATCTCGGCGCTGCCGATGATCAGCGGCGGCACCAGGCGAATCGAGTTCTCGTCGACTGCATTGACGATCAGACCGGCCTCCAGGCATGACTGCTGGAACGCCTTCGCGCGCGGCTCCGCAAACTCGAACGCCTGCATCAAGCCGAGTCCGCGGACCTCCTTGGCGCCGAGGTCCAGGAGCGCCTCGTGGAGGACGCCGCCCATCTCGGCCGCGTGACCGACGAGCCCGTCACGCTCGATGACCGAAAGCACGGCGACGGCCGCCGCGCAGGCCAGCGGATTGCCGCCGAACGTTGAGCCATGGTCGCCGGGCTCGAAAACGTCAGCGCGCGGTGCGGCAAGGCAGGCGCCGATTGGCACTCCACCGCCGAGTCCTTTGGCCAGCGTCATCACGTCGGGCGTGATGCCGTGATGCTGGTGCGCGAACCACCGGCCGGTGCGGCCGAGTCCGGTCTGCACCTCGTCGAGGATCAGCAGCAGGCTGTTCGCGTCGCACCACTTGCGGACTCCGGCAAGGTAGCCCGGCGCCGCCGGGATGATGCCGATCTCGCCCATCACCGGCTCGAGCATCACGCCGACCGTGTGCTCGTTGGTCGCCGCCTTGATCGCGTCGAGGTCGTTGTACGGCACATGCACGAAACCTTCCGGCAGAGGCGTAAAAGGATCCGAGTACTTGTGCTGCCCGCCGGCGGTGACTGCCGCGAGGGTTCGTCCGTGGAACGAACCCGTGGTCGTGATGATCTCGAAGGCCCCGTCGCGATTGCGCTTCCCCCACTTGCGGGCGAGCTTGATCGCCGCCTCGTTGGCCTCCGCGCCCGAGTTACAGAAGAAGACGCGCGAGGGGAACGACAGCTCGACGAGGCGCTGCGCAAGCTCG
>Ga0209588_1000099_pt1 | contig 27034 bp, 22 predicted proteins | sample Rivendell_Oct201_10_FD_188351 | JGI IMG/M metagenome (GOLD analysis project Ga0209588, IMG submission 188351) | Vadose zone soil microbial communities from the Eel River Critical Zone Observatory, Northern California, USA -... | ecosystem: Host-associated > Plants > Roots > Rhizosphere > Soil ...
GCCCTTCAGATGCGGCAGACCCGCATGCCGCTCCACGCGGTCGTACAGCTCGCCGAAGATCTCTCGCGGCCAGTGCTCGTCCTTGTCGGCGCACGGGAACAGCCACCCGTCACCAACCGCCGCGAACTTCACCTTGAAGCCTCGCAGCTCCTCGGCCAGTGCCTCGGGGATGGGGACCACTCGATCTCGGCCCCGCTTGTCAAACTCCGCCCTGAACTTGATTTCGGGCGGGTCGAAGCTGATGTCCGACCAACGGAGACCGCTGATCGCCCCGATGCGCGCCCCGGTCGCTTCCGCCAGCACGAGCGCCATTTCCCAGCGTTTCCAACGCCCGCGCCCGCGTTTTTGCGGCGCCGTGGCCGCCATGTCCTGAGCGGCTTCCCTGAGCTTCAGGAACCGGTCATACGTCGCGACCGGCCGGCGCGGGTCTTCTTCCTTCGGCAACTTCACGCCGCGAAGCGGGTTGTTCTCGAGCAACCAAGAGCCGTCTGGCAACCGCTCGCTCATGGCCCAGTAGATCATCTGGCGCAGCTGCTTGATCTCGCCTTGGATCGTCCGGGCTCGCACCGGTATGGTCTCGCGACTGTCCGGCCACCCGTGTCCAGTCCGACGCATTGCGACATACCGCTCCACGTCGTTCCTGGTCAGGTGTTCGACCCGCTTCGTTGCACCGAGCCCGGCTATGAGTAGCCGGACATCGGTTTGTTTCTGCTTCCGCGTCCGTTCGAGGTTGCCGCGGTAATTCGACGCCTCCTGCTGGTAACGGTCCCACAGTTTTTCGAGCGTCAGCGGTTCGGCCAGGTTGACCTTCTTGCCCTTCTCGATCTCGCGAATGAATTCAATCGCGAGCCGGCGCGCTTCTTTGCGGTCGGTGGTACCGAGCGACGCATAGGATACTCGTCGCCCTACCCGAAACACCCGTTGAAACGTGCCGCCTAGCTTGTGCTGCTGGACTCGAACTTTCAGCCCCCTAACGCCGAGCGAGAGGGACCAGCGGCCGCTCTTGCTCTTGTGCCAGGGACGTTCCGGAATTGGGAGTCGCCGTTCAGCCATTCGAACCTCCAGATGAGGTCCGGGTGGCGACCCGCCGAGCATCGGCAATGGGATCGTACGCCCGCACGGGTCGGGCGTCAACGACCGTTGCCTTTCTAGGCAGATCTCCTGCGCGGAAGAACAGACGCCGGCCGTCGCGGCGGGCGGGGAGCTTGCCAACCCGGTGAAGGCGACGGAGATGATCGCTGGAGTATCCTGAGCGGGCAGCCGCGTCCTGGAGACCCAGGAGCGCCTCGTCATCGGCCGTGGTTACGGCCTCGAAGTCAGCGAGGACTTCGTCGCAGAGTTTGGCGCCTTCGACATGAGCGCCGAGTCGAGCCAGCTCGTCGCGGCGTGCGCGCCAGCGCCTGACGAAATCTTCCCTGTTCATAGAGCCTCACCGGATACGCCGGTTTGGCGCGCAAGAAAAGACGCGCGCCCTCAAAAGACCTCTCCCGAGAGCGTTCGCCTCCCTGGAGGGTCCCTTGAGAGCGCGCGCGGTATTTCGTCTCGCCCTTCGCTCTCTCGGACTAGATCAGCTTCAAGACAACCGTGCCACCCGATGAACGTATACGTCCGTCGATCTCAGTGAGTCAAGGACCGCGAAGCCTCGAAACGACATTCTGTCGCTCGAACGTCCCATTCTGTCGTTTCAACCACGCCTTGTCGGTCTAGACCGCGACGTGAGTGTCGCGGTGATGGCAACGGTTCCCCGCGCGGTGCTCACTGCGGCTCGCCTACGGCATTTTCCACGGCCGTTTGCAAGGGACTTGCTAGGCGTTTGCGTAGGCTCGTGATAGGGCTTTCAGCGAGGCTCTTCGCGTGGGTTCCGGCCTTCCGTCGCAAGACAAACAGCACGAGTTTGGTGCTGCGGCTCAGCCGCCCTCGGCGACTCTCATACAACTTGAGCATTGGTGACCAGTGGCGCGTGTTGACGAGCTAACGGGGCAGATCCAGGATGGGCGGCTCCGCCGAGAGCTTGAAGCTGCGATTTCGGAGCTCCGAAAGCGGCAGCGCTTCGGCCTTGTTTTCGAGGACCACGTCCCCGAACTCGCAGCTCTCCACGGCCTCCCCCTCTCTGAAGGTTCGATGGTCCAGGATCGGCGAGACCAGACCGGCAGGCTACTCCGGATAACGGCGCTGAACGGACGGGACGCACAGGTGGAATCGCTTGTCGGCAGCGGCGGTTCCGCAAAGGAAACAGTGAAGACTCGCGATCTCCTCGTGGTCAAGCGTTTCGGAGATCCGATCTACCCCGTATTGCGGCCATTGGGGGAAGTTCGCCGGAGCGCAACACGGCCTACTCATGCCGTGATCAACGGGGAGAACTACCACACTCTCCAACTCCTGCTCTACCTCTACAGGGGTCAAGTGGACTGTATCTACATCGACCCGCCGTACAATACCGGAGCCCGAGATTGGAAGTACAACAATCGCTACGTAGACGCGAAAGACGAGTGGCGTCACAGCAAGTGGTTGTCGATGATGGAGCGCCGCCTTCGACTGTCAAAGCGGCTTCTGCGTCAGGATGGCGTTCTCATCGTGACAGTCGATGAGCACGAGGTTCACCACCTTGGAATGCTTTTGGAGAGAATCTTCCCTGACTATTTGCGACACATGGTTACGATCGTCATCAATCCGAAGGGCACGGGGAAGCTGAACTTTGCCCGTGTGGATGAGTATGCGATCTTCTGCGTCCCGAATCGGGGCGCGAGCATCATCGAGGGTACCCCAACTGAAGATGAGGTGGAGGACGAGGGGAGCAATGCTAGCGATCCTGATGACGAGGAACTTCTACTCGCGACGAAGGCTGGGGGGGCGGACGACGGAGATGAGGAAAGCAGTGAGGAGGAAGGCGCCGAATGGTCGTATCCATTCCCTCGTGAGGAACGCGAGCAATGGGAACTTCGTCACGCTCGCCGCCGTGGTGCAGAGTCCAGCTACAGGCGGCAGCGGCCGAATCAGTTCTATCCGATCTTCGTCGACGTTGAAGCACAAAGAGTGGTTAAGGTGGGCGATTCGCTACCACTTGGTGAAACACCCTCTTTCAAGCCGGTTCGCGGCCTGCTCCCCATCTGGCCGATCGACGATCAGAACCACGACCGGTGCTGGCGTTTCGTACCGGAGACGATGAGGAAGCTTGTCGCCGAGAACCGAGTTGTCCTGGGACGCAAGAACAGAAAACGAAACACGTGGACTCTGAACATATGGGAGCGGAGGCCGGCCTTCCGTAAGCTCAAGACTGTTTGGTGGGACACCGCATACGATGCTGGGACTCACGGAACCAGCCTACTGTATCATTTGCTCGGGCGGCGCGACGTCTTCCCATTCCCCAAGTCCGTCTACGCCGTGCGCGACTCCCTCGCGGCCGTGGTCCGGAGTCGACCGAACGCGCTGATTCTCGATTTCTTCGCTGGTTCGGGTACGACCCTCCACGCGACTGCTTTGCTAAACGCGGCTGATGGGGGCAATCGCCGATGCGTGCTGGTTAGCAACAACGAAGTGAGCGAGAAGACTGCCAAGCGCCTCTACAAGGAAGGCAACTATCCTGGTGACTCCACGTTCGAGAAGAACGGAGTCTTCGAACAGGCAACGCGGCCGCGCTGCGAAGCGGTCATCTCGGGTCGTCGACCAGACGGAAAGCCGATTCCTGGAGTTGATCGTGACGGTCGCCCCTTTGCGGCCGGACTAGAAGAGAACGTAGCCTTCTTCCGCCTCGACTACCTCGATCCCGACAGTGTGGAACTAGGGGACCAATTCGAGGCAATCCTGCCGCTGCTGTGGTTGGGTGCTGGAGGGCGCGAGGCTCAACCCAAGTCTCCCTCAGAGGGCGTTCCCTGGCTCATTGCGGGAGCCCAGGGCTTTGCTGTGCTCCTCCGCGAGTCGCGTTTCGGAGCCTTCCGAGGGGCGATCGCAGAGGAGCGAGGTATTACCCACGTCCATCTGGTGACTGATTCAGAGGAAGCCTTCGCGGACATGCGCTCCGAGCTTCCGGGCAATACCAGAGTTTCGATGCTTTATCGCGACTACCTCCGGTCGTTCCGGATAAATACGGAGCGCAACCTGTGAGGTTGAACCTCAAGGACTTTCAGGAAGAAGCTGTTCAAGAACTGCTCGACGAAATCCGCAGCGCGCAAGCGGAAGCGAGCAAGAAACCACAAGCGGTCGGTCTAACCGCCCCCACTGGATCGGGCAAGACGGTCATCATGGCGGCGGCGATGGAGCGCCTCTTCGAAGGAGACGCGACGACACCGGCAGACCCACGCGCGACATTTCTATGGCTGACTGACCAACCGGAACTCAACGAGCAAACGCGTCGCAGGCTCCTATCGTACTCGGACACGTTCGGCCCTGCGCAGCTGGTCATCATTGACGCAACCTTCGACCAACCGACGCTACAAGCCGGACGCGTGTATTTCCTGAACACGCAGAAGCTCGGCCGCGACAAAGGGTTGGTGACGCGCGGCGACCAACGAACGCACACGATCTGGGAGACCATTCAGCGTACAATCGAAGAGCGGCCATCGAGTTTTCTGGTGATTATCGACGAAGCCCACCGCGGCATGAACCAGGACCGGCGGTCGATCGAAGTCGCCGCAAGCATCGTTCAAAAGTTCATCAAGGGCAGTGACGGAGATGTCAGCCCCGTGCCGATGATCGCGGGCATAACAGCGACGCCCAAGCGCTTCAATGCGCTGATCGAGGCGACACCCCGCACGTCAAGGCGCGTTGCGATTCCACCGGATGCCGTCCGCGCTTCGGGCCTCCTAAAGGACGCCATCCGACTCTACTATCCCGCCGAGGACCAACCCTCCGATATCACTCTCCTCCGAGAGGCAGCGCGAACCCTGAACGGTTTTGACGGAGACTGGTCGAAATACTGTCGGAAGGCAGGTGAGCCACTGGTTCGGCCGTTGCTGGTAGTTCAAGTCGAGGACGCGAGAGGGGACGAGATAAGTCGAACCAATCTCGAGGAGGTGCTAGGCGCGTTGCGGGATGAGCTGGGCAATCCAGATGCGGAGGTGTTCGCTCACTCTTTCCAAGAAGGCGTAGCGGTTCAAGTGGGACCCACCTCCCTCCGGTACCTCGCGCCATCGGACATCGAGGCTGATCCGCTAGTCCAAGTTGTGTTGTTCAAGGCGAGTTTGAACACCGGTTGGGACTGCCCTCGAGCCGAAGTGATGATGTCATTTCGGCGGGCTGTAGACGCGACCCTGATCGCCCAGCTCGTGGGGAGGATTGTGCGGACTCCTCTTGCGCGGCGAATCGAGGCAAGCGATCGCCTCAACACGGTGTCCCTTTACCTGCCTCACTACGACGAGGCGGGCCTTCGCGCCGTTGTTGCTCATTTGACCGAGGAAGACGGGGACGCTGTACCGCCCACGGCTGTTGAGGAAGGTAACGCGCTCGTCTCTCTGCGACGTGCGAAGGAGGCAGATCCGCTACTGGAGCATATCGCAGGCCTTCCAAGCTACACGGTCCCACGACGGCGCTTCGCTAGCGACGTCAATCGACTGATGCGCCTCGCCCACGTGCTCGCATCGAACGACATCCGTGCGGATGCTATCGACGAGGCGCGGGATGCCCTCGTCGGCGTATTACTCAGGAAGCTGGAGGCCTTCAAGAAGACGACGGAGTTCAAGAAGGTGAAGGAGGAACGCGCAACCATAAGTGTCAACGTGCTGGTCCACGGCGCGGACGGCGCGCAGCGAACTGAGACTACAAATGTCTCGGCGAGCGCTGAAAACCTAGTGGACCTTTTCGAGATTGTTGGGCGCCAGCTCCGGGAAGGGCTGCACAAGTCGTTCATGAAGGCTCGCGTCGAACAGGGGGTCTACGCGCCGCAGGCTCGGCTTGAGTTAGTGGCTCTTTGTCGCGATGAGGATGTACAGGAGGCGGTTGCAGCCAAGGCCAAGACACTCCTCGTAAAGTGGTTCGGCGACGTTGCGAAGATCTTCGGAAAGCTCGCGCCCGCGGTGCGGTCACGAATAAATGACATTCGGGGGTCGAGCGCGATCCCTGAAATCCAGCCGGTCGGCATGCCCGAAGAGATCACTGTTCGTGCAGCCGAGCAGGCATGGCCGAAGCATCTGTACGTAGACGAGCGTGGCAGCTTTCCAGCGACGCTCGATGGCTGGGAAAAGAAGCTGCTGGAGACTGACCTGGCTCGAGACGATTTCGTTGCCTGGCTTCGAAATCTTCCGCTAAAGCCCTGGTCGCTGGTTGTTCCCTATTCGCAGGGTGGCGTTTGGCGTGGTCTCTATCCCGACTTGCTGATTCTGCGGCGGGCAAAATCAGGCCTAATCGCTGACATTCTCGACCCTCATCTGACGAAGCTGGACGACGCCGCACCGAAGGCGAAGGGGCTCGCGGAATATGCTGAAAAGCATGGCCTCCACTTTGGACGCATCGAGCTGATTCATGTGGTGAAAGGGAAGCCTGTGCGACTCAACCTTCTCGACGAGAACGTTCGTAGAAAGGTGAAGGCGGTCGAGAGCAGTGAGCACCTCCGGCAGCTCTACGACCTCCTAGGAACCGAGTGAAGGTTCGCACGGACCTACAAGGAGGAACGCCTTGGCCGTGATCGGTGTGACGATCCGTGGGGTACCGTACGCCCAAGCAAAGCGACGCGGCGATCTGCGTGCTCCGGGACAATGGACGAAAGCAGTTGTCGAACAAACTCGAGGGCTTCCCACCGTGGCCGAAGCGTGCTTCGTGAAGGTCACGTTTCTGTTACCAGCCAACAAGTTCCCGACCGACTTTCCGTACGGCCCCGACCTCGACAACCTCCTGAAGCGCACGTTGGATGCGCTTCAGACGACGATCTTCCGCAAAGCGAGAGGACGCGACTCCTGCGTGGTGGCGTTGTTTGCCATGAAGACCAAAGTCGACGACCCGCGTGAGGCGGGCGCCCATCTCGAGGTGCTACCGGTAACTGTCTAGAATACGGGCTACTCGCGGTCCTTTCTCAACATGGCGCTTCGTTGCTGAACCAGAAATATTATGAGTCCAGTTCCCGACCTGAGCACCGACTCCCATTCTGCGGGGAAGGGCACCCTTGGTTCCCGCTAGGTGGCAGTGAGCGCCTTAGCTCTTGGCCGCCAGAAAAGCACTCACTCGATGCCGCAGGCTTGCGCGATCGAACGTCTGGCATTCCCAGACGATCAAGACTTCCCAGCCGAGTGCCTTGAGCCTCCTGGCAACACGCGCGTCTCGTTTGCGATTCTCGGCGAACTTGTTTGTCCAGAATCTCGCCCTGGTCTTCGGGGTGGTCGTGCGTGGGCAGCCCCGATGCCGGTGCCAGAAGCACCCATGGACCAGGATGATCTTTCCCAGCCCTGGGAATACCAGGTCCGGCGTTCCGGGCAAACTGCGGGAATGGAGGCGAAATCGATATCCGAGAGCGTGGGCAGCACGGCGGACGATCATTTCGGGCCGGGAATTCTTCTGTCTAACTCGGCCCATCAGGGCGGACCGAGCCGGGTCGACGAAGCCGAAGATGGTGTGTTCCTTCGGCCCTCGACGCGCTTGCGTCTGCTTGCGACGCGATTGTCGCATTTGATGCTCGCTTCGGAAAGACCTCACAAGTGTTGAAGCCAGAGACCTTCGTTGTCGACGCGTCGCTCCTTCGCGAGCTCGGCGAACGACTCATTGGCCGCGCACCGATCGCACTCGCGGAGCTAATCAAGAACTCCTACGACGCAGACGCGGCTTCTTGCCGCATCGAATTCACAAACGACCAAATCGTGATCTCGGATAGTGGCTCCGGGATGTCGGACGCCGACTTCCTTCAATACTGGATGAGAATTGGCACCACGCACAAGATCGACAAGCGCACCTCAAATCTTGGACGACCGCTCACGGGATCAAAAGGAATAGGGCGTCTGTCGGTCCAGTTCCTTGCGGACGAGATGATTCTTGAGAGCACGTCAAAGGACACCCAGGGCCAGTCCCTGTACGCGCTGGTGGATTGGAGCAAAATCGTTAGAGGAGAGAACCTGGATACGGTCAATGTTCTCTGGGAGATGCGTCAGGGAAGCCTTGCCTATCCGGACGACAGCGCGACCGGTACGCGAATCACGTTGCGGAAACTGAAGAACCAATGGGATGGTGCCGCACTTGAAGAACTCGGTCGAGAGGTTTGGAGGCTCCGATCACCCTTCAGACCCGCAACGACCAAGACGCCTGTGCGAAGGCCTGAAGAGTTCGACATCGAGGTCGACGCACCAGCGATTGACAGCGCTCGTGAGGCGTTCGACAAGGTCCGGCGCGCTGTATTCGACAATTGGAAAGCGCGGATCCGAGGGACCATCGATCAAGGGCGATCAGGTGGAAGTGCAAATATTACTGTCGACTTCAAGATTGGCTATCCCGAAGGCGCCACACGAGCGACGACTTTTCGCGATACGGTCGCAATGCCGATTCCCCGTGGCAGCAACAATAGAAAGCCTCTTGTAGATCGAGCGCAGTTTGAAATCCTGATCTTCCTGCCTGAGGGCCGCCAACCTCGAGGTGTCTCCGTCACCGTGCTTCGCGACTATTTAAAGGACTACGGCAACGTGTCGGTATACGACGCTGGTTTCCGTCTGCCCTACTATGGTTCGGGGAAAGATGCCTCCGGTCAGGATTGGCTATCGATTGCACTGGACCAAGGCCGGCGACTGAATCAATCCGAGCTTCTACCGGAGCGTCTACGCGCACAAAACAAGTACATGCAGGATCTACCTGCGCCGGGGCGAATCTTCGGCGCCGTGGACATCGACACCAACCATGAGCGCGTGGCTGCAGCCAGAGCCAATGCTCAGCCGGGCGAGTGGCTTCAGATCCAGCCTGGTCGTGATCGCCTTCATGACAACGGTGCCTTTTCTCAGCTGCGAGATCTAGTTCGGTTCTCTCTCGATTTTTACGCAAATCGCCATCGGTTGAGGGCTCTACAGGCAGTCGAGAGGGAACGAGAAAAGGAACCGGCATCCAGGAAATACGATCGCGTGGTCCAAGTCCTGGACCGCAACAAGAGCGATATCCCTGCGAGCGTCTTTCGGGAGATCAAGCGCGAAGTGGTCGACGCTCGAAAGGCGAGCCTCCTTGAGGAGATCGCGCTCGACCGCCGAGCCGCGCTGCTTGCGCCCCTCGCCACAGCCGGTATTGCAGCGCTGGCCCTCAATCACGAACTTGCGAGGGAGACACGGTTTCTCACTGCGGTCGGGACAAAGCTCCAGCGTCTTGCCAAGAAACATTCCCTGCCCGACCTCGCCGAGATCGCTGCGGAATTCGATAGTGTAAGGAAAAGATTGGCCGCGCTGCAGGACATCTTCGCACCGCTCGTGTCCGACGTAGACACCGAGGCAACCGATCGCTTGAGAGTACGTGCCGTTGTCGATCAGGTGGTGAGCGCAATGCGTGTCCTAACGCCAGGTGTAACGTACGACATCGAACCGATCCCGGCAGGACTCCGCTTTCCCGTAGGCTCACTCGCCGATTGGAGTGCTGTCCTGCAGAATATCCTATCGAACGCCTGGAACGCCATGCTCAGCAGCAGCAAGTCGATCGTCGCGTTCCAGGGAGGGCGGGAAAAACGTGGGACCGAATGGCTGCGGGTGAGTGACACCGGGCAAGGGCTCGGCGTAGCCCTCGACAAGGCCCCTGAACTGTTCGAGCCTTTTGAGCGGCGATTGAAGATCGACGCCGACAAGCGCTCGATAGCGCTCGGTGGCCAGGGACTGGGATTGGCGATCGTGCGAATGATTGCAATTCGTCGCTCAGCTACCGTTGCCTTCGTGGAGCCGGAGCCAGGATTTTCGACCACAATCGAGATTGCGTGGAGGGGGACGAAATGAAGGTCCTGGTTTGCGATGACAACGCCGGTCTGGGGCGCGAAATCGCAGACGCGGTTGCCGAAGGCACCGCGGGCGAGGTTGAAGTCAGCGTTTTGGTAGAGGGAGCGCTAACCGAAGAACTCACGAAGTTGTTCGAGAGGGTCCGCGCCTGCCTGGACAATCCGGGAGCGTTCGCATCGGCCCGTGATCTCGCATTCGACGCTGCAGACTTAGCGATCCTGGACAACAACCTGACCCACTTAGGTATCAAGGGCGCGCGCCTGACTGCGGAGGCGATAGCCGGATACCTCAGGGCATTTACGGCGGTGCCATATCTGGTGTCTCTCAATAAGAACCCGGAGATCGACTTCGACCTTCGCTATCTGGTTGGTGACTACGAGACACGTGCGGACATCGCGCTAAACACCGATCATCTTTCAAACGGTGCGTTGTGGACACGTAACCGCGCCGACGCAGAGGACGGGTTTCTTCCATGGTACTGGCCGGAGCTCCGAGCCGCGCCGGCGAGGCGTCGGCAACAGATCGCGTTCGTGCGCGATCACCTGAAGGAGCCTGTTCTGCCAGCACTCGGTATTCCGACGGATCAGGATTCGCTCGGATTCCTGTCGCGTCACGCCAAGGGCGCTCTGTCACCGGATGCTGAGACTGACGGTGCGGACGATGGCGGCGACGGCATCCCTATTGGGAGCGTGACGTTCCAGGACGTGTTTGTCGCGAGAAGTCGTTCCCTTCCAACCGCCGAGGAGAGAGAGAAGGTGGGCGCCGGAGCCGATGCGGGGAACGGGGCTCTGGTCGATCTGGTCGCCCGAGTGGTCGCCGCGGACATAGACCTGTGGTTTCGACGGGACGTCGTCGCTCCGCAGGAGATGCTGATCGATGTGCCGCACCTTCTGATGCGGATGCCGTTCCTGCTAGGCGCCAAGGCGCGGGATCTAGCTGAGTGGAACAAGGCGATTGACGAGGGCAATCCCCCGTTCGGTATCGATCCGACGCTCTTTCAATCTCACATTGCAAAGGCCAGGCATCAACACGACATCTGGGTACCTTCGACGGCATTTCGCTGGCCTGATCTCAAGGCAAACGATGAACTCAATGCTCTCTTCTTCAGCTCAAAACAAGAAGACTGGGCGGATGTCGTATTCTGCGAGGATCTCTCGGCGTTCCTTGAGCGGTCACCCAAAGCAGGGCCGTCCCCGGTTGAGTTCTCGGCGGAGTTCGCTGGATCCTGGGCGCGCCGTCACGTAGCCAAACTCGAAGATGTACACTACGCTCCTCTCAGTCAGTTCGCCGTCTGACTGAGGGCGACTTTCGCGAACCATCCTCGAAATGATTCCGCCGCTATTGCAGGACATTATGTGGCTCTATGCGCAGCGGGGCATCGCGGATTGGCAAAACGCTCCGTCGGCGCTCCGCAGGCGGGCCGAGAAGTGTCTGGGTTCCGAGATTGCGGACAATGATACGGAAGCAGCGGTGACGCTCGGGACGATCCACAACGGGTTAAACGCCGACCGCCTTCGGTTTATCCCGATGCCGCAGCATCCCAAACACCCCGGGATCGAGCGGTCCTTTCTCCTCCCCGTTTCTGAAGTACGCGACGGCAAACCCACGGTAGCCTTCGAGCTGTTTTTACTCGTCGCGGGCACGAACTGCTTAGCGTATCGTTTCGAACCTGCGCATGCGGCTCCATCATCCCATGACTACGGGCACGTGCAGAACAGTCGCACTTTGCTCCGAAAGACGATACTAGCGAGCACGCTCTCTTGGATGCCTGATCGATACCCTGCGAATCCGCTCTGCACGTCAGACCCCCTGAGGATGTTCCTGTCGATCGCGACCGCCATGCATGGATACACGAATGGCGTCTTGCGAGTAATCCAAGACGTATATACGGCGGCCAGTCGTCCACGTGATGCCGCAGTCTATGTTCAAGAGCTGAAGAAGATGCTGAGTTAACGATCGATCTGAATCATGGCAAGAAACCGCTTGTAACATCGCACGTAATTCCCCTTCACGCGGGGCGCGATGCCATCGAGAGCTCTTGCAAGCTTCCCGGCTCGCAGCAGGTCATAAACCTCATCGATTTTGTCGTGCGCGGCGAAGATCGCGTAGACTCCGTGCGATGGGATCGCGCCAGAGCGGTCAATTGCCACGCGTGGAATCTTCGCAAGCTCTGGGATAAGCAGCTTCGGCCGCATCCAGACGTCCGCGCGTACTTGATCAATCGTCCGATACCATTCTGCTCCAGCCCTCACGATCGACCGCCTTTTCAGCGTGGTGCGATGTCGTGCAAGTCTCTTCTTCAGGCGCGGAAACTTCCTGAGGTCGAGGAGCTTGCCGTCCAGACCGTGCATGGTGATCACGCGACGACCGCCCCAGGCGACTGCTCCCTCAAGGATCTCGGAGCCGTCGACCCATGGTCGAAGCGACTTGGGCTCGACGTCGCGTTCATTGGGCTCCAGCACGAAGGCAGGCGTATGCCCCAAGGCGGGACCGACCCTGATCACGCACCCAAGCTCTTCAAGAGTCTTGCCGGGGCGCTTCACGGTTGCCACGGCTTTCGTCGACGCCCTCTTCGAGGCGATCAGAACGGTTGGGTAGGAATCGACCCTTCCCTCGAACGCCTCTTTGGACGGAAGTCTGTCTTCGGATTTGATCTTGAGACGCGGCAGCCACTTATCTCGAAACCCATTGGCGAACGCCATGAAGCGCCACCGATCGGAGCACAGGCATCCGAGCTGGCCACCGGGCCGGAGCAGATCAAGAGACCGGTCCAAGAACGGCAGGAACAGGTCGCCGCCTGTGACATCTCGCGCCAGTCGCCTGTTGTACTTAGCCTTAAGCTTGGGGGGTATCTTCGACCATCTGACGTACGGCGGATTACCGACGGCGTGCGTGAACACGTCGGACGGCAAGTTGGCCAATAGAAAATCGGAGTTGACGATCCAGACTTGCGCGCACGACTGGGCCGTGAGTTTGTGGACGCCGAGGTCTCGCAGAACGCGGACAACCCGAACCCGCGCACGTCGAGCTTCGCGGCGATGTAACTCGAAGGCTAAGATCCGAGCCTTCAGGGATTGCACCTTCAGCTCATGGCCGTGTCTTACGAAGGACGCAATGAGGCGTCGTGCTGCTTCGGCTACGAAGGCGCCGTCTCCGGCCGCCGGCTCGAGGAGCGCAGCTTTGGAAAGGTCCGACTCCGCCCGCCAGCCGATGGCGTCGAGGATGCGACTAACGACAGCGGGCTTCGTGTATACACCGCAGCGGCCGTGTAGCGCTTGGATTTCCCAGTAGCGCGTGTCCTCCGTCGCCCTCCGAGAGGGTCCAACGGTCCTTAGCGACGCCGTCACGCGTTTCTACACGTTGCAATTGGCGAGCAGTCACATGAATCGAGGACAATCTCGAATGGCCGATAGGACACGCCTCGGTTTGTGCAGGTGGAAGACATGGCGGTCGTAGGTCTCTTTGCAGGAATTGGCGGCTTCGAACTGGCCTTGTCCCAAACCGGGTTTGAAACCGGAATGCTGGTCGAGATCGATCCGGTCGCCCAAGCGGTACTGAAGACTCGGTTCCCGAATGCGGAAATCCGCACGGATGTCGCCGACGTTGCCGACATCCCGTCGGACACGGCGATCCTGACTGCAGGCTTCCCGTGCCAGAACCTGAGCATGGCCGGGGACAAGTCCGGTATCAACGGCAAGAAGTCAAACGTCGTAGCCAAGATGTTTGCCCTCATTCAGCGGTCACGCGTCCCAATCGTGGTGATCGAAAACGTCTATTTCATGCTCCACCTGGGCTCTGGCGGGGCAATGGAGTGGCTGGTAGGACAGTTCGAGGAGCTTGGGTACCATTGGGCCTACCGTGTGTTGGACACTATGGGATTTGGCCTTCCTCATCGGCGGCGTCGTGTATACCTCGTTGCGGCTCGAGACATCGACCCGCGATGCGTGCTCTTCGCCGACCACGCTTTCTCTCCGCCCACCCCACGGCCGGATATCAGTCGCCCTCTAGGCTTCTATTGGACCGAGGGCCGGTCAGGTGTCGGTTTCACTGCTGATGGTATACCACCGCTAAAGGTCGGGTCTGCCATCGGCATCCCGTCGGCGCCGGCCGTGCTCTTTCCCGATGGCGAAGTGCTCACGCCGAGCGTTACCGCGTGCGAACGACTGCAGGGTTTCACCTCTGGGTGGACCGGAGCCCACGGCGAGCTTCTCAACGGACGCCAGGTTTGGGGGCGCTTGATCGGCAACGCCGTGTCCGTGCCCGTGGCGCGCTGGGTGGGCCAACGAATCAAGACACCCGGTACCGTGCTGGACTTCGAACGCCGTCCTCTGGGCGTTGGCCAGCGTTGGCCAGATGCAGCCTGGAATGTGTCAGAGGGGCGTGTCGAAGTGATTGCCAATGACGAGCCAATCTCAAGGGAGCGACCTTCGATCGCTGTGTTTAGGGACCCGACTTGGACACGACTTTCCGATCGCGCGCTGGATGGATTCGTCAAACGCGCAACTGAAGGTCGTCTCCGGATGCCGGCGGGGTTTCTGGACGTTCTCCGTCGTGCCCCCCGAAAGTCGCCTCGCAACATTGATGCACCCTGACTACTTCGAGAAAATCTAGGGGGGTCAGGCGCCTTGCGCGACTCCCGAGTCCCTGTTAGCCACTCACCGCACCTTCCTAATCTGTGGCACCCGGTGCGGTTGACCTAGATGCCGACCCGTGCCCCTAGTCGTTAGCACGGGGTTTCGCGCACCCGACGTTACGAGCAGCTTACAGTCGTCGTGAAACCGCGAGAGGATGCTTCACTGAAAGGCAGGAACATGGCAGTTTCGGTGAGCCTCATCAACATGAAGGGTGGCGTCGGGAAAACCACACTAGCTGCCCAACTGGCACATGCGGCTGGCCGAAGGGGATTGCGAACTCTGGCAGTCGACCTCGATCCGCAAGCAAATCTAAGTTGGTCACTCCTCAGTCCAGAAAAGTATGTCAAGCATCTCAGGGCGAGAAAACCAACCATTGTCCAGATCTTCGAGAAGTATGTTCCGCCAACGGAGCTGTCTCCGAGCCCCCAACCTCACGACATTCACGACGTTGTTCTGAAGAAGATAGGCTATTCGTCGGTTGCCACACTGGATCTGATCCCCAGTCGGCTGGAGCTGTCACTTACGCTTAAGAACCCCACGGGGAAGGAACGTCGCCTAGCAAAAGAACTGAGCAAGATCTCAGACGAGTACGACCTGATTCTGATCGATTGCGCTCCAACAGAGTCGATTCTGACTGAGGCGGCATACCACGCAAGCCGGTATGCGTTGGTGCCGGTAAAGCCCGAGTTTCTGGCTACGATCGGCCTGCCGCTTCTCGCCCGCTCCATTGAAGATTTCAAGAACGAGAACGGGGACCACGCCCTCGACATCTGTGGCATCGTTTTCAACCATTCCTCCTCATACTCCGACGGGCCGGAGGCAAACAGGTCGATCAAGGAAGTGCAAGCCGAAGCCCGAAAAAACGGGTGGCACGTGTTCGACACGCATATCCGCTACTCCCGCTCTTACGCCAAAGCGGCGAGGGAGGGCACTCCAATCGGGTCTACTAGTTACGTACAGTGGCCTGTGTCCCGCGAGTTCTCGGGATTCGTGGACGAGTTTTTCCAGACAATCGGCATACCCCCGGTAACCCCATGACATCCTTTCTAGATTATGAAGTGGCTCTCCTCTTCGCGAAGTACGGGAAACAAGCGTTGCTGAAAGCAGTGGCGGAAAAGATGCATCTGTCACAAGAAGAACTTGAGTCGCTTCTTAATGATATCTTACAAAGGCCGATTTCAACTACAAAGAAGCGGCCCATCGCCGAGTCGCTCGAAAGATTGGTTCAGCAGCACCCCGACAAGGCCGACCTGTTGCGCGCCCTGCGTGACCGATTCCACAACCGGACGTTTCTGCCTGAACTGCGTGACGTGAGACGACTCTTTGAGCAGCGTGGTCAAAGCCTTGGATCGGCAAAGTCACGGGCCGATACGCTCCCACGTCTCCTCCACCTGCTCGCAGAACTTTCTACATCAGAGTTGGAGGCGTTGGGACAGAGCCGGGCCGAGGGTTCGTACTCATCGCTTGGACTGATTTCCGACGAGATCATGCGCCGGGAAAAGTAAGCAACGGACCCTACAAGCATTTTACAAGCGTTTCTCCGGGCCAGTCCGGGCATTACCTTCCAAGCCTGCGGGCGCCGATGCTTGGCGGGCAACCACTTACGGACATGGTGTCCTCCAAACAAACCCGCACGGCTCGGCTCTGGATCAGGAGAGTCCTGGTTCGATCCCAGGAGGGGCAACTCACAGCACGCGACCCCCTGAAAGGTCATCAGGGGGTCGTCGCTTTTTCCGACCCCGCTGAGGTTCAAACCAACACACAGCGACTCACTACACTCAATCCGCTCGATCCGAAACTCGCAGCGCAATCCCCAACGGGAGCACAAGGACTGTCGCACGTCTCCCCGCACCCCCAGACCATGAGCGAGAGCGCCTCTGAGGTAAGATGACCCGAAAGTGCTTGCGACGGGGCTTGCGTTTTCTAGTACCAGATGCTCCAGGAACCGGATGCCAGCATTCTCAGAATGGAGTTCTTGTGAACCTTTCAGTGTGGCGCCGCAGCTTAGGCGCACCGCCTAACGACCGAATCGCGGTTAAGCTGCGCCGCCCGGGCCGGCGGGCGAGCGCTACGGTCTCGTGGAGCACGTTAGTACGCTGGGGCACAAATGGAATTGTGCCAAGACCGGGCGGCGTCAGCTTCAACCGCTGGTAGGCGGCGACACACGCTCGAATGCTTCGCGTGTCCGGCAAAGCACCTTCCAATAACAGTAGTCAAAACCGATTACCACCAAGCAGCAGGTGACCAATCCGTTGTGCATCTGGTGGTTTCAGAGCTCCGGACCTTGAACGGATGAGCCGAGCATTGGCAGGAATGCGTTTCTAGTGCCGGCATCGGCGTCGTGAGTCGGCCCCCGAAGATCGAGCGACGTAGCAAGAAAACTGTCAGCAGAAGTCACAGTGCGTGACCCCCTGAGTGCTTCAGGGGGTCGGCCGCTGGTGGGCATTGGCCGCCGTTGGGGAGCAGCGAGGCAGTCGGCCTTGCAGGTAAGTCACTCTTTCGCCGCTTTCGCATAAGCGAGCTGGATAACGGCCTCGGAACCCGCGTCGGACGCGAGCACGCAGACGACCGCGCCCTCCTGCCAGAACACCAGCGTGAGTGCCCCCGAGCGGTACACCTGGAACGTGATGCCATTATGCTCGTGCACGTCGACACTTCGGGGGAGCTCCGCGAGCCGTCCCTCGAACATTTGGCACACGAGGTCGCGGCCCTCAGGTCCTTGATACGCGAACAAGGCACTGGGGCGCCCGCGAAGCCGATGCACGCGACCGCCGACCAGCCGGTATTGCATCATCCTGAGGTCGAACACACGCGTTCGGAAATCGATCCCACCCCTGGCATAGAGGCTCTCGACCGCCGGGCCGTCGGAGCTCCGGAGATCGAGCGCGAGGTGGCCGTTGGAATACTCAGCGAAATCGCGGGCTACGGCCTTGACCAGATCTGCTCGCGGTCGGAACAGGAGCAGCAGCGCCAAGGTGGCGGCCGCGAGCAAGGCGCCGGCCGTGGCCCACCTCCACCACCGGATGGTCCAGCTCGCGGCCGGCCGAGTTCGCCCGTCGGCCGCGTCCAGGGCGGCGGCGACTCGGTCCGCGAGTGCGGGCGGCACCTCCTCGCCCGGCAGCTGTTTGAGCGCGACCTCCCGGACCCACCGCAAGGCCTCCAGTTCGCTGCGGCACCGCGGGCACCCGTCGAGGTGTGCCCGGACCTCGACCTCCCGCGTGTCGTCGAGCCGGCCGTCGAGAAAGTCCTGGAGCGTGGGGCCGAGGTGATTCACCGTGTCAGTCATCGGTCCCGTGAGTTGCCTTTGCCGTAGCCGGCCTCGTGCGCGTACTCCTGCAGCATGGCGAATAACAGCTTGCGGCCGCGGAACAACCGTGACCCGACGGTCCCGACCGCGCAGCCCAGGACCGAGGCGGCCTCCTCGTACGCCAACTCTTCGACGTCGACCAGCAGCAGCGGCGCGCGGAAATCCTCCTGCAGCTGCCGCAGGGCGCGCTCCACCTCGGGGCTCCACCGCCTCCCCCACCCGTCGACCGTGGTCATGTCGGATGCCGGATCCGGCGCCTGGGCGAACTGGTGAAATCGCTGCTCCAGCTCTTCCAGCGACTCCACGCGTGGCCGTTGCTTCGCCTGGCGGTACTGGTTGACGAAGATCGAGTAAAGGATGGTGAACAGCCAGGCCTTGCAGTTCGTTCCGGGGCTGAAGTTCTCGAACGTGCGATAGGCCCGAAGGAAGGTCTCCTGCATCAAATCAGCAGCATCTTGGGGCTCCTGCGTCAGTCGCAGGGCCGTGTTGTACAGTGCCCGCATGAACGGCAGGGCGAGGGACTCGAACCGGACCCTTCGTTCGTCGGCGTCGCTGTGCGGCATGCCTGGGTCTCGCGCTCGGGAATTTTTCCGAGGGTTGGCCTGTTAACTCAATATGACTCGCCCAAGTCGGCGGGCCATAGCGCGTGCAACAAGATGAAGAGGAGGACTCAACATGTACAGGATTTGCCGTGTGGTTCGCGCAGCGGGACTAGGTGCCCTGGCGGCGGCGCTCGCTGGCTGCGCGCCCGACGCACCTGTACGGCCAGCGAAGGCGCCGTCGTTCGACGCGGTGGCAGCGAGCCGCCCACCGTTCGTCTTCCCCGCTGGCTGCTGCTACTACCAAGGCCGCATCGTGCGCACCGTAGTGCCGCCAGCGAGCGACCCGCAGACCGGAATCGACAATTTCTACGGCTTCCCCGCGAGCGCCGCGGCTGAGCAGAAGGGCGTGGTAGGCGTCGCACCGGGAGCCCCCGGCTATCACGGTGGGCACTGGAAGTTCTTTGCGGTCACGTGGAACGTGACGCCCTACCTGTTGACTTCCGAAACCGCCGTACTCGCCGCCGCCGCTGCGGGCGATGCGACGGTAACGCGCGTCCCCGACAACGACTTCAAGTGCCCGATCCAACCCTAGCATCCCGACTCTTCCGACCGCGAGCGACCCGCGGCGGGTAGACGCTGGCCGGTCGCGCCGTCTTACACGCCTCACGGGTGACTCCGAAAGGCGTATAGATCAGCTCCGGTCAGATCGGCGGCCGCCACACGGGGAGGGGTCTCTTGACGGGGAAAACATGATGCGCCGCTTCTGTCTGACGGCCCTCTGCGCCGCCAACCTCGTGGCACCACTCGCTGCGCAGCTGCCGCTCATCTCGCTCGATGCGTCAGTCGGTGCTAAGAGTGGGGCGCACCGGGCCGCCGTCAGCGTCTGGTATCCCGTGGTCCATCTCGCTGGGCGACTGCCCTTGGGCCTTGGCGCGCGGGTCTCGTCGTATGGGGGCGACCCGATCGATTACACGAACCGCGGGACTGTCCAGGGCAGCCTTGCCTCGACCATCTCGATCGACCCCGCCGTGTACGCGTTCAACGGCGCGGTGTTCGGTCAGCTCGATCTCACGAACCTCGTCGCCTTGGGCGCGAACCTCGACGTCATCGGCGTCGCCACAGGCCCGATCCGGAGGGCGGGCTCGCTCTCGGAGAAGCCTCAGGGGCTCTCCTACTTCCGTTACGGCTCGAGGGACCACGGAGCCCTGAACTCGGAGTTTTTCGTTTCACTGCAGGTGGCGCCGCGGGTGCAGGTGCGTGGCGGCGCGAGTCATTATGTGACCAACTACACGGTCACAGATACGGCGGCCGTGGGTGCGCCAAGCAGCCGCTACCAGAAGTTCCAAACTGTGCCGTTCATTGCCGTCAGGCTACGGCTGTAGACCCACCGGCTCGGTGACGCCCGCGCGCTCGCTGGTCGAGCGGGCCCTCCATCAGACGACCGCCTGATGCACGTACAGGGGGTCGGGACGGGGCGGCTAGGTTCCTCCGGCAAACATTCCGACAAAGCGCTCTCTAATCACAGCCGCCAGAGCCTGTTAGCGCCGCTCAGCGGATGACCAATACGCTGCCCTAAGGCCAAGAAGCGAAGATCGAGCTGCCGGCAAGGGGCGCCCCTCGGCGATGATCGCACGCCGAATTATTAGAGCGAGGAGCAGCCCTGCGGCCGCGATGTAGAGAACAGCATCCGAGACAGATGGCGCGAACGGCGAGGGCCGCCTAACGGGGTGCGCCTAAGCTGCGGCGCGCTAAAACAGAATGCATTCCACAATCTACGCCCGCCGTCCGCTGACCGAGCCTGACGAAACCACCCACCGCCGGACCGGGTATACCGCGTATCCGTCGACGGTTTCGCCCCCGGTGGGAGGCGCTCCATGCGAACGCGAGTCATTCTGGTCATCGGTGCCTTTTCAGCGTTGCTCGGTTGCGGCAGCAATTCACCGACGTACGGCGGGGGCGGGGGAGGTAACGGCTGCACGCCGACGGGGACACAGGTGTGCATGATGAGCCTAGCGTTCAGCCCCTCGAACCTGACGATCAGTCACGGAACGACGGTCACCTGGAGGAACGGCGATGCCGTTAACCATCAGGTAGCGAGCGCCATCGGCTCGACCGATACCTACAACAGCAGCTTCATCGCCGGGGGTGGCACGTTCAGCCACACCTTCGCAACGGCTGGGACCTACCAGTACTACTGCACGATCCATGGGGTTGACGGCACCCCGCCAACGGGGATGCATGGGACCATCACGGTAAACTGATCGTCGGGGGGAGACCGGCTGGCCGCCCGGATCCACGTAACCACACGGGACCTTCGGGGTCCCGCATGGTGGACTGCGGATTCCAAGTCCGCTGCGCGCTTCTAACGCTCGGCCGCGCCTGGCAGTACGTAACGTTGTTCCGCGCTGTTTTCACAAGAGACCGACTGCCCCTAGGGCGGCTTGTCCCTAGGGGCAGGCTTGCTAGTATCACATGCCGTGCGTTATCTGACGTCGGCACCACTTGCCTTGCTCGTCCCGATCCCGAGCCTATCCGCAAGCCGCCGGACTCCAGCCCGAGTCTCCTCGTCTACGACCGCCGAGCTCGGCGCGACCCTAGGCCGTCCTCCTCGCGGCTTCCGCGGCAAGTCGCCGGCGCGAAAGAAGACGTTTTTGCCGTTTTTGCACCGCCTCGTCGTGCGACGTAAGCACGTCCTCGACGTCTGTAATGAACTCTTCGCACATCTTCGCACCGTTCACCATGACACTCAATTTCTCCCACTCGGTGTGCCGAGCACTCCACTTGGCGCGAAACTCTTCGCGTGTCATTGGCCACCTCCGTCTTTGATCTTTGATAAGTGACCTGGGGTCCAACAAACTCGAGCCGACTGAGACATCCAGCGCGACGACTCGCGACAGACGGACGACACGATCTCGCGGTTCGCGTACGTCGTGTAACTCCTTAATTCACAAGCGAGTCGGTGCTCTAGATCAGGAGAGTCCTGGTTCGATCCCAGGAGGGGCAACTCGCAGCGCGATGCGACCATGAGTCGTGTCGCGCTTCTCCTGTTCTGGGCTCTTTGGGCATCGATCAGGGTGGAGGTATGACCGTCATTGCGGAAATGGGATGAATCTCCCAGGCGGTCGCTCGCCAGTTCGTGCCCCCTCCCGGATGGGTGTTTTCGGCTTGGTTTTTGTGCTCCGCGTCGAACATCAACCAGCCGCGCACCCTGGCCCAGTGGCCTTCAACGGTCTGCTGCAGTGTGGCCGTCGACCAATCAACGGAGTCCTTCAGCATCGCGGCGCGCCAGCGAGGAGTCACCTCGACGATCACGCGGCGGATCTCGGCCGTGTCAGTCGGGCTCAGCGTGAGCTCGATATGCGTATCCCGATGGACCGGATCCCCTTTCTTACAGTTGGTGGTCTCGCTGCTTCCGCCGGGGATTACCCGAAAGACGTACCCGGTGATCTCGGCCGCCTTCGCCTCGTTGAACCGACCCGCGTCATCCGTGCTCGGCGCGAGGATGGCAGCAAATGTCACGGTGCTGTCGATATCAGCGTTCTGCGGCTCCGCGCTGCGGTTCTTGAGGCGATTCAGGGCCCTCACGTTCGCCGGCTTCGCATTTCCGGAATCGGGACAGGCATCGAAGTCCCCCTGCGCGACGGGCACCACTGCTGGGGGCGGATGGAGCGTGTGCGGCGACGTCGGCTGGTGCACTTCGGTTGGATCGATCAGCCGCACGTAATGCTCAAAGACCCATCCCACATCTTCACTCTGCGCTCGCACGCGGAGGTAGCCTCCTCGATGACCGGTGCCCAACAGCGTCACTGCCTCACCAGCCTGCAGCGCGGCCACCTTTCCTGAAGAGCTCGACGGACCGCTTCGCAGCGTCGCGTTGTGAGTGAGTACCCCGACTTGCTGAGTCTCCGCGATCGATGCGAATGCAACCAGTGCGACGACGGCAACCACGAGTCTCGGCATGGAACCTCCCAGACAAGAGCAAAAGAATGCTTTCAAACCTGACATTCCAGTCGGACATGGTTAGGGCGTTTTTGCTGCAGGAAGGGGCGCAATTGCGGCACGGGCCCCGTTTCATTCTGCTTACCCGCTGAGAGCCTCCACTTCGCGTCCGAGGGCCAGGATTTGCTCGCGGATCTCGTGTCGCTCGGCCGTGAGTCGCAAGAAGGCGCGACGCCGCAAGCTCAGAATCGCGAGCGCGCGCGTCGCCCCTATCAGGCGATCGAACCGCTCCGTGAAATGGAGAGCAACGTATCCTGTCAGCGGTAACGCAGGCGTCACGAGCGCCGCTGCCCACATGCCACGCCAAAGCCATACCGCCGCGATCACAACCGTCCACGTCAACGGGAAGAGCAGCGCCGCAGCAAGCACTTTGACCGTTGCGAGCGCATCCTCATCGCCCTTCGTGATTCCGGTCGCGACCCAACCCACCGCCCTATACGCCGGATAATGAACCAACCAGCCGATGATCGCTGCAGGTAATCCAAGCGCCAGGAACAACACGCTCTTCACAGCATAGGTCGCCACGCGCCGCCACCCATAGCTGCGCGGGGCGAGATGCTGCGCGTCCAGACCAGCGGCAGAGAGTGATGTTTCGAAGCGCTCCAGCCGGGCCTGCAGGCGGGCGGCCCGGTCCGGCCACAGCTGACGCGCCACGTCGTACCCCTTGAGAAACCGCTGGCGCATCTCGAACTCGTCGGCGAGCGGCGCTGGCTTCTCCGGCACGTCGTCCGTCGCGCTGACGATGTGTTGCGCTCGGGCGATGAGCGCGTGCGCCTCCACCGCCTCCGCTTCGAGAATCACGCCGCGCAGCGCGGTCTCGAGCTGCGTGGTGAGTTGATGGACTGGCTCGGGAGGTGGCTCCGCCCCCGGGGGAAGCGCGATGCGCGTGACCGCGAACGGCGACCCAAAGTGCAGTAAGGCGGCGCTGCGAAAGGTTTGCTTCGCGCGGTAATACAGGCCGACCGGCACGATCTCCAGAGTCAAAGTCGCCGGCAACGCCGCGGCGGCGCCGAGGGCGATCCGAGCGGTCCCGGTCTTGAGCGGCCGCAGTTTGGGATCGCTGTGCGACGTGCCTTCTGGAAACACGGCGATCGTGCCGCCACGGACCAGCACGGCCCGCGCTGCCTCGAACGTCTCGACATTCTTGCGCAGATCGGCTCCGGCGTCCTGGCGCCGATAGACTGGGATGCCCTCGAATGCGCGTACGATCGCGCCGATAATCGGGATCCGGAATAACGGCGCCTTCGCGAGGAATGACACGGGTCGTGGAGCGAGACAGAGCAGAAACGCCGGATCGATCAGCCCGTTCGGATGGTTGAGTACGAAGACCACGGGACCGTCCGATGACACCCGCTCGACTCCGGTGACCTCGATGCGGCGAAAGAAGATTCGCAAGATCACGCGGAGCAGAGGGCGCAGCAGCGTTCTCACGCAACCACGGTGGCCGGTGCCCGCGACTCACGCCATGCCGCGTAAGTCCAAATCAGTCCACCGACGAGCACCGCTACCGGGATGATCAGCATCGCTTGGCCCAGCGACCGCGCATCCGAGATCACTCCCACGAGGGAAGGCGAAGGAACGTCGCCGAGGACATGGATCGCGAAGATACTGAGCGCGACGGCGGTAGCGCGTATATGCGGGGAGACGAAGTTGACGATTGCGGAATTGACGGGGCCGGTGGACGCGAACAGGCAGAGCTCCGCGGCTACGATTGCCGGCCAATACACGATCGGTTGCGGAGCGGCGAGGGCCACAAGCGTAAGCGGCGCCGCCAGGAGCGTGACCACTCCGGACACCCAGAGATACGCGTGTCGCGATACGCGCAGCAGGCGATCGCCGAGCCAGCCGCCGACGTACGTCCCCACGAATCCGGTGACGACGACGATCGCGCCGAACTGCACCGTCGCGTGCGCTTTGGGGATGCCCCGGGCCCGCTCGAGAAACGATGGCGTCCAGAACGCCAGGGCGCCGATGGCGAACGTATATGCGGCGTATCCGAGGACCGTGAGGACATAGGGCCGATTGCGGAGCAAGGTCCGGTACGCGTTCCGGCTGGTGGGTGCGTGCGCTTCGAGCACGTCCTGGCTGCCGCGCGGCGGATCGTAGAGCCGCAGCACCAAGGCGGCGAGGATGAGACCGGGAATCCCGGCGACGAAAAACGCCTGGCGCCATCCGAAATACCGATCCACGAGCCCGCCCACGATGTATCCGAGGGCCGAGCCGATGGGAATCGCGGCGAAGAATATCGCGAACACGCGCCCCCGCTTCTCTCGAGGGAAGTAATCGGCCAGTAAAGCGGGGGAGATGGTGCCGTAGGCCGCTTCGCCAATGCCTACCGCCGCTCGTGCGGCGAACAACCCGACGTAATTACGTGCCAGGCCCGCGAGCGCGGTCGCGATGCTCCAAATGCCCACGCCGAGGCCCAGCAAGCGGGTGCGCGAGCGCGTGTCGCCGAGCGAGCCGAACAGCGGCGCGGCGAGCATGTACACGATGAGAAAGCCGGTCATGAGCGAGCCAAGTTGGGCATCCGAGAGGCGCAATTCGGAATGCTTCATGCTCTCGGCAAGAGCAGCGACGATCCAGCGGTCGAGGTAGTTGAAGAGATTAATGAGCGTGAGTACCACGAGGCCGCGGCGCGCCGTTCGAACCATGGGCGACTCGATCATCGTGATTGTGAGATATGTCGGCAATTGAACGTTCAGCAAGAGCGGGTAGATCAAGGCTGGTTGCGTCGCGCTTCCCTTGCGGCGATCATCTCTCCGACCAGACACCCATATCGAAATGAAAACTCGACCACTCGGCAAAACCGGCTACAACGTCAGCGAGCTCGGCTACGGCTCCTGGGGACTCGGCGGCGACATGTGGCGCGGCGTGGATGATGCGGACGGACGCAAGGCGCTGCGCGAAGCGGTGGATCAGGGCATCACGTTCTTCGACACCGCGCTGGTCTACGGCGATGGCCACAGCGAACAGCTGATCGGCCAAACCTTGAAAGACGACATCCGCGCCGGGCGCGCCCAAGTCGCGACAAAGATCCCGCCGATGAACCGCATCTGGCCGGGCCACGCGAAGACGCCGCTCGCGCTGGTGTTCCCCGCGCGCCACATCCTCGAATCGACGGAGCGGTCGCTCAAGAACCTCGGCGTGGAGGCCATTGCCGTCCAACAGCTCCACGTGTGGAACGACGCGTGGCTGGACGATCCCGAGTGGGACAAAACCTTCGTCCGTATCGCGCGTCTTAAAGAGGAAGGGAAGGTCCTGCACTGGGGGGTCTCGATCAACGATCACGCGCCCGAGACGGCGCTGCGCTTACTCGAGGATCCGATCTTCGAGACCGCACAGGTCATCTACAACATCTACGATCGCTCGCCGGAACGCGCGCTGTTCCCTCTCGCCAAAAAGAAGCCGCTCGGCATCATCGTGCGGGTGCCGTTCGACGAAGGTGCGCTCACCGGGCAGATCAAAGCCGACACCGTATTTCCGCCCGGCGATTGGCGCGCTGACTATTTCGCCGGGAAACGCAAGGCGGAGGTGGAGCGGCGGGCGAAGGCGTTGTCGGGACTGCTGAGTAGGGAAGTCGAGACGTTGCCGGAGTTGGCGCTGCGGTTTTGTCTATCGGCCCCGGAAGTTTCGACCGTCATTCCCGGCATGCGCCGGCCGGCTCACGTGCGGCAGAATGTCGCGGCTGCGGAGAAGGGCCCGCTGTCGCCCGAGATGCTGAGCAAACTCAAGTCGCATGCGTGGGACAAGAACTGGTATCCGGCTGATTAAGTTTTAGCACTCATGAGCGTCGCGACCTATCGAGAGACGAGGCTGCGGTCCTCCTGCGGCCGGATGGTGCAGGCGCATCCGGGCCAATCGGGCGTGTTCGCGCTCCAGGAAGGTCTCGACGCCTTCGCCGCACGCGTCCTCCTCGCCGGCGCCGCCGAGCATACGCTGGACGTGCAGTACTATATCTGGCACCACGACATGTCGGGGACGCTGCTGCTCGAGGCGCTGCATCGCGCCGCCGATCGCGGCGTGCGCGTGCGGCTGCTGCTCGACGACAACAACACCGTCGGCCTCGACCCCTGGATCGCCGCGCTCGACGCGCATCCCAACATCGAGGTCCGGCTCTTCAATCCATTCAAGCACCGGCGCTGGCGCGTGCTCGACTACCTCGTCGACTTCGCGCGCGTGAATCGCCGCATGCACAACAAGTCGTTCACCGCCGACGGCCAGGCGACGATCATCGGCGGTCGCAATGTCGGCGATGAGTACTTCGGGGCGGGGCAGGACATGTCGTTCGTTGATTTGGACATCATCGCGGTCGGACCGGTGGTGGAGGAAGTCACCAGGGACTTCGAGCGCTACTGGACGAGCGGCTCAGCCGTCCCCGCCGTGAACGTCATCGGTCCCGCCGCCGAGTCGCCGACTGTGGACATCGAAGCCGCTGCGCAACGCCTCGAGCACGATCCCGTCGGCGTGAAATACATCCATGCCGTCGCCCGCGCGCCGTTCGTACGCGACCTGCTCGACGGCAACCTGCGGCTCGAGTGGGCCAGCGTGCACATGGTGAGTGACGACCCCGCCAAAGGCCTCGCGCGCGCGCCCGACGACAGAATGCTCTGGAAGCGACTCAAGGAAATCATGGACAGCCCGAAGCGCGAGCTCGAGCTGGTCTCTCCCTACTTCGTGCCAGGC